>JABLTH010099557.1_pt1 | contig 39017 bp, 41 predicted proteins | sample 7875711 | NCBI WGS metagenome assembly JABLTH01 (sample SAMN14941262, study PRJNA633318) | bioreactor metagenome | isolation source: bioreactor | place: China | collected 2019-03-05 | reverse complement strand
TGAGTTCCCTTGATAAAACAACATAAATCAACATGCTTCGCATTTTACCGCTTAACACCCTGTTCACGCGTGCTTTTATTTTGATTGGCGCGCTGGCCTTGAGTGCCTGTGCCATTTTCGGCAATCCGAATCCTCCTGACGAAACGAAAGGCTGGAGCGAACAACGCCTTTATGCCACGGGCCAGGAAAAAATGGTTGACCGTAACTATGACAAGGCGATTGAGTACTTCCAGAAGCTGGAGGCACGTTATCCGCATGGTGCGTATGCGACGCAGTCCCAACTCGAAGTTGCTTATGCCTACTACAAAAAATCAGAACCGATTCTTTGCCTGTCTGCGATAGACCGCTTTATCAAGCTCCACCCTAATCACCCCAACCTCGATTACGCCTACTATCTCAAGGGCCTGGCCACCTTTAACGAGCGTGGCGTTATTGAAAAATATACCAAGCAAGAAATTAACGACCGCGACCCCAAAACTCTGCGTATTTCGTTTAACGCCTTTAAAGAGCTGGTTGAGCGTTTCCCTACCAGCCGTTATAAAAACGACGCCACCCAGCGCATGATTTACCTGGTCAATACACTGGCACTGCACGAAATGCATGTCGCGCGTTATTACATGCAACGCAAAGCCTACGTCGCCGCACTCAATCGTGCTCGCTATGTGCTTGAGACCTATCCCAATTCCAGCTCCATCGAAGATGCGCTGGTCATGGAGATCAGTGCTTACGATGCCATGGACATGACAGACCTGAAAAATGAAGCGCTGCGTGTTTTAAAAACCAACTATCCTGATAATCCTATGATTGCCGGTAAGGTTCAGGAAGAAGAAAAAGTCTGGTGGAAATTCTGGGAAAGCTTGTATTAAGCGCCTTCCATCCCCTAGAAAAACGCCAGTCTGCTGGCGTTTTTTTATTGCCCTTTCGTGATCACCGCCTGCGGCCAGCGCTTAAAGTGACGGCATTCAGCGGCCACGGCTGCCTTTTCAAACGGATGATCGTGATAGACATGGCGTCCGCGTAACAGCTGCCACAGTCCAGCCAGCAAATAGGCCGGAATAAAAAACAGGCCCCAGCATTCAGCTTGCCGCACATGCGTATGCTCATGTACGCGCAACTGCTGCAAAGCATGCGCGGAATAGCCAAGCACCACGTGACCGAACGTTATCGCAGCAAAGCCGCTATACCGGGCCAAGCGGCTGGCCAGCCAACCGCCAGAGACTTCCAGCACGCCCGCCACTTGTCGCATTCGCGCGCCCGTCAGCATGAGCAGGCTGGCAAAGAGCAATCCAAGTACGGTATTAGGTGCGGCCCACAGATAGCGCAAACAATCCACGATAAATTTAGGCATAGGGCCGGAGATTGCGCAAAGAATGAAAAGATACCGGGTTAAGGGAGCCGATTTAAGCGCGATTGACGCCAGTACAGCAGCATGCCAACCAGCATATTTAGTGTCCCCTGCCAGACGGGCAAAAACAGGAAAATCAGACCGCCCTGCGCATCGGGATACATGACCACGGTCTGGAAATATAGCCAGGCGACGACAGCCACTTCAATCACGCTAAAGCTCAACCATTGTTTTTGTATGCGCGGATGCTCAAAAAAATAATAGCCTGCATGCAGCGTCAGATAAGGGATTATCGTCCATAAAGTGATCAGCAAACCGCTCGCGCTTTCCAAAAAAGCAAATCCGCGCGCAGCATATAGCTCAAAGCCAAGTGCCAACAGGGCACCTATCATAGCCGTAATCATGAGCGCTGCTTTGAACATGCGCTCACCTCACCATCCACTGCATAGCACCCACGATGTTTATAGCTCGTCACCGCTATCATTTTCGCCCCTCCTGGTTTCCCTGGTCCGTGCTATTTTGACTCAGGCGGCTCCTGCTCGGAAATCAGTAATTGATTGTGGTCGGTTTTAAGATAAAACGTCCCATTCTGGTCAATTTGGATGGCACGAATCCGGTAACCACTTAACACAGGTTCGGCATACACCAGAGTCGTGCCCTCTTTGCGCACGCGATACAACGTAGTATTACCCATGCCAGCCACAAACAAATCATGGTCCCAAAAATCATTGCGGCCAGTGGCCGGATACTTCACTAGCGGGCCGATGCCTATGGAAGGCACAAACGTCATGGCCGGTTTTTCGTAGCCTTCGTGGCTATTAAACTTGTTGCCATAATAGCCGCTCATACCGTCACGCTCGTAAATAGTGCCATAACTGACAATCGGCCAGCCATAATTTTTGCCGCGTTTGATCAGGTTGATTTCGTCGCCGCCCCTGGGGCCATGATCCGTCAACCATAACTCGTTACTGTCGCGGTCAAAATACAAGCCGCCAGAGGGGGAGCGGAAACCACTGGCATACACCTCTGCATTCAAGCGCTGCAAGTCTATACGAATCACTTTGCCAACCGAGGTGGTCTTGTCCTGCACACGGTCCGGTTTGGAAAAATCGCCTATGCTCAGGTACAAGGTCCGCTCGTTTTCGCCCAGCGCCAGTTTGCCACCCACCTGATGTCCGAGTATCGGCTCTTTCATCGCCGGCCGGCTAATATAAATTTCGCGGTTAAAACTGACTTCGCTGTTCTCTACGTCGACCTCAAATTCGCTGACAGCCAGTCGTACGCCGTTATTGGCCTGATCCCAGGCGGTATAAGCCACATACAGGGTCTTACCCACCAGTAATGAATCCTTGACACCCGACAGTTCACGGCAATACACCAGCGATTTACTGCTACTTTCATCGGCAGAAGTTTCTTCACCCGGAATAAACTTCGCCAGCGGCTTGCCCGGCTTCACAAGCTCCATGGTTTCATTCTGGCGAACAAAATAAACCTCGCCACACTTGCTGATAAACAGGAATAGTTTTTTATCCAGGCGCTCAAACGGGCCCGTCGGGTATTGATCCTCAAATGGTAATTTATACTCTTTGAGGGCTTGCGTCCCAAACACGGACACAATCTTTGGTGTCTCCGGCTCCTGCTTTGCCTCTTTGTCGGCTTGGGCAGCATCACTGCCGGAGAGCAATAACTTGGGCACTGTCGCATCCTCTGCCTGCACCTGGCCCAACCACCCGGACAACAACAAAACAAAGACAACATGAATCAAAGATACGCGCGAGGCACGGCTCGCGCTTGTGAGTGAATAATGCAATGAAGGCTCCCTATTAGTTTATTTTTTCGAGTAGCCTTTGCTAAAAAAGTTTAAAAATAAAATTAAAAGTTATTTTTAAACAATATATTATTTATTTTTATTAAAGTAATTTGTGATATAAATTTTAAGCAAGAGTCCGGCGATCAGTACGCCCCAAGCGATCAAGGTGAGCTGAATAAAGGCGGCAAATGCGTCCTGCTGGCAAACCCCTTGCAAGGCGGCAAAAGACGCATCGCACCCAAATGCAACCACGGCAAAGGCAAAGCCTGGACCTAAATGCAAAATGGTTAACCCGTAAATTAAACCTCGCAACACAGCGTCACCCAATCCCAAATACTTAAAGCCAGCATTGTAAAATGGGCTGCACGGATAGACTACTGCATGCCTTTAAAAATCTGGTAAGTGCCGCCCGTATAATTGCCCTGAAACGAAGTCGCCCGCATGCCTGCCACTAACTCCATTTCCAGTGGGACATGTTCGTAGGAATAAAGCGCGTGCCCTTTTTGAGTGCAGCGCGGACAAGCAATATTGTCATAGCTGTATACGTCCACCTGCACCTCATCCAGCCCGACGATACGTTGCGTGTGATAAGCCCCCAGGATGACTTTCTGAATCACCACGCCCGGCGCCAGCTGAATATGCCACGTGACAGGCTCATAAGCCATCAGGCCGAGAATCATGGGTTTGCTATCGTCAGTGATATTTACAGTGACTATGCGCTGATCACGACCCGCCAGTAAAAACGCATCGCATTCACCTGGCACAAGTGGCCCCAACTTGCCCGCTGCCGCCCTGGCTGCCTGACATTGCGCCCACCAGGGTCGCTGGTCTGCCTCTGGTGGCAATGTGCCTTGGTAAACGCCAATGACATGCAAAGCCACGCTAGATTCCGCGGCAGATTTGAGGGGGATAGGCTGGGTAATACTGGTCGGCTTTGGCGTACAACATCCAGCCAGCCACAAGGCCAGGGTGACGGCAAAAGCACGGTAAAAGGACAGTGAAGATGGCATGCTGAATACTTTCAACGCTGGTTTGTTGGCTAGGCATCACGTCATCAAGCATAAAAAAACTTCATTCGCCGTGATCACCGCATGCATTTATCAATAAATTCACAGCGCAAGCAATAGCCATTTGGGGCTATCAGCCCTGGGTACAACTAACGCTTCAGGGCTAGCAGCAACACGCCTGCGGCAACCAGTGCCAACCCCAGCCACTCGCGCAAAGACAAGCGCTCACCCAAAAACAGACAGGCAAATAGTGCAACCAGCACCAGACTGAATTTATCCACCGGTGCCACTTTCGACGCATCACCCAATTGCAGGGCACGGAAGTAACACAGCCAGGAAGCGCCCGTCGCCAGCGCTGACAAGCTCAAAAACAGCCAGGCACGTCCAGGCAAACTCAAGGGATTACTCCACTTACCTGCCAGCCAGACAAAGGGCGCCAGCACCAGCGTAATCAGCACGGTACGAATCAATGTTGCAAAGTCTGAGTCTATGCCCTGAATACCGACCTTGGCAAAAATCGCCGTTAAGGCGGCAAAACAGGCCGACAGCGCCGCCCAGAAAAACCAATCGCCCGTCATTGACGCCCTCCCCGTCCTATATAAACTTAAAGCGACCTAATCCACATTCTGGCCGATGCGCCACAACACGCCGGAAGGATCTGTCAGACAAAAATCGCGCATCCCCCATGGCTGCAACTGAATCGGCCAGAGCTTGACACCATATTTTTTCACGATGCCCGTTTGCTCAATCTGCTGCCACCAGGCATCCACATCCGGGACCAGCAAATGCATCATAAAGTTTTCTGCCAGATTTTCTGCACAAAAATCCTGCAACAAAAAACTCACATGCTCAAAGTGGAAATAAGCTACCCCGCCGCCCTCAGAAGCCATCTTGAAGCCTAAATCAAGATAAAACTGCTTGGATAACGCAAAGTCTTTGCTAGGCACAAACGCCTTGATTTCAGTGACCTGGAGAGTTGACATCTCAGCCCCTTTCGCTATCTAACCAGTAAATAGATCATCGCGATCGTTGTTGTCGCAGATAACCCCAACGACAAAAACAACATGGTCTTGTATGTCGCTACCTGAGTTCTGGCCTCCTCAGCGGCGTCTTCCAGAGCGAGGATGGCCTGCTGCATTTTTTCTGCCAGCAAATGGATAGACTCGGCATTCTGCACCGTTGCTGTCTGTAACTCCTCAATCTGCTTGGTCAATACAGGATCAACCTTTTCCGCCTCAGGTTTGGCGGTAAACGCCGGAATGGCAGCCGTTGCAACCTGTGCCAGATATGGCGCGACGGCTTTAAGAATGGGTAAAAACTGAATGGCCACGTGTATCCTTTCTGCCTTAACGCAATACATTGACGTTCATGGTAAAGGCTATACTTGCACGCGTCCAGCATGGATTTTCCGAACTCACGACCACATCCACGTAAGTTTCAGGCTAAGGTAGCGGTTTAAATAACCAACTTTTGCGCATTAACACAGCAATCACAAAAGGCCAAAAGAACGTATTAATCACATCATGCAAACTGGCATCCCAGCGCCAATATCCCAGGCTATGCACGTCATCCCGCATATCCAGCACTTCACCGCAGCAGGCCACGATAAACACAGTGAGCAAGGGCATAAAACGATGCCCCTGCCTACGAAAAATGCGCATCGCAGCAAAAAATACCACTAACCCAACGTAAATATGCAATGCGTCTTTTGAAAGGCCCGTGACACTCACAATCGCCAACTTGATCACTTGAAATGTTGAAACCGCCATAGGCCCCTCATACTCTGGCGCGATGCGCAACCACTAGTTGATGGCTTTTTCCGCAACCCGATTGCATATTGCCCCGCCTCACTCAGATATTGCGACAAGATCAAACTGACTTGCAATTGCTTCAATGACCTCTACCGGCCCCTCAATGCGCCATTCATCACAGGGATCCCACTCACATTTAAGCTTTTCGCCAGCACGCTTTAAGCGAATGCAGTCGTAATCAATCCCCGCATCAAAGCCACCGTAACGCGCATAAACTTTCCACCCCATCTGCTCAAGCTGGGGCAAAACACAGTCAAACGCTTGAGGCCCGATATTGGCAATGGCTAATAAACCTCTCCTACGAAACGGCCACATTACCAACCGGCGCATCAAATTAACGAACAGCTTCATAGCGTCTTGGAAAAAAGTCTGGACTCTAACGTGTACCCAGTGTGCCGTTAGACAGGACCTAAACGGAGAGCTTCGACAAGGCAGCTACTTTTGATTAGAGCGCTCTTTTTCATACTCTTCATAGGTTTTCTTGTTCAAATTCTCTAAACAACGGTCAACCTCACTCGGCGGCTGATTGCGGCAATTATTTTCAGCGCCGCGCTTTACCCCTTCATACCAAGACTGGGAAGTGCAACCTGAAATTGCCATGACTAAAAAAGAAAATGAGACGAAGGCGATATATTGTTTTGTTTTTACTGGCCGATGCATATTTGAGTGCTCAATAAGTGTAGCGTTAGTTTAGATGCTGAATTACTGTGAAGGCCAGAGGCTAAAAGTGTATTCGCAGGTTGTATCATAGACGAAGATCTCTCTAAAACTATGGGCCGGCTGTGCATTGACCAATTGCTCTCGTAAAAACGCCCAGTCGTCTGGCGTATACACAGTGTCAAAACTACAACTGACAATGAGAGACGTATTTTCTGGATAAGGTTTGGCGGCCTTATCGTTGATGCGATTGAGTATTTGTTTAGCGAACCGTTCTACAAAGTCTTGATTGCTGTGGACAACAGGTGTTGATTCGATCGTTCTATCTTTGAGGCGCTTGATGCCTTCCGCACCGAAGGCAAAGCCTTGCTTATCCAAAAGCTCCCTACTCAAATAATCATTCGGGTGCATTGCGCAAGTCACCTCCAAAAAGGCGTGTCCAGGAAAGTGACCTTCGTCTACGTATGCCCCTACTTGGCGTAGCTCAGCATCGTACTGTTGGTTTCCAGACCTCCAGCGGACAGCGATGTATCTGCCGGTCCTGTATTTGGCTTGAATGTATTTGCAGATGGGCAATATCTCTTCGAGGAGCTTCTTCTCAACGTCAGTGGCACGCATACGAAGATTGGATTTGCCAGTGTCATCGCTGCGAATGTCTTCGAACAAGTCGTATGCCTTCTTGCAAAAGTGCAGGCCATCTAAGAGCTGATCGTCGAACGTTGAGAGTTTGCTCATCACAATATGCCTAACTTGGAATTGAGGGGCTGCGCGCTTTTGCGCAGCCCCGCTCGAATGTAGGATTAGTTTTTTTGAAATGCTCATCTACTAGTCCGCGAACACTGTCGTAAATTTTCAATACAACTTTTGAAGCCTCGAATGCCGAATCCAAGAGCATGAACTTGGCAAAATCTTCCGAAAATGCTTTCTTAAGCTCAGTTAATTCCATTCCTTTTTCCACATCAGAATGAAAGTAATGGGCATTAAACCAGAGGTCAAGCAAGAGGGAGGAAGTGATTGGTTTGTCATTCAGGCAAATGTTCATTGCGTTCCCAAAAAGACAGTGTTCCCATTTGCGTCGAAAAACTTTCATTGCCTCGCGAGCTTCTGGCTGCGAGGTGTGTTTTCCAATGATTCCAAGCACTGCGGGAAAATGGGTTGACTCCTTTTGAAGATAAAAAAAGCGAAAAGCCATTAAGAATTCTGCGACTTGCTCTTCGGGAGGAAGTGTTGCCTCAAACCAAAGCCCCATTTCTTGTTCGTAGCGTACCTTGCCATGGATCGAACTCTCGTCACCTGAAACCATCTTCGTGGCTATTAGCCTCCGAGCCTTATCGCAAAAAACGCTCAGCACTGTCCATTCGACCTCGCTAAGTGCATGCGAAATTCGAATTTCAACATGCCGTACCATTTGTCACTTGCCCCTAACGTTTGAAGTAAGGGGCTGGCGACAATGATGGCTCAACCCTTGTTATTAATAAACACTTCATAAAAGCACCTTTTTCGCCAGTCCCGCTTGACTTATGGGTTAGGCTTAAACTGTAATGCAGATATGCAATTCATCTTTTGAGCCTTGGTTGGATGTAAGCCACTGTGCAGCCTCTTTTTGAATTGTTTCGCGACAAAGTTGAGCTGCGCTAGCTACTGATAAACCCTCTAGGATAATTGTGCCTTGAGGAGCATTTTGATGACCAATAACACCATTGCTTGATTTGACCCATCCCTCCCAACCTAGCACTAAATAGCCTTGAGACTCCAATATATCGATGGCCTCGATGGCTTTAGCTATCGGAAGCACAATCTCTTGCTCAGAGATTGATTTGTCGGCTAGGTATTTGGGTAACAAGTCTAGGTCTGACATTGAAATGCCTAACGTGAATTAGACCCCAAAAACGAACCTAAAATTTTATTTAGGTCAGGGGCTATAAAATTAATAAAATAATTTATCATAATAAAATAAATACTTATTTGTTTTTTATTACACCTTAATAAAAGGATCGCAGTATGGAAAACACATCTGAGGTAAAACCGGCCCCAAAGTTGTTTCCTTTAATTGTTGAGCGATTGCGTTCACAAAATTACAGCAACCGCACCGAAGAAGCTTATATACAGTGGATTAAACGCTTTATTTTGTTTCATGACAAGCGCCACCCCAGAGACATGGGCACGGCTGAAATTGAGACGTTTTTGAATCATCTGGCGGTAGAGAAAAAAGTGGCGGCGAGCACGCAAAGCCAGGCTAAAAGCGCCCTGCTATTTTTGTATGATGAGGTGTTGGAGCGGAATCTACCCGAACTTGAAAACTTGACCAAGCTCCCGGCAAAGAAAGAGTTGCCTGTGATATTGAGCAAGCAGGAGATACAGGCTGTGCTTTCTGAGTTGGAGGGAACGATGTGGCTAATGGTGAGCTTGTTATACGGCAGCGGCTTGCGGGTGATGGAGTGCTTGCGCTTGCGGGTGGCGGATATTGATTTTGACCGGCTGGAAATTTTGGTGCGCGACCCGCAAGGTTATAAAAACCGTACGACATTATTACCAGGAACGTTGGTGCATCCTTTAAAAACACATTTGGCGTCTATTGAGGCATTACATGCCGAGGATTTGAGTAAAGGTTTAGGGGAAGTCTGGATGCCTGAGGGATTGGCTAAACGCTACCCCAATGCGGGTAAGGATTGGCAGTGGCAATATGTGTTTCCCTCCAGCCGCTTATCGGTTGCGCAGCAATCAGGCGGAGTTTACCGCCACCATGCGGATGAAAAACCAATACAGCGGGCGGTGAAAAATGTGGCCAAGCAATTAGGCATTAAAAAAGCCGTGACGCCAAATACACTCAGGCACAGCTTTGCCACACACTTGCTGGAAGGTGGCCACGACTTGCAGACCGTGCAGCGCTTGTTGGGTCATGCCAATGAGGCAAACACTAAAGTCTATGCGCAACTGGTCAACACTGGCGGGAGCGGTGTGTACAGTCCGCTTGATGTGATCAAACCAAGTGTGTAATCAAGTCCCGCTAAGGTGTTTGCTTTATCATCGAGAGATTTTCACAGCCGATTAATTGGGAAAATTGATCCGCGGGCATGGGTTTGCCAAACAAATACCCCTGCCCTTCTTCGCATTGTTTGCTTTTAAGGTATTGATATTGCTCTGCCGTTTCTATGCCTTCGGCAATCGACTGTAAATCAAAGCCATGGGCGATATCCAGGGTCGCACACACCACGGAGTCGTCTTCTTTGTGTTGCAGCATGCCATTGACAAAAGTGCGGTCGATTTTAATGCGTGTGAGGGGATAAGTCTTGAGTAGGCTGAGCGAGGCGTAACCGGTCCCAAAATCGTCAAAGGCAATACCGACGCCGTGCTGCTTGAGTTTGCGTAGCGTGGCTAACACAATCTCGTCTTGATCCAGCGCGATATTTTCGGTGATTTCGAGTTCCAGCGCTTGCGCGGGTAGGCCATGTTTTGCCAACACCAGCATGACCTCATCGACCAACTCCCCGGTATGAAACTGTGCGCTAAACAAATTTACCCCTACCTGCAAATGCCCGGCACCTTGGCGGCGCCAAAATGCCAACTGGCTACAGGCTTCATCAAGTACCCAGCTGCCCACCGTGGCGGCCAGTGGCCCGCTCTCTAGTGCGGATAAAAAAGTAATAGGTGGCAGAAGACCGCGCAGTGGATGATTCCAGCGGATCAAGGCCTCGGCGCCAGTGATAAGGCCAGTTTGCAGGTTCACTTGAGGCTGGTAATACAACAAAAACTCGCCTTCATCGACAGCACGATGCAATTCAAGTGCATGTTGGCGGCGCGATACCGCGGCCTGGCGCAACTCAGGCACAAACAAACAGGCGCGGCCACGTCCTTGTGCCTTGGCTTTGAATAAAGCAAGGTCGGCATTGCTGACTAACTCTAAGGCTTCAAGCGTATGCAAGGGCGAAAGCGCAATCCCGCAACTGACAATCACCCTCACAGACTGGCCTTGCATTTGCATCGGTTGCTCAATACCATCAATCAGTTGCTGCGCAAGCTGAGTGGCGTCAGTTGGCACTTGCAGGCCGGGCACGACGACCGCAAACTCATCCCCACCCATACGCGCAACCAGACCATGCGCAGGGACAATCCGTAATAACCGTTGCGCGATTTCTCTCAATACGGCATCGCCAACGGTCCCCCCCATGGTGTCATTGATATCTTTAAAACCATCCAGATCTATCATAAACACCGCGGCAGCATGTGGCTGGCTGAGTGTTTCTTCAACAAAACGGTAAAAGCGGACCCGGTTATACAGACCGGTGAGTGTATCGAGCACCGATTGCTTGCTTTCTGCTTGCGGCGTGGCTGCAGTGGCTGGCACGGGCTTGAGCACGGCTTCGAATTGCAGCTGGCCTTCGGCTTGCCAGGAAAATAACGATAGATTGACCAGAAAGCTCGTCCCCTCTTTATGAAGCCCTGTGAGCTCACACGAACTCGCCACACGATCTAGTGACCGAGACTGCAATATGGTGTCTATTTTCTCTTGTAAAAGCGCAGCATCCGAGCTGGAAAACAATGTTTGCAGTGGGCAGCCCTCACCCTCGGTGAGACGGTAACCAAACATATTGGCCGCGGCCTGATTCCAGGCAATGATCTGCTTGGCGGCATTAAACCAGACGATAGGGGTCGCAGCATGCGCCGCGTATTCTTCAAAGTGTGGCCGGGTACGGCTGGCTGAAATTTCAATGCGGCGTAATTCAAGCCGGTCAGATACCATTTGCGCCAGCGCCCGCAATCTGGCCTGGTCTTCTAAAGAAAAATCAAAATGAGGTTGGTGGTCGACAATACACAAGGCGCCTAAGGCCAGGCCTTCTGGTGAAAGCAACCTGACCCCAGCATAAAAACGAATATTCGCCTCACCCGTGACCAGCGGATTGTCATGGAAGCGCTCATCCAGCAAGGCGTCTGGGACGACCATGACCTGGTTTTCGTTGATAGCATGGGCACAAAATGAAACATCACGGCGCATATCCATTTCGCCAGCGCCGACGGCGGCGGCGAAGAACACATGGTCGCTACCTATCATATTGACGGCCGCAATTGGCATGCGGAACATGCGCGCTGCAATGTCCACCACCGGCTCCAGATTCGCAATGACTTCTGGCTGATGCAGGCCATGGTCAAATAGCGCTTGCAACCTTTGCGGTTCATTAGCAAGTATTACTGGGCATTTCATCACACCCCCCCTAGGCAAAGAGCATAGATGCATGACATGTCAATTTGCTTTTATGTCAATTCATAAAATTAAATTTTTTGTAACACTACTAATTTTATGCCATCAGCGCAAGCGCGCTGATCAAAGGGTTATTGACTGTCGCCAATGTGATTTTGGCCGCGCAATCTGGCCAGCTTCACCTGCTTTTGACGCTCACGCAAAGACTCTTTCTTTTCTGCGGTCAATTTGTCGTAGCAATAAGGGCAAGAAATACCGGCTTCATATTGCTCACTTTGCATTTCTTCTGCGGTGAGTGGCATGCGGCAGGCATAACACTGGTCATGATCTCCTACTTCCAGGCCGTGCTTGACCGCCACGCGCTGGTCAAAGACAAAACACTCGCCTTCCCACAGGCTTTGCTCTTTGGGCACGGTTTCCAGATATTTAAGGATGCCGCCTTGCAGGTGATACACCTCTTCAAACCCTTGTTGCTTCATGAAAGAAGAGGCTTTTTCGCAACGGATGCCGCCTGTGCAGAACATGGCGACTTTTTTGTGCTTGGTTTTATCCAGGTTTTCGGCAACATATTTGGGAAACTCGCGGAAGGTGGTGGTCTTCGGGTCCACCGCGCCTTTAAAGGTGCCAATATGTACTTCATAGTCATTGCGCGTATCCAGCACAATCACGTCTGGATCAGAAATAATGGCATTCCAGTCTTCGGGCTTCACATAAGTGCCCACGACCAGATTGGGATCTACCTCTGGCACGCCCATGGTAACGATCTCTTTTTTGAGCTTGACCTTCATGCGGTAAAACGGGTGAGAATCGGCCCAGGATTCTTTGTGCTCGAGATCGGCCAGTCGCGGATCCTGGCGCAAGTAGGTGAGCACGGCGCGGATATCTTCCGGCTTGCCAGCAATGGTGCCATTAATCCCCTCATGGGCCAACAGCACGGTACCTTTAATCTGGTGTTGCTGGCAAGTCTCTAAAATCGGTTGTTGCAGGTCTTTGTAATTATCCAGCGTGACAAATTTATAGAGGGCAGCGGTGAGATATTGGCTCATGAGAAATCTGGCTTGATTGCAAAAGCGCGATTTTACCACTCTAACCCACTGATGCAAAAAGAAAAACGGGCACGCGGCCCGTTTTCATACGCACACTGATTGACTTTAAGGCTGAATCACCAGTATCTCAGCTTTACCGAGGCCACCCATATCCCCCATCCAGCGTTGTACGCGCTGACTGCTGATTTGCGCAAAGCGGCTATCCAGCGACTTAAAGGATTTATACAGAATATTGAGGAAAGGCAGCTTGTGGAAACCACAGTCTATCCAGGTCGCCTGCGGCGCTGGCGATTGTGCCAATAATAAAGTCCCGCGTTTCATACCGTAACCAAGATAGACACCTGTGCTGCCCAGTACGCCCAGCGTCCCCGCCATCATGTCCGAGCCGCAATAGTCACCGGCATTGCCTTCAATCAACAGCATGCCGCGACGCATCCGGTCACCGGCACGTGCGCCAGCGTTGCCTTTACAAATCAGAATACCGTTTTGCAGTTGCGCCCCTAAAAAGTCACCCGCATCCCCCTCAACCAATAGCTGGCCAGCCGTCATGCCGAAGCCGATGTATTGGTGCGAAGAAGTTGTGTTTTTAAAAGTCAGCTTAGTTGCCTCTGTGGCTGTGTCCACACTCACCTCAAACGCGTCGGCAACAGACAAATTGGCCGCCAGTTTGATGGCGCCGATCTCGGTCTCGGTTTTGCCTTGCAAGGCCAGCGGCAATAAGGCACGGCAATCGACCTTGCGCGAGAGTGGCTTGGCGGTTAATACGATATGGCTCATGCGGTCACCTCCCCGCTTAAAATTGGACGCAGTTTAAAGTGATGCTGGCCCAGCTTGCCGCCGTAGTTACCGGCAGAAATACGCAAGATGCCATTGTCTTTACCCAGGCTACAGGCCGCTTCAATCCCAGCTTTCATCGAAACAGCAATATCTTCAAAAGTCAGGCCATTGACCACAATTTCCATCACGCTTTCCACCCGTGGATCGAGCTCGCTCTTAACCACGCCTTTAAGGGTTGGGCAGAATGCGTCGTTGGTACTGGCAAACATTTTGGGGTACTTGCTGCCCACCTTGGAACCAGAGCGCACCACCCCGCCCGGGAAAGGCATAATCACATTGGGCAGTTTGCGCATGGCATCAATGGCGGCTTCACAGGCCGTCAGCACTTGCGCCTGACTGGCCCCCAAGACCAAGAAGTTACCGCCGCCAATGGCACGTACCATACCGGTGGTTTCTTCGGTTAAAAACTCGCCATCCATCACCGGAATACGCCAGTAGCGCTTAAGCTTGCCCGTGGCATCGGGGATTTGTTTGGAGACCTGATAACCATCGCCAAAAAAGCGCAAATGTTTGCCGAGGCTGATCATGTCTTCTGACTCAATCCCGGCAAAGGCGGCCGCGGTTGGGCAAGTGAGAATACATTGGCCCATGCGCGTTTCGAGCTGTTGCATCAGCACTTTGCTGCCCATGGCAAACATGAGCACACTAACGCCCGGACGGCCGTCCGGGGTTTCATCCTCGGACAACTCCCGCTCTATGCCCGCCTCGACGCCACAGCCAATCACACTGGTGGCAAAACCCGTCATGGCATTGGCGGCGTTATATGCCCAGCGCAAATTTTGCGCCGTAATCAGGATACGCGTGCCGCGCATATTAAATGCTTCAGCAAAGGTATCGTCTATATCTACGCCATTTAACTGCATATTCACCCCTGGCTATGGTTAATGACATGGTTGCGGCCATCTTCCGCAATCTGGTCATCCGAAATTTTAAAGTTATGCATTTGCATGGTGTGGTAACGGTCAAAGTATTGCTTGATGTCTTTTTCCACACCCAGATCAAAGGCTGGTTTGGCGGTATGTGTTGCGCCCCACACCACCTTGACCACTTTGCCCTCTTTCACCACCAGCTCGCCGTCTTTAAACACCAGGTCTGGCTTGGCGAACATCGCCTCCTTGTCAGCCTGATCGGTATAGACGGTAATATCAGCCGCAGCGCCCACGCCCAAATGCCCCCGGTCGTGCAGGCCAATCAACTTGGCCGGGGCTGAGCGGGTCATGGTGGCGATTTCATACAAGCTATATTCGCGTTCCAATGATTTCAGGTTACTCATGGCTTGCGCATCGAGGTTGAGCTTGTCAAACGCATCATTACGGAAGGTTTTATCCATGAGCAAACGGATCAAATGCGGATAGCTGGTGAACGGCGCACCGTTCGGGTGATCTGTAGTCAGGAAAATGCGCCAGGGGTCATCCACACTGAGGAATACCTCGAGGCCAATCGCCCATTGCAAGGCGTTGACATAGTTCTGGTCGCGGTATTTGAACGGCACCACGCCACAACCTGCGTCGCATTCAATGTCCATGATCACCGATTTTTTCGGGTTGGCCACTTTGGCGTTTAAATGCTGCATCATGTTGTCGCCAGACGCGGTCACGGTCTGTCCAAACAGAATCTGGCCGACATCCGCAGTGATGTGTTTGTTGTTGTTGATCGCTTCGGCAATATTGGCGGCGGCAGAAGAAAATTTCTTGTCGCCCTCGGTGCCATAACTGTGAAACTGGATATGGGTCAAATGCATGGGGATGCCATCGCTGGCGCCCATGGTATCCAGCGTGGTCTGAAAGTTACCAGCCACGCCCAGGTTATTACAGTGCACATGCAAAGGTTTGGCAATACCTATCTCATTTACGGCACGGCTCAAAGCCTGCAAAATGCGGCGCGGCGTGATGTTGTAATAACTGTGCAGTTGATCGAGGTCCTGGCGGCGCTCATTGAATTTAAACGCGGAAATGCCGCCCGGATTGACCACTTTGATGCCTATGGTTTGCGTCGCATGCAGAGTCCACGCCACATAGTCATTAATGGTTTTCTGGTCAGCATTCTGGCTCAGCAAACGCAGCAGGTAATCATCGTTACCCAGCATGGCGTAGCCGCCTTTATCAATCATCGGCGTGTCACCCATTTCCATATGCGCCTGACGCGCATTGACGGCGAGCACGGCCGGCTCAAAGGCAGCGGTATAACCCATTTCGATATAGCGCATGCCGGTATCGGTGGTATTCGGTGTCGCATGGTGGCTGCAGTTGGCACCGCAGATGTGAGCTTCAGGCTCCTCCAGCTTGCGCATGGCTTGGTATTCAGGCAGCAGCATGCGCGCAATATTGACCTTGCCGCCGCCGATATGGCTATGCATATCAATCGCCCCGGCCATGACGATCTTGCCATTCAGGTCGTACACCTGCGCAATTTTTTCACTGTCGGCCGGTTTGGCAATAATGCGGCCATCGCGGATATAAATATCCTGCACCACGCCATCCTTACCGTGCGCGGGGTCAATCACTTTCGCGTTCTTGAGTACGGTAATCATGCCGTCACTCCTTTAAGTTCTGTTTCTATCATGGCGATCACTTGTGACAAGGTAGGCAGGTCAGAAGGCTTGGCTGCGCTGAGCGGCAAGGTAACCGAGCCATCGACACGGAATTGCTGGCCGTTGCAGTCTAGCCCTGGCGTCGCAACGGGGATAAACACCGCTGGCGTCTCTTCAAATTGGCTGTCAGCAGCACCGAGCACAATCACAGGTTTAGTGCCTGCAGGCGGCATCGCATCCGGGCTGTAACTATTCACCCATACCACCGCGTCATGGCTTTCCCAGTCTGGCGTATCAATAATCACGCCATTGAGCCAGGTATGTGCGTAGTTGACGCTGGTATCGCCATCACTGCCGCCAAGCGACAAACCCATGGCGCGGCTCTTCTGGTTCAAGGCGACCACGGTTTCAGTGATATTTTCAATGGTTAATTCGGCATGCGCATAGTGCAGGTCTTTGGATACCCACACCAAGGTGGCGTACTTGGCTGCCTTCAGGGTCTCAGCCACGGTTCTCAAACGGCTCACGTCTACCCCGGCCACTGTTTCCGCAGTCACTGGCTTGCCCATCACCAGGGCCCTTAAGGTGGCGACCACCTCCGGTAACTGTTCGCTCGCACAAGGAATCACTTCAGGTGCGCGTCCATCGGGAGAGACGCCTGGCTTGGTATTCAGGTCATCGCCGCCCAGGTAGATGATCTTGCGGGCGGCAGGCGCAGTAAACATGGCCTCAGGCACCCACACCACGCGCTCGAAAAAACGGGTATTGTGGCTCACCACATCAGTGCCTATCATCAGGATCACATCTGCGCGGTTGCGTACTTCGGTCAAGGTGGTGGTCTGCCAGCCGCGATGCTGTAATACCTGCATGTTGCGCAGCGTGCTGCTGGCATTGAGATGCGTCATTGCCGCATGCGTATGATGCGAAAGGCTGACCAGAGCACGCGCACCGTGGACATCGGTACTGCTGCCGGCGATCAATGGCGTTTTGGCTTGCTTGAGCAGTTCGACGGCGGTATGTACGGCCTGGGTCAGCGACACGGGTTGACCCGCCACCCGAGGTTGCGCACCATTACTCGTTCGCGCATAGAACTTTGCGGCTTTGCCACACGAAAACTGCTGTTTGGCAATGGCCTCCCCCGAAATGTCGTCACATAGCAAGCCACAAGCCGGGCATGCATGCATACTGTTTTGTTGATTTGTCATGGCTTTATAGTCTCTCGTTTTGATCTTTATGTATTCAATCCTGAATATCCACCTGACCGTGGGAAACCATCACATCATAAAACATCTGCTGACAATAGATAAAAAAAATAAAGCAATGAATGCCTGCTATTTAACGCAATAAAAGCCTGTCATCGGTATCTAAGGTTTATCAATCACAGTAAAAATAGTAGAATAGTCGTTTGTTTTTCTTGTTCATTACTTTATTTGGAGTTCTCATGGCTTTAGAGCGTACACTCAGCATCATCAAACCAGACGCCGTTGCAAAAAACGTGATTGGTCAAATCTACACCCGTTTTGAAAACGCCGGTTTGAAAGTTGTTGCAGCTAAAATGACCCACCTGACTCAAGCTGAAGCTGAAGGCTTCTACGCTGTGCACAAAGAGCGTCCTTTCTTCAACGACCTGGTTAAATTCATGATCTCCGGTCCAGTGATGATCCAGGCTTTGGAAGGCGAAAACGCGGTATTGAAAAACCGTGAACTGATGGGTGCAACTAACCCTAAAGACGCAGCCCCTGGCACCATTCGTGCTGACTTCGCTGAAAGCATTGATGCTAACGCCGTGCACGGTTCCGACTCTTTGGAAAATGCGGCCATCGAAATCAAATACTTCTTCGGTTAATCACACCCTTCGTCACTTAACGACGATCACATTGATACCGAACTAGGAATACACTTGGTTAACTTACTGAATTTTAACCAATCGCAACTCGCCGAGTACTTCACCAGTCTCGGCGAGAAGCCTTTCCGCGCCAAACAATTGATGCGCTGGATGCATCATTTCGGGGTACTTGACCTCGACCAGATGACAGATATTGCCAAAACCCTGCGCGAAAAACTGCGTCAGGAAACCGAATTTGCGCTGCCAGACGTGCAGTTGGAACAAGTGTCAGATGATGGCACCCGCAAATGGCTGATCGGCACAAACAACTTAAGAGACGGCACGTCTAACAGTGTGGAAACCGTCTTTATCCCTGAAGATGACCGCGGCACGCTGTGTATCTCCAGTCAGGTAGGCTGTGCACTCGAATGCACATTCTGCAGCACCGGTCGCCAGGGCTTCAACCGCAATCTCAACGTCTCCGAAATTATCGGCCAACTATGGATTGCCAATCACGCCCTGCGCCAGGCGCCTGGCTATGACTTGCTGCCACCCGGTGAGCGCATTATCTCCAACGTGGTGATGATGGGCATGGGTGAGCCATTGGCCAACTATGACAACGTCGTCACGGCCATGCAAATCATGCTGGATGACAGCGCTTATGGCTTAAGCCGTCGCCGCGTCACCCTGTCGACCAGCGGCATGGTGCCAGCGATGGACAGACTCAAAGAAGATTGCCCCGTCGCCTTGGCGGTGTCGTTACATGCGCCGAATGATGCGCTACGTGATGAGATTGTCCCCATCAATAAAAAATACCCGATCAAGGAACTGATGGCGGCCTGTGAGCGCTACCTAGTCAAAGCACCACGTGATTTCGTGACGTTTGAATATGTCATGCTGGACGGCGTCAATGACACCCTGGAACACGCCAAACAACTGATGAATATCGTGCGCGATGTCCCTTGCAAATTTAACCTGATCCCATTCAACCCGTTCCCTAACAGTGGTTACGGGACGTCCAAGCCCATGCAGGTACGTGCGTTTCGTGATATGTTAATGCAGGCAGGCTTTGTAGTCACCGTGCGTAAAACCCGCGGAGACGACATTGATGCGGCCTGCGGGCAACTGGCGGGTAAAGTGCTCGATAAAACCCGCCGCACTGAGAAAACCATAGCGATACATCCGGAACAGTAAGTGATGACAGCCCCCTTTTACAAGCCTTTCGTGGTCATCTCTGCAGTGACCTTGTTACTGTGGCTGTCAGGGTGTGCGCAAAACCCTTCTTCCAACGCTCAAGCTCAACCTTATGACCAGCAGCCTATCGGACGCGAAAGCGGCGATATGGAATCTGCCCGCGTGCATACCGAACTTGGCGCGGAGTATTTCCGTCTCAAACGCTACGATGTGGCGCTTGAGGAGTTTAATACCGCGCTTGAACGCAGCGCGACCTATGCGCTTGCCTACAACGGTTTAGGCCTGGTCTATGCGGCCCTCGGTGAAAAAGCGCGGGCAGAAGCCGCATTCAAGCGGGCGATTCAACTGCAACCAGCTAACTCGGAGTCACACAACAACTACGGCCGTTTTTTGTGCGACCAAGGCCAATACGATGCCTCACAAAAAGAATTTTTGCTGGCGGTGAAGAATCCGTTGTATAAAACACCGCAAATTGCGCTGTATAACGCCGGCGTCTGTGCCTTGCGTGCCCAGCAAAAACCACAGGCTGAGCAGTATTTTTATCAGGCACTGCAAGTGGACCCATTGGCCCACGCCAGTGCTTATCAATTGGCCAACCTGCAATTTGCACGCGGCGAGGCACAACTGGCACTCAACACCGTGCAAAATAGTGTGAACGTTGCCCCGACACCAGAGTCCCTCTTTTTGGCAGTCCGAATTTGCCGGTCCCTACAATTGGCCGATGATGCAAATTATTACAGTGTGCAACTGCACAAACTGTTCCCGAATGCCAATGAAACCAAACAATTGCTGAAAACGGAGTAAATGCACGTGACGTCAGAAGATACCACCAACGTCAATCCTGCACCGGCAGAAAAACCCAGACGTGGCCGTCGGCCCAAGAATGCTGCCACCACGCAGACGGCAGCCAGCCAGGCGCCCACAACAGACACTACGGTGAGCCTGGAGCAAACGCCTGCAGCAGTTTCGGTTGCGCAAGCAGCGGCCGCAGAAGCTTCGCGCATGGATACCACACCTGACGATACTAGCAATCTCAATCCAGCACCTACCGATGCGCCTGAAGAGTACGGTGCCGCCATGGGCTTGGAAAGCATCCCGCAGCAAGCAGTGAACCCGTCGATCGCTTATGGTTCTGGCTGCGGCAATGTCCTCAAAGCGGCACGAGAAGCGCAGGGCTTGAGTATCCACGAAGTGTCTGGCCAATTGCGCCTGGGCGTCAAGCAAATCCAGGCCATTGAGCAGGATGACTTTGATAAGTTGCCACAACCAAGCATTGTGCGCGGCTTTATCCGTAACTACGCACGCTTGCTCAATATTGATGTGGCGCCCATCATCGAGGCCTATCAACGCATTGTGCCTAACAAGACCCCGCTGCCCTTGAGTGTCCGCTCGAATGCCAGCCGTTCGGTGATTGATAAACCGGTGCGCGTCTTGCGTCCGCAACGCTTGCTCACCTTGCTGATCTTTTTGATATTGGCCGCGATTGCCGCCTATTTTTATATCAACCACATCAAGCCGCACACACTTAAAGATGCTTCACTGGCATTGGATGCGGAAGAAATCAGTGAAACAACGGGGCAGCAAATCGAAATTCCAGCGCCTCCGGCAACTGCGACCGCCCCCGAAGCAAGCAATACCGCGACCGTAGAAACCGGTAATACTGCCAGTACAGCCTCGGTAGAGGCGCCCGCCGAAGCCAATCTAGCCATGCAACCGGTCGCAGGCATGCCGCCAGCGAGCCCGGCTGATACGGTTGCCAGCACGCCTACCATCGTTAGCACACCGACACCGGCGGCTGGTCAGTCGCTTGAAACGACCACGCTCAAAGCCGTGGATCCGCAGAAGGCAAATTTGAGCTTTAAAGTGACTGAAGACTCCTGGGTGCGCATTGAAGATATGCAAGGCAAAAAATTATTTAGTGAGGTACTGCCGGCCGGTTCAGAACGTCAGGTAGTGACAGACAAACCGGTCAATATCACGGTCGGGCATGCCGCCGGTACTCAGCTCACAATTGATAACCAACCTTACGATTTAACCCAAGCCACACGTGGTCGTGTTGCGCGTATTCAATTGAAATAATCATGATATCCCGTAGACATACCCGTCAGGTCATGGTCGGACACGTTGCGGTCGGCGGTGGCTTATATGGTACACAGGTGTCGCCAGTGGTCGTGCAAAGCATGACCAATACCGACACCGCCGATGCGGCTGCCACCATCGCGCAGGTCTATGCCTTATGGCAGGCCGGCTCTGAAGTGGTCAGGATTACCGTCAACAGCGCCGAAGCTGCCGCGCAAGTCGCCACCATCCGCAAAGGCCTGGATGCCATGGGGTGCTCTGTGCCACTGGTGGGCGACTTTCACTTTAACGGCCACAAGCTGTTGCAAGCTTACCCGGATTGCGCCGAAGCACTTGCCAAGTATCGGATCAACCCCGGTAATGTCGGCAAAGGCAGCAAGCGTGACGAACAGTTTGCGGCGATGATAGAAGCCGCCATCCAGTACAAAAAAGCCGTCCGCATCGGCGTGAACTGGGGCAGCCTGGATCAAGCAAAAATGGCACAAATGATGGATGAGAATGGGAAGTCTGCCAACCCGCTCTCGGCCGATGCATTGATGCGCGAAGCGCTGATTCAATCCGCGCTCGAAAGTGCCCAGCAAGCCGTCGATTTAGGCTTAAACCCCGATCAAATCATCATTTCTTGCAAGGTCAGCAACGTGCAGGATCTGGTACTGGTCTATCAGGCGCTGGCGCAACGCTGTGATTATCCCCTGCATTTGGGACTGACTGAAGCGGGCATGGGCTCCAAAGGCATTGTTGCCTCCACTGCCGCACTGGCGATTCTGTTACAGCAAGGCATAGGCGACACCATCCGCGTCTCACTAACCCCCGAGCCGAATGAGTCCCGCACCAAAGAAGTGGTGGTCGCCCAAGAAATCCTGCAAACCATGGGGATCCGCTCATTTACGCCCTTGGTGACCGCCTGCCCTGGCTGCGGCCGAACCACCAGCACCTATTTCCAGGAGCTGGCGATGCAAATCCAGAGCTGGTTACGCAATCAGATGCCAATCTGGCGTAGCCAATACCCCGGCGTGGAAACCCTCAATGTGGCAGTCATGGGCTGCGTGGTCAATGGCCCTGGCGAGTCTAAATTAGCCAATATCGGCATTAGCCTGCCGGGCACAGGCGAAACGCCGGTGGCGCCAGTGTTTGTTGATGGTGAAAAAACCGTCACCCTTAAAGGCGACCATATTGCTGAAGAGTTTCAACAGATCGTGGATGAGTATGTGCGCACGCATTATGCCGAAGGTGGCAAACTGCGCACAAACAAAGCGCCCGTGATCCCGATTGTGGCCGTATAAGCCATCCACCTCCCCCATTCGTACAAGATGAGTCAAACATTTCAATCCATTAAAGGTTTTTACGACATCCTGCCAGAAGCCACGCCCTTGTGGTTCAAGCTTGAAGATACGGCACGCCGGATCTTGAGCCAGTATGGTTACAACAATATCCGCATGCCATTGGTCGAGCCAACTGAGTTGTTTGTGCGCAGCGTAGGCGAGCATACAGATATTGTGGAAAAGGAAATGTACGCCTGGGAAGACAAGCTCAATGGCGACAAACTGACGTTGCGCCCGGAAGGCACGGCCGGTTGCGTACGTGCCGTGGTGGAACACAATCTCACTTACAATGGTCCGCAACGCCTGTGGTATATGGGACCCATGTTCCGTCATGAAAACGTACAAAAAGGCCGTCAGCGCCAGTTTCACCAAATCGGCGTGGAAGCCTTTGGCTTTGAAGGGCCCGATGTGGATGCCGAGCAAATCGTATTGCTGGCCAGACTGTGGCAAGCGCTGGGCATTGCCGACGTTGAATTACAGTTAAATAGCATTGGTGATGCCGAGGAGCGCGCGCAATATCGCCAAACCTTGATTGCCTATTTTGAGCAACACATGGACTTGCTGGATGAAGACGCAAAACGTCGTCTGCATAGCAATCCCCTGCGGATTCTGGATACGAAAAACCCACGCATGCAGGCCATGTGTGAGGCGGCCCCCAAGCTGATGGATTGCCTGGGTGAAACATCCAAGCAGCATTTTGCCCAATTGTGCACCCTGCTTGATCAGGCAGGCATTGCTTACACGATTAACCATAGACTGGTGCGTGGCTTGGACTATTACAACCGTACAGTCTTTGAATGGGTGACCACCAAACTTGGCGCGCAAGGCACCATTGCCGGCGGCGGACGCTACGACACGCTGGTAGAACGTATTGGTGGGAGTGCGACTCCGGCTTGTGGCTTTGGCATCGGTCTGGAACGTGTATTCCTGTTGATGCAGGAATATGGCGTCACCGCCCAGAACCAACCCGATATTTACCTGGTCAATGTGGGCGAGTTGGCGACACAAAAAGCCTTTACGCTGGCCGAAAGACTGCGTAGCATGGGACTCAAGGTGGTCTTGCACGCCGGTGGCGGTAGCTTCAAATCACAAATGAAAAAGGCCGACCGCAGTGGTGCGCGCTTTGCCGGCATTTTTGGGGATGATGAAGCAGCCGTTGACGAACTCACCTTAAAACCCATGCTGGGTCAAGGCGAACAAGCACGTGTCAGCTTTGATCAAGTCGCCTCCATCGTTAATGCGGGCTGATTGGCGGCAGTGTTCTGTTTGAATGATGACTGGTCTGAATAGCAAGGCTGGTAAATATCAACAACGGTCGCTGGCATGGCGATAAATCCGTAATTTTGTGAATCTGGTGATTGATCTATCAACATGAGCGAAATCTTAAATATCCAGGACCTCAATATTTACCCGGCCAATGCGCCAGTGCGCTATTTGGTCAAACAGGCCTCGCTCAGCCTCGCCCGTGGCAAGACTACTTGTATCGTGGGTGAGTCTGGAAGTGGCAAAAGTCTCACTGCGCTCAGCATCATGAAACTGCTTTCCCCGCAATTGCGCATGCAAGGCCGCGTGGTGTTTCAAGGCCAGGATCTCAGCCAATTAAGCGAGCGCGAAATGCAAGCCATCCGTGGCCGAAAAATCGGCATGATTTTTCAGGAGCCCATGACCTCGTTAAACCCGGTACTCACCATCGGCTTTCAGATCGGTGAGCCATTGCAAACGCATTTAGCGCTTAAAGGTACCGCACTTAAACAAAAAGTCGCTGAATTACTAACGCAAGTGGGCATTGATCCCACGCGCGCCAACAGTTATCCCGATGAACTTTCAGGCGGGCAGCGTCAGCGTGTCATGATAGCCATGAGCATTGCCTGTCAACCTGCCCTGCTGATTGCCGATGAGCCGACAACTGCACTAGATGTCACCGTGCAAGCACAGGTGCTACGCTTGCTCGACGAACTCAAGCAACGGTTGAATATGGCGATGCTGTTTATTACCCATGACTTCGGTGTGGTCGCGGATATTGCCGACGATGTCATCGTCATGTTCAGAGGTGAAATCGTAGAAGCTGGCCCGGTCAGCCAGGTATTGGATGCGCCACAGCATCCATATACCCGTGCCTTGCTCGCTTGCGTGCCCGATGCTGAAGGCAAAAAAGTGTTGCAGCCCATGCGCTATGACTGGCTGACGCCTGCGTGAGGTCGATATGACGGATTTCCTGTTACAAGCCCATCATCTAAGCAAAAGTTATCGCCAGCGGACCGGCACGCTCGGGCTGAATACCCAGACCATACATGCCCTCGACGATGTCAGCCTGCAACTCAAACGAGGCAGTACGCTGGCCGTGGTCGGCGAATCTGGCAGCGGAAAATCCACACTGGCTCGCGGCATTTTGCGCCTGCTGCCGCTAGACCAAGGCCAGGTGCTGTTCGATGGTCAAGACTTTCTCGCGCTAGACCAGAGCAGCCTGCGGCATGCACGCCGCCATATGCAAATGGTGTTTCAGGACCCATTTGCTTCACTCAACCCCAGAATGCGTGTGGGTGAAATCATTGCCGAGGGCCTGGTGATCCATGGCATCGGCGATAAAAAACAACAACAAAACAGCGTCTTTGAGATGCTGGAAAAAGTCGGGCTAAAAGCTGAAGATGCCAGCAAATATCCGCACCAGTTTTCAGGCGGCCAACGCCAGCGTATCGGCATCGCGCGTGCCCTGATTCTGCAGCCCAAGCTGGTCATCTGCGATGAGCCGGTGTCGGCGCTAGATGTGTCAGTGCAGGCGCAAATCCTCCTATTACTCAAGCAACTGCAACAAGAAATGGGGCTCAGTTACCTGTTTATCACGCATGATTTACGCGTGGTCAGGCATATTGCCGATGAGGTTCTGGTCATGCAAAAAGGCAAAGTAATTGAGCAAGGAAGCGTAGAAACCATTTATAATGCACCCCAACAAAAATATACCCAACAGCTGCTCAGCGCAATTCCTGGTCAAGGCCTGCGCGGAGCTGCCGCATAATTAAGATCCTAATACAAGAATACGCAGGAAATTCAATGGCATACGATTTGGAAGAACAGGAACAACTAGACGAGTTTAAAGCCTGGTGGAACAAAAACGGTAAACTGGTCACCCGCCTGGTGATTGCAGCGGTCGTCGTCTATGGCGGCTGGCAAGGATACCAGTCTTACATGAATAGCAAGGCCATTGCCGCCTCTACCGCCTATCAGACCTTGATCAGCAGCTCATTGCTGGATGTTGATAGCAAAAAAGCCGAGCAAATTAGCAAAGAAGCGCAAGCCATTGAGCAAGACTACAGCATGACCCCTTATGCAGGCCGTGCCGCCCTGTTTGCAGCGCGCGCATTGCATGAAGCCAAGCAGTCCGAAGCCGCTGAAAAGCAATTGCGTTGGGCGATGGTTGAAGCAAAAGAACCCGCCATTAAACAGATGGCTGCCATTGAAATTGCCGGCTTGCAAATTGAGCGCAATGCACTCGACGATGCCAAGAAAACCCTGGAAGGCATCAATGATCCAGGTTTTGATGGCATTAAAAACAGTTTGCTTGGCGATATCCTGATGGCAAAAAAACAGGAAAAAGAAGCGAAACAAGCTTATACCAAAGCATTGCAAGCGCTTGATCCTGAAGGAAAACTGTTTTACCTGACCCAGCAGAAGCTGGATGCTTTAGGATAATTGCTGATGAAGTTGAATGTTGCCGCCATGCCTGTCCCGTCTCACCGTCTCAAACAATGGACACTGGTTGCCCTGTGTGTCATAGGGAGCAGTTTGACTGCGTGTACGGCATTCAACGACGTTAAAACCAATTTAAGTGAAAGTATTTTTGGCGCCGAGCCTGCCAACCCGCCTGTAGAGCTTGAGGAGATCAAATCCTCTTACGAGACACGCGTACAGTGGTCCACCGATGTGGGCGAGGCAGGCCGTTTCAGCTACGTGCCCGTCCTGGCTGACAACATGGTATATGCCGTCAATGCTGAAGGCAGCGTGATGCAGCTTTCTGCAGAAAATGGCAAAACGCTGTGGCAAACAGAATTAGGCGAGCCCATCAGCAGTGGTGCAGGACTGGGCGGTGGCCTGGTGTTGGTCGGGACCAGCAAAGGCCACGTCTATGCACTCAACCTGAATGGCAGAAAGCTCTGGAGCGCCGTGCTCTCCAGTGAAATACAAGGCTCCCCGCGCTATTATGATGGTACGGTGATTGTGCGTACCACCGATCACCACATTTACGGCATTGATGCGGCGGATGGCCGTCGCAAATGGTCTTATGAACGTGCCACCCCTTCCCTCTCGCTCAAAACGCATGCCGGCATCGTCGTGGATGGCGGCGCGATTTATGCAGGCTTTCCTGGTGGAAAACTGGTGGCGATTCGTGCCGACAATGGCAAACTGATTTGGGAAGCAACGGTTGCCCAACCCAAAGGCGTGACTGAAATCGAACGGATTGCAGACATCACCAGATTGCCGTTTGTCGATGGCCCGCTGGTGTATGTGGTAGCTTATCAGGGCAAAGTCGCCGCCGTTGACCGTCAGCGTGGACAAGTGGTGTGGAGCCGCGATATTTCAAGCTATGTCGGCCTGACCGCAGAGAATAACAAAGTGTACCTGAGCCACACCATCGGCTCAGTCTACTCACTGGATGCCAGCAATGGCAAAACCTTTTGGCGCCAGGGCAACCTGGGCTACCGTAACCTGACCGTGCCTCTGCCACTCAGCAATATTGTGGCTGTTGGTGACCTGGAAGGCTATGTCCATTTACTGAGCCAGGATGACGGCAGCTTTGTCGGCCGTCTGCAATTAGGTTCCAAACCCCTTATGGCATTGATCGCAGGCACCAATGCCAACCAGTTTCTTGCACAATCGCGTGACGGTCACCTTTACGCAGTGACATATAAATAATGCTACCTACCATCGTGCTTGTTGGCCGACCCAATGTCGGCAAATCTACTTTATTCAATCGTTTGACCAAATCGCGAGATGCGCTGGTCGCCGATTTGCCTGGTCTCACGCGTGACCGGCACTACGGCCGTGGTCTGGGTGCCAGCCAGCCCTATCTCGTCATTGATACTGGCGGCTTTGAGCCCACCGCAGATACGGGTATCTTGAAAGAAATGGCCAAGCAAACCTTGCTTGCGATTGATGAAGCCGATGTCATTATTTTCCTGGTCGATGCCCGGGCTGGCCTGACACCGCAAGAATTTACCATTGCGCAAACCTTGCGCAAGGCCCAGCGGCCGGTGCTGCTGGCGGTGAACAAAACCTAAGGCATGCGCAAAGCCATCGTCAGCGCTGACTTTCATGAACTGGGCATGGGTGAACCCCTGTCCATCTCTTCCGCGCATGGCGAAGGGGTCAGAGACTTGATTGAACTGGCGCTGGAAACCATCGCCGATAAGGAAATCGAAGCCGCCGAGCCTGTGAATCCGGACAATCCCCGCATTGCAATTGTTGGCCGCCCTAACGTGGGCAAATCGACACTGGTGAATGCGCTGCTGGGAGAAGACCGCGTGATTGCCTTTGACCAGCCAGGCACGACTCGCGACTCGATTGAAATCGCGCTCGAAAAGAACGGCAAGCACTATACGATTATTGACACTGCCGGTGTACGCAAGCGCGGCAAGGTCTTTGAAGCGGTTGAAAAATTCTCCGTGATCAAAACCATGCAAGCGATTGAAGACGCCAACGTGGCTATTTTGGTGGTGGATGCCCAAGAGGGCATTACCGAGCAGGATGCACACGTTGCGGCCTATATTGTCGATGCCGGACGTGCTCTGGTCGTCGCCATTAACAAATGGGATGGCTTGCAGGATGATGAGCGAGAATGGATCAAACGCGAAATCGACCGTAAACTGCAATTCCTCGACTTTGCCAAATTCCACTATATCTCGGCGCTGCGTAAAAAAGGCCTGAATGAGTTACTGGACTCAGTTGATGTTGCCTTTAAGGCGGCCATGGCCAAGTTAGCCACGCCACAACTGACGCGTGTGCTTGGCGAGGCCACCACCCAGCATCAACCACCCATCAGCCGTGGTATTCGCCCCAAACTGCGCGATGCACACCAGGGCGGCAGCAACCCACCGATTGTGGTGGTACACGGCAACCACATTGATGGCGTCAAAGCGAGCTATACGCGTTTTCTCGAAGGGGTGTTCCGTAAAGCCTTTCAATTGGTAGGCACGCCGCTACGCGTGCAATACCATCAGGGTGAAAACCCGTTTGATAGAGAAGACGAGCGCAAAAAAGGCGAAGGCCTGGTCACCATGCGTAGACGTAAAAATGAAATGCGCGCCAAGCTGAAAGCGCGCAACGAGCAAAATAAAACCAAAAAATAATTGCTTGGGCGCTCAGGATGGGCTTTTACTTTATTCCATCCTGCGCGGTCAAGCTTACACGCACAGGCAGCACGCCTCTTGAGTGCTCAACTTGAAATCAGACTTATTTCAAGCTGATTTCATAGGTTTGCCAGCCTTGTATGCCTTGCCAGCTTATCATCGCAGGCACATGCCAGCTGGTTATCCTCAGCAGCCACCCAACGGATCACCGACCATCCCTGCAGTTGTCCAATCTGCACCAGTGCCTTGATCAAAGCGGTGCCAACACCCTGCTCTCTGACCGCGGATGCTACAAACAAATCATCGAGATAACCGCTCATGCTCGCCGCCACAGGTCTGACACCAAAGGTCTGACAAAAGCACGATAATGTGCAAATCCAATCAGGCGCCCCTGCGCATCCACTGCCACCAAAGCCAATATGGCGGGAGACGGCTGGTGTAACCACTGCCAGACCTGTTCCCGCATGGCGACAGACTGATTCACAGCATAAAACCTGGCGTAGTCAGCATACAGGCTGCCACTCGGCATGATCTTCACCAGCGATTGGACGAATATGGAAACGGGATGGTTGTGTCATGGGAGTTCTTCAGTCATACGGCAAACAAAAAAAGGGACCTTACGGTCCCTTTGCATCCCTTTCAAAGGTTATCGCAAGGTGGGCAACAGATTTTTTGCGCTCACGCCCAGCTCTTGTGCCATGCTGGCCCCCAACTTCTTGGCAAAGCGATCCACAACCGTCTCCTGGTAGGTGAAATCAACGATTTCAGCCTGCTTGATCACTTCACGGGCGACGTATTCTGCGCTGCCTTGCGCATCCGCCAGACCCAGCTTGATACTTTCTTCGCCGTTCCAGAACAGGCCACTAAAGGTGTCTGCATCTTCCTTGAGGCGGCTACCGCGGCCTTCACGCACCACGGTGATAAATTGCTGGTGGATTTGATTGAGCATGCTTTGCGCAAACGCCTGCTGCTTTGGATTGACCGGTGAGAATGGATCCAGCATACCTTTGTTTTCGCCAGCGGTCATCAAACGGCGCTCTACCCCCACCTTTTTCATGGCTTCAGTAAAACCGTAGCCATCCATCAGCACGCCGATGGAGCCAACGATACTGGCTTTATCGACAAATATTTTGTCCGCTGCGACGGCAATGTAATAGCCTCCCGAAGCGCAGATATCTTCAACCACGGCATAGACAGGAATTTCCGGGTGCAATTTGCGCTGACGGTGGATTTCATCATTGATGATGCCTGCTTGTACCGGACTGCCACCTGGACTGTTAATGCGCAAGATAATACCCTTGGTGCCCTTGTTGTCGTAAGCATCATTGAGGCTGCTGATCACCGCATCGGCATTGACTTGGCCACCGGCCTCAATCACGCCGGAAATGTCGATCAGCGCAGTGTGGGCAATAGAGGTGCTTTTACTTTGCCCGACCCAGCCTAACAACATCATGAGCAGGAAGAACAGATAGATAAACGTCAGCGACTTGAACAACACAGACCAGCGTCTGGCTGTTTTTTGCTCCTGCAATCCGGCCAGTGCAATTTTTTCTACCGTGCGCAAAGCCCAATCCTGCGAGGCAGGGCTCGGTTGTGTGTCTGAGGATGGCGTATGGTTTTCTTGCATCATTCAACTTTCGTCTATTAATTTTTAGCTATTCTAGCAATATTTGTGTGCTCGCCGTTGGCTATTTAAGCAATGAGGCAGAGGCTGTCACACGGACGAATCCTCATCACTAAAACTGATCGAGATGGACCGTGATCATGCCATCGGCTTCAGTAACAGGGATGGATGACAGGCGCTTGCCCTGGCATGGCCCCACCACACAATAGCCGGTTTCTGGCGCGTACATGGCTCCATGCGTCGCACAGATCAACCACTCTTGTGTCATGTTAAAAAATTTACCATGCTCCCAGTCCAGCTCCACCGGCACATGCGCACAGCGATTAACATACGCATAGGGCTTGCCCTCAAAGCGGACAACAAAGCCGGTCGCATGCGGGCCGAGCGCCGGGATATCAAAGCGTAACCCATCGCCTTTTTCAGGCAAGGCGGCACTGTCAAAAGTGACGGCGTTCAGGCTCATGTCTGCTCCAATAACCAGGCGCTTAATGTTGCCACATCATGAAACAGGTAATCCGGGGAATACTGCTGTAAATGCTCAGCTGTTTGCGACCCATAACTGACCGCAGCCGTGATCACCCCTGCATTTTTGCCCATTTGCATATCATATTGTGAGTCGCCTATCATCAAGGTACGCTCTGGCATCACCACCAGTTCGTCCATGAGCGCATCCAGCATTTGCGGATGCGGTTTCGAAAAACACTCATCCACGGTTTTGGTGGCATTAAAGCACCTGGCCAGGCCCGATTGTTGCAAAGCAGTATTTAAGCCACGCCGCCCTTTGCCTGTCGCGACCGCCTGCTTGCAACCTTTGCGGTCGATGGCAATAATCGTTTCGGCAATGCCTTCAAACAATACAATATTGTTTTCATTGTTGTAATAGTTACGGTTGTAATTGGAGACCAGGGCCTGTGCCTGAAACTCTGGAATATCACCAAACAGTACTTCTATGGATTCGCGCAGTCCCAGGCCGATAATGCTACGCGCACGTGCTTCGGTCAGGCCGGGTAGGCCTGCCTGTTCTGCGGCCTTAATCAGCGCCTGAGAAATCAAACCGGTAGAATCTGCAATGGTGCCATCCCAATCCCAGACAATTAAATCAAACTGTTTCACTAAATCAGACTTCTTCACTCAGCAAACTTTCTTTAAAACTCAACATTGATGCGGCCAGAACACACGACCAACTTTATTTTACGGCCTGAAGTTGACGTTGTTGTTGCAAAAAGCTTTCTAATTCTGCCGGCAACGGTGCCACCAAATGCAAGGGCTCTCCCGTCAGCGGATGGGCAATCCGCGTCTCGCTGGAATGCAAAAACATGCGTTTCAAGCCCTGCTTGCTTAATTGCTTGTTCAAGGCAAAGTCACCATATTTATCGTCACCCAGAATCGGGAAGCCCAAATGAGACAACTGCACCCGCAACTGGTGCGTACGTCCGGTGATTAATTTGGCTTGTAAAAAACTGTACTGTCCCAACACGGATTGCAGGTAAAACCAGGTTTCAGAGATTTGCGTTTCCACCTCAAACTTGCCTTTGGCCGCGTGTCGCTTGGCGGTCAAGCCACTTGCCTTGAGTGACTTTCTGCCGCCCGCTTCGTGATTGAGCAAAGGTTCATCCACGACTTGCACCCTGCGCTCACCACTTTCTGTCACGTATTTCTGCAAATCCAGGGTGACTTTCTTTTTCGCCTCTGTCCACTGCCCCTGCACCAGGATTAAATAGCGTTTATCCATATGATGATGGCGCATGGCTTCGTGCAAGGCAGTCAAAGCCGAGCGTTTTTTGGCAATCATCAATACGCCAGAGGTTTCACGGTCCAGACGGTGCACCAGCTCGAGAAATTTGGCTTGCGGCCGCTCCAGGCGCAATTGCTCAATCACGCCCAGACTGATACCACTGCCACCATGGACCGCCATCCCGGCCGGTTTATTCAGTGCCAGCATAGCATCATCCTCATAAATCACTTGCTCGGCCAACTTGGCCTTGACCGTTGGAGCGGCAGGCTTGGCTGCCGCTTCCGCAAGGCGAATGGGCGGCACGCGCACTTCATCGCCCATTTGCAATCGGTATTCCGCATCAACGCGCTTCTTATTGACGCGGACTTCGCCACTGCGCAAAATCCGGTAAATATGGCTCTTAGGCACGCCTTTGAGCACCTTGGTCAGAAAGTTATCTACCCGCTGTGTTTCAGACGCCTCGTCCACCATCAAGAATGTGACGCGATCACTGGCGGGCCTGAGCTCGGAATCGAGGCTGGAAGCCATTGCGGCCGTCGCGGATGTGGATGATCGTAATTGTGAGCTCATAGTTGCAGGTCGTGCTTTGCTTTATCAGGACTTATGGATATACTGTCGAGATTCTGAATCAATGGTTTACCGGCAAAAGCGACAACATTGCCATGCCGATTTCGAGATGACAAACTGTTTTCATCTCTGACCTGAGAGCCCTGATATCCGGACTCGCCAGATTTTGGGTCTCGTCAATGCATTCAGAATCAAAAAAATTTTGGTGAATACCGCTCGCCATCAAGTAGCGATAATTAATTAGAAATGTTTTAACGCGAAGCTCACGCAGAATAACCAAAGAAATGAGCTCGGCGTTAGCCAACCCGAATTTTAACGAAATTGCCCTCTGTTTAGGGTTTTATTTTTGCAGTCTATCGCGCTGGACAATACAGGTCACACACTCCTGCCACGCACACACTGCCCCTTGCAGAAACCGAGTCTTCAGCCACATTCAGTGTTGGCTGCACTCAAGTGCATATTGATGCCTGCCTGCTGCGCTGACAATCTTGTAGCGCACCTCGCAAAAGCCATTGCACATCCCCGGTGACATCTTGGTCACTTCGTTAAGTTCTGGTGGTTGTTTACGACCACGGCCCGCCCTGCGCACATCTCTATTCTGTGGCTTCGTCTAGGAGCCCTGCATGAAAAGAATGTTGTTTAACGCAACGCAATCAGAAGAATTGCGCGTTGCGATCGTCGATGGACAAAAACTCATCGATCTGGATATTGAACACGCTGGTAAAGAACAGCGCAAAAGTAATATCTACAAAGGGGTGATCACCCGTATTGAACCGTCTCTCGAAGCCGCATTTGTCGACTACGGCACTGATAGACACGGCTTTTTGCCGTTCAAGGAAATTGCCCGCAGTTACTTCCAAGAAAAACCAGATCAAGGACGCGCCCGTATTCAGGACGTGATCAAAGAAGGTCAGGAAGTCATTGTGCAGGTAGACAAAGACGAGCGCGGCAGCAAAGGCGCTGCGCTGACTACCTTTATCTCGCTGGCTGGCCGTTACCTGGTCTTGATGCCCAACAATCCACGCGGAGGCGGTGTCTCGCGTCGTGTGGAAGGTGAAGATCGCAATGAGTTGCGCGACACCATGGCGCAACTGGAAGTGCCTAACGGCATGAGCATCATTGCCCGCACTGCTGGCATTGGCCGCAATGCAGAAGAGCTGCAATGGGATTTGAATTACCTGACCCAATTGTGGCAAGCGATTGAAGATGCCTCCAATTTCCAGCCTGGCGCTTACCTGATTTACCAGGAAAGCAGCCTGGTGATCCGCGCCATCCGTGACTACTTCAGTGCTGATATCGGTGAGATCCTGATTGATACCGCTGACGTACACGAGCAAGCCTTGCAGTTCATGAACCTCGTGATGCCAGGCAATGTCACCCGCGTCAAACTGTATCAGGACGAAATTCCGCTGTTCTCCCGCTTCCAGATCGAACATCAGATCGAATCTGCGTTTGCGCGTGAAGTACGACTGCCTTCCGGTGGGGCCATCGTGATCGACCACACCGAAGCACTGGTGTCCATCGACGTCAACTCTGGCCGCTCCATCAAAGGCGCAGATATTGAACAAACCGCGTTTAATACCAACCTTGAAGCGGCCGAAGAAGTGGCACGTCAGATGCGTCTGCGTGACCTGGGTGGCCTGGTGGTCATTGACTTTATTGACATGGAAAACCAGCGCAACCAGCGTGATGTCGAGAACGCCCTGCGCGACGCCTTGCATCACGACCGCGCACGCGTGCAAATGGGCAAGATTTCACGCTTTGGCCTGTTGGAAATGTCCCGCCAGCGCCTGCGTCCTAGCCTGGGCGAAACCAACCACATGACCTGCCCCCGTTGTAACGGTACCGGTCATATTCGCGGCATCGAATCCACGGCCTTGCATATCCTGCGCATCACGCAGGAAGAGGCCATGAAGGACAACAGCGCCATCATTCAGGTACAGTTGCCGGTTGAAGCCGCCACTTTCCTGCTCAATGAAAAACGTGCCGACATCCACAAGATTGAGCAACGTACCGGCGTGGAAGTGATCCTGATTCCTAACATCCATATGGAAACGCCAAATTACAACATCTTGCGTATCCGCCATGATGATGTGAACGAAGAAACCACGCAAGCCAGCTACAAGATGGTGGACTTGCCAAGCGAGTCTGATTACCAGCATCGCCTGGAACAGGCTGCAGCCCCTGCCAAAGCTGAAGCTCTAGTCAAAGGCATTACGCCTGCGACATCGGCCCCGATTGTAGAAGAGAAACCTGCGCCTGCGCCGGTACAAGTAACTGAGCAGAAAAAGTCATTCTTTGGCGTGATCAAGTCCTGGCTTGGTCTGGACGAAAAAGAAGTGCTGCCCTCAGAACCTGAAAAACCAGCGCGCGAAAGCAAAGAGCATGGCCGTGACCGGAACAAAAACCGTAACCGTCGTGACCGTCAGCGTGACCGCGGCCAAGAGCGTAATGAGCGTCCAGCCAATGAACGTACAGGCAAAGAGCAACAGGAAACGCAGCATGGTAGCAAACCTCGCCAGGAGCGTCCGGCACAGGAAAAACCTGCGCAGAGAGAACGTCAAGAGCGCCAAGCCAATCAAGAAGTCAAAGCAGAGAACAATCAGCCCGCATTGACCGCGCAATCAGGCGACAATAAGCAGGAACGTGGTGAGCGCGGCAACCGCCGTAACCGTCATGGCCGCCGTGATCGCCGTAACCGTGATGAAGCGCCCAACCAGAACGTTGTAGAGTCTGAAAACAGTGTGGTGACTGAAACTGCTGCATCCGTCAATCTTGCCGCTACACCAGTTGTTGCTGACACAGTGCCTACGTTTGCGGTGGCAGAAACAATTGCCGCAGTTAGCCCATTAGAAGTAGTGGCTGCCGCACCAATCGTAGAGAACCCGGCTGCCGCAGTGGAAGCGCCCGTTGAAGACACCGCCATCCAAACCGCAGATGACAATCAGGCTGAAGCGCCCAAGGCACAAAAACCTGCGCGCAATCGTTCAAGAGCAGGCAAGCCAGCAGGAAAAGCCAAAGCGAAACAGGCTGATCAGGCGGTAGACACCAGCGGGATTGAATTGGTGGAAACCGCTGCAACGTCCTCCCCTGTGGTGACTGAGGCTACAGAAGCCCCAGCGGAAGCGAAAAAGAAACCGGCCCGTAAACGCAAACCGTCCGCGGCAAAAACCACAGAAACCCAAGTAGACAGTGGCATTCAACTGGTAGAAACCAAAGCAGAAGTGGTGAATACAGGTGTTGAAGCCACCCAGAAAACCAAAAAGCCACGTAATGCGGCTAAATGGAAAAAAGACGATGCCAGCACCGGTGAAGATGGACTGGTCATGGTAGAGACGCAGAAGTAATCAAACTGAGTCTGATAAAAAAGAGGGCCTGACAGGCCCTCTTTTTTTATGGCATCAACCGCATTACCAACTGGAGTGCCAACGCACGATACTCCAATAGCCGACTATCGTCAGCAAGATAGAGACCACCACATGCGAGGTGACATAAAGCAACATTCCACCGTAATTTTGCTTTTGTAACAAGCTGAAAGCTTCTGCCGAAAAGGTAGAGAAAGTGGTTAACCCGCCCAAAAAACCGGTTGTCATCAACAAGCGCCACTCCATAGACAGGGTTGGAATCACCTGCAAGATACCCAACGCAATGCCCATTAACAGGCCACCAATAGCATTGGCGAGAAAAGTGCCGAGCGGGATCAGTCCACCTTGATTCAAGCTCAATGACAGGCCCCATCTGATCCATGCACCAACACTGGCACCGAATGCGACTGCTAGCCATGATTTCATTTGAATATCCTTCTAAAACGTGAACAGGCAATGTATCATAAGTTTAAAAATATTCAGCTTCAACCGCCCGTTGATTTAAAGAGATTGCCTTGCGTTTACTATTCGTTACTTCAGAAGTTTTCCCGTTAATCAAAACAGGTGGTTTGGCAGATGTCAGTGGTGCACTCCCCACCGCCCTCGCTAGCAGTGACACAGAGATTCAAATTCTGTTACCGGCTTATCGTGGCATGCTGGCGCAATGTAGTTCGCCCAAACACTTGGGCAGCTTACAGCCCTTCCATGATATCCGCTGCGAGCTCTACAAAACTTTGTTACCAGGCACCAATATCCCCTTGCTGCTCATAGACTGCCCTGCGCTCTATGACCGGGATGGCGGCCCTTACCATCACCCGCTACATGGGGAGTGGGAAGATAACCCGTTGCGGTTTGGGGTGTTGTCAAAAGTGGCAGCCATGCTGGCGATGCCTAACATGCTGCAGGCCTGGCAGCCAGAGATCGTCCATTGCAATGACTGGCAAACTGGATTAACACCCTACTACCTCAAGCAAATGGGCAGTCAGGCCAAGTCCGTGTTCAGCATCCACAACCTGGCCTTCCAAGGCAACTTTCATGCTGACTGGCGCTATCGATTAACCCTCAACCTTGAGGACTATCAGGCAGAAGGCTACGAGTTTTATGGCCAGGTCTCATTCATGAAATCCGGTCTGTTTTACGCCGATGCTTTATCAACCGTCAGCCCAACCTATGCCCGTGAAATTCAAACCGATCAGTTTGGTTTTGGTTTTCAAGGCTTGCTGCAGCATCGTGCGGCAGATTTAACCGGGATTTTGAATGGCATCGATACCGAAATCTGGAATCCCGCACAAGACCCTTATTTGCCAGCACACTACACTGCCAGTGCGTTATCCGGCAAGCAAGCGATCAAGCAAGCCTTGCAGGCAGAATTAGGACTGCGTCAGCAAGCAGATACGCCACTGTTGGGGGTCGTTAGTCGCCTCACCTATCAAAAAGGGCTGGATATGCTGATAGAGATTGCTGACGCATTGCTTGGCAGCGGTTGTCAATTAGCCGTGCTTGGCAGTGGTGAGGCCAGCATGCAACGGCAGTATCTGAGTTTAATGCAACGCTATCCTGGACAAGTGGCCGTGACCATCGGCTATAACGAGCCGCTCTCCCACCGTATCATGGCCGGTACCGATATTTTTGTCATGCCTTCGCGGTTTGAGCCCTGCGGGCTGAATCAGATGTATGGCTTGCGTTATGGCACGATTCCGGTAGTCGCTAATACTGGTGGCCTGGCAGACTCAGTGCATGGCGGCGAAATCAATGCCCAAGGGGTTCCTGGCAAGATGACTGGATGGGTCATGGCTGACAATGACGCATCGACACTTTTGGTCACATTACAAACTGCGATGCAGGTTTATGCCAATTCTGGTCAGTGGCAACAGCTGCAACGGCAAGCGATGCAACAGGATGTGAGCTGGGAAACCAGCGCCCAACACTATCAAACACTGTACCAAAACGTGCTTTCAAGCCCAAAAGCCTGATTTTTAAAGCCAGAGAGACAAAAAGGAGAAGTTGGCACGGAAGCTGCTTATTACTAATCAAGCTTCTCCAAAGCTAACTTCTCCTCCCTCAAGACGCCGAATAGGCGTCTTTTTTTTGCCTGAATTCAGACTCAGTCGCTTATTCAGCGGCCGCAGGTGGTGTCATATTCAAAAAGTGTTCGCGGTAATACTTGAGCTCATCAATCGACTCATAAATATCCGCCAGGGCTTCATGACGGCTGGCTTTTTTAAATCCCGCATAAATATCCGGACGCCAGCGACGTGATAATTCTTTAAACACACTCACATCAAGATTGCGGTAATGGAAAAATGACTCCAGACGCGGCATGTAACGCGCCATAAAGCGTCTGTCCTGGCAGATGGAATTGCCACACATCGGCGACTTGCCTGCAGGCACATGCTCTTTCAAGAATGCCAGCATGGCATCTGTTGCCGCTTCTTCATCCAGGGTCGATGCCTTGACCTTATCAATCAAGCCACTCCGGCCATGCGTGCCTTTATTCCAGGCATCCATGCCATCGAGTACTGCATCAGACTGATGAATGACCAGCACAGGGGACTCTGCAATCACATTTAATTGTGCATCGGTGACGACGGCAGCTAATTCCAGAATGCGGTCCGTGTCAGGCAGTAAACCGCTCATCTCCATATCCAGCCAGATTAAATTGTCCTGATTAGTTGCCAATTGTGTGCCTCTCGTCATGATTTCCATTAAAATGAAACATTATATT
>JABLTH010025376.1_pt1 | contig 39100 bp, 37 predicted proteins | sample 7875711 | NCBI WGS metagenome assembly JABLTH01 (sample SAMN14941262, study PRJNA633318) | bioreactor metagenome | isolation source: bioreactor | place: China | collected 2019-03-05 | reverse complement strand
TGCCCAGGCCGCCTTGGGCGTTGAAGGGGGCGTATTCAAAGTCGTCTATTTCAATGCCAAGGTTGGCGGCGATGTGGTCGCGGATCATTTCTAGCCAATGGATTTGTTCTTGGGTGAAAGGGGCTTCGACGGGCTCAGCCCGAACGGAGGTGGTTTGCCCTTCGACAGGCTCAGGGCGAACAGTCATCTGCTGGGCCAGCCAGGCTTTGAAGTTGGCCTGCACGCGCTCGGGGTAGGGCACCAGCTCGTTGGTCTGCTGCATGGCAAAGCGCACCAGGCTGACCAGATCCGTCAGCAGGCGGCGCTGCGTGGCGCCTTTGACCTTGTCTTTGCGCAAGGTGGCATAGGCCTGCCACAGGGCGCCTTCGTCCATGTTGAGCGGCGGGGCGTGCAGGGCGTCGGCCAAGGCTTTGACGTCTTCAAACTTGAGCGGGGCACGCGTGGGGCGGCTGTACAAGATTTGCAGGGCGGTAATTTCGTCTTTGTGCTGGGCGATGAAAGCTTCAAAGCTTTGCACCAGCGCGGTGGCCCTGTCGCTGCCTTCACTGAAACCGGCGTGCAGCAGGCTGTCTTGGGTGACCACGTCGATCACCAAGTCTGCCTTTTGCTTCATTTTTAGTAGCTGCTCGCGCAAGGCGGGTGCGGCGAAGGGCTTGGTTGCTTCACGTAATTGCCCTTCGACGAGCTCAGGGCGAACGGTGTTGTCGTTATCGCTCGCAAAATTCAGCGCCTCCACAATGCCACGCGCCAGGTCGCGCAGGGTTTTGCCGCCACTTAAGCTCACCACCTTGGCGCGGTCGGCGTCGCTGGCGTCTTTGTCCAGCCGGGCCAGGCGGGCGGCGATGCTGCTCAGCACTTCGTCTTCCACATTGCCCAGGCTCACGGCTTGCAGCAGTTTGTCCAGGGGCACGCTCTTTTTGGCGTCCATGGGGCGGCTGTCGGTTTTGTCGCGCTCGCACACGCCCACGCAGTCGACGATGACGAAGTGGTCCTTTTTTACGCCCACTCCGTTGGGGCTGGGGTTCACTGCGGCCAGGTCCGTGGGGTGGCACACGCGCACGCCACGGCCTTTCATCTGCTCGAAGAAGCTGCGGCTTTTTACGCTGCGCATGAAGACGACGATTTCCACGGGTTTGATATCGGTGCCGGTGGCGATCATGTCCACGGTGACGGCTACGCGGGGGTAGTAGCCGGTGCGGAAGTCTTTGATGAGTTGCTCCGGGCTGGTGCCGCCGCCCTGGGCGCTGCGGTAGGTGATCTTTTGCGCAAACTCGTTGCCACGGCCAAACTCCTCGCGCAATATCTCCACAATCTTTTCGGCGTGGTTGTCGTCCTTGGCAAAGACCAGGGTCTTGGGCAGCTCGGTGCGGGCGGGGAACATGTCGGCCTGCCAGCGCTCAAGCAGGGTACGCACCACGGTGCGGATCTGGTCGGGCGTTTGCACGGCGCGGTCCAGCTCTTCGGGCTGGTATTCAAAGTCGTCGTCCAACTGCCAGGCGGTCTTGCGGCGGGTGGCTTTGTCTTGCGTTTCCAGCCAAAAGCCTTTGTCCACCTTGGCGCCGCTCTCACTCACCTCGGTTTTGATGCGGTACACGTCGTAGTTCACGTTCACACCATCGGCCACGGCCTGGGCGTGGCCGTATTCCATGACCAGGTTTTGGTTGAAGAAGCCGAAGGTCTGCTTGTTGGGCGTGGCGGTCAGGCCGATGAGGTAGGCGTCAAAGTACTCCAGCACCTGGCGCCACAGGTTGTAGATGCTGCGGTGGGCCTCGTCGGTCACCACAATGTCAAAACTCTCGATGGGGATGGCCGGGTTGTAGCCAATGGGCTCGGGGTCTTTGAACAGGCTCTCGATGCGCTCCGTGCTTTCTTCGTCCGCCTCCTCGGGCAGCTCGCGCCCCTTGAGCATGCTGAACATGCGCTGGATGGTGCAGATGACCACGCGGGCGGATGTGTCGAGCTGGTTGTTCTGCAGGTGCTGGACGATGTATTCCTCGCCAAACTTGTAGTTGTTGTAGGGCGAGGCGTAGGCGTCAAACTCCTTCTTGGTCTGGCGGGCCAGGTTGCCCCGGTCCACCAGAAACAGCACCCGGCGGGCACCGGCAAACTTGATGAGGCGGTAGATGAAACCGATGCTGGTAAAGGTTTTGCCGCTGCCGGTGGCCATCTGGATCAAGGACCGGGGCTTGTTGGCGGCGAGGCTTTTTTCGAGTTGGGTGATGGCCTTGATCTGCGCGGGCCAGAGCTGGTAGCTGGCGCCACCCGCACCCCACTGCGTCACCAGCTCGGGCATGCGCTGCAGGCGGGCGAGGAAGGTCTGATCTTCGCCGTAGCGGGGCTTGGGCTCCTCTGCCGTTCGCCCTGAGCTTGTCGAAGGGTGGGCTTCGACAAGCTCAGCCCGAACGGAGAGCCACTGCGCCAGCAGCTCGGGGCGGAAAAAGGCAAACACATGGCGGGCGCGTGGCAACGGGTCCAGCCCGTTGGTGAAGTGGGTTTCCACGCCGGTGGACTCCCACACAAAGGGCAGGGGCCGGCGCCAAGCCGGCAAGCTGGCCGGCAGGCCCTGGGCATAGCTGGCAGACTGCACTTCCACGCCGCTCAAGGTGGCGCCTTCCTTCTTGGCCTCGATCACGCCGGCGGCCTTGCCGTCGATGTAGAGCAGGTAGTCGGCAAATCCGTAGCCGGTGTTCAGGGGGAATTCGCGCACGGCCACGCCACGGGCGGCATGGAGGTTGGCGTCCGCCACGTTGCAGACGTGCCAACCCGCCTGCCGCAGCAATGCGTCGATGGTTTCCCTGGCTTTCTGCTCCGGCGTCATACCCCCTCCGTTGTTCGTGATTCTAGAAGCACCGGAGGGCGGGCCGAGTCGTCATGCGCTGCGGTCCACGCGCAGCGCCAGCACCACGGAGCTGTTGGTTTTGATGACACCTTCGATCTCGCCGATCTCGTCGAGCAGGGCGTCCAGGCGCACGGTGGTGTCGGCGCGCAGCAGGGCCATGTAGTCGAACTCGCCGCTCACCGAGGCGAGCTGGCGCAACTCGGGCAGGCGCGTCAGACGCCGAATCACCTCGCGCCCGGCCTTGGGGCTCACGGTGATGCCCACGAAGGCTTCCACGCCCCGGTCGCCCGCGTCGCTGCCCAGGCGCGCGGTGTAGCCCACGATGACGCCCGTGGCCTCCAGCCGCGCCAGGCGGGCCACCACCGTGGTGCGGGCCACGCCCAGCTTGCGCGCCAGGTTGGCGGTGCTCTCGCGGGCGTTGGCCTGCAGCAGGGCGATCAACTGGCGGTCGCCCTGGTCCTTGGGGGCAGCAGGGGTGGCAGTTGCCTGGGGTCGGGGATTGCGGCGCATGGACGGGTCCTGGGCATGACGATATCGCTCATTGTGCTGCCGAAACGTCATTCGGCGAAACGATTTCGTCGAACTCGCGCTTTCTTTCGTCGTGACACCTTTCTAGACTGGCATTACGAAGCTGGAGGAGAACGCCATGAAAGTCGCACTGCTGGGCGCGGGCCACATCGGCCAGACCATTGCCCGTCTGCTGCACACGTCGGGTGACTACCAAGTGACGGTCCACGACAAGAATCCTCAAACGCTGGCCATGCTGCGAGCCGAGGGGCTGGCGGTGGCCCCCATCGATACCGGCGACGGCACGGCGCTGGACGAGGCCTTGCGCGGGCAGGCGGCCGTGCTCAACGCCTTGCCCTACCACCTGGCCACGTCCGTGGCGCAAGCGGCATTGCGCGCGGGCTGCCACTACTTCGACCTGACCGAGGACGTGGCCGCCACGCGCGAGATCAAGCGCATCGCGCACGGGGCGCGCACGGCCTTCATGCCGCAGTGCGGCCTGGCGCCGGGCTTCATCGGCATCGTGGCGCACCACCTGACGCGCTCGTTCGACAGCCTGCACGACGTGAAGATGCGCGTGGGCGCCTTGCCGGCGTTTCCGACAAACGCGCTCAAGTACAACCTGACCTGGAGCGTGGACGGCCTGATCAACGAGTACTGCCACCCCTGCGAAAGCATCCACGACGGCCGCGCGATCGAGTCCCTGCCGCTGGAGGGGCTGGAGCACTTCTCGCTGGACGGCACGGAGTACGAGGCCTTCAACACCTCGGGCGGGCTGGGCACGCTGTGCGAAACCCTGGCCGACCGCGTGCGCAACCTGGACTACAAGACCGTGCGCTACCTCGGGCACCGCGATCTGATGCTGATGCTGCTGGAAGACCTGAAGCTCAAGAACGACCAGGAGACCCTGAAGCACATCATGCGCCGCGCCATGCCCGCCACCATGCAGGACGTGGTGCTCGTGTTCGTCACCGTCTCCGGCATGAAGAACGGCTCCCTGTTGCAGGAAGTGTTCGCGCGCAAGATCTTCGCCGAGCGCGATGGCGCGGCGCCCCTGTCGGCCATCCAGATCACCACGGCCGCAGGCATGTGCGCGGCGCTGGACCTGTTCCGCGAGGGGCAGTTGCCGCGCAGCGGCTTCATACGCCAGGAGCAGATCGACCTGCCGGCCTTTCTGGCCAACCGCTTCGGCAAGGCCTACCAGCAGTCGCGGCAGGTGGAGTCCATCGGCTGAGCTTCGCGCTGGATGTGTAGTTCAACACTCAAGCGGAAGTTCGCGGATTCCGCGCGCCGGCCGTTGCGTCCAGCCGTGCCGGGCTCAGCATGTCGGCCGTGAGCCCGAAGCGGGCGATGTCCTCGGGCAGGGGCAGGCGGCGTGCCAGGGCGGCGCAGGCGCGGCCCATGGCGGCTGAGGTCTGAATGCCGTAGCCGCCTTGCGCGGCCACCCAGAAGAAGCCCGGCGCCGAGGCATCAAACCCACCCACCAGGTCGCCATCGGCCACGAAGGAGCGTAGCCCGGCCCAAGTGTGGCTGGGGCGGCGGATCTGCAGGGTGGTGGCCTGCTCAATGAGGTGGATGCCCAGGGCGATATCCAGTTCTTCCGGCTGCACGTCCTGGGGCGGCACGGGGTCGGCATTGGCGGGAGAACCCAGCAACTGACCCGCGTCGGGCTTGAAGTACCAGGTCTCGTCCACGGCGATGCACATGGGCCAGCGCGCGCAGTCCAGTCCGGCGGGCGGTGCAAAGACAAAGGCCGAACGGCGCTTGGGCACGAGGCCAATGGGCGCCACGCCCGCGCGCGTGGCGACCTCATCGCACCAGGCGCCGGCGGCATTGACCACCACCGGAGCGCGGTACGTCTGGCCGCCGGCCTGCACGTGCCACTGGCCAGCCCGGTAGCTCAGGGCCTGCACGTCGGCGTTGCACACCAGTTGCCCACCGTGCTGGCGTACGCCGCGCAGGTAGCCTTGGTGCAGGGCGTGCACGTCCATGTCGGCACCGTCGGGTGCGTGCACGGCCCCCAGCACCTGGTCGGGGCGCAGCACGGGGACCAGGGCGCAGGTTTGCGCGGCGTCCAGCCGCCGCGCCACGGGGCTCATGGCGTGCATCACCTGCCATTCGTGCTCCAGCAGTTCCTCCTGGCCCGGCGCGGCCACGATCAGCGCGCCGCGCGGCGAAAGGATGGGGTGCTGCGTGAAGCCCTCGGGCGGGTCCTCGAAAAAAGCGCGGCTGGCCTGCGTGAGGGCACGCACCTGCGGCGTGCCATAGCTCTCGAAAAACATGGCCGCCGAGCGCCCGGTGGCATGGTAGCCGGGCTGGGATTCGCGTTCCAGCAAGATGACGCGACCGTGCGGCGCGAGAAAGTAGGCCATGGAGGCGGCGGCGATTCCGCTACCGATGATGAGGAAATCAGCCTGGGAGATGTCGGGCATGGTGCGGGCTCGGGGGAGAGGGTGTTCGGCAGGAGGGTCGCGGTGTCAGGCTTCGCGCACGTCGGCCACGGGGTTGGCCCCAAAGTCGGGCCGCGCCAGCCAGGCGAGCACACGCGCCGCCGCCGCCGCGGGCGTGGCCAATTGCCCCTGTTCCTTCAGGGCGACAAAGTTGCCCCGGTCCGGGAAGTCCGCCGCCGGTGCGCCGCGCAACTGGACCTGCATGCCGGTGTCGATCACGCCGGGGGCCAGCGAACACACGCGTGCTCCGTGGGGCTTGAGCGCCTCGTCCATCGCCAGGCAGCGGGTGAAGTGGTCCAGACCGGCCTTGGCCGCGCAGTACGCCGCCTGCGAGGCCATGGCGCGTCGGCCGAGCCCGGAGGAGATGTTGAGCACCTTGCGTGCGGCGCGCCAGTTTTCCGTGCCTCGCAGGAAGGTGGCGGTGAGCTGCATGGGGGCCTCCAGACCCACGCGCAGGGTCATGGCCAGATCGTGCGGGTCCGCCTGACTCAAAGGCACGATGGGAGGAATCAGCGCCGCATTGTTGATGAGCGTGGCGCTGGCGAAGTACGTGGCGTCTACTCCGCTGAGCCACCCGGCCAGGCGCTCGCAGGCCTGCTCGCCATCGGCCAGGTCCTGTTGCCACTGCATCAGGGGCACGCCCACGACATGCGCACGGCCGGCCAGCTCCGCGCTGGTGTGGCGCGACAGGCACAGTAGCTGGTGTCCGAACTGCAGCAGTTGCGCGGCGATTTCCAGGCCCATGCCACGGGAGGCGCCGGTGATGATGTAGAGGTGATATGTCATGGCGTAGGAGGTTGAACCCGCATTGTTCCGCAAAGCATAAAGGTTTCAGAACGGGACCGGGCTGACAAAGCTCAAGTCGGCGCCGCTGACGGGGTGCGAGAACGCCAGGGCGCTGGCGTGCAGCAGCAATCGTGGCGCCGCGTTAACAACAACCGCGTCACCGTACAGGGCATCGCCCAGGATGGGGTGGCCCAGGGCCTGCAGGTGCACGCGCAACTGGTGCGACCGGCCGGTGAGGGGTTCCAGTTCCAGGCGCGTGGCCCCGCCAGGCCAGCGGTCGTCGTTGCTCAGTACCCGCCAGCGGGTGACGCTGGGCTTGCCGTGCTCCCAGTCCACCTTGCTCAAGGGGCGGCGCGGCCAGTCCAGCAACAGCGGCAGGTCGATCACGCCCCAGTCTTGCGGCGGCGGCGCCACGCGGCCCGCCACCACCGCCACGTAGCGCTTGTGCACGCGGCGCTGGGCAAAGGCGTCGCCCAGGGCGCGCTGCACGGCCGGGCTGCGCGCCATCAGCATCAGGCCGGAGGTGGCCATGTCCAGCCGGTGCACCACGCGGGCGTCCGGCCACTGCCGTTGTGCCCGGGCGCTCAGGCAGTCCTGCTTGTCGGCGCCGCGCCCCGGAACGCTGAGCCATCCGGCCGGCTTGTCCAGAACCAGCAGGGCGTCGTCCAGGTACAGCGGCTGCAGCGGGAAGTCTTCCGGCACGGGCGCTTGGGCAGGCTCAGCGGAAACGGCGGGATTCCACACGACGGCTGGCTTCACGATGCAGGCGGTGGGCGCGTCGCTTCAGGACCTGGACAGGCCCAGCGCTGCGGCGTGCGCCAGCACCTGTTGCAGTGCGTCCGGCGCGTCGCACGCGACCACGTGGCGCTGCGGCATGGCGCGCAACCAGGTGAGCTGGCGCTTGGCCAGTTGGCGCGTGGCGAAGATGCCCTTGTCGCGCAGCGTGGCTCGCTGGGCGGGCGACAGTGGGGCACCTTGCGCTTCATCCAGCGCCTCCCAGGCCTGGCGGTAGCCCACGCAGCGCATGGAGGGCAGCTCTGCGGACAGGTCACCGCGCCCGCGCAGGCGCTCCACTTCGTCCACCAGGCCGCCATCGAGCATGGCGTCAAACCGCTGCGCGATGCGTTCGTGCAGCCAGGCGCGGTGCTCGGGTTCGAGGGAAATCATGGGTAGAAAGCCCGTCCCCTGGACGTGTTTTGCTATCGAATTGGAAGCGTGAAAGGTCGACAGTGCTTGCCCGGAGACCCGGTACACCTCCAGCGCGCGCTGGATGCGCTGGGCGTCGTTGGGCTGCAGGCGCGCGGCGGTGGCCGGGTCCACACGCGCCAGTTCGGCGTGCAGCGCGGGCCAGCCCCGGGCGGCGGCCTCGGCTTCGAGCTGGGCGCGCACCTCGGCGTTGGCCGGCGGCATGGCGTGCAGGCCCTCGAACAAGGCCTTGAAGTACAGCATGGTGCCGCCCACCAGCAGCGCCAGCCGGCCGCGCGCGTGGATCTGCCCGATGAGCGCCGTCGCATCGGCTGCAAACTCGGCGGCGCTGTAGGCCTGCAGCGGGTCGCGGATGTCGATCAGATGGTGCGGCACGGCGCCCAGCTCGGCGGGCGCGGGTTTGGCCGTGCCCACGTCCATGCCCCGGTACACCAGGGCCGAGTCCACGCTGATGATCTCGACCCGTTCCGGCAGGCGCTCGGCCAGCGCCATGGCCGCGGCGGTCTTGCCCGAGGCGGTAGGCCCTGCAAGGCAAAGCACACGACTCGCGCTGTTCATGGCGTCACGGGCACGCGCCGTTCGTGGCGCTGTACCAGGGTCCATGCGGTGAGGGCGATGCACACGCTCCAGAACCACACGCCGTTGGTCAGCGGGCGCACCGTGCCGTCCATGCGCAGGCCCAGCCAACTGCCCACGCCGAAGGCCGCCACCATCATCAGGAAACCGTTGAGCGCCGAGGCCGCCCCGGCCGCCTGCGGGACTGGGCCCACGGCGCCGCTCTGGCTGCAGGGCTGGTGAATGCCGTGGCCGACCATGAACAGCAGGAACGGCGGCACCAGCGTCCACACGCTGGGGGTGGTCAGCAACGCCAGCCCGCCCATGAGCGTCCCGGCGGTGAGCGTGATGGCGCCACCCAGTGCCACCGAGCGGGCCACGCCCAAGCGGTGCAGCAGCCGCCGGCACAGCAGCGTGCCCAGGATGTACGACGTGGAGGTGAGCAGCATGACCAGCCCGAACTGCGGCTTGCTCAGGCCCAGCGCCTGGATGAAGACGAAGGACGAAGCCGCCAGGAAGGTGAACAGCCCGGCATAGGAACAGACCGACAGCATCGAGAACGCCACGAAGGTTGGATGGCGCAGGATGAGCCACCAGGTGCGCGCCAGCGTGCCGCCCTGCAGGGCCTGCGGGTTCTTGCCCGGCACGGTTTCCTCGTAGCGCCAGAAGATCACCGCCAGGATGGCGCTGCCGCACACAGCCAGCGTCAGCAGCACGGCGCGCCAGTCCAGCCATTGCGCCAGCGCCCCGCCCACGGGCGCACTCAGGCAGGCAATGATGCCCAGCCCGGTGAGCGCCTTGGACATGACGCGCGCGCCGTCGGCCGGGGCGTACAGGTCGCGCACGATGGCACGCGCGCACATCACGCCCGCGCCCAGGGCGGCGCCCTGGACCGCACGCCAGGCGATCAGCCAGGTCATGGCGGGTGCCAGGGCGCTGGCCACGGCGGCCACGTTGTATGCGATCAGCCCCCACAACAGGATGGGGCGCCGGCCGAACCGGTCCGACAGCGGTCCCCACACGAGTTGCGACACGCCAAACGTGATCAGCAGGGCGGTGAGCGTGAGCTGTGCCTGCGACATGGAGGCGCCAAAGCCCTGCGTCAGCGCCGGAAGCGCGGGCAGGTACATGTCGGTGGTGAGCGGCTGCATGCCCAGCAGCAGGGCCAGCAGCAGCACGATCAGGCCGCCGGACATGCCATGCGACGTCGTGCCGGAACCGGGGGACGAAAAAGCCATGCGGTTGAGCGTACCAGATGGGTCTGCTCCAGCGGGCGGCCGGTTCCATGGGGATAATTCGCGGACCGACGGCGAGGACCGCATGAACTTCACAACCTTTCTGGAACAGGCCTGGCGCGACCACGGCGACCACCCGCAGGCCGTGGGCGAGCAGCTCAAGAGTGCGCAGGCGCTGTTGACCGAGCCGGCGCAGGTGGCAGGCCTGTCGAACATTCTGGTGCATGTGCTGGGCGAGCATCTGGGCGACTGGGCGACGGCCCAGGCCGAGCTGACCCGGCTGGCGGCGCATCCCCAATGCCAGGGCGACGTCGCCACGAGCGCCGTGCGTGTGGGCCGGGCGGCACTGGCGCTGGCGCAGGGCGAAGTGCCCCAGGGCGTCAAGCTCACCGATGGCGAGCGTGTGCGTGCCCTGTGCTCGGCTTGCGCCGTGTGCCTGGGGCGCGAGGAACTGGGCAACGCCGCTGGCCTGTTCGAACTGAGCCTGAAGCTGGTGGCCGCCATGCCGGCGGAATCCGCCGGCTTTGAACGCGCCCTGGCCGTGGCCGCCAACAATCTGGCCTGTACGCTGGGCGAACTGCCGCAGCGCGACGCGGAGCAGGACGCGCAGATGCTGCAAGCCGCACAGGCTGCCCGCAAGTACTGGGAAATGGCCGGCACCTGGCTGGAGGTGGAGCGGGCCGAATACGTCTGGGCCAAGACCTGCCTGCGCGCGGGCCAGGTGCAGCAGGCCGCCGAGCATGCTGCCGCCTGCCTGGGCCTGTGCCTGGCGCACGACGCGCCGGCGTTCGAGCAGTTCTTTGCGCACGAAGTGGCAGCCCTGGCAGCCCGCGCCCTGGGCTACGACGCCGCCTTCCAGACCGCGCGCCAGGCTGCCCTGAACGCCTTTGCCGCGCTGGAACCGGCAGACCAGGCGGCCTGCCAGAAAGAACGCGATGCACTCGCCGCTTGAGCGCAGTGGGCGCGCCTTCGTCCTTGCCCTGCTCGGAGCCCTTGCCATGAACACCGCCGCGCACGCCCAGCCCGCTCCCCAGAACACCACGCCTGCCGCAACCGCCACGCAGGCGACCTTGGCCGCGTCGCAGGGCGCGCCCGAACTCGTGCAACAGGTGCTGGCCGTGGAGCGCGCCTTCGCCAAGACCATGGCCGACCGCGACCACGCGGCGTTTGCACGCTTCCTGTCGAACGAGGCGGTGTTCTTCTCCGGCCCCGTGCCCCTGCGCGGCAAGCAGGCCGTGGCCGATTTCTGGAAGCGCTTCTACGACCAGCCCGAAGCCCCGTTTTCCTGGGCGCCCGAGACCGTGCAGGTGCTGGACTCCGGCACCCTGGCCCTGAGCTCCGGCCCCGTGCGCAACGCCAAGGGCGAGCTGATCGCGCACTTCACGTCCATCTGGCGCCAGGAAGCGCCCGGTGTGTGGCGCATCGTGTTCGACAAGGGCAACGAAGTGTGCAAGTGCGCCGCGCCGTGAGCGCCAACGCCTGAGAGTGCTGCGCTAGCGCCCGCGCAGAAACAATCCGTCCAGTTCCTTCATCGTCAGCTGCCTCCAGGTGGGCCGGCCGTGGTTGCACTGGTCGGAGCGCTCGGTGGCTTCCATCTGGCGCAGCAGGGCGTTCATCTCTTCGAGGGTGAGCTTGCGGTTGGCGCGCACGGCACCGTGGCAGGCCATGGTGGCGAGGATGTCGTGGTGCGAACGCTGGATGACGCTGCTGGCGTCGTGTTGCGCCAGCTCGGCGAGCACGCTGCGCGCCAGCTCCACGGCGTCGCCTTGCACCAGGGCGCTGGGCACGGCGCGCACGGCCAGGGTTCGCGCGGAAAACGCGCTGATATCCAGGCCCAGCAGGTGCAAGGTGTCGGTGCAGCTTTCCGCCGTGGCGACTTCCTGCGGCGTGGCGGCGAAGGTCAGGGGAATCAGCAGTGGCTGGCTGGCGATGGCGCGGGGCCGCCCGTTGGCCGCATCGGTGCTCCATTGCGCCTTGAGACGTTCGTACACGATGCGTTCGTGCGCGGCGTGCATGTCCACCACGATCAGGCCCTGGGCGTTCTCGGCCAGGATGTACACACCCTGCAACTGTGCCAGCGCGCGGCCCAGCGGCCAGGTCTGAGACGGTTCCTCGCTGCTGGAGGGGCGGCTGGGCGGCGGTGCGCTCTGCTCCGTGTCCACCGCCGCCCAGCCGCCGGTGGCGTTGGGGCTGGAGTTGGGGCTGGGGCTGGGGCTGGGGTCGCGCTGCCAGAGTAGGCGGATGTCGCTGACATGGTGGCCGGTTGGTTCGTTATGCGCTGCGAAATGAATAGCGCGTTGCGGCCAAGGGGCGGTCTTTACAGCCTCATTTACCGCAAAAGTCGCGGGGAAGGCCGGATGCGCGGCGGGGGCGGCATCAGCCCCCGCGGCCTGCTGGCTGCGCGGCGCGGCCAGGGCGTTTTCCACCGCGTGGCGCACGGCCTGGTGCACTTCGCGGCTGTCCCGAAAACGCACCTCGATCTTGGTGGGGTGCACGTTCACGTCCACGCGGGTCGGGTCCATCTCCACGTACAGCGCATACACCGGCTGGCGCTGGCCGTGCAGCACGTCCTCGTAGGCGCTGCGCGCGGCGTGGGTGATGACCTTGTCGCGCACGAAGCGGCCATTGACGTAGGCAAACTGCTGGTCGGAGCGGGCGCGTGCCGCATCGGGCACGCCCGCACGGCCGGTCACGGTGATGGCGCCCACGCGGTGCTGCACGGGCACGGACTGGGCCACGAAGTCCGCGCCCAGCACGTCGGCCAGGCGCTGCTCCAGCGTGCCGGCGCGCCACTGTTCCACCAGCTTGCCTTCGTGCCAGATGGCAAAGCCCACGTCGGGGCGCACCAGGGCGTGGCGGCGCACGGCTTCCACGCAGTGCGCCAGCTCCGTTGCATCCGCCTTGAGGAACTTGCGCCGCGCCGGCGTGCTGTAGAACAGTTCCTTGACCTCCACCGTGGTGCCCTGGGCACGGGCGGCGGGCTTGAGTTCGCCCGTGCGGCCGTCCAGCACGAAGGCGCTGGACTGGTCCGCCACGCGCGAGAGCAGGGCGCAGTCGGCAATGGAGTTGATGGCGGCCAGCGCTTCGCCGCGAAATCCCATGGTGCCCACGGATTCCAGATCCTCCAGGTTGGCGATCTTGCTGGTGGCGTGGCGCTTGAAGGCGATGGGCAGCTCCGCCGGCAGGATGCCGATGCCGTCGTCCTCCACGGCAATCAGGCGTACGCCCCCGGCCAGCAGCCGCACGGCAATCTGCGTGGCGCCGGCGTCCAGCGCGTTGTCCACCAGTTCGCGCACCACCGAGGCGGGGCGTTCCACGACTTCGCCCGCGGCGATCTGGCTGATCAGCTCGTCGGGCAGTTCACGGATGGGGCGTCGGGGGGCGGGGGAGGGCAGCGCGGTCACCGGGGCATTTTAGGGGCCGCCAGCGGCGCCCAGACCCGGTACATCCAATAGCTCTCATGGGCCAGGTGGGATGGCAGTTCGCCGGGGCGCAGGCCGGTGATTCTGCGGAATTCGCGCGACAGGTGGGCCTGGTCGGCGTAGCCGGCGTCGGCGGCCACGTTCGCCCATTTGAGCGCGTCCGCCGCCAGGGCCTGGCGTGCGCGCAGCAGCGAGTCCTCGGCGCGGCCAATGCCCCGCAACTGGCGCAGGGGCTGGCCGGTCCAGGCCTTGATGCGGCGGTCCACCTGGCGCTCGCTCTGGCCGCCGCCCTGCGTGGACGCGCGTTGCGAGACGCCGCGCGACCAGTCCTGGAACTGGCTGGGGGCGCTGGCCGCCTCCGGCTGCACGGCTTGCCAACGCGGCGTCAGGAAGGCTTCAATGCACTCGATGCGCGTGGCGTCGTCCGGCGCGTGTGCCACCTCGCTGGCCATCTGTTGCCAGGACGCGTCCAGCACCCGCGCCAGCGGGCTGAAGCGGTCCACCTGGGCGGCGATGTCCAAGCCGGTCAGCGCGTGCAGCGCGTCCGGGTAGAGAAACAGCGACAACAGCCGCACGGAGCCGCCCGAGTGGCTGTGCGATGCCTGGGTCTGCGGCCCCGAGAACACCACCGGCAAGCCGGCGGCCTGGGTGCCCAGCGTGTCCTTGACCCCGGTGCGCAGCAGTTGCCCGGCCAGGACCCAGGTGAGCACGCAGGTGGGGGTGGGCGGAAAGTGGTTATAGCGTTCTTCGGGGGTGAGGTCGGCGCCCTCGGTGTTGCGCGTCACATAGGCGCGCACGCAGCCGGCCAGGGCGACGCTGGGGGCGATGAGCGCACAGTGCGTGCCCTGGGCGCCGCGCACTTCCTGCACGATCCGGGGGGAGGGAACCATGGGGCGAGTCTATCCAGCGCCAGCGTGTCCGAAACGTTCAAGACCGATGCGTGGCGGCTGGCGCACAGTCATGCCTGCTGGCACGCCCGTGTCACACCCGAACCACGATGACCCTGACTCCCTGGACTCTCCCATGACCCGCCTGGTACGCCCCGCGCTCATCCCCCCGGACAGCGAAATCCACCGCCGTTTGCCGGGCGCCTACTTCTTCGACAGCTACGAGGGCGCGCTGCCGCCCGAGGACGCCGCATTGAGCGCCCTGGCCCTGAGCCTGCGCACCTTCGGCAAGTCCCCGGCGTGGGTGGACTTTCTGATGCGCGTGCGCAACCGCGTGGTGACCTGGTTCGGCCTCAAGGACCTGGGTACGCTGGACGCGCGGGACTTCGCCAAGCCGCTGGACGTTTACCAGGTAGGTGACCGCGTGGGCATCTTCACGCTGCGCTACCTGAGCGAGGAAGAGGTGATCCTGGGCGACGCGGACAAGCACCTGGACGTGCTGGTGTCGGTGTGCAAGCGCCCGCGCCCCGGCGCGGTGGCCCTGTCGGTATCCACCGTGGTGCATGTGCACAACGGCCTGGGCCGCCTGTACATGCTCTTCGTCGGCCCGGCGCACAAGCTGATCGCGCCGGCCACGCTGCGCGCCGGGCTGCAGCAACGCCTGACCTGAGCGGGGTGCTTCGGTGGGGCCGAGCTCGGCGAGGCCTCCATGGATAATCCCCCGCCATGGAACTCATCACCTTCGCCCTCGACTTCGTCCTGCACGTGGACAAATACCTGGAGGCGTTCGTGCGCGGCTACGGCCTGTGGGTGTACGCGCTGCTGTTCCTGGTGATCTTTGTCGAAACCGGCGTGGTGGTCATGCCTTTTTTGCCGGGCGACTCGCTGCTGTTCGTGGTGGGGGCCATGTGCGGTGTGGGGCTGATGAGCTACCCGCTGTCCGTGGGTTTGCTGCTGACGGCGGCGGTGCTGGGCAACCAGAGCAACTATGCGCTGGGCCGCTACTTTGGCCCCAAGGTGTTCCAGTGGGAAAACTCGCGCCTGTTCAACAAGGCGGCGTTTGACCGAGCCCACGCGTTCTACGAGCGCTACGGCGGCATCACCATCGTGGTGGCGCGCTTCCTTCCGTTTGTACGCACCTTCGCCCCGTTCGTGGCCGGCGTGGCGCGCATGACGCGTGTGCGTTTCAGCTTTTACGACGTCAGCGGCGGCAGCCTGTGGGTGGGCAGCCTCGTCACCGTGGGCTACTTCTTCGGCAACATCCCCTGGGTGAAGATGAACCTGGAAAAGATCATCTGGACCATGATCCTGCTGCCGGGGGTGGTGATCCTGTGGGGGGCGTGGAAGGGACGGCGCAAGACGCGGGCCTGACTCGCGCCTAGGTCGTGCGGCTGCGCGCCAGCGGCGGATTGCGCGAGAAGTAGCGTTCGATGCCGCGCATCAGGGCTTCGGCCAGTTCGTCCTGGTAGGAGTCGCTGCGCAGCTTGGCTTCTTCGTCCGGGTTGCTGATGAAGGCGGTTTCCACCAGCACGCTGGGGATGTCCGGCGCCTTGAGCACGGCAAAGCCGGCTTGTTCCACGCGCGGCTTGTGCAGCCGGCCCACCTTGCCGATCTCGCCCAGCACCGCGCCACCCAGCTTCACCGAATCGTTGATCTGCGCCGTGGTGCTCATGTCCAGCAGCGCGTGCTGCACCTGCACGTCCTTGGCCTTGACGTTGATGCCGCCGATGGCGTCGGCCTTGTTCTCCTTGTCGGCCATCCAGCGCGCGGCGGCGCTGGAGGCCGCGCCCTGGCTCAGCGCGAATACGCTGGCGCCGCGCGCCTCGGGAGTGAAGAAGGCATCGGCATGCAAGCTCACGAACAAATCGGCCTGCACGCGCCGCGCTTTTTGCACGCGCACGTGCAGCGGCACGAAGAAGTCGGCGTCGCGCGTGAGGTAGGCGCGCATGGGGTTGCCCTTGACCGTGGTGGCGTTGATGCGTTCGCGCAGGCGGTGGGCGATGGCCAGCACCACGTCCTTCTCGCGCGTGCCACCGGGGCCGATGGCGCCGGGGTCCTCGCCCCCGTGGCCGGGGTCCAGGGCGATGATGATGAGACGATCCGTGCGTGCGGCTTCTGGCGGCTTGTCCGGCGCACTGGCGGGCGCGCTGCCGGTTGCGGCGGGGGTGGAGGCCTTGGCCACGGGCGTGGCCGGCCCATGGGCAACGGTGGGCGCGCTGGGCGCAGGAGCGCGGGGCGCAGAGGCCTTCTGTGCGATCAGTTCCTCCAGTGCATCGGCAGGCGTCTTGGCGGCGCTGGCGCCATGGGCTGGCCGTGTGCCCGCCAGACGTTCGGCAATCAAGGCCTCCAGCGGGTCCACGGTCTGCGTGGGGTACAGGTCCAGCACCAGGCGGTGCTTGTACAAGCCGACGGGGGTGAGTGTGAACACCTGGGGCGCCATGGGCTGCTTGAGGTCCATCACCAGCCGCACCACGCCGGGCGCGAACTGCCCCACGCGCACTCCGGCGATGTTGGGGTCGTCGGCGCGCACCTTGGCCACCAGCTCGCGCAGGGCGGGGTTGAGGTCGATGCCCTCGATGTCCACGGCCAGCCGCGGCGGGTTGGCCACGAACTGCTGCCGGGTGGTGAGGGCCGTGTCGGATTCGATCGTGACGCGCGAATAGTCGGTGGCGGGCCAGACGCGCACGGCCACGATGGTGGCGCCGCGCGCCAAATGCTGCGCGCCCAGCATCAGCACCAGGGTGCCACCGCGCAATACATCGCGCCGCTTCATGCGCTGGCCTCCATGACGGCTTGCAGCAAGGCCTGGCCCGCAGGTGTGTGCGCCGTCATGCGCACCTGCCGCGCTTCATCCGGGCGCACGGTCAGGTACAGCTCCAGATCGGCCTGGGGCAAATGGCGCCCGGCGTGCTCGGGCCATTCGGCCAGCTTCAGTCCGGGACTGGCAAAGATGTCGCGAAAGCCCGCATCTTCCCATTCGCGCGGGTCGGTAAAGCGGTAGAAGTCGAAATGCCAGATGGCGAGGTCGCCGGCTTCATAGGGCTCGACCACGGTGTAGGTGGGGCTCTTGATGCGCCCTTGCACACCCAACTGGCGCAGCAGATGGCGCACCAGCGTGGTCTTGCCCGCGCCCAGGTCGCCGTGCAGTTGCACAAAGGCGTGGCGCAGGGCCGGGCAGGCCGCCAGCCGCGCCGCAAACGCCAACGTGTCGGCCTCGCTGTGCCACACGGTGGGGGGGCTTTCTACAATCGGCGGGTGATGCACGGCAGCATTCAAATCAACAGCGCTCCTGAGGCGGGCCCGATAGGGGTGGCGAAGATTCAGGACTGGGCCCGCGCGCTCGGATTCTCCCAAATTGGCGTGACCGGTGTCGATCTGTCTGCCGCCGAGCCCGGATTACTGGCCTGGCTGGCGCGTGGCTTCCATGGCGACATGGCCTACATGGCGACGCACGGACTCAAGCGCGCCCGCCCCGCCGAACTGGTGCCGGGCACGGTGAGCGTCATCACCGCGCGCATGGACTACCTGCCCCAAGCCACACCGGACGACTGGACCACGACAGAGCTTTCGCGCCTGCAGCGCCCGGGGGAGGGCATCGTCTCCGTCTATGCGCGGGGGCGGGACTACCACAAGGTGCTACGCCAGCGCCTGCAAAGACTCACCGAACGCATCGAGCGCGAGATCGGCCCGCTCGGGCACCGCGTGTTCACCGACTCGGCCCCGGTGTTGGAGGCCGAACTCGCGACGCGCAGCGGCCAGGGCTGGCGCGGCAAGCACACGCTGGTGCTCAACCGCGAGGGCGGCTCCATGTTCTTTCTGGGCGAGATCTACGTGGACATGGCACTGCCCGTGAGCCGGCCCGTGACGGCCCACTGCGGCCAATGCACTGCCTGCATGGTCGCCTGCCCCACGCAGGCTATCGTGGCGCCCTACCAGCTCGATGCGCGACGCTGCATCTCCTACCTCACCATCGAGCACGCGGGGGCCATCCCGCTGGAGTTGCGTGGGCTCATGGGCAACCGCATCTACGGCTGCGACGACTGCCAGCTGGTGTGCCCCTGGAACAAGTTCGCCCGGCGCAGCGCCTTGCCCGACTTCGACGAGCGCGCCGGCCTCACGGGCCAGCAACTGGCGACGCTGTTGGCCTGGAGCGAGGAAGAATTCCTGCGTCACACCGAAGGCAGCCCCATCCGGCGCATCGGCTTTGAGCGCTGGCAACGCAACCTCGCCGTGGCCATGGGCAATGCCCTGCGCGCCGGGGTGGAGGAGGGCATCCGCGAGGCCCTTCGGTCGCGGCTGACACAGGCGTCCCCCCTGGTGCGCGAGCACATGCAATGGGCTCTCGACGCGAACGTCGGACCCGCGGCGGCATACTGTGCGTAATTCTGGAGACACGACACCGTGAACCAATACCTCTATCGCGTGGAGCTCACAAGGCCCGCCATGTTGACCGAAGGACCGACGGACCCGGAACGGGAAGCGGTGGCCGCTCATTTTGTCTATCTGCAGGGACTCGTCGATCAAGGAGTCGTCTACATGGCGGGACGCACGCAGAATCTGGGTGAGGACACGTTTGGCATTTGTGTGTTTCACGCCGCGACCGAGGCCGACGCCCGGACCATCATGCAGGACGACCCCGCCGTGCTGCGCGGTGTGATGCGCGCGGAGCTGTTCCCGTTTCGCGTCGCCCTGTGGTCGGGCAACGGTCCCCAGGTGCTGGGCTGAGGCGCGAGCGCATGGAAATCATCTTTGAGTTTCTGTTCAGTTTCCTGGGTGAGTTTCTGCTGCAGGTCGTGATCGAGGTGCTGTGCGAGCTGGGCTTGCGCAGCGTGGCCGAGCCCTGGCGCGCAGCGCCCAATCCGTGGCTGGCCGGTATGGGGTATGCGGTGCTGGGCGCTGCGGCCGGAGGCGTGAGCCTGTGGCTGTTCCCCGCGCTCATGATGCATACGCCCTTGCTGCGCCTGATGAATCTGGCGCTGGCGCCCGTGGCCGCCGGTGTGGTGATGAGCGCCCTGGGTGGGTGGCGCCGCCACCGCGGGCAGGTGCTGCTGCGCCTGGACCGCTTCGCCTGGGGCTACCTGTTCGCCCTGGCCATGGCGCTGGTGCGGTTCCAGTTCGGGCATTGAGGTCCCGTCAGGCCTGCGTCTGGGATACTTGCGCCCTACCCATTCGCACCGGGGCATTGATACAAGAGCCATCGAGGAGAACCAACCGCATGCATTCCATTCGCGCCCTGTTGGGCCTGCTGGCGGCCGCCACCCTGGCGGCTTGCACGGTGGCGCCTACCGTACCCGCGGTCCCTGTCGCGCCGGCGCCGGCCGCACCACCCGGCTGGACGCTGGTGTGGCAGGATGAGTTTGACGGCAACCACCTGGACCGGTCCAAGTGGGATTACGACCTGGGCACCGGCTTCTTCGACTACACGCACAGCGCCTGGGTCCCCGGCTGGGGCAATCGCGAGCTGCAGTACTACACCCGCGAGCCCGAGAACGTCTTCGTCAAGGACGGGCTGCTGCATCTGCGCGCCATCAAGGAGGCCCGCGATGGCGCCGGCTACACCTCGGGGCGGGTGAGCACGCGCAAGCGGGACGGTGGCGATCTGTTCAGCAAGGCCTACGGGCGTTTCGAGTTTCGCGCTAAGCTGCCGCTGGGGCAGGGACTGTGGCCGGCGCTGTGGCTGCTGCCGCGCGACAGCAAGTACGGCGGCTGGCCGGCGTCTGGCGAGATCGATGTGATGGAGGCACGCGGCCAGGCGCCGACGCGGGTGCAGGGCACGGCGCATTTCGATCGGCGTTTTGCCGCCAATACCGTGGCCAGCCGGAAGATTTTTGAATTCCCTCAGGGCCAATCCATCGCCGACTTTCACGTGTACGCGCTGGAGTGGGAGCCCGGCGTGCTGCGCTGGCTGGTGGACGGCCACGTGTTTCGCACCCAGGATTTCTGGTGGAGTGCCAGCAAGCTGCCGGGCGACCCCAAGACGGCGGGTGAAGTGCTCAACCCCTGGCCCGCGCCCTTTGACCAACCCTTCTACCTCATCATGAACCTGGCCGTGGGTGGCGATTTCCTTGGCAACCCGGACCAGACCACCCCTTTTCCCGCGGAGATGCTTGTGGACTATGTGCGTGTGTACGACAAAGTGGGCGGCTATGGCCCCGTGCCGCCGCGCGGCGAGGGCACTGTGCCCGCTCTGCAGCAGGCCCCGGTGAAGGTGCTGAGCTACAACATCCGCTGCGGCTCCTGCGAGAAGCCCACCGACGTGAACCACTGGAGCCGGCGCAAGTTCCTGGTGGCCGATGTGATCCGCCAGTCCGGCGCTGACCTGATCGGTTTGCAGGAAGCGGAGCTGTTCCAGGTGAGGGACCTGGTGGCGCTGCTGGCCGACTACGACTGGGTGGGCGTGGGGCGCGACGACGGCAAGGAGCAGGGCGAAAGCAACGCCGTGCTCGTGCGCCGCAAGGCCTGGGCCATCGAGACGCACAAGACGCTGTGGCTGTCCGAGACGCCGGAGAAGGTGTCCCGGGGCTGGGACGCCGCGCTCAACCGCACGGTCACCATACTCACGCTCAAGAGCTTGCAGACCGGTCGGCGTCTGCATTTTCTGAACACCCACTTCGACCACATGGGCCAGCAGGCGCGCCGCGAAAGCGCCAAGCTCATCGCGCACACCGTGGGCTCCCTGGGCGAGACCGTGCCCGTGATCCTGACCGGGGATTTCAACGACCGCCCCGGCGTAGCCGCTTACCGCACGCTGGCTGGCAGCCTGCTCGACGCCGCCCTGGCCTCGCGCACCCCCGCGCAGGGGGGCGACATCACCTTCAACAATTTCGGCAAGGACATCGAGCCCGGCAACAAGATCGACTACGTCTTCGTGAGCCAGGGGCAGGAGGTGCGCTCCCACCGCGTCATCACCGACCTGCGCGACGGCCTGTATCCGTCGGACCACTTCCCGATTGCGGTGGAAGTGGGCTTGCGTTGAGCTGAGGGCGCGGATTAGGCGGTGACGTTGTTGCCGAGATCGGCAAAGTTGCTGATCTCGACGGCGCCATCGGGGAAGCGGGCCACAACCTCCAGTTGTCCGCCCATGGCCTCGATGTGGCTGCGCAACGTGGAAATGTACATGTCCGTTCGTTTCTCGATCTTGGCGATGGAGGGTTGCTGAACATGCAGTACCTCGGCCAGCATCTTCTGGGACAGGCCACGCGCCTGACGCAGTTCGTTCAGCGGCATCGCCGCAAGCATGGTCCGTGCCTTGGCTTGGGCTCGCGCCTGAGACTGCGGCGACATTTGCGCTCGCAGCGCGGCAAATTTCTTAGCCATTGATCAGTCCTTCCTTTCGAAGTAGCGCAAGATGTTCGTCGTACAGCCGATCCGCGATCGGAATGTTCACGTCGTACCAGCGGTTATCACCCGTCTTGTCACCCCCAATCAACAGGATGGCGGATCGCCGTGGATCAAAGGCGTACAGCGTACGAAACGGTTGTCCGTCGTGCTGGGTTCTCAGTTCCCTCATGTGGCTATGCCTCGATCCGTTGATTCCGCTGCTGTGCGGGAAACCCAGCATGGGGCCGCGCTCTTCCAGAAGTTGCACGGAAGCCGCCAAGGATTCCTGTTCCTCCTCGGACAGGCCAGCCCACCATGCTTCAAATTCATCGGTGTATTCGACATCCCACGCCATGAAGCAAATATAGCCTTTGTGGAATATTCCGTCAATGGAATATGTGCCGTGATCGTTCTCAAGCGGATAGCGCGGTCCGCTGAGAGGGCCTACATTCCTCTGAATCGACCCAGGTGCGTGCGGCTCACGGGCAGGGCGACGGATTGGCCGCGCACATGGACCAGCAGTTCGCCATCGTCCCGCCGCTCGACGCGTTCGATGGCGCGTGCGTTGATGACACAGCCGCGGTGCACCTGCCAGAACAGGTCGTCGTCCAACTGCGTGAGGAGTTCGCCCAAGGGCGTGCGCAGCAGCAGGCTGTCACCGTCAAGGTTCAGCGCCCGCGTGTAGCGTTGCTCGGAGCGCAGGGCCGCGATGGCGTCCACCTCGACCACGCGCATGTTCTGCCCCACCCAGGCCTGCACGAAGCGCAGCGGCTTGTGGGTGCCGGGTTGGGCGTTCAGACGCTGTTGCAGGCGTTGCACCGTGACCGCCAGCCGTGCCGGCGTCACGGGCTTGCGCAGATAGTCCACTGCGGCGTGTTCAAACGCGTCCAGCGCGTGTTCGGCGTGGGCCGTGACAAACACCAAGTGGGTTCCGGGCGGCGCCAGGCGCGCCAGCTCCAGCCCGTTCAGACCGGGCATGCGAATGTCCAGGAACACGACGTCGGGGCGCAGTTCGTCGATCAAGCGCCGAGCTTGCGCCCCGGTCTGCGCACAGGCCACCACGTCCAGCGAAGGCCAGGCCTCCTGCAGCAGGACGCGCAGTTCATCCAGCAACAAGGGTTCGTCGTCGGCCAGCAGGGCGGTGGTCATGCGGTGGGCGTGGGTTGTTGCAGGGGTAAGGTCAGTGTCGCGTCGGTGCCGACCGGGCTGGAGTGCAGTGAAAAACTTGCCCGCTCACCATGAAGTGCGCGCAGTCGGCTGCGCAGATTGTCCAGGGCCACGCCGTGACCCGCTGTGGGGGAAGCGGGATCGAGCGCTCGGCCGGTGTTGGTCACGGTGATTGCAAGCGCCTGCTCTTGCACGCGCGCCTGCAGCGCGATGCTGCCGCCGGCTTCGCAGGGTTCGATGCCGTGCACGATGGCGTTTTCCACCAGAGGCTGCAGCAGCAGGGGGGGCAAGGGCAGGCTGTGCAGGGTTTCATCGACCTCGTTGCGGTAGCTCAGGCGCGACCCCAGGCGCATGGCGAGGATGCCCAGGTATTGGTCAACGATGTGCAGCTCGCGCCCCAGGGTGGATTGTGTTTGCCGTACCTGCGGCAGCACCGCTTCCAGAAAGCCGCTGATGCGGTCCAGCAGGGGCAGGGCATCGTCAGACCGCTGGCGCACCAGACTGCGCAGCGTGGCCAGGGTGTTGAACAGGAAGTGGGGCTCGATCTGCGCCTGCAACATCTGCAACTCCGCTTGCACACGCGCCCGCTCGGCCTCCAGCTTTTGCAGAGCGCGTTGCCGCATGGCGGCCTGGGCCACGGGTGTGAACAGCAACAGCGCACAGAACGCCAGATGCAGTCCCATACGGGCCGGTTGGGCGCTGGCTGCCACGGCATCGGGGCGCAGCCCCATCTCCAGCCACCAACCCGCGGCCGCGCCCAGCACCACGCACAGCGTCAGCAAGCTCAGCGCGATCAGCCAATGCCTCGGACGCAGCAACTGCGTGAATCCGGTGGTCAGCGCATAGGCGAGGCAGTACTCCAGCCACAGGCTCAGGGCCAAGCTCCAGGCGGGGCGAGTGTGGAACAGGGGGTAGGTTGCAGCAAAGGCCAAGGCACCGTCCAACATGACGAGCCTGCGCCCACGCCACAGGAATTCGTCACGCAGCGCGTCGGCGGCGTCGCCGTGCAGGTGGGGGCGGCCCATGCGGGTCATTGTGGCGAGAGGTTCTTCGGCTGGGCGGGACGCCGGGCTCCGGGCCCCGCCGTCATCGGTACGGAAGCGGGGACCACTTCCAGCCGAAACTGGGTGGCGCGCAGCGTACCCGGACCTTCCATCAAGAAGCCGAAGTTCAGCGCGTCCACGTCGGGCGGAATGTCCAGGACCACTTCCGCATCGCGCCAGCCAAAGCTGTCCTTGAGTGGCCGCGTTTGCATGTTGTCAAAGACCCGATTGCCATTTTTTCCGGCGTCGCCGCGCAGCCAGAGTCCGCCCCAGCGTTGCAGGTCTTCGCCGTGCACCTTGGCCGACAAGCCCACCCGTTTACCGGCGTAGTCCTGCGCGGAGATGACCTGCATGATGGTCGCAAAGCCTTCGGTGGGCTTGGGGCACTCGATCACGAACACCCGGGGGGTCGGGCCACCCCGCACGGCCTCGGTGGCAGTGCGGCAGTTGGTGGCCGAACCGGTACGTAACCAGCCGTCGGGCAGGCTGTCGGGTGCGGCGGCCAGGGCGGTGACGAGCAGGGCGACGACGGGCGCCGCAATCAGTCCCTTGAGTTTCATGGCATCTCCTGTGCAAGACCAAAATCGGTCGGATGCAAGAATAATTTTGCCAAGTATCTCGCGCGGGCCAATGGGGCAAACCGCCGCGGTTTCGACATGAACGACCTCCCCGCGCGCATCAAGCGCGGGGAGTCCGCGGCAGCGGTCTCAGGGCTTCGCGAACGGCTGCGGCGGTGTCGGGCTGTTCATCCACTTCATCACGGGGGTGTTGACCTCGTAGGGCACGCTGCCGAAGAGCTTGAAGAAGTCCTCGATTTCCTTGAGCGAGGCTTTCTCGAAGTCGAGTTCGGGCACGGGCGTGCCTTGCGCGTTGGTCACCAGACCCCAATTGACGGGCTGACGGCCACCGGGGCGGCTGAGCTTCTTGTAGGCCCAGGCGCTGGCGGCCCAGCCCTGCTGGACGTAGCGGTCGTAGCTCACGCGCGTGATCTGACCGCTCAGCTCGGGCTCCAGATCGGCCCAGGGCTGGAATTCGCCGATGTACAGCGGCGCATCCACCGCCGCCATGCGCTCCTGCCATTCACACAGGCCCTTGCCCGGTTGGCACTGCAGCCAGTCGCGATGCACTTCCAGGCCCGGCTTGCCCCAGCCGAAAAAGCCGGGCTAGGGGTGGGTCTGGAACACCACGTTGCGCAGGCCCTGTTCGCTGGGTTTGCCATACGAGGCGATGCGGTTCTTGGGGTGGTCGGGCAGCAGGATGATGTGATGGGGGTCGATGGCGCGGATGTCGGCATACAGCGTCTTGATCACGGCGGCCAGTTGTTCGGGTGACGATCCCCAGGGTTCGTTCAGCAGGTCGTAGGCGGCCACGGAAGGGCGGTCCTTGTAGCGCGCCGCGATCTGCCGCCACAGCCAGCGTGTGCGTTCCTGGTACTCGGGCGTGGTCCAGTACTGGTTCTTGTGCGCGCAGCCGCTGTGGTGCTCCTCGCCCTGACTGCCCACGGCGCCGTGCAGGTCCAGCACCACGTACAGGCCGCGCTGCTCCGCCTGCGCGATGGCGTGGTCCAGGTAGTGCCAGGCATCGGCGCGCAGATGGCCGGGGTTCTTCTCGTCCTCGATCACGCTCCACATGAAGGGCAGACGCACCAGGTTCAGTCCGAACTGGGGGATCAGGTCCCAGTCGCGCTGGGTGATCCAGTTGTCGCGAAACAGCTTGATCAGGCGCTGGCGCTCGGCAAAGCCAAAGCGCCGGTCCAGCACGGCTTCGAGCGTGCACTGGTCGTTGACCGCGGCCTTCTCGCCGTAGCCCATCATCCAGAACTCGGGCAGCAGCCAGTTGCCCAGGTTCACGCCACGCAGCTCGATCGGGCTGCCGTCGGCCCTGACCCAGCGCGTGCCCTGCGTGCGCAGCATGGAGAACGGCGCGGTGGCAGCCTTCTGCGTGCCGGCCGCGGCGGCCTGTGCGGTTGCGTTGGGTGCCTGGGCACAGCCGGCGGCCGTCAGGGCGAGCACGAGGGTGGCGATGACGCCGGGGAAGGTCTTGCGCATGGTTCTATTCCGTCCATTCAAAGTTGGCCTGCAGGCGGATGTCGGCCGCGGATGCGCCAATCATCAGCTCGAAGTCGCCGGGTTCGGCCACCCACTGCAGCCGGTCGTTGTAGAAGGAGAGCTTCTCCTTGTCGATCACGAAACGCAGGGTACGTGACTCGCCGGGCGCGAGCCGGACCTTCTGGAAATCCTTGAGTTCGCGAATGGGGCGCACCACGGAGGCCGCGACGTCGCGCACGTAGAGCTGCACCACCTCGTCGCCGGCATGGGGGCCGGTGTTCTTCAGGGTCACGGATGCGGTGAGCTTGTCCGATCCGCGCAGTACGGTCCGGTCCAGCTTCAGGTCGCTGTAGGCAAAGCTGGTGTAGCTCAGGCCGTAGCCAAAGGGGTAGCGCGGCGAACCTTCCAGGTCGATGTAGCCGCTGACATAGCCGGAGGCCTTGCCTTCGGTGACAGGCCGGCCGGTGTTGAAGATGTTGTAGTAGACCGGTATCTGCCCCTCGCTGCGCGGGAAGGTCATGGGCAGGCGCGCACCCGGGTTCACGTCGCCGCTGAGCACGTCCGCGATGGCGTTGCCCGCCTCGCTGCCCAGCCACCAGGTGTAGAGGATGGCGGCGGCGTGGTCGGCGGTCCAGTTGAACACCAGGGGACGGCCGGCATTGATGAGCGCGACAACGGGCTTGCCCGTGGCGTGCAAGGCCTGGACCAGTTCCTCCTGCAGCCCGGGCAGGCGCAGGCTGGCGCGGCTGCGGGCCTCGCCGCTCATGTCCCAGCGTTCGCCCACGCTCACGATCACGACGTCCGCTTGCCGCGCCACGGCCACTGCCTCGGCAAAGCCGTCACGCTGGTCGCATTCGATGGTGCAGCCCTGGGCATAGAGCAACCGCGTGTCCTGACCCAGACGGTTCTTCAGGCCGTCCCACTGCGTCACGATGAAGTTGCTGTAGTCCGCGCCGGGCACGCTCACGGCCCAGAAACCGTGGTTGTCCTTGCCGGCCTTGACCATGGGACCGATGAAGGCCACGGTGCGCACGCTCTTGGACAGCGGCAGAACACCGGGGGTGTTCTTCAGCAGCACGATGCTCTTGGCGGCCATGTCGCGCGCGGCCTTGCGGTGCTCGGGCCGGCCCAGCGTTGCCGCCTCGCGGGCGGGGTCGCTGAAACGGTAGGGGTCGTCAAACAGACCGAGTTCGAATTTCTTGCGCAGGATGCGGCGCACGGCGTCGTCCAGCAGGGCCACCGGCACCTTGCCCGACTGCACGAGGTCGGGCAGATGGTCGCGGTAGCTGTTGCTTTCCATGTCCATGTCGCTGCCGGCGGTGATGGCCAGTTGCGCGGCGGTGCGTGCGTCCCTGGCGTAGCCGTGCGTCACCATCTCGCCGATCGAACCCCAGTCCGACACGACAAAACCGCTGAAGCCCCACTGCCCCTTGAGGATGTCGCGCTGCAGGTGCTTGTGACCGGTGGCGGGAATGCCGCTGAGGTCGTTGAAGGCATTCATGAAGGTGGCCGCGCCAGCGTCGAGCGCGGCCTTGAACGGCGGCAGGTAGGTCTCCCACAGCATGCGCTCGCTCATGTCCACCGAGTTGTAGTCGCGCCCACCCACGGCGGCGCCGTAGCCGGCGAAGTGCTTGGCCGTGGCCATCACGGCGTCCAGGTCGCCCAGCTTGCGGCCCTGGAAGCCCTTGACGCGGGCGTAGGCGATGCGCGAACCGAGGTAGGTGTCTTCGCCCGCGCCTTCCATGACGCGGCCCCAGCGCGGGTCGCGGCCAATGTCCACCATCGGTGCGAACGTCCAGTGGATGCCGGCAGAGGCGGCCTCGGTGGCGGCCACCCGCGCCGAACGCTCGATCGCGGCCAGATCCCAACTGGCGGCTTCGGCCAGCGGGAGGGGAAAGATTGTCTTGTAGCCGTGGACCACGTCCTGCCCGAACAGCAGCGGAATCCTCAGGCGCGAGCGCAGGGCCTGCTCCTGGTACTGGCGGGTGGAATCGGCGCCCAGCACGTTGAGCATGGAGCCCACGCGTCCGGTTTGCAGGAGTTCCTTGAGATTGCCCTTGAAGTTCACGGGCCCGGTGGCGTTCCAGTCGCCCGAATACTGGGTGAGCTGGCCGGCCTTTTCCTGCAGGGTCATCTGGCGCAGCAGCGCTTCCACGCGTTCGTCCACGCTCGCCTGGGATGCTGCCGAAGTGGCGCCGCATGCCTGGCTCATCGCCACGCACAGCGCGGCGGCCAGGGAGATGTGCTTGATCATGGCTTGTCTCGTCGTTGTAGTCGGTGTGCCTCGCGTCCCTGGAGAACGCGAGTGCGCCGCGAACTATACCGGGTGCGGGCGGCTGGCGCAGGCTCAGGGACTAAGCGCTCGGCGCACGGCTTCCAGGTTGACCGGAGATTGGCCCTGGAACGCGATCTCGCCGGTGAGCGCTTGCACCAGCGCCTGCTGAGACACGGGGCTGTCGCTGTACACGTTGATGGCGGTGCCGGCCAGCGGCAGCAGCACGTCGTGCACGTACGGATCGCCGTACGACACGCTGATGACCTTGGCACGCGGCAGGGCGTTGGCCGACCAGGCGGTGAGGGCCTCGGTCTCGTAGAGCTGCATCGTGCCCATCGGCGCATGCGTGTGGCGGTCGAAAGCGAACACGATGCGGTCGTAGCCGTCGAACTGCGCCAGGTCATGCTCGTAGTACGACAGATTGGAGCGCACGTCGACCGTGAACCCCCTGGCCTGCAACGCCGCCACGGTGGGCGCGAAGGTCTTGCGTCGCGCCTCCGTCAGACTGTTCGGCGCCACGATCACCAACAGCAGCTTGCGCGCGGTCGTGCTCTTGAGCGGCAGCCTGGCCGGTGCGTCGCGCAGCAGCGTGATCGAGGCCTGCGCGATGCGCTGCGCCACCGCCTGGGCCGCCTGCCGCTGGGCCGGTTCATAGGCGACGGGAGCGTTGGCGCGCCCATCCAGCAGCCCGAAGCGGTGCTTGACCGCCCAGACGCGGCGCACGGCGTCGTCCAGCCGTTGCATGGGGATCTCGCCACTGCGGATGCGCTGCTCCAGCGCGTCGAAGTACTCCAGCGAGGGCCACAACATCAGGTCGGTGCCGGCCTTGAAGGCCTGGATCTGCGTTTCCACCGGCGTGGGGTAGTACGACTGCAGGCCGCCCATGTTGAGCGCGTCGCTGATGACGATGCCTTCAAAGCCCATCTCGCCCTTGAGCAACTGAGTGATGATCTCGCGCGACAGGCTGGCGGGCAGCAGACGCCCGTTGTGGCGCTCCTTCTGGTACGCGGGCAGGGTGATGTGGCCGATCATGACCGAAGCCACGCCCTCGCGGATGAGCTGCTGGAACACCCGGCCGTAGCTGGCGCGCCACTCGTCCATGCCCAGCGAGTTCACGCTGGTGACCAGGTGCTGGTCGCGAAAATCCATGCCGTCGCCGGGGAAGTGCTTGATGGTGGCGATCAGGCCATGGCCCTGCATGGCGGCCACCTGGCGGCTGAGCAGACGGACGGCGCGCTGCGGGTCGTCGGACACACTGCGCGTGTTGGTCACCGGGTTCATGAAATTGCGGTTCAGATCAGCCACCGGGTTGAGCAGCCAGTTCAGCCCCAGGGCGCGCGTCTCCTGCGCCAGAATGCGACCGAACTCACCGGCCAGCTCGGGCGAGTTGGTCGCGCCCAGCGCCATCAGGTTGGGCAGGAATGTGAACTCTTCGTTGGCCGATCCCGGGCCCTGCTCGTAGTCTTCCTGAATGAACAGCGGTATCTTGCTGCCGGCGCGGTATTCCTGCACCAGCTGGCGGATGGTGTTGGTCTTGAGGTTGGCATCCACCTGCTCGAACTTCCATGAACCCAGGAAGACTCCCGACACCGGATACTTTTCGAGAAACCCCTTGAGCGTGCCGCCGCCCAGTTGCCGTTCGCGGGTAGCGTCAGTGGAGATGATGACGGTCTGGCCGATCTTTTCGCGCAGGCTCAGTTGCTTCCAATCGTCCGGGCCTAGGCTGGCGGGGCGCGCGGTGGGGGCGGCGTGGGAGGTCAGGCTCATGGTGAGTGTCAGCAGCAGGATAGAGGCCAAAGGCCTGATGGAACGGATCATCGCAGTGTCTCCAGTGAAGGGAAGAGCAGCCCCAGTGCCAACGGCAGGCTGAGCATGGCCAGGAGGGTGGACAGGGTCATCAGCCCGGCAACATAGGGGCCGTTGTAACCCATGCGCGCCGCCAGCACGTAGCAGCTCGACGCCGTGGGCAGGGCCGAGAACGCCAACAGCACCGAGCTTTGCACCGGCGTCAACCCGAAGGCTTGCGCCAAGGCCCAGGCCAGCAGCGGCAGCAGCAAGTGCTTGATGCCCAGCACGGCGCTGGCCAGTGCCCGCGCGTTCGCCAGGTGGCCCAACTGCATGCCCGCGCCGGCCGCCATCAGCCCCATGGCCAGCGAGGCCGCTCCGATGCGCGTGACCGTGGGTTCGAGCCAGGTGGGCAGGTGCAGCCCTGCAAGATTGGCCGCCAGCCCGGACACCGTGGCGATGATGAGCGGATTGCGTGCCAGCTCGCGCGCCAGTCCGCGCTGGGCGTGGCGCACCATGGGCCACACGGCGGCCACGTTGAACAGCGGCACGCAGATGCCGATGAGCACGGCCATGAGCAACTGGCCCTGCGGCCCCGCAATGCGGTCCATGAGGGCCAGCCCGATGAACGAATTGAAGCGGAAACCCACCTGTGCCGCCGCGGCGTGGTCATGCAGGTCGGCATGCCGGCCCAGCCAGGGCCAGTAGGGGATGGAGTAGGTGAGGGCGATGGCCGTCAGCGCCATCGACAGGCCTGCCCCCACAAAGCTGGAGGCCGCGCCCAGGTCCAGCGGGCTCTTGATGATGGAGTGGAACAGCAGCACCGGGAACAGCAGGAAATACACCAGACTTTCCACCTGCTGCCAGACGCTGCGGTCCAGCGCGGTGTAGCGGCACAGCAAGTAGCCGCACAGGATGAGGGAGAAGTCGGGGAAGAGCAGTTGGGCGAAGTTCACGGCCGTGAGAATAACCGCATGCGGCACACGGTGTGAGGGTTTGCCCAACTGGTCAGCGTCCGCTTTCCTGCGTATAAATCGGCCTTGACACCATTCCCGCAGGAAGCACCATGATCCATCGCCGCACCCTTTTCGCCCTGACCCTGATCGCCGCCGCGAGCACGGCCCTGGCGCAGAGCTATCCCAACAAACCCATCAAGCTGCAGGTGCCGTTTGCGCCGGGCGGCACCACCGACATCGTGGCCCGCACCGTGGCCGACGCCCTGGGTAAGGCCCTGGGGCAGGCCGTGGTGGTGGAAAACAAGGCCGGTGGCGGCGGCGTGATCGGCGCCACCGAGACCGCCCGCGCCGCGCCCGACGGCTACTCGCTGGGCATGGCCACGGTGTCCACCACGGCGGCCAATCCGGCCATCAATCCCAAGGTGCCCTACAACCCGGTCACCGACTTCACGCCCATCATCAACATCGCGGCCACGCCCAATGTGATCGCCGTGCACCCCAGCTTCCCGGCCAAGGACTACAAGGCCTTCGTCGCCGAGATCAAGCGCTCTCCCGGCAAGTACTCGTATTCATCGTCGGGCACGGGCGGCATCGGCCACCTGCAGATGGAGCTGTACAAGAACCTGAGCGGCACCTTCGTCACGCACATCCCCTACCGCGGCGCCGGCCCGGCGCTCAACGATACGGTGGCCGGTCAGGTGGCCATGATCTTCGACAACGTGCCCTCGGCGCTGCCCTTCATCCAGGGTGGGCGCCTGGTGCCCATCGTGGTGGCCGCGCCCCAGCGTCTGGCGCAACTGCCCAACGTGCCCACTTTCAAGGAGCTGGGCCTGGAACCGGTGAACCGCATGGCGTACTACGGCATCTACGGCCCCAAGGGCCTGCCCAAGGCCATCGTGGACAAGATCAACGCCGCCACCCGCAAGGCGTTGGAGGATCCGGCCGTGAAGAAACGCATTGAGGACACGGGCTCGCTCATCGTGGCCAACACACCCGAGCAGTTTGCCGCGCAGATCCAGGCCGAGTTCGAGGTGTACAAGAAAGTGGTGGCGTCGTCCAAGCTGCGGTTGGACTGAGCGAGCGCGCCCCCTCGGGGGGCAGTGCAGCACACGCGGTGGCCGGCGTGGTGGCCAGCGTTGCGGCCCCTCCCTGGTTTGCTATCGTTGCGCCATGAGTTCTCCGGCTGGCGAGCAGATCGACGCATTCATCGATGCCCTGTGGCTGGAGGATGGCTTGTCGCGCAACACGCTGGAGGCCTACCGGCGCGACCTGTCCAAGTACGCCGTCTGGCTGCAGGCCCAAGGCCGCACGCTGGTGGGCAGCACTGAGGCCGACCTCAACGCCTACTTTTCAGCGCGCCACGCCAGCACCAAGGCCACGTCCGCCAACCGGCGGCTCACGGTGTTCAAGCGCTACTTTCGCTGGGCGCTGCGCGAGCGCCTGATCCTGGCCGACCTCACGCTCAAGCTGCAGGCCGCCAAGCAGCCGCTGCGCGTGCCCAAGACCCTGACCGAGGCGCAAGTCGAGGCCCTGCTCGACGCGCCGGACGTGGACACCGCGCTCGGCCTGCGCGACCGCACCATGCTGGAGCTGATGTACGCCAGCGGGCTGCGCGTGAGCGAGCTGGTCACGCTCAAGACCTTCCATGTGAGCCTGAACGACGGCGTGCTGCGCGTGCTGGGCAAGGGCAACAAGGAGCGGCTCGTGCCCTTTGGCGAAGTGGCACGCCTGTGGCTGCAGCGCTACCTGGCGCAGGCACGTCCCAACATCCTCGGCGCGGCGCAGACGGATGACCTGTTCGTCACCCAGCGCGGCAGCGCCATGAGCCGCGTCATGTTCTGGAAGATCGTGAAGAAGCACGCCCAGGGCGCGCACATCACCGCCCCCCTGTCGCCCCACACCCTGCGCCACGCCTTTGCCACGCACCTGCTCAACCACGGCGCCGACCTGCGCGCCGTGCAGATGCTGCTGGGCCACGCCGACATTTCCACCACCACCATCTACACCCACGTGGCGCGCGAGCGGCTCAAGCAACTGCACGGCATGCACCATCCGCGCGGGTGAGGCAGTCGGCCGGCGTTGCGGGCCATGTTCTAAAATGACAAAACGATAACATCTGCGCCTGAGTCGTTCCCTTGTGGTCAACGCTGGCGTGCTTTGCCAACCGGCGTAACCAGGGGAGATCCAGAGATGTGGAAGTGGCGTTGTTTTGTATCGGCAGTCGCGCTGGGCCTGATGGCCTCGGCTGAGGCCCAGGTCAGTTCACCGGCGCAGCAGGCTTACGATGAAGTCAGCCCGCTTCGAGACCGGCACGCGTCCGTCATCTGGGGAAGCAAGAAAGCGTCAGAACCCGAGATGCGCGCGATTCTGGCCGATCTGGACCAAGGCCTGGCGCAGTTGGCCACGCCACTCAACCGCGACCTGGCGCAGGGCAATATCTACCTGCGCTTTCGCCGCTACAACTTCCTGATCGACAAGGCCAAGCTGCTCGCGCGGATGGGAGACAGCGAGGGCGCCATCCGGGCACTGGACGATATGTCGCGCATGGCGTGGATCAATCCCCTGGAGGGGGGACCCTATCCCGACGGTGATCCCGACCTCAAGCCGGTGCTGACCGATCCTCGGGTCGCTTACCTGCGGAACCGCTATGCGGTGGGGCCGCGCTTTTCCAGCGCGTCTGCCCTGAAGACCCCATACCGCGCCCAATTGAGTGAAGCCGAGCGTCTGGCGGGACTGTCGCAGGTCTGGAGCACGGCGCGGCAGGGTTTCGTCTGGTTCGATCACGTGCCCGAGCTCGATTGGGACAAGGCCTACCTGGAGGCGATTGCGCGTGTCAAGGCGACCAAGGACACCGCAGCCTACTACAGGGAACTGATGCGCTTCGTCTCCCTGCTCAAGGATGGACACAGCAATGTCTATCCCCCGGAGCAGTTGGCGGGTTCCTTCTATACCCGTCCTGGTCTGAAGACGGCGCGGGTGGAAGGCCAGGTGCTGGTCATGGAGGTGCGTGACCCAGCCTTGGCGCAAAAAGGCGTGCGGGTGGGCGACTTGATCCTGAGTGTCGATGGTCGGCCGGTGGACGACTACGTGGCGCGGTACGTCGCACCCTCTGTCGGCAGTTCCACACCGCAAGACCTCGAGGTGCGCAGCTACAACTACCTGCTGCTCGCGGGAGACGCCAAACGCCCCGTGCGGCTGGCCATGCAACATGCCGATGGCAGCCGCTACACGGTGGTGGCACCACGCAGTGGCTACACCCAAACACCAGGCAAGGCCCGCGAGGCGTTCGAACTTCGAGCCGACGGAGTGGCGGTGCTCAGGGTCGGCCAACTGGAGGACGATGCCGCCGCCAAGCTGCTGGACGAGAACATCGACGCGGTGCTGCAGGCCAAGGCCTTGGTGATTGACCTGCGCGGCAACGGTGGCGGGTCCACACACTTCGGTTGGATGCTGTTGACCTGGCTGCAGAAGGCTGCTCTGCCCCAGCCGGTCAGCCTGGTACGCGCTGACGGCGCCTATGAGCAAACCCGGATGGGGCCTACGTTGGCTCCGCAGTGGAAGACGCTGCCCCAATCGGCGTTTGAATTGGAGCGCCCCAAGCACTATCAGGGGCCCGTGGCGTTGCTGATCGACGCCGCCACGTTTTCGGCGGCCGAGGATACGGCGGCGGCCTTCAAGTTGATGAAGCGTGGCCCGATTGTGGGCACGCCCAGCGGCGGCAGCACGGGGCAGCCGCTGCAGATCGCCTTGCCCGGTGGTGGCAGCGCCCGCATCTGCGTGAAGCGCGATTTCTATCCGGATGGCAGCGACTTCGTGGGCGTGGGAGTGCAGCCGGATGTGGTGGTGACCGCAACCGTGGCCAGCGTGCGCGCGGGGACCGACCCGGTTCTCCAGCGTGCCGTGGAAACCCTGCTGCCGCCCAAGCAGTAGCCGTCGGCCGACCGGGACTCATCCCCGCAAATACGCCAGCTCCGCCTCACTGAACCCGGCGGCGCGCCGTGCCGCGTCGTTGAAGGGGGGCTTGAGGCGGGCGGCGTGGTAGCGCTCGGTGAGGGTTTCGTAGTGGGCGATGGGGTCCAGGTCATCGCGCTCGCACAGCCAGCGGTACCAGTGGTTGCCGATGGCCACATGGCCCACTTCGTCGCGCAGGATGATGTCCAGCAACTCGGCGGCCTGCGTGGCGTGCGGCGTGCCCACCTGGCGCAGCCGCGCCTGGATCAGCGGGGTGGCGTCCAGGCCGCGGGCCTCCAGGGTGCGCGGCACCAGGGCCATGCGGGCGGTGATGTCGGCAGCGGTGCGCTCGCACATGTCCCACAGTCCGTTGTGCGCGGCGAAGTCGCCGTAGTCGTGGCCCATGCGGCGCAGGTGGTCGCGCAGCAGGCCGAAGTGGTCGGCCTCCTCGGCGGCCACGCGCAGCCAGTCGCGGTAGAAGTCCTCGGGCATACCGGCAAAGCGCCAGATGGCGTCCAGCGCAAGGTTGATGGCGTTGAATTCGATGTGGCAGATGGCATGCACCAGGGCTGCCAGCCCATGCGGCGTGGCAGGGGAGCGTTGAGGCACCTGGGCCGGGTGCACCAGTTCCGGCCGTGCAGGGCGGCCAGGGAGCGTGTCAGGCGGAACCAGTGCGGCGTCGCATGCTATCGAAAATATAGCTGTGTGGCTCCGCAATTCTTGCACTAGAGCAAGTTTTTCCGAAATATTCTGGCAAGCCAGGGCGGCCAGTGCGCATGCGCGAAGCTCCATCCCTACAATTCTAGGTGGGGCAGGCGACATGCCCGAACAATGAGGGGACAGACATGGCAATCTACAAGCTCGACGCGGTGGCACCGCGCGTGGCGCGCAGCGCCTGGGTGGCCGACAGCGCCCAAGTGATCGGGGACGTAACCCTGGGCGAGGACAGCAGCGTGTGGTTTGGCACGGTGGTGCGCGGCGACACCGACACCATCACCATCGGCCGCGGCACCAACATCCAGGATGGTGGCGTGTTGCACGCGGACTTCGGCAAACCGCTGACCATCGGCGACCACGTGACTGTGGGGCACAAGGTGATGCTGCACGGCTGCACGGTGGGCGATGGTTCCCTCATCGGCATTGGCGCGGTGGTGCTCAACGGGGCACGCATCGGACGGCACTGCCTGGTGGGCGCGGGCTCGCTGGTGACCGAGGGCAAGGAGTTCCCTGACGGGTCGATGATTCTGGGCAGTCCGGCCAAGGTGGTGCGCAGCCTCACACCCGAGCAGATCGAGGCCTTGGAGGCCAGCGCCCGGCATTACATGGACAATGCCCGGCGCTTTCATTCCGGCCTGAGAAAACTGGCGGAGTAACGCCATGAACGAACTGCACAAATTCCTGTTCGAGGGGCTGCCCGTGCGCGGCCAGATCGTGCGCCTGACCGATGCCTGGACGCAGATGCTGCAGCGCCGCGCAGCCAACACCGACACCGGCGCCTATCCGATGCCGGTGCAGAACCTGCTGGGCGAGATGACCGCGGCGGCGGTGCTGATGCAGTCGAACATCAAGTTCAATGGCGCGCTGATCCTGCAGATCTTTGGGGACGGCCCGGTCAAGCTGGCCGTGGTCGAGGTGCAACCAGACATGAGCGTGCGCGCCACCGCCACCGTGGTGGGGGACGTACCCCCTGGCACGTCGCTGAGCCAGATGGTCAACGTGTCCAACAAGGGGCGTTGCGCCATCACCCTCGACCCCAAGGACCGCCTGGCGGGCCAGCAGTCCTACCAGGGCGTTGTGCCACTGTGGGACGACCGGGGTGAGAAGCTGGAGCGCTTCAGCGAGGTGCTGGAGCACTACATGCTGCAGTCCGAGCAACTCGACACCAAGCTGGTGCTGGCGGCCAACGACCGCGTGGCCGCGGGCCTGCTCATCCAGCGCCTACCGTCCGCCGGTGTTAACAACCTGGAAGGCACGGCGCCGCACCGCGAGGAAGAGATTGGGCGTAGCGAAGACTACCAGCGCATCGCCATTCTGGCGGCCAGCCTCAAGCGCGACGAGCTGCTCACGCTGGATGTGGACACCATCCTGCACCGCCTGTTCTGGGAAGAAAAGCTTTCGCGTTTTGAGCCCGCCGCTGGGCCGCTGGCGCCGCGGTTTGCGTGCCGCTGCACGCGCGAGCGGGTGGCCGGCATGATCCGCGGCCTCGGCGAGGATGAGGCCGAGAGCATCCTGGCCGAGCGCGGGGAGATCGAGGTGGGTTGCGACTTCTGCGGCCTGCAGTACCGGTTTGATGCGGTGGACGCGGCGCAGATTTTCCTGTCTCCCTCCGGCCCGGCGAGCGCCGCCGTTCACTGAGCCCGCGTCAGGACGCGCAGCGCATGGGCGAGGCGCTCCTCGCCCTGGCCCCGTACCACCTCGTAGCGCACGCCGGCCGCCTCGAGCGTGGCGCGCAGCAGCCGGTCCACCGGAGCGCGCACATGAGGCCCGTCGCGCTGCAGGCCGTCGGCCACCCAGGGCAGGTCCAGACCCATCACCAGCGTCAGGTCGTAGTGGCGCTGGTGCTCCAGCGCATAGGCGTAGAGCGATCGGTCGGCAAACAGCAGCTCGCTGTAGATGGCCGTCATCAGCGGCGTGGTGTCGGCCACCACCCAGTGCGTGGGCGGGGCCTGAAGCACACGCTGCGCCTGTTCGTGGCAAATGTCCCACTGCTCGTGCGCGGCCGGCGTGCGCCCGGCACGGTCGCACCACTCGCGCAGCACCTCCGGCACCCACACCGCCGGTCGCCCCTGCGCCACCCAATGGGCGGCCAGGCTCTGGGCCAGTTGCGTCTTGCCGGTGCTCTCGGCACCGAGGAGGGCGATCTTCATGTTCTAATAACTAAAATCGACAAGCGTGCGCTGTCGATGTGTTGATGATAGGTTGTCCACTGCCGACCCTGAGAAAGGTTTGACCCACTGTGAAAAAGCTGATTTTCGTCTTGCTCCGAGGTCTCCAATGGCTGGCGCTGAGCGTTGTGGGGTTGGTCGTGGTGGTGCTGGGCTGCTGGTTGTTGCTGCCCGACGAAGCCCTGAACCCCGAGGCGCGAAAAATTCTGGAAGCCCAACCCACGGTGCCGCCGGAGCAGAACGTGTATTTCGCCTTGGTGGGGCTGGTCGTATCGCCGGAGCTGGATGCGTTCCAGGTGGGGCGCAAACTGGTGGAGGACCATGCGGCGGCGGTGAGGGAGAAGGGTTTGCTCGTCGGGTTTGACTCGTCCAAGTACTGGGGAGCGCATCCCTACAAACGGCCTGTTCCGGGTGGGCTGTATTGCCGATCACACGGTGAAACGGCACATTGCCTGACAGCGTTGCGCCAGCACCGCGGCGAGCTGGAAGCGCAGCTCCAGGCCCAGGATGTGTATCTGCGTCGCTACCGGGCGCTGCGGACCTACCCGCACCATGACGAATCCATGACACCGGCCGGTGCCATGCTGGTCAGCTACCAGCCTCACTTTGATCTGGCCGAGTTGGTGGACGCCTCCATCGCGTTTCGCATGGAGTTACCGGCCCAGCGGGCGGGCGCACTGTGCGAGTTGCTGGAAGACATTCGCCTGTGGGAACGCGTGGGGCGCGAGATCGACGTGTTCATCTCCCGCATGATGTACGCGGCCATCCTGCACAAGAAATACAAGCTGTTGTCGGAACTGCTCACGGAATCTCCCAGGTTGGCGCAGGAACAACCCGATCTGGTGGCGCAGTTGACGAAGCCGCTGGACGCGCCGTACACGGACATGAAGCGTGTGTGGCGCGGCGAATTCCGGTATGGCGCGCAATGGATGAAAAGCATGCCTTTGGGGGGCATCACGTCGGCGTTTCTCGGACTGGACAATGAAGATCTCTCGACGTGGCAGAGGTATCTCGCGAGTCAGCTTTTCAGGTACAACGCCACCGTCAATCTTTACTACGAGGAGTTTCGCTCGGCAAGTGAGTTCTACGCCCAAAGTGCAGCGGACATTCAAGCGGGCCACGACGCCTTTGCCAAGCGGCGGTACCGCGCGAACCTGTTTGACCCCAGGTATTGGCTGTACAACCCCGTGGGCAAGGGCTCTGTTTCAGTGCCCGCCGAGATCTATGACAGCTACCGCGACCAGCTGACCGACCTCGCCGGCTACACGCGCCTGATTGAGCTGCAGCGCCAGCTCTTGGCAGCACGCACACCCCCCGACAAAATCCCCGCCTTCCTCGCCGGCGTGGATGCCGCGCTGCGCAATCCTCACACCGGCCAGCCCATGAACTACGACAGCGCCACGAACAGCATTTCGTTCATGCCCAAGAGCCCGAACTATGCGAAGAAGGGGGCGCCGCTGGCGGTGACCCTGGCGCAGTGAATTCGTTTCTGCGACCGCAGTCCCGCGTACTTCCATGACATGTTATCGGCAGAAAATTTATTGCGATCCCTAAAGTGCCTGCTGCGCAGTGTGCCGGGCTGCGGTTCCTTCGGAGGCCATCTGCTGCATGCATATCGGAACTCGTTCTACGCATGCCCCAGAAAGGTCAGCTATGGCCTGTTAACACAAACCGCGAAGCCCATCAGCAACCAGCGCAAAGCTGAGGAAGCCCAGGAACATCACATCAAGCTTTTCAAAGCGCGAGAAGATGCGCCGATAGCCTTTGAGGCGCCGGAACAGGC
>JABLTH010049168.1_pt1 | contig 39139 bp, 34 predicted proteins | sample 7875711 | NCBI WGS metagenome assembly JABLTH01 (sample SAMN14941262, study PRJNA633318) | bioreactor metagenome | isolation source: bioreactor | place: China | collected 2019-03-05 | reverse complement strand
GTTTATCACCCCGCGGCGGGCAACTGGTACATCCTGAAGAGTTCGACCGGACTGCTGCGTCAGCGGCAGTGGGGATGGAGCGAGGCGCTTCCGACGGACAACCAGCTTCGCATCAATCGCGCATTCGGGTTCAAGTAAAAGCGACGGGGATGATCGCCCGACGAGGGCGTCGGGGCTCCAGATGAGGAAGAAGAGGGAGATGCTGTAGTTCCGCCGCTCTGTCGGCGGAAGTCTTGATCGAGTTTCTCCAGCGATGGAGCGCCGGAGCTACAACTCGAAGAACTGGAAGAGACATCTCGCAAAGGCGCGGAGCCGCTAAAAAAGGCGCCCGATGGGGGCGTTGGGAATCCAAAGCAATCACCGGTTGATTAAGCGCTAGAGGGAGGCCCGACGATAAAGCGGTCACGGGCTTCGATTGAGCGTGTGGGGCATGAAATCTGCGTCGGGTTCCTGAATCTTGTGCGGAACGGCATTCGGAAATACGCGGTTGCATTTGCCAAGAAATCTAAACAGGTTTTGGAGTGGCGCCCATGCAGCGCCCGCGTTTTGAGCTGATGACGACCGGGCGGAGCTAGTATGAGCAAGTCAGAATTCGAGCTGCGGCAGGTTGAGGGCCGGGAGTTAATTGAAATTGCGCGCGATCTCTTTCGCGAGTACGAAAGCGCGATCGGCGTTAATCTCGAGTTTCAAAACTTTGCTTCAGAACTGGCCCAATTGCCCGAGCCTTACACTCCACCCAAGGGCGCGCTTTTCCTCGCCTTCGCCGGCGCAGAAGTTGCCGGTTGCGTTGCGATGCGGTCGCTCGATCGGAGAATCTGCGAGATGAAAAGGCTTTATGTGCGGCGCGCTTATCGAGGTTGGGGACTCGGAGAGCAACTTGTGAACGTCGTGATTCAAACCGCTCGTCGCGCCGGGTATCGGGAACTGCGGTTGGATACTTTGGATAAAATGGCGGCAGCGCGAAAAATTTATCTGCGCCTCGGCTTCACCGAGATCCCCGCCTACAACGACACGAGTATGCCCGGCATTCGCTTTTTTTCGCTCCGACTGGCGGATCGCTGAAAAAAACAACCGGAACTCGGTGTTCCGGTTGTTTGATGAATTTGCCGGTCGCAGAAAGGTGCTTCGGCGTTTGAGGGCTGACGGAACCGTGAGGAACCGCCAGCCCTTCAATTTAGATTTATTCGCCGATGCCTTGGAAGAGCACGGAAGAGATGTAGCGTTCACCGGCGTCCGGAAGAACAGCCACGATCGTCTTGCCTTTGAATTCCGGCAGAGCAGCAAGACGCGCTGCGGCGAGCGCTGCGGCGCCGCTCGAAATGCCGCTCAAGATGCCTTCCTCTTTTGCGAGGCGGCGCGAGTATTCGATGGATTCGGCGCTGTCCACGAGTTCGACACGATCCACGAGGCTCAAATCGAGCGTGTCGGGAATGAACCCTGCGCCCAATCCTTGAATTTTGTGAGGACCGGGCTTCAGGTCTTGGCCGGCGCGCTTCTGCGTTATGACCGGGCTTTCCTTCGGTTCGACGGCGACGGTCAGAATCTTTTTGCCTTTCGTGTTTTTGATATAGCGCGAGACGCCGGTGAGCGTTCCGCCGGTGCCCACGCCGGAGACGAGGACATCAACGCCGCCGTTGGTGTCGTCCCAGATTTCCGGGCCGGTGGTCTTTTCGTGAATCGCGGGGTTGGCCGGATTCTTGAACTGCTGCGGCATGAAATACTTGCCGGGCGCCGAGGCCGCAATTTCTTCCGCGCGGCGAATGGCGCCTTTCATTCCTTCGCTGCCGGGAGTCAACACGAGAGTTGCTCCGAAGGCCGCAAGCACACGACGGCGCTCGAGGCTCATCGTTTCGGGCATGGTGAGGGTGATGGAGTAACCGCGGGCTGCTGCGACGTAGGCCAGCGCGATGCCGGTGTTTCCGCTCGTCGGCTCGACGATCGAGATGCCCGGTTTGAGCAATCCGCGCTGTTCGGCATCCCAGATCATCGCCGCGCCGATTCGGCATTTCACCGAATATGCGGGGTTTCGCCCTTCGATTTTTGCATACACGGTGGCGCCATTTTGCGGGACCACGCGGTTCAGGCGAATCAATGGTGTGCGCCCGATGGACTCTGAATTATCTTTGAATGCGGCCATGTCAGTGTCTCCTTAATTTGCAGAGGGCACTCGGGTGGGGTTGCGCGGAATGTCTTCCTCGCTCCTCTGCTGATAAAAGTCAGTCCGAATGCCCTGTTTAATCCTATTTAATCTACCGATTTGATTGGCTAAAGTACACCATCGCTTGTGCGAGTCAAACGAAAAACGACTTTTTGTGACGACGGTCGCCGCCGCGCTATATGACGCGGAGCGTCGAATCAATTTCTGTGGACCACGCGATCATGCCTCCGCGAAGGTTCAGGAGCGGCCCTCGAAAACCCGCGGCTTCGAGTTGAGAGATGGCCGTTGCGCTTCTTGCGCCGCTTCTGCAAATGATGACGCTGAGTCGGGCGTCATCGAGTTCCGCCCTGCGCGAGAGAACCTGGGAGAGCGGGATCAATCGCGCTTCGGCCAAGCGGGCGGCGGCAAATTCGCAGGGTTCTCGGACGTCAATGAGTTGGATGTCTTCGCGGCGATCAAGCCGCCGCTTCAACTCGATCACGGATATTTCGGCGGGCTTGCGGGTTCGTGCGCTTGCCGGGGCGAGGCCGCAGAAGGCTTCATAGTCAATCGGTTCTTTGATGGTTGGATGTTCGCCGCAGATCGGACACTCCGGATTTTTTCGGAGCCGCAATTCGCGGAACGTCATCTTCAACGCATCAAACATCAGCAGTCGGTTGACGAGCGTGTCGCCGACACCAAGGATGAGTTTGATGGTTTCGGTGGCCTGGATGCAGCCGACAATTCCCGGCAGGACGCCGAGCACGCCGCCTTCCGCGCAGGAGGGAACCAGTCCGGGCGGCGGGGGCTCGGGGTAGAGGCAACGGTAGCACGCGCCGTGCGCGGCCCAGAACACGCTGGCCTGCCCTTCAAAGCGAAAAATTGAGCCGTGCACGTTCGGCTTGTCGAGCAGGACGCAGGTGTCGTTGGTGAGATAGCGCGTCGGGAAGTTGTCAGTTCCATCCACAACGATGTCGAAATTGCGCGCGATGTCGAGGGCGGTCTCGCGCGTGAATCGGGTTTGAAAGGTTTGAACTTCGGTGTGCGGATTGATGTCGTGAATGCGATCTTGCGCGGACAAAATTTTGAGCCGGCCCACATCGCGGGTGCCGTGGATGATCTGGCGCTGAAGATTCGACGTGTCCACGCTGTCGAAATCAACGAGGCCCAAATGTCCGACGCCCGCGGCGGCGAGATAGAGCGCGATGGGAGAGCCGAGTCCGCCGGCGCCGACGAGAAGAACACGCGCTTTTTTCAGCTTCTGCTGGCCTTCGACGCCGACTTCGGGCAGCAGGAGATGCCGGCTGTAGCGAGCCATCTCTTCAGCGCTCAAGTTGGACGGCGGCGAGGTCACGGCTTCCAGAGATACATCAGGCGCGGGCGCTCCGCGTCGCGAAGCGCGGTGAACACATTGGGCGCTTGCGCGCGAGAAAGGAGCGACAGAAAACTTCTCTTCGATTCGTAGCGCACAACTTTCACCTGGGTCGTTCCAAGCAATTCGGCCGTCTTGCTCACGGCGTCATCCCAATAGCCGATTTCATCAATCAGGCCCGCCTCCAGCGCTTTGGCTGCGTCAAGCACGCGGCCGTCGGCGATGGGTTTGAGGTCGTCGTCAGCTAGATTACGCGCGTCTTTGACGATGTCGTAGAAGCGTTGATAGGAGGCGTCAATCATGTCCTGTAGAATTTGCAACTGCTCGGACGGGACGGGATGGAACGGATTGAGGAAGTCCTTGTTCTTGCCCGATTTGATGGTCACGTCGGTGATGCCGATTTTCTGGCTCAGATCTTTCCAGTTGAGTGTGGAGAGGATGACGCCGATGGAGCCGACGATGGTGGTCGGCTCGGCCATCAACCAATCGCCGGCCATGGAAATGTAGTAGCCGCCGGACGCCGCAAGGTCGCGCATGAAGACCACGATTTTGCGGCCATCCTGTTCCTTGAATTTTGAGAGCGCATTCCAGATTTCGTCGCTGGGCGTGAGGCCTCCGCCCGGTGAATCCACTTCGAGGATGATCGCCTTCACGTCGCTGTCGTTGTCCGCGGCGCGAATCTGCGTCAGCACGGACGAGACCATATCTTGCGGCGACTCAAACAGGCCGGAGGGCACGGTGCGATCAATCACGCCGTCAACGGCGATCCGCACGGCCTTCGTCTTTCCCTCGCCGCAAGACCAAATTTCGGTGAGCACCGGATATTCATCTTCGCCGCCGGAAGAAAGGCTCGCGAGCGAGGCCGCGTTGCGAGAGAGAAGGCCAACCGCGAGGCCGAAATTGATCGCCACGCTGACCGCCAAGCCGACGAGAAGCAGGATGATGACGATCCAGAAAATGGCGCGGGAGGGACGACGGGGAGTGGGCGAGTTCGTATCCATATTGACTGAACACCGTAATGCTTACAGACTGCTTTGTAAAACTCCGATGAAGTGGTCTTCCAGCAGCGCGTCCAACGTGAATTTGAGAGCGTGCGTTGCGCAGGCGTCCGCCGGTATTCGCTCGCAACTGGGCGGCGCGAAGCCGGATATTGTTCTGGCCTTTGTTTCTCCGCATTTTCGCGACGCGCTTCCCCTGCTGCCGACTCTCGTGGATGAACATTTGCCGTCCGCCCACATGGCGGGCTGCACAGCGGGGGGCGTCATCGGGGGCGGTGTGGAAATCGAAAACCGTCCCGCCTTGAGTCTCGTCGCCGCCGTGTTGCCCGGTGTGCGCATTCACCCCTTTCAGACCGACACCGAAGATATGCCCGACGATGATGCTTCGCCCGATGTGTGGCGCGCGTGGCTCGGCATGTCGGACTGGGCGGACGCGCATTTTATTGTTCTGGCCGATCCGTTTTCGTCGCTGTTGGAACCGTTCCTGGCCGGGGTGGATTATGCGTTTTCGTCCGGCGCAAAAATTGGCGGGCTGGCCAGCGGCGGCAGCGCGTTGGGAGAAAACGCGCTTTATCTCGACCGCCGCTACTACCCGCGCGGCCTTGTGTGTGTGGCGCTTTCCGGAAATCTCGTGGTGGACACCATCGTTGCCCAGGGCTGTCGGCCCATCGGCGAACCGTTGTTGGTGAGCAAGTGCCGGCAGAACATTCTTATGGAAGTGAACGGTCTCCCGCCGCTCCAATATCTCGGCGAACTCATCGGACAATTGAACGAAACGGACCGCGACTTGATGCGCTCCTCGCTATTTCTGGGCCTGCAATGCGACAACGTTTGCGAGGGAACGCAACACAACAGATTTTTGATTCGGAACCTCACGGGCATTGACTATCACCATGGCACGCTTGCCGTGGGCGCGGCGCTCCAAGTCGGACAACTCGTGCAATTTCACCTCCGCGACAAGGTCTCATCCGCCGAAGACTTGGAGTCTGCGCTTGGCGCTTATGTTCGCGGTCGCTCAGGCGAGCAGATCAGCGGCGCGTTGCTCTTTTCGTGCGTGGGCCGTGGCCGTCATCTCTATGGCCAGCCAAATCATGATACCGGGCGGCTTCTAACAAAAGTTGGAGCAATTCCGGTCGGTGGATTTTTTTGCAACGGCGAAATTGGGCCTGTCGGCGGCGCGACCCGTCTGCACGGCTACACGAGCGCCTTCGGAATCTTTCGCCCGGCACGCTGACGCGGCTCAGCGCTTCAGATGAACCTGCCATGCGATCGCATGGCCGGCAGCGAGAAACGCCGGAGCATTGGTGTCAAATTGAACCAGCAATCCCGCTGCAGTGGTGTTTGATGCCGTTACCAAAGCTGAACCGCCGCTGCGCCGCGTTTCCCATGCGACGCCTTCGCTCAGCCAGGTCGGACGATTACCGCTGGTGGCTTCTCCACCGCGCCCCGCGTAGTCTTTTGATCCGGGCGATGCGTTAGGGCGTCCGCTGAGGCCCAGCGTTTGAAGGTCCATACGGACGATCGCAACGGGCAACGCTTCAAACGACGCCGCCGGCATGAGTTCAGAACTGGTCGAAGCCTCCGCGGGCAGTGCTACAGCTTCTTCATTCCGTGGCGCAGTTGCGGCGGCCAACGCGATGGGAGTCGCTGCGGCAGGTTCCGGCATGGGTTGCAAATCGTCCAGCGGATCGGGTTCGTGCGCAAGGGCCACTTCGTAGCCGGTGGACTTCTCCGGCGCCGGTTCGATAAGGACGATTTCGGGTTTGGGCAGCAGCATGATGATGATCGTGGCGACGGCAATCGCGCCCGCCGGAGCCCAAAGCCATCGCAAGTCGCGGCGCCGCCGGGCGGGAGGCCCGGCGAGGCGCACGCGGCGGAGGGTGTCCGAAATCAAAACTTCAGAGGCTTCGACTTCATCTTTAATCAGATCGAGTTGACCCATACGGGCGCGCAGCGCCGCCAACTGCTCGCGGGCCTCCGGCGAATTCGCGAGCCATTTCTCCACCCGCGCGCGCTCCTGGGCGTTGCAGAGGTTGAAAATATAGTCCACCAACAGCGACTCATTCACGGGACATCTCCTCCGGGCAAACGCCGGGCGAGCGTCTGCATCGCGCGCGACACCTGTGTTTTCACGGTGCCGACAGAGCAGTGCATGGCGGCGGCGACTTCGGGATAAGAGAGCCCCTCAAAATAGGCGAGGAGCAACGTCGCCCGTTGACGGGGCGGAAGCGATTCGACGGCGCGGCGGACGCTCTCCTTTCGATCCGATAAAGCTGCTTGCTCCGACGGAAGCGGCTGTGGGTCCGGGATGCGCTGACTCATGGGATTCTCCTCGGCCTCCAGCGGAACTGCTCCCGGCTCGCGCGAAGAGCGGCGGAGTGCGTCAATCGCCAAATGGGACGCAATGGCATAGATCCAACTTCTGAACCGGAGGTCCGGGCGGTAGGTGTGCGCCTTCTGATGCACCCGAAGAAAAGTCTCCTGGACAAGGTCCTCCGCCTGTTCGCGGTTGCGCGTCATGCGAACAAGGTGGCCCAGAAGGGGGGAGGCATAGCGCCGCACCAGCGCCTCCAGCGCCAACGCGTCGCCTTGTTGATATCGAGCCATCAGCACTTCGTCGGTCTCCTGCACCTCCGAGTTCATACGCAAAACCTGCCCCTTCGGTTGACCCGAACCTTCTGTGTTGTTGCGCTCTCGCTCGACATCGTGTCTCTGTTGCGTTTTTCTTCACCTCGATTGGCGCGAGAAACCCGGCAACGGTTGAAGAGATAAGATGCCGAATTCTTCAAAAAATGAAATGAAGATTGCGTACTACATCACCGCTCACGGGTATGGGCATGGCGCGCGTTCCTGCGATATCATTCGCGCGTTGAGGCAGAACTATCCGAGCCTGCCTGTCGTGGTTGTTTCTGATCTGCCCGCTGATTTTTTGCGCGCCCGCCTGCCCGGCGAAGACGTCACTTTCCGAAAAGCCTCATTTGACGTGGGGATGGTTCAACTCGATTCCATCCGCGTGGATGTCCCCGCCACCCTCCAGAAGGTCAAACGGCTCTATCAGCGTCGGACCGAGTTCGTCGCCTCTGAAGCGGATTGGATAAAGCGAGAAGGCGTGCGCGCAATCGCCAGCGACATACCGGCCATTCCCCTCGAAGCCGCCGCGCGCGTCGGCATTCCCCGCATCGCCCTCGGAAACTTCGCATGGGACTGGATTTACGAAGAGTTCGTTGAGCGCGACCCGTGCTGGGCGGAAATTGTCAGCGCTTTTCGCGAGGCCTACGCTCAATCCGATCTCTTGCTCCGGATGCCTTTTGCCGAACCCATGGCCGCCTTTCCGCGCCGCCAGGATATTCCGCTGGTGGCCACGCCGGGGCAGGCCCGGCGCGAAGAACTCGCGCAGGCCACGGGCGCAGATATCGCGAAGCGATGGGTTCTTCTTTCATTCACATCGCTTGAGTGGGACACGGCGGCGTTGGCGCGCGTGGCAAAGATACGCGACACCGAATTTTTTACCGTCAAGCCCTTGGCATGGGCGTCGCCCAACATTCGACCCGTGGATCGCCACATGATTCCGTTTGGCGATGTGGTTGCGAGCTGCGAAGCCGTGGTTACCAAGCCGGGATTTGGGATTCTCTCCGAGTGCGTCGTGAACCGAAAACCGATTGTGTACGCTGAGCGCACAGATTTTCGGGAATATCCGATACTTGAAACTTCGATCAAAAAATATTTACGAAACGCGCATATTCCCGCCGAACTGCTTTATCGGGGCGAACTCCGCGAGGCGCTCGCCGCTGTGGAACGCGCGCCTGATCCGCCGAGGCGTCTGTCCGGCGGAGGCGACCTCATCGCCGCCGAACGCCTCGCCGCTTCCGCCTCCTAACTAAAAAGGGGTCAGTCCGTGCATATGTGCAAAATGGAAGAATGGTGGCGTCGCACAAAAATTGCACATATGCACGGACTGACCCCTTTTTCAGAGGGGGAGGGTGAGGAGGGTGTTGGTGGCGGTGTTGAGGATGGCGAGGGTGGGTGGAGTGGCGCGGGTGATGGCGCCGGGGTTGATCACGCGGGTGCGCCCGATGTGCTCGTCGCGTCGCTGGTGCGTGTGGCCGGTGATGACATAATCAAATTTCTCGGAGCGGAGCGTGTTGCGGAGGAGGATTTCATCGTGTCCGTGGATGAGCGCGAAGCGCCGGTCGCCGAGCGTCAGGTCGAGGAAGTGCGGGCAGTTTAGATCGAAGTCGCAGTTGCCGCTGACGGCGTGAACCGGGACGCCCAGCGCGGCCAGTTCGTTGAGAATGCTTTCGTCGCCCACGTCGCCTGCATGGAGGATGGCTTCAACATTTTGCGATCGAAAGGCGTTGGCGGCTGAGATCGTGCGGGATAAATGCCCATGCGTATCGGAAATCAGGCCGATGATCATGAGGAGAACTCCGGGATTAGTTCTGTGAAGTCGTGAATGACGCGCTCAACGGCCGGATGATGCGTCAGCTTGCGCGCTTCGGGATCAAAGGCGACGAGGACCGCGGGCATCCCGGCGGCGCGCGCGGCGTCGAGACCGGCCTTGGCATCTTCAAAAACCCAACAGTTGCGCGGCTTAATCTTCATCACGGCGGCCGCTTTCAAAAACATTTCGGGATCGGGTTTCGCATGTGCGACATCTTGCGCGCCGACGACGACTTCGAAGAAGGAACGAACGGCGAGGCCGTCGAGGACAAAATCAATGTTGGCCTTGCGCCCCGAGCTGCCGATTCCGCATTTGATTCCGCTGGTCTTCGCGAGGGCGAGGATTTCGCGAAGTCCGGGAATCGGCTTCAGGTGCGGGCGATAGTGGTCGCGGTAGAGTTCTTCTTTTCGAGAGGCGAGGCGCTCGATTTCTTCGGGCGCTGCGTGCGGGCCGAGGATTTCGCGGAGGAGCGACGAGGAGGTTCGGCCAGCGGTGGAGCGGATGAATTCAGCAGTGTCAATGTCTCGCCGCATTTCCTTGAACAGCATATCCCACGATTCGACGTGGTGTCGCATGTTGTCCACCATTGTTCCATCCACATCAAAGATGAATGCGCTGGGAAGTGAGCGCGTGGGTGTTGTGGTCTTGTTCATGTGTCGGGCATGTGAACAAAGGCGCGATGGCAAATCAAGGCTGAGGCGGCTAGAGTTCCGGCCATGGTGGAGTCTGGGCAGAGGCGTTCGCGGTGGATTGAAGGTTTGGTTTATTCCAACGCGCTGATGTTGTTCCTGCCCGTTGCGATGGCGTTGGGGAATTACGCTCTGCTCGGTCTGCCGCCGTCGTGGGCGTTCTTGTCCGTTCTTTCGGCAGGAACGTTCATTCTCTATCAGATAGATCGCGGCTTGTTTGTCTCCAGCGAAGATTTGGCGAACAAGCCGGGGCGTGTGGAGTGGTCGCAACGGCATCGAATGTTGGCGTGGCTCGCGACGCTGGGCGCTGTGGGGCTTGCGGTTGCGGGCGGAATGCATTTGCCGTCGCGCACGCTGTGGGCGGTGGCGGCGATGGGTGTTGTGGGTTTTTCGTATGTCCTGCCGATTTTGCCGGGGCAGAAACGGTTCAAAGACGTGCCGTATGCGAAGGCGTTTGTGGTGGGGTTGACGTGGGCGTTCAGTTGCACGGTGATTCCCGCGTTCAATGCGGGGCGGGCGTGGGACGGGTTTCTGGCGGGGCTTTTTTTCTATCGCGTCGGGTGGGTGCTCCCGAATCTTTTGCTCTCGAATTGGTTCGATCGGGAGGGCGATCGGGCGGCAGGGATCCGCACGTTCGCCTGGCACATTTCGGAAGCTCAAATGTTGTTGGCCACACGCGCCGTGCTCGTGGTGGCAGCGCTGGGCGCTTTCGTGGCCGTCTTTGCGGGCGCGGTTTCGCGGTTATGGATCGTGGATGCGGCGGGTTTGCTGGCGATGCTGACCTTCCTTGGCCGCGGGCTGCCGGCGTCGCCGTGGTTTTTTTTGCTGGTGATTGACCTTGGAATTGCATGGCCGATCGTGACGGCTTTGATTCACGCGCGATAATTCGCTTGGCGTTGTGCGGCCAACAACTATTCTCCGTGGGCTTTACGCATGGCCAAATACATCTTCATAACCGGGGGCGTGGTTTCATCGCTGGGCAAAGGCATTACGGCGGCGTCGCTCGGGCGTCTGCTGATCGCGCGCGGGTTGAACATCCGCATGCTGAAGATGGATCCCTACCTTAATGTGGATCCGGGCACGATGAGTCCTTATCAGCACGGTGAAGTTTACGTGACCGAAGATGGCGCGGAGACAGACCTTGACCTCGGGCACTACGAGCGTTTCACCGGCCAGCCGACGTCGCGCGCGTCCAATTTCACCGCCGGCCGGATTTATTGGGATGTGTTGCGCAAGGAGCGGCACGGCGAATACCTCGGCCACACGCTCCAGATGATTCCGCACATCACCGATGAGATTAAATCCAAGATTCGCGCGCTGGACGAGGATGGGGTGGACATCATCGTGGCGGAAATCGGCGGGACGGTGGGCGACATCGAAGGCCTGACCTTTCTCGAAGCCATCCGGCAAATCGGCCTCGAAGAGGGGCGCGACAACGTCATGTATATTCACATGACCTACGTGCCCTTCATCAAGGCCGCAGGCGAAGTGAAGACCAAGCCGAGCCAGCAGAGCATTGCCAAACTCCGCGAAATCGGCATCGCACCGGATGCGCTCATCTGCCGGTCTGAAGTTGAACTGACGGAGGAAGTCCGAAAGAAGATTTCCCTGTTTTGCAGCGTGCCGCTGCACGCGGTGATCGAAGAGCGCGATGTGAGCCACTCGATTTATGAGGTTCCCCTGGTGCTCGCCGATCAGGGTCTGGACGAAATCATTATGGTCCATTTCCGGCTGGCGCGCCCGGCGGCCAAGCTCCAGGCGTGGCGGAAGATGGTGGACACCGTGGTCCATCCGAAACGTTCGGTGAAGATCGGCGTGGTCGGAAAATATTCTGAACTTCAGGACGCCTACAAATCGCTCTATGAAGCGATTCATCACGGTGGGATTGCGCATTCGGCGCGCGTTGAGATTGTGAAGATCGCGGCGGAAGACCTCGAGACCAATGGCGCGACGGAACTTCTCGGCCAGGTCAGCGGAATTCTTGTTCCTGGCGGATTCGGCAAACGCGGCGTTGAGGGCAAGATCGCGGCGATTAAATATGCGCGCGAAAACGGCGTCCCTTTTTTGGGCATTTGCCTTGGGCTCCAGTGCGCGGTGATTGAATATGCTCGGCACGTTTGCGGACTGACCGGCGCGAACTCGACAGAAATTGAGAAAGAGACGCCGCACCCGGTGGTTTGCTTGATGGAAGAGCAGGAAAAGGTTGTGGATCTCGGCGCGACCATGCGGCTGGGCCGCTGGCCGTGCGCGCTGAAAATGGGCAGCCGTGCGATGGAGATTTATGGCGAATCGCCAATCAGCGAACGCCACCGGCACCGTTACGAGGTGAATAACGGCTATCGCCCAGCGCTCGAAGCTAAAGGTCTGGCCCTTAGCGGGTTATCGCCCGATGGCCGTTTGGTTGAGATTGTGGAATTGCCGAATCATCCATGGTTTATCGGCGTTCAATTTCACCCCGAACTAAAGTCGCAACCTTTGAATCCTCACCCGCTTTTCAAGGCGTTCGTTGGCGCGGCGTTGTCGTGTGAGCGGCGCGCGGCGCAAGTGTCTTAACTTGCGACCGGTAAGTGCTGGACCTACGGCAGAAGACTGCTAACATAACGTTTCAGGAGGTGGGTGATGAGCGCTTCGCCTGAGTCATTGGTCGCGGCGGTCTTTTCGCCGCAAGCGGAGGTTGCCCAAGCGTTCCAAGCGACGCTGTGTGGAGAGGGAGCCACCAAAGGCCAGGTCAACCTGAATGGCATGGCGAATGTCGTTGTGGAAATTCCGCCGATGGATCCGGCATCCTCGTTTTCGGCGCATGTGAAAAACGCAGACTTCTCGGTCATGCTTCTTCGCGGCGTGGATTTGGAAATGCTGGAGTCCGCGCGGGCTTTGATGCGCGCGTTTCCCGCGAGCGGACATGTAGGGGTTCATATCGCCATCGCCCGGAATCCGGGCGAGGCTGAGTTCAAGATGAGTTGCCCGAACTGCTCTCAAAAGCTTCTAATTAAAGATGCGCTCGCATTTCGCCGCACCCGCTGCCCGCGCTGCGGGCACCCGTTTTCGATTCCCGGCCAAACGGATTTGATTCGCAGCGAACTTCTGGTCGGTCCCGGCCAGAACATCGGCCGGGCGCAACTGGGTGATCGCGAGTCGTGCCTGAATGTTCTCCGCAGCGCGTTCCAGCAGACGGGCGGACGCCGCCACGAAGAAAAGAGCAAGACCATGCGGCTCGACACGTTGATTTTCGACGACGGCAACGGCTGATCGGAAATCACTATCGCAACGCGCTTGCATCCTGAAGGCGTATCCGCTTTTCTCTGGCCTCGCTATGAAGGCACTCATTGCATTGGAAGACGGGACGGTTTTCGAGGGGCGCTCGTTCACGGGCGACGGCGAGGCGTTCGGCGAGCTGGTTTTCAACACCTCGATGACCGGCTATCAGGAGATTCTGACGGACCCTTCCTACAACGGACAGATCGTCACGCTGACCTATCCGCTTATCGGCAACTACGGCGTGAACAATGAAGACAACGAGTCCTACAAGCCGCACGCGTTTGGGCTGATTGTGGGTGAATGTTCCCGCCTCGTGAGCAACTGGCGCGGGACCGCGTCGCTGACGGGCTATCTCCGCGAAAACCACATTCTGGGCATTGAAGGCGTGGACTGCCGCGCCATTACGCTCCACATCCGCTCGAAAGGCGCCATGAAGTGTGTGATCTCCACGCGCGATCTTGATGCCAAGCGCCTGGCGAAGCGCGCGAAGGAATCGCCCGGCATGGTCGGCCGCGACCTTTCAACGGAAGTCAGCACGAAAAAGCCTTACGTGTTTGCCGGCTCGGAAAGGAACAAAATCAAAGTTGCCGTTTTGGATTGCGGCATCAAGACAAACCAACTCCGGATCATGAGCAGCCTCGGGATGCAGTTGCATGTGTTTCCTGTTGGCGCTCAAGCGGAAGACATTCTCGCGGTCAAGCCGGACGGCTTTTTCATTTCAAATGGGCCCGGCGATCCGGAGGGCGTTCAGCGGACGGTTTCCAATCTTCGGAAAATCGTGACCACTGGAGTTCCAACGTTTGGAATTTGTTTTGGTCATCAATTGCTTGCGCTCGCGTTCGGCGGCAAGACCTACAAACTCAAGTTCGGGCATCGCGGTGGAAATCAACCCGTGATCGAGAAAGCCACGGGCCGTGTGGATATCACTTCGCAGAATCATGGATTCGCCGTGGACATCGCCAGTCTTCCTGATGACGTGGAAACGACGCACGTCAATTTGAACGACCAAACCAGCGAAGGCCAACGACATAAAAAGTTGCCGGTCTTTTCGGTGCAATATCATCCTGAAGCGGCGCCCGGTCCGAACGATGCCTACCATCTCTTCGAGCGCTTCAAGAGGCTGATCAAGTCCGCTTGATCCGGTGGATCGAGCGCTTCCGCTTTTTCTGTCCGCTGAACTTCAACGAGAAACTCCGCCGCGCGCGCATGGGTCAACCGGCCATGAGCGGTCGCTAGGGAAGGACTTCGGCGCGGTCCGCGAGTTCGCGGTCGAGGAGCGTTTGTTTTTGGTCGAGGAGATTTTCGGTGGTGGCGAGAACGGCCTCGCAGAGGTCGCGGGCTTCGCCGAGTCGCGCGACGCTGACGTAATCGGCGCCGGCGGCTCGGAGGCGCGGGATGTCGGCGAGGGTGTCGGCGGTTGAGATTATTTTTGCTTTTTCGTTGAGGGCGCGAAGCTGACGCACGAGTTTTTCGTTGGTGGCGCCTTTGAGAAGGCTGTCGGGAATGGTGCAGATGAAGAGTGAGGCGTTGGCGGCGCCTGCGTGGGTCAGCGTGTCGGGCTGGCTGATGTCGCCATAAACGACGTGCACGCCGCGGCGCTTGAGCTCTTCGTACACCACGGGATTGAAGTCCACGACGGCGATGCGCGGGGCGAGGTGCGGAGCCCGGCGCGTGAGTTCTTCCAATAATGAGCTGGCGGTGCGGAAGAATCCAAGAATGACGATGTCGGCGTGGCCGTGCGCGGTTGATTCGGAAGCCGCGGGAGCTTCTCCGCCGAGGTCGCGGAGTCCGATGCGGGAAAAGACGGGGATGAGGCGGCGGACGAGCGGGTCGCTGCGGGTGATGGTGAAGGTGGAGCCGACGGCGAGGAGGACGAAGGCGAGGGATACGGAGGCGGCGGAGTCGGGGCTGATGTGTCCGGCTTGGAGGCCGAGGGCGAGGATGACGAGGGAGAATTCGCTGATTTGCGCGAGGTAGATCGCGGGCAGGAGGCTGATTCGGAGCCCGGTGCGCATGAGGTAGAGCGGGGTGAAGGTGGTGACGAGTCGGCTGGCGATGGTGAAGACCGCGACGCCAATCGCGCCGGCGGTGAGGCTCCAGGTGGGGAGCGGGATTTGCATGCCGAGTCCGACGAAGAAGAGCGTGACGAAAAAGTCGCGGAGGGTGGTGACTTTGGCGGTGACATCGAGCGCGTAGGGGAAGGTGGAGAGAGCGACGCCGGCGATGAGCGCGCCCATTTCCCGCGAGAGCTGGAGCTGTGCGGCGAGTTCGCCGACGGCGAAACACCAGGCGAGGGATCCGACGAGGAGCAGTTCGGGCATTCGCGCAACGCGGCGGAAGATTCGCGGGAGGATGTAGCGGGCGACGGCCAGGCTGGTGGCGATGAGGATGACGACGCGGACGAGAGAGCCGAGGAGGACGGTGGCTTTGAGGTGGTTGAGGTTGGGTTGAACGGCGAGAAAGAGGATGGAAAAAAGGTCCTGCAAGACCACGACGCCGAGGGTGATGCGTCCGGCGAGCGTGTCGAGTTCGCGCTGGTCGTAGAGCAATTTGACGATGATGACGGTGGAACTGCCCGCGGCGGCGACGGCGAGATAGAGGGCATCCCAGTTGCCGTTGACGCCGAGCGAGAACCCAAAGAGCCGGAAGACGACGAGGCCGATGGCGAATCCGCCGAGAATTTGCGAGGCGGCGGTGAGGGTGATGGAGCGGCCGGCGGAGACGATTTTCTTCAGGTCAATTTCCAGGCCGATCATGAAGAGGAGCAGCAGCAGGCCCAGTTCGGCGACGGTTTCGATGGCGGCGGGGTCGTGGACGATTTTCAGGCAGGACGGGCCGAGGAGAAATCCGCCCAGGAGATAGGCCAGCAGCGACGGCTGGCGAATCCACTGGGCCATGACGGCCAAGAGCCACGCGACGCCTACGGAAATCGCAATGTCATGGATTAGGGAGTGCATTACCGTCGCCCGCATCATGCTTGGCGGGCGGGTGAAGATCAAGATTCTGTCGAATTCGCAATCTGCTCTTGTTCGATGTGGCGGGGTCGTGTACCACACGACGCTTCATGGGACGGGATTTCATAGCGATTCTCGACTTTGGTTCGCAATACACCCAGCTCATTGCGCGGCGCGTGCGCGAGTTGAGCGTGTTTTGCGAAATCTTGCGCCCCGATATTCCATCCGCCGATCTCGCGGCGCGGCGTCCGCGCGCGATTATTCTCTCCGGCGGGCCGGCGAGCGTTTACGAATCCGGCGCGCCGGTGTGCGATCCCGGCCTTTTCGCGCTGGGCGTTCCCGTGTTGGGCATTTGCTACGGCATGCAGCTCATGGCGCAGGCGCTGGGCGGAAGGGTTGAGTCGGGCGCGGCGCGGGAATTCGGCGCGGCGGAAATTCGCGCGCGCGGGCACACGGGGTTGCTGAGGGATATTCAGGATCGCGCGAATGCGGAGGGGCACGGGCTGCTCGATGTCTGGATGAGCCACGGGGATAAGGTCACCGCGCTGCCGTCCGGATTTGTGACGATGGCTTCGACGCCGTCGTGCGCGATCGCGGGGATGGCGGACGAGGCGCGCCGGCTCTACGGCGTGCAGTTCCATCCCGAGGTGATGCACACGACGCAGGGCGCGGCGATTTTGCGGCGGTTTATTTTTGAAATCGCGGGGGCGAAGCCGGAGTGGACGATGCGGCGATATGCGGACGAGGCGATCGCGGCGATTCGCGCGCAAGCGGGCGGGGATCGTGTGCTGCTTGGATTGTCCGGTGGCGTGGATAGCTCGGTGGCGGCGGCGCTGATTCATCGCGCGATCGGGGATCAGTTGGTGTGCGTGTTCGTGGATCATGGTTTGTTGCGGCTGAACGAGGCGGAGCAGGTGATGCGGACGTTCGCCCGGAATCTCGGGGTGCGCGTGATTCGGGTGGATGTGGCGGATCGTTTTCTTGGACGGCTCGCGGGCGTCGAAGATCCGGAGCAGAAGCGGAAAATCATCGGCCGCGAGTTTGTGGAAGTTTTTCAGGAAGAGGCGGAGAAGTTGAAGCGAACGGACCGCGCGGTGAAGTGGCTCGCGCAGGGCACGATTTATCCGGATGTGATCGAGAGCGCGGGGGCGGGGGGCAAGGCTGCGCACACGATCAAGTCGCATCACAACGTGGGCGGGCTGCCCGACACGTTGCATTTGAAGTTGCTCGAGCCGCTGCGCGAGTTGTTCAAGGACGAGGTGCGGCAGTTGGGTTTGGAGTTGGGTTTGCCGCGCGAGATGGTTTTTCGCCATCCGTTTCCGGGTCCGGGGCTTGGCGTGCGGATTCTGGGCGAGGTGAAAAAGGAATACGCCGATTTGCTGCGCCGCGCCGACGCGATTTTTATCGAGGAGCTCCGGGCGGCGCGCGATGACGACGGGCGGAGCTGGTATGAGAAGACCGCGCAGGCGTTCGCCGTGTTTCTTCCCGTGCGGAGCGTGGGCGTGATGGGCGACGCGCGGACCTACGAGCATGTTGTGGCGTTGCGCGCGGTGCAGACGATGGATTTCATGACGGCGCAGTGGGCGCCGCTGCCGCACGATCTCTTGAGTCGCGCGGCGAATCGGATTATCAACGAGGTCCGGGGGCTGAACCGAGTGGTCTATGACATCAGCTCGAAGCCTCCGGCGACGATTGAGTGGGAATGAACAATTTTTTGAACAGCGGTGGATGTGGAAATTGCGGCGTTTTCCAACGATTGGAAAATCGCCGGAAAAAAGTTCCAACGATTGGAACTCTTCTTCGCCTTCTCCGCGCACCTTTCGGTGAGAGCCATGCCCAAACGCACTGACATCAAAAAAATCATGATTATCGGGTCGGGTCCGATTGTGATCGGCCAGGCTTGCGAGTTCGACTATTCCGGCACGCAAGCGTGCAAGGCGCTGCGCGAGGAGGGGTATGAGGTCATCCTCATCAACAGCAACCCCGCGACGATCATGACGGATCCGGCGACGGCGGATCGGACGTATATCGAGCCGATCACGCCGGAAGCGGTCATCAAGATCATCGCAAAGGAGCGGCCGGATGCGTTGCTGCCGACGTTGGGCGGGCAGACGGCGCTGAACACCGCGATCGAAGTCGCGGAGTCGGGCGCGTTGGAAAAGTATGGCGTGGAGCTGATCGGCGCGAAGGTGGATGTCATCAAGCGCGCGGAGGATCGAATCCTTTTCAAGGAGGCGATGGCGAAGGCGGGGATCGAGTGCCTGAAGAGCCAGATGGTCGGGACGGTCGAGGATGCGGTGAAGGTCGCGAAGGGGATTGGCTATCCGGTGATTGTTCGCCCGAGCTTCACGTTGGGCGGCACAGGCGGCGGCACGGCCTACAACGAAGAGGAATTGCGCAAGATCGCCTATGGCGGAATCGCGGCGAGTTTGAACCACACGGTGCTGATTGAGGAGTCCGTGCTCGGCTGGAAGGAGTTCGAGCTGGAGGTCATGCGGGACTGCAAGGACAACGTGGTGATTATCTGCTCGATCGAGAACGTGGACCCGATGGGGATTCACACGGGCGACAGCGTGACGGTGGCGCCAGTGCAGACGTTGACGGATCGCGAATATCAGGCGATGCGCGACGCGGCGATTCGCGTGATGCGCGCGATCGGCGTGGAGACGGGCGGTTCGAATGTGCAGTTCGCGACGCATCCGAAAACCGGACGCATGGTCGTTATCGAGATGAATCCGCGCGTGTCGCGCAGCTCGGCGCTGGCGTCGAAGGCGACGGGCTTCCCGATTGCGAAGATCGCGGCGAAGCTCGCGGTGGGCTACACGCTGGACGAAATTCCCAACGACATCACGCGCGAGACACCGGCGAGTTTCGAGCCGACGCTGGATTATTGCGTGGTGAAGTTCCCGCGTTTCGCGTTCGAGAAATTCCCGGGCGCGGGCCCGTTCCTTGGCGTGAGCATGAAGTCCGTCGGCGAGACGATGGCGATCGGAACAAATTTCAAGGAGGCCTATCAGAAGGCGCTGCGCGGACTCGAAATAGGCGTGGACGGCTATGACTTGAAGGTCGAGGCGAAGGTGGCGGGGATTCAGGATGTCGAGGGCGAGTTGCAGAAGAATCGCGCGGATCGGCATTTTCTCATCAAGCGCGCGCTGAAGATGGGAATCCCCGCGTCGCGGATTGCGGAGCTGACGAGTTTCGATCCGTGGTTTCTCGATCAGTTCCAGCAAATCGTCGAGATGGAGCAGCGGCTTTTGACGGAGCGGTCGGACCGTCCGCTGGATGTCGAGTTGCTGCGCGACGCGAAGCGGGCGGGTTTTTCGGATCAGCAGATTGCGCAACTGCGGGGGCCGGGGGCGACGGGCGCGGATATTCGCGAGCAGCGGAAGAAGGCGGGCATCCGTCCGGTCTATCGTCTTGTGGACACGTGCGCGGGCGAGTTTGAGGCCTACACGCCGTATTTCTATTCGAGTTATCAAACGCTCGATCAGTCGCGCGTCACGGACAAGAAAAAGATCATCATTCTTTCCAGCGGCCCGAATCGGATCGGGCAGGGCATCGAGTTCGATTATTGCTGCGTGCACACGGTGATGGCGCTGAGGGAATTGGGTTATGAAGCGATCATGGTAAACAGCAATCCGGAAACGGTGTCCACCGACTACGACACATCGGACAAGCTCTATTTCGAGCCGCTGAGTTTCGAAGATGTGATGAACATTTACGAAAACGAAAAGCCGCTCGGCATTATTGTGCAGATGGGCGGGCAGACGCCGTTGAATCTGGCGGTGCCGTTGCGGGAGGCGGGTTGCCGGATTCTCGGCACGTCGCCTGAGAGCATTGACATTGCGGAGGATCGAAAGCGGTGCCGCGCGCTGTTGAACCGGTTGAAGCTGCGCCAGCCGGAAAGCGAAACGGTGACGTCGGTGCAAGAGGCGGCAATGGCTGCGCGAAAAATCGGATATCCTGTGATGATTCGCCCGTCGTATGTGCTGGGCGGGCGCGCGATGATGGTGGCCTATGGCGATCACGAGTTGGGCCCGTTTGTCGAGGCCGCGTTCGCCGCGAGCCCTGGATTTCCCGTGCTAATTGACCGCTATCTCGAGCGCGCGACGGAGGTGGATGTGGACCTGCTGTGCGACGGGAAGGATGTGTTCATCGGCGGCGTGATGCAGCATATCGAGGTCGCGGGGATTCACTCGGGCGATAGCGCGTGCGCGACGCCGCCCCACACGCTGCCGAAAAAGATTGTGGATCAGATCAAAGCAGCGTGCAGAAAGATGGCGCTCGCGCTGAAGGTCAAAGGCCTGATGAACGTGCAGATGGCGGTGAAAGATGACAAAGTGTATGTCATCGAAATCAACCCGCGCGCCTCGCGCACCGTTCCGTTTGTGAGCAAGGCGACGGGGGTGCCGTTGGCGAAGATGGCGGCGCGTATTTCGGTCGGCAAGTCGTTGAAGCAGCTTGGGCTGACCCAGCCCCGCAAGGACACCCCGTGGTGCGCCGTGAAAGAGGCCGTGCTGCCGTTCAACCGGTTCCCCGGCGTGGATCCGATTCTCGGTCCGGAGATGCGTTCGACGGGCGAGGTCATGGGGATAGATCGAAATTTCGAGCTGGCGTATTGGAAGAGCCAGATCGCCGCGGGACAGAAATTGCCCGAAAAGGGAACGATATTCCTCAGCGCTCGCGATTCGGACAAACGCTGGATGGTGAAGGTGGGCAAGGAGTTGACGGCGATGGGTTTCAAACTGGCCGCGACGCGCGGCACGGCGGAGGCGCTGAAGAAAGCCGGTGTCAAATCGCAGGTGTTGAAGAAGCTCGTCGAGGGTGGAACGCCGAATCCCTTGAGCGCGATGCGCGACGGGAAAATCAAAATGGTGATCAACACGCCGAGCAGCCTCGTGGCGCGGGCGGACGAAATCAAAATTCGCTCGGAGGCCATTTCGCGGGGCATTCCGATTGTCACCACAGAGGATGGCGCACGCGCGACGGTGGATTCTATTCGCTACCTTCGAAAGCACGATTGGACCGTGACGCCGTTGCAGGATTATCGCGCGTAGTCACGCGCTGCGATCGGCGGGGATTAAATCGGCGAGCGAGGAGAGGATCGGCGCGCCGGATGATTGGAGACGGCTTCGCGATTGCGTGCCGGAGTGGATGAGCGCGCTGGCGCAGCCGATCGCGGAGGCGACTTCAACATCGTGCAGCGTGTCGCCGATGAGGAGCACGCGGGCAGGGTCGAGCGCGAGCCGCTCGATCAGTCCGCGTCCCTGTCCGATTTTCCCGCGCGCATAGATGTCGTCCGCGCCGACGACGTGGTCGAAGAAACCGCGCACGCGGTGAAAATGCAGGAGCTCTTCGAGGGTGTCGTGGCGGTAGGCGGAGAGGACCGACTGGCGGAGGCCCGCAGCGCGAAGCCCTTCGAGGACTTTACGCGCTTCGGGGCGGAGCTGCGCTTCGTGGCGTCGTCGCTCGTAGGTTGCGATGAATTCCGCGCCGGCGGACTCGAAGGTCTCGTTGGTGAAGTCGAACCCGAGCCGGTGGTAGTAGTTGATCACTGGAAATTCGAACACTTCCTCGTATCGTTCCGGCGTGAGCAGCGGAAGCCCGCGCCGGCGCAGACTTTCGTTCATGACCTCGATGCAGAGCCAAGTGTCGTCGAGGAGCGTGCCGTTCCAATCCCAGATCAGGTGTTGGAATGCCCGAATAGACAGGAGGTTTCGACTTGCAGGCATGGCGGAACTTCCGAAACATAACAGCATGAAAGGAACCAGTATGGATACGAAAATCGTATGTATGACGTTGGGGTTGTTGGTCGCGGCGGCGTCCGTGGCCGGTGCGCAGGAGGCGGCAAAGAAAGCTTCCACCACGACCATCGCGGCGGGCGCGACGGCGACGAGTGGGAATACGGATCAGTTGGTCGGAAATGCGAGCATCGTCAACTTTCGCGATGATGGCGTGAAGAGTCTTCGGCTGGGGGCCGAAATGACGTATGCAGAGATCAACAGCGATGTCACGAATGAAGCCTGGAAGGCTTATGCGAATTACAAACGCGTAATCAGTGACCGTCTCTACGGCGTTGGAAACCTGACGTATCTGCACGATAAAATTGCGGATGTGCAGTGGCGCTACACGGCATCGCCGGGTCTGGGCTATTACCTGATGAAGGATGCCAACGCGACGCTCGGCGTGGATGCCGGTCCTGCGTACGTTTGGGAAAAGGTCGCCGGCGTGAAGGACGATTATCTGGCCCTTCGCTTCGCCGAACGTTATGACCGCACGCTGTCAGACACGTCCAAGTGCTGGCAGTCGTTGGAATATATGCCGCGCGCGGACGACTTCAACGACTACATCTTGAACGCCGAAATCGGTGTGGAAGCCGTCCTCGCCGGGCCGCTCAGCATCCGGCTCGTGGCTCAGGATTCCTATGACAACACACCCGCGCCAGGCAAGAAAGAGAACGATTTGAAGGTGATCGGCGCGCTGGCCTACACGCTGTAAAGTTAGCTCAATCAACGGTAGTGTGGAGCGGCCGGCGGCACGGCGGCCGCTCCTTTTTTTTGAGGGGAGGAGAATCATGCAAGAGTATGAGAAGTTGGGCGCGTTCTATCTCGGGAAGCAGCGGGATCTCGCGTCGGGGACCACGACAGATCATTTGATTCTCTACGACGCCAAGGACCTGACGACGCACGGCATGGTCGTTGGCATGACCGGCAGTGGAAAAACCGGTTTGGCCATGGCCCTGATTGAAGAGGCCGCGATTGATCAGGTCCCCGCCATTTTGATTGACCCGAAGGGAGATCTCGGCAACTTCCTGCTGCAATTTCTCAATTTGTCGCCCGCCGATTTCCGTCCTTGGGTGGACGAGTCGGAGGCCTCGCGCAAGGGCGTCACGGCCGATGAGTTGGCGAAGCAAACCGCCGAGTTGTGGGCGAAGGGGCTCGGCGAATGGGGACAGGACGCCGGGCGCATTCAGCGCCTTCGCGATGCCGCGGATGTCGCGGTGTACACGCCCGGCAACGCCTCCGGGCGTCCGCTTCAAATCCTGCGTTCCTTTGCGGCGCCCGCGCCGGCGATTGCGCAGGATCCCTCGGCGCTGCGGGACCGAATCATGTCCGCCGTTTCCGGGCTGCTCGGTCTGATGGGCATCAACGCCGACCCGGTTCAGAGCCGCGAACACATTTTGCTTTCAAACATTCTCGATCGCGCGTGGCGCGATGGGCGCGATCTCGACATCGCGGGGATGATTCAGGAAATTCAGAAGCCTCCGTTTGATAAAGTCGGCGTCTTCGATCTAGAGTCGTTTTATCCCGCGAAGGAGCGCTTCGGCCTCGCGATGAGTTTGAACAACCTGATCGCCTCGCCCGGATTTTCCTCGTGGATGGAAGGCGAGCCGTTGGACGTTCAACGCCTGCTCTACACGCCGGAAGGCAAGCCGCGCGTGTCCGTGCTCTACCTTGCGCATCTTTCGGATGCCGAGCGCATGTTTTTCGTGACGATTCTGCTCAACGAGGTGCTCTCGTGGATGCGGGCCCAGTCGGGCACGAGCAGCTTGCGCGCGCTGCTTTACATGGATGAAATCTACGGCTACTTCCCGCCGACCTCGAACCCGCCATCCAAAACGCCGATGCTCACGCTGCTGAAGCAGGCGCGCGCGTTCGGATTGGGTGTGGTTCTCTCCACGCAAAATCCGGTGGACCTGGATTACAAAGGTTTGTCGAACTGCGGGACGTGGTTCATTGGTCGCCTTCAAACGGAGCGCGACAAAATGCGGGTGATAGAAGGGCTCGAAGGCGCGGCCGCCAGCGCGGGTGGCGGTTTTGATCGTGCGCAAACGGAGCAGATTCTCGCGGGCTTGGGTAGCCGGGTATTTCTCATGCGCAATGTGCACGAAGATGCGCCTGTGGTTTTTCAAACGCGCTGGACGCTGAGCTATCTTCGCGGGCCGCTCACGCTCCCGCAAATTCAACGGCTGAATGCCAGCGCGTCATCCGCGCCGTCCGTCCGGACGGCTCTATCTGCGCCCGCCGCGCCAGCGGGTGGAGCGAAGCCGACTCTGCCGCCGGATGTGATTGAGTTCTTTCTGCGGCCCGGCAATTCCGCCGGCGAAATCACCTACAAGCCCACCGTTATCGGCATCAGCAAGCTCCACTTCGTGGATACAAAGGCGCAACTGGATACCTGGCTCACCTACAGCCATCTTGCGCCCATGTCTGACGATGGGCGCGAAGCGCTCTGGGAGGAATCACGGCAGATGGGCGACTTGAAAAACAGTCTCGACCGGCAGGCCATCAGCGGAGCGAAATTTGCTTCCCTCCCCGCTGGCGCCACCAGCGCAAAAAGCTACGCCGCGTGGAAAGGCGCCCTTGAAGACTACATCTATCAGAATGTCGCGCTCGAATTGTTGAGCTGTCCGGAGTTGAAACTGGCGTCAAAGGCTGGCGAATCGGAGGGCGACTTCCGCGCCCGAATTGCCCAGGTCATGCGTGAAAAACGCGATCTCGAAGTGGCCAAGCTCAAAGCCAAATATGCGCCGAAGCTACAGACGCTCACGGATCAATTGCGCAGGGCGCAAGAGCGCGTGGAGCGCGAAAAGGCGCAGGCGAGCCAGCAGAAGTTGAGCACGGTCCTGTCCGTTGGCGCGACGCTACTCGGCGCGTTTCTCGGCCGCGGAATTGCGACCGCGGGCACGGTTGGGCGCGCCAGCAGCGCGATGAAGAACGCCAGCAAGATTGGGAAGGAAGCGGCAGATGTAAATCGCGCCAACGAGAGCGCCGAAGTGATACAACAGCGCCTCAACGATCTGCAGGCGCAGTTTGAACAAGAGTGCGGCAACTTGCAGGCTGAAGTGGACCCGTCGCTGGTGATTGTGGAAAAGACCTCTGTGCATCCGCGCAAGTCGGATATTTCGGTCGGGAATGTTGGCCTATGCTGGGTTCCGTGGCGGGCGAGCGCGGATGGAACGTTGGAAGAAGCTTGAGAGAGGAGAAACGCAATGAACGAATTGGTCGAAATGTTGGTGAAGAATCTGGGCGTTCAACAAAGCCAGGCGCAGGGCGGGGCGGGGTTGCTGTTCAAACTGGCGCAGGACAAATTGGGCGGTGACTTCTCGAAAGTTGCCTCCGCATTGCCCGGTGTTCAGGATTTGATCAAGCAAGCGCCGGCGCCGTCGGGCGCGGCGAATTTGCTCGGCGGTTTGTCCGGCATGTTGGGCGGCGGCAAGGCCGGCGGGCTTGCCGACCTCGCATCGCTGGCTTCCGGCTTTTCACAACTCAAACTCGATAGCGGGATGGTCGCCAAGTTTGTGCCGGTCATTTTGAATTTTGCCAAAGGCAAAGGCGGCGCGGAGCTGGTGGGCCTGCTGACGAAAGTCCTGCAACACTGACAGATGATAGAGTCGTGGCGCGGGCGTCCCGCGCACGCGCAGTAGCGGATTTGGTGAAGTGCAGTTCCGTCGCTGTGCCGGCGGAAGACGCCGAGGCATTTAGAGGCTATCCCAGAACCTCTTTTCGAAGCTGGCCGAGATTGCTTTGCCGAGGTGCAACGCACTCGTCTCGAGGCTCATCAATCAAGCGCCTCCTCAATTGCCTCGCCTTTGGAGGGCCATGCTTTGTCATGGCCGTTTGTGGTTCCGGCCACGACGCCGCGTGGCCCTCCACGGCGGAAATGCCGACGCAAGGTTTCTCGCCGCGGGCGTTCGACGCGCGCAACGCGGCTCCGGTCACGCAAAATATTAATGCTTTGCGTCTGACCCCTTTTGCTCTGTGGCAGAGCGCTGAAGAGGCGGCGATGGAGGGAAACGTTGCAGCGTCGGCGGGTCTGCACTACAACACTGCCAATGTTCGATTTCGATACAGCGCCGGACCGTCGTAACACGGGTAGTTTGAAGTGGAATAAGTACGCGGGACGGGATGTGATTCCGCTGTGGGTGGCGGATATGGATTTTCGGTCCGCTCCCGCGATCGTGGATGAGTTGCGCGCGCGCGCAGAGCACGGTGTCTTTGGCTATACGATTCCGCACGATCCGCCGGTCGCGGAAACGATCGCCTATCTCAAGCGTGTTCATGGTCTCGATGTGGACCCGGACTGGTTGGTGTGGTTGCCGGGATTGGTTCAGGGACTGAATCTTGTTTGTCGAGCGGTTGGCGAGTCGGGCGATGGCGTGATGACGTGCACGCCGGTGTATCCGCCGTTTTTGAGCGCGCCCGGATTTTCAGACCGGCAGCGAATCACCGTTCCCTTTGCGCTCGATGGCGATCGGTGGGTTTTCGATTGGCCGGCGTTGGGGAGGGCGGTCACTCCGCGCGTTCGTTTGTTCAATCTCTGTCATCCTCAGAATCCCACGGGGCGGGCGTGGCGGCGCGATGAGCTTGAGCAGGTGTTGGAGTTCTGCGAGCGGCACGACCTCGCGATGTGCTCGGATGAAATTCATTGCGACATCCTGCTCGATGAAGTGAAGCATATTCCGATGTTGTCATTGGGCGAGCGCGCAGCCCGCCGAACGATTGTGCTCATGTCGCCGAGCAAGACGTACAACGTGCCGGGGCTGGCCTGCGCCTACGCGATCATCCCGAACGAGAAATTGCGCACGGCTTTCAGGCGCGTTGCCCGAGGGGTCATTACGGAGATCAACGCATTCGGCTATGCGGGATGCGCGGCGGCCTATCGCGACGGCGAGCCGTGGCGACTGGCGATGCTCGACTACCTTCGGGTCAATCGCTCATTCGTCTATGACTTCATCAAAAAGGAAATGCCGCTGATTCGACTTCATCCCATGCAGGCCACGTATCTGGCGTGGCTGGATGTTCGCGAGTTGAGATTGGAAAATCCGGTGAAGTTTTTTGAAGATGCCGGGGTGGGGTTGTCGGGTGGCGCGGACTTTGGACAGTCCGGTTTTCTGCGATTAAATTTCGGTTGTCCGCGCGCGCGCCTTGAAGAAGGTCTGCGGCGGATGGCGAAGGCCGTCAGTCTTCTCCGGCCGTGATGACGTGATCGTAGTTGCTTCCGCCAAGGCGGCGGCTGCCGGCGGCGCGCGTGAGGGCAAAGCCCTCGCGCGTTTCGATTTGGCCCGCGTCCAAGTCTTCTTTGTGCAGGATCAACTGGTTCGGAATTTCGCAGTTCTTGCGAAATGATTTGGGAACGGTCATGTGAAGCGGCCCGGGCGCGCGCGGAATTTTGCCGTGGATCATGTCGGCCGTTTCGTGCGAATAGACGCCCTGCGGATGCCCGGCGCGGTCGCGCGACCAGAGCGACCAGATCACCAACTCCGGCCAGTCTGAAGGCGGGTGAGCCAGAAGCCGATAGACCCCGCGGCAGCACCGCTCCCAATCGCCGTTGGCCAAGTGATAGCCGTGGACGGCATCCACATAACCGGCCTGAACCGCCTGTGCGGCAGTGAAAAAGCCCTGTTGTGCGGCGCAAATATCGGCCAATCTGGCCTGATTTTCCTTTGAAGACCACTTCACGCCCGCACAAATACTAAATCATTGCGGTAATGCAATAACATTTAGGGAATATGATTGGCCCCTCTTGTGGCGTGTTCGTTCTGGCGTTTGGCATAATAATCGCTTAAAATCCAATCCGCATGTTTGATCTCGATCAAATTCTCGTGAGCGCCGTGGCGCATGGCGCGTCGGACATACACCTCAAACCGAACCAGCGGCCTCATTTTCGGGTCAATATGGTGTTAATGGAGACGCCGCATGAGGTTGTGCCACCGGCTGCGCTGATGAGCGCGATTGAGAGAATTATTCCGCCGCATATCGCCCAGACTTTTCGCGAACAGCACGAGGCGGATTTCGCATATTCGGTGATCGGGATTGGTCGTTTTCGCGTAAATGCGTTTATGGCGCAGGGGTTGCCTGTGTTGGCGCTGCGAACGGTGAAGACAGAAATTCCCGATTTTGGCGCGCTCAATCTTCCGGATTCGATGAAAAAGGTGGCCGATGCTCAGCGCGGGATTGTGATCGTCTCGGGCGCGACGGGCAGCGGCAAATCCACAACGTTGGCGGCGATGATCGAATACATGAACGCGACCTCGCAGCGGCGCATTGTGACGGTTGAGGACCCGATCGAATATCTTTTCACCGATAACAGGTGTGTCATCACGCAGCGCGAGGTTGGGCCGGACACGGATAGTTTTGACCATGCGCTTCGCCATGTTTTGCGCCAGGATCCTGATGTGATCATGATTGGCGAAATGCGCGATGTGAAGACGTTGAAGACGGCGATCATGGCCGCTGAGACCGGGCATCTGGTGTTGACGACGCTTCACGCGGCCACCGCGCCAGTGGCCATTCAGCGAATGCTGGAGATGTTTCCCAATGGCGAATGGGAGCATATTCGGTTGGTGTTGGCCAACACCTTGCAGGCGGTGGTTTGTCAGCGGCTGATTCGCAGTTTGGACGGCGCGTTGTTGCCTGCGGTGGAAGTCATGTTGAACACGCCGGTGGTCAAGCACAGTCTCGAACAGAACAAGTTGGACCAGTTGCCGTCGGCGATCGAGGGCGGGACTCTGGACGGCATGCAGAGCTTCAACCAGTCTCTGCGTCATTGGATTCAATCCGGCAGGGTGGGGGAAGAAGAGGGCATGAAGCACGCCTCCAACCAAGGCGCGCTGCGCATGGCGCTGGGCGGTATTCAGACCGCCGGCCGCCGCATTCTCATGCGCTGACGGCCCTCTGTTGTCCGCCGTATTGCTTCGCGCCTTGCCCCTCGGCAAAACAATCTCGGCCAGCTTCGAAAAGAGGTTCTGGGATAGCCTCTAGTAGCGGAAGGTGCTCTTGCCGATGAATTCGCGGAGGATGGAGGTCGGTGGAATCAGGTCGGGCGGGGCAACAAGGAAGCTGGCGAGAAATTCCTGCATGCGCCGGGCTTCGCCGTATTGCGAGTGATAGGGTTTCACTTCCGCCAGGAGCGGTTCCACAAACGGCTTCAACACGGCCAGTTCGTAGTCGAGGGCGGAATTGAAGGCGATGTCGGCTTCTTCCTGGAACGGGAATATCCACGTTTTTTCGCCGCGCCGCACGCTGGGCCACATGTTCATGGTGACGAGGGCGGAGTGGCCGCGGAACTGGTGATCGCGCACCATGCGCCGCACGAGCCGGTTGTCCGTTGTCGAAATCCGATTGTTCGAGTCGAGGTTCAACTGCGTGAGGGCGCTGATATAGACTTTGAATTTGTTCTGCGCGGGGATGACTTCCGTCAGCCGTGGATTCAGGCAGTGGATGCCTTCGAGGATGAGCATCTGGTCGGGACCGAGGCGCATCTTGTTTCCCTTGAACACCTGCATGCCGGCGTGGAAATCGAACGTGGGCACCTCGATTTCTTCGCCCGCGTCGAGTTTGCGGAGATGCTCGTTGAAAAGTTTGAGGTCAATGGCTTCGATGTGCTCATAATCGTTCTCGCCTTTTTCGTCCTTGGGCGTGAGGCCGCGATTGACGAAATAGTTGTCCACCGAAATGGTCACGAGTTGAATGCCGTTGACGCGCAGTTGGATGCCGAGCCGTTTAGCAAACGTGGTTTTGCCCGACGAGGAGGGGCCGGCGATGAGCAACAGTTTCGGTTTGCGCGCGGCGACCATGTCGGCGATTTGCGCGATTCGCTTTTCGTGAAAGGCTTCGGCGATGCGGATGAACTCGCCGATCTCGCCGGTGGCGATGAGTTCGTTGAGCCGCCCGACGTTGGTTACGCCGAGGGTTCGGCCCCATTTCTTGTGATCTTGATAAATACGGAATAGATGGGGTTGGGGACGGAGCGCGGGGACCTTGGGCGGTGTGCCTCGGTCGGGGAACTGGATGACGAATCCGCTCTGGTGGGGAATGAGCTGAAAGTGCGTCAGCGCAGTGGCCGACCCGGCGAGGGCGCCGTGCGAGAGGTCGAAAAACCCTTCGCAGTGATAGACGATGACTTTGGCCGGATTTCGGAAGCGGAGCAGGTTGACCTTGTCCGGTTGACCCTGCCGTTCAAAGGTGGAGACGGCATCCACAAAACGAATGCGGCGCCGTTCAATCGGCACGTCGCGCGCGATGAGTTCGCGCATGGTTTTTTCCAGTTCCGTGACCTGTTCGGGCGTGATGCCTTCGACGCCGTTCTGTTGGAAGCTGCAATAGAAGCCGGTGCCCATCGAGTGTTCCACGGTGAGTTTCGCGTCCGGATACCGGTCCTTCACGGCCTTGGCGAGGAGGAACGAGGCGGTCGCGCGATAGATGCGCCAACCGGCGGGATCGGTGAGGGTCAGGAAGCGGACATCGCTATCCACCTCGAGTCGGAATTCGAGCGTGGAGACATCGTTATTGACCACGGCGCCGAGGAATTGGCGGCCGCTGGAATCGGTCGGCATGGAAAGCAACATTTTGACGGGCGTGCCGGCGGGGCAATTGATCTGGCGTCCGTCTTCGAGGGTGACAGTGATGGTCTCGGGGCTACCCATGATATACTCTCCTTGTTTCCACAGTGGGGGGAGTTTCCAACGGCGGGAAAGAAATTGCACGAACTTTCCGGCGCAAACGCCCCGAAATCGGTTGCGGCCCCATCGCGCGCGCCGATTTCGGCCCGTTATATGCGTTTGACACTCCGCGCGCTCACGGATTACTTTCCCGGCCTTTTGCAAAGGGAAGCTACATGAAACGGAACTATCAACCCTCGAAAATCAAGCGCAAGCGCGCCCACGGATTTCGGAAACGCATGAAGACCCGCGACGGACAGCAGGTGCTCAAGCGTCGCCGCAAGAAGGGGCGCAAGGTTCTCACGCGCGTTTGAGGTCGGTCCAGCCCCCGGGATTTCGGTGAGAACCCAAAGCCTTTCGCGGCGTCAGCGCATTGTGCGCTCGTCGGAATTTGGCGAGGCCTACTCGAAAGGCCGGAAGTTTGTCGGGCGCACGATGGTCCTCTGGCGGTCGGATCGCCCGGACGGATCTCTGCGATTGGGCGTGGTCACGGGGCGGAAGGTTGGTCAGGCCGTGTCGCGTGTGCGCGCGCGGCGGTTGATGCGCGAGGCGTTTCGGCGGGTGCGATCCCGCTGCTCCGGCGCGTGCGATGTGGTGTTGATCGGAAGGGCGAACATTTTGAAGGCAACATGGGCGGAAATTAACGAAGATTTGGAGCAGCTCGCGCGGCGCGCGAATCTCATTCAATGACGAAACCCCATACAGTTTTCAGCGCGGCCATGCTTGCCCAGCACGTCCTGGTTGCGCTGGTTCGCGTGTATCAGCACACGCTCGGCGCCTTCCTCGGCGGGGCGTGCCGGTTTCATCCCAGTTGCTCCACCTACGCGATCGAAGCGATTGAACAACACGGCGCTTTCCGCGGCGCTTGGCTGGCCCTCGCCCGCCTCTCGCGCTGCCATCCGCTTCACGAGGGTGGAGTGGACCCGGTGCCGGCTCGGAAGGTCTGATGAAACGCAATGACATAATTATACTCGTCCTCCTGTTCGGCCTGCTGATCGGATGGCGCTACATTGATTCCAACCTGGTCAAGAAGCACTTTTTCAAAGACCAGCCGCGCCCCGCCGCAGCGGCGGACGCGGCGACGCCGCCCGCCACGGGCGAATTGGCCGCCCCCTCCGCGCCCGTCGCGCCGCAGGCGGAAACCGCTGCCGCGACACCGGCGACTGAAGCCGCGGTGGCGGCCGCCTCCACGCCCGTCGCGGAAGCGTCGAAAGAAGAGCCGGAAACGGCGCCGGAACAAACAGCCACGCTTTCAAACGGCGAACTGAATGTTGTCTTCACTTCGCGCGGCGCAGCGATCAAAGAAGTCACGATCAAGAACTATCGCAGCACGCTGTCCCTTTCGAGCGGCCCGGTTGTGCTCGATTTTTCCTCCGCCCCTGCGCTGGCGTATGAGCGTCTGCCCGGACTCGACGGAGAGCGCAATTTCGCCATGACGGTGGACTCCGCGAATAATCTTGTTCAATTCACGCGCGACAACGCGCAGGGTCTTCGCCTCGTTCGCACCATTCAGTTGGGACAGGGTTATCTGCTCAATGTGACCGACACGTTTTCCAACGAGTCGGACGCGCCCGCGCCCATCGAACCGTTCTCCCTGCGCACCGGCCCGATGCGCCGCGAGCCGGGCCACCGCGACAGCGTCGGTTTTGTTTATCTCGGAGTGGACACGCTCTCGCCCGGCGGCGAAGGCGTCCAACACTGGAGCAGCAAGATCGCCTCCTTCTTCAAGCAGGAGCAGAAGGAAAAGAATCTTCCCAAGCTTCCGGTTTCCATTTCTCATTCGCCCATCGAGCGCCCGGTGGACTGGGTGTCGGCGAAGAATAAATACTTCGCCCAGATCGTCACGCCCGAAGACGGCAGCGACGGCGCGGTCATTCACGCCACGCGCGATGTCAGCGCCCGCGAAAAATCGGACCCCGATTTTGCCCCCAAGATGACGCCGATCGAGGAAGTTTCCGCGTCTCTCCTCAACGGCGCGACGATCGTGCCCGCCCGCCAGTCGCTTACGCCGCGACACCTCGAATACTACGTCGGGCCAATGAAGTATGACGTGTTGCACAAAATGAGTTTGCACCGCGTGGATGTGATGGAGTTGGGCATGTGGCGTCCGATCGGCAAAGTCCTGCTCGTCGTGATGAACTTCATTCATGACCACCTCTGGCCGCACAACTATGGGCTCGCGATCATTCTGCTCACGATCATCGTGCGCATGGTGTTCTGGCCCATCACGCACAAGAGCACAGAGAGCATGAAGCGCATGGCCGAGGTCCAGCCTCTGGTCACCGAAATTCGCGCCAAACACAAAGACAACCCGCAGAAGATGCAGCAGGAGATCATGGCCCTCTACAAGGAGCGCAAGATCAACCCGCTCGGCGGATGTTTGCCGATGCTGATCCAGATTCCCATCTTCATCGCGCTGTTCATGGTGCTTCGCAGCGCGATTGAATTGCGCTTCGCGTCCTTCCTCTGGATCAAGGACTTGAGCGAGCCGGAAAACCTCTTCGCCGGCGCGCTGGGCTTCCCCCTCAACATCCTTCCCATCCTCATGGCGCTCACGATGTTCTTCCAACAGAAGCTCACGCCCACGGCGGGCGATCCGGCGCAGGCGAAAATGATGCGCGTCATGATGCCCGGCATGATGCTCTTTTTCCTTTATAACTACGCCTCCGGCCTCGCGCTCTATTGGACCACGCAGAATCTGCTCATGATCATCCAGCAACTGGTCATGCAATATAAGAAGAAGCGCGCGGCGGCGGCCTGACCCTTCGGGCAAACGTGGAAAAAAACTCGACACCGAAACACGTTTGGTCGCGAATTCTGCGATGAGCGTGAAGCGTATAGTCATCAACGATCCGGACGCGGACCTGGTGGGGCGCCTCAATGAAATGCTGGGCGCGCAGGGCCGCAGCTTTGACGTGATCCCCACGCGCGACGGAGAGGAGGCGCTCGAAATCATCAGCCGCCTGCCCGTGGACCTCCTCATCACCGGGCTCAAGGGCGCCAAGCTCGATGGCTATCAACTGATCGCCGAAGTCTCGCGGCGCCATCCGCAAACCAAAATCATCACCCTCGTCACCTCCAACTCCCCGCTGCCGCGGGCGATTCTTCGCCGCCTCGGCACCTCCGCCACCTACACCCGCCCCGTCAATCCAGAGGACATTGCCCGCGCCGTCTTCACGCATCTTCAGATTCGCGCCAACAGCGAAGTGTGGGGCATCAGCCTCACCTCGTTCCTCCAGATGCTCAACGCGGACCAGAAGACCTGCACCCTCACCGTCTCGCGCACCGGCGAATCCGGGAAAATCTTTATTCAGCAAGGCGACATCATCGCCGTCGAATGCGGATCCAAACTGGGCGACGACGCGCTCTACAGCATTCTGAGCTGGGAGAACCCCATCATTGAAATTGACTACACCCCCTTCACCAAATGGAAGACCATCTCCTCCGGCCTCATGAGCATGTTGATGGAATCCCAGCGCCGCAAAGACGACGCCCTCGCCGCCGCCCTTCAGTCCCGCCGCTATGGCCGCTTCGAATGCCTCGTCGCCGTGGATTTTCAACTCGACGGCACCCCTCACCAGCACCTCATCCGCGACATGAGCGAAGGCGGCGCCTACATTGAAACCGACGCCCCGCTCGTCGTCGGAGCGCAACTCGAACTCACCCTCTACTCCATGCGCCAGAAGCAGGAATGCGTCATTCGCAGCCAGGTCGTGCGCCAAGGCTCCAACGGCTTCGGCATCAAATTCGTCAATGTGGATGACGCGCAGCGCGCCTTCATCCGCGACATGCGCGACTCCATCTGAACCCTCCGTCGTGACAAATCGTCGCGACCGTACATAATCGTGCCGCGTGAAAAGCCATCGCATACTGATTGTGGATGATCACTCGCTCGTGCGCCACGGGCTCGCGCGGCTTCTCGCCAAACAGCCGGACCTCTCCGTTTGCGGCGAAGCCGCCACCTTCGATGAAGCCCTCGCCCGAGCGGAGAAACTTCGCCCTGATGTCGCCATCGTGGACATCACCCTCAAAGACCGAAACGGACTCGACCTCGTCAAAGAATTCACCGCGCGCTGGCCGGAAATGAAGAGCCTCATTCTCTCCATGCACGACGAAGTGGACTATGCCGGACGCGCCCTCCGCGCGGGCGCCCGCGGCTACGTCATGAAGGAAGAAGCCGACAGTATCATCGTGGATGCCATCCGCGCCGCGCTGAACGGCGAAGTCTATCTCAGCCCGCGCGCCTCCGCCCACGTTCTCAAAACGCAGGTCGGCGGCGAAACGCCCGGCGGCGTCGCCGGACTCACCGACCGCGAGCGAGAGATCTTTCGTTGTCTGGGGCAGGGGATGACCACGCGAAAAATCGCCGAACAATTCGACTTGAGCGCCCGCACCGTCGAAGTCCATCGCGCCAACATCAAGAAAAAGCTCGGCTGCGAAGACGCCGCCCAGCTCCTCCGCGAAGCCGTCCGATGGGTCGAAATCAATCCATGAAACATCCCTTGCCATGAACCGCGAAATCGTCGCTGCCATCCTCTGCATCCTCTCCGCCTACCTCGTCGGCGCTATTCCCTTCGGACTCCTCATCGCCCGGCTCAAAGGCGTGAACATTCGCGAAGTCGGCAGCGGCAACATCGGCGCAACCAACGTCATGCGCTCCGTCGGCAAACCGTGGGGCATCGCCACCTTCGTTTGCGACGCCCTCAAAGGCCTGCTCCCCACGCTATTCTTCCCCCTCCTCTTCGGACTTCCCGCCACGTGGGTCCCCATCGCGTGCGCCTTCGCCGCCATTCTCGGCCACAACTTCCCCATCTGGCTCAACTTCAAAGGCGGCAAGGGCGTCGCCACCAGCGCCGGCGCGCTCCTCGGCCTCGCTCCCGCAGCCACGCTCATCGGCTTGGCGATTTGGGCTCTCGTCTTCTTCACCTCCCGCTACGTCTCGCTCGCCTCGATCATCGCCGCCGCCGCTGTTCCCGTCACCGCGTGGATTTCCTATCGCGCGCAAGGCCCGCTCCTGCCTGGCTTTCTCACCCTTCTCGGACTCCTCGTCATCGTTCGCCACAAATCGAACATCCAGCGACTGATCAACGGCACGGAAAGCCGCTTTCAGAAAAAGAATAAAATCCAGGACGAAGCCCCATCATGAAACAAACCGCAGTCATCGGCGACGGAGGGTGGGGCACGGCTCTCGCGCTCGTCTTGCATCGCAACGGCCACCACGTCCGCGTCTGGGGCCCATTCCCCGACTACCTTGCCGAAATCCGCAAAACCCTCCGCAACACAAAATTTTTGCCCGGCATCGAAATTCCGCCTGAACTCGAATGGACCTCCGATCCCGCCGCCGCCGTGGCCAACGCGGACGTCGTCGTGCTCGCGGTCCCGTCGCGCTTCTACAAATCCGCCATCACGCAATTCGCGCCCCACATTCCTGCCCGCGCCCTCATCGTCAGCGTTTCCAAAGGACTCGATCAGCAAACCGATGACCGGCTCACCGTCACCGCGCAAAAGGCGCTCGGGCGCGGCCCCGTCGCCGCCCTCTCCGGACCCAGCCACGCCGAAGAGGTCGCGCGCGGCGTTCCCAGCGCCGTCGTCATCGCCTGTGAAAATCACGAGTGCGCCGTCGCACTTCAAAACATCTTCAACAACAAAACCTTTCGCATCTACACCTCTGACGACATCATCGGCGTCGAATTCGGCGGGGCGCTCAAAAACGTCATCGCCATCGCCGCCGGCGTCAGCGACGGCATCGGCTACGGCGACAACACCAAAGCCGCCCTCATCACCCGCGGCCTCGCGGAGATGACCCGGCTCGGTTGCGCCCTCGGCGCGCACAAATCCACCTTCGCCGGGCTCAGCGGCATCGGCGACCTCATCGTCACCTGCGCCAGCAAACTCAGCCGCAACCGCGGGGTTGGCGAGCGCATCGGGCGCGGCGAGAAAATCGAGCAGATTCTCCAAGGCATGGAACAAGTCGCCGAAGGCGTTTACACCTGCGGCGCGGCGCTCGACCTCGCCCGGCGCCACAACGTTGAAGTCCCCATCACCGAACAAGTCCACGCCCTCATTCGAGAACACAAAGACCCCCGCCAGGCTGTCCACGATCTCCTCACCCGCGACCCCCGTATCGAGCGCGACGAATAGGTCGTGCTCCATTTTGGCTTCGTTCGAAGCCGCCCGCCGGCCACTTCTTGCCCTTGTCAATCGCGCCGCGCATTGGCAAGCTCCGCCGCATGTTCAAAAATATTTTCGCCCTCTTCGCCGTCATCCTCCTCGTCGGCTGCTCCACCACCAAGCCGTCCGAATATCCCACGCCGCTAACCGACGCCCAGCGCGCCGCCATGGCGAAGTCCGCGCGCCTTCCCGAAATCTACGGCCTCACCGCCTATGACTCCGCCTCCGGCCCCGTCTTCACCGGCGGGAATCGCGTCCACATCGGCGAATCCGCGGCTCTGGCCTTCGCCTCAAAAGAGGAAATTGCCCCGGTCGTCCGACTCCAGAATCAGGACCGAAAAAGCCTGACCGCCCTCGTGGACACCACCTCCCGCGAATCCTGGGCCACCGTTCTTGGCGCCGCCGCGATGCGCATCGAATTTTTCGGCCCGCCGCTCATCGGGCGCAAAGCCGCGCACGTCTTCGACGAATTCGGCGGATTCGCCGGCGCGACACACAAACTCAAACTCGACGAAATGTCCATCGAGTCCGCGCTCTTCTACACGCGCAACGCCAACGGGCCGTTGGGATCGCTCGCCCGCGGCCTCGCCACGCTCAATCCCGATCTCGTTTTCGGCACGGCCTTTCTCCGTTCCTGCGCTTTTGCCCAATTCGATTTTGCCGCGCGCGAACTCGTCCTTTCCGCCTCCACGCCCTACACCCCGGACCCCGAGCGACTCATCGCCACCGTCCCCCTCAAAGATGTCCAGGGCGCATTCGCCTGCGAAGGCGCGCTCGATGGCGCGCCCACGACGTTTCTTCTCGACACCGCCGGCGCCTTTGAAATCGCCATGAACAATCCGCCCGACGGCGAAATCACACAGATCAGCCTTGGCGACCTCGTCTTCCGGCGCATCCAACCTGCGGACGCGAAAGAACGCGGGCTGGGCCTTCTCGAAAATCCGCGCATCGGTCTCGGACTCCTCTCGCGCTACAAAGTCACCTTCGACCTCCGCCGCAAGCTCATCCACTTCGAGCGACCCGCCGTCGAAAAATAATTTTAGCCGTCCGATAATTTTGTTTGGAGACACCCCGAAATTCTGTTAGGGGTATCCACCATGTCTGTTGCTGATTACTCCGCGCGTATCAAACACCCACCCGGTTTTCGCCCCCGTCGCGGCCTGAACTGGTTCTCCCTCGGCCTCCTGTATGCCTCGTACTACATGTGCCGATACAACTTCCGTTTCGCCACTCCGGGCATGATTGACGAGTATCACTTCACGCACTCGCAGATCAGCGACATGCTCGCCATCTGGTCGCTCGCCTACGGCACCGGCCAGTTGATCAACGGACTTCTCTGCGACCGCATCGGCGGCAAGCGCTCCATGCTCATCGGCGCCGTCGGCACCATTGTTGTCAACCTTTTCTTCGGTTTCTCTTCCGTCATTGGAACCTTCACCACGTTCTCCCTCGTCTGGCTCATCAACGGTTATCTCCAGTCTTTTGGCGCTCCAGGCATGGTGAAGATCAACGCCGCATGGTTCGCCAGGCGCGAACGCGGAACGTTTGCCGGCATCTACGGTTTTATGATCCAGATCGGCCAGGTGGCCATCAGCAACCTTGCCCCGATCATCGTCGCTGGATTCACTCTAGGCCCGCTGGTTGTCCCTGAAAGCGAATGGCGATGGCTCTTCCGCATTCCGCCCATCTTCACCGCAGTCGCCGCCGTTTTCATGTACTTCGCCGCCAAACAAACCCCCGACGAAGCCGGCTATCCTGGCGCCATTGTGGATGAAATTGACAACTCCGCCGGCGTCACCGTCAGCCTCAAAGAATCTTTCAAAACCATCTTCACACACCCGCTTGTCTGGTTCTACGCCGCCGCCTACGCTTGCACCGGCGCCGTGCGCCAAAGTTCGGACCAGATCGCGATTCTCTACTTTCAGGACGAGCTAGGCTTCGACATGAAGTCCAGTATTCCCAAAGCCGCCCTCATCACGCTCTCCCTCATGCCGATGGTCGCTGTTCTTGGCTCATTCCTTTCCGGCTGGGTCTCCGATCATTTTTTCAAAGGGCACCGCTCGCCCGTGGCCATGGTCCTCTACTTCTTTGAAGCCGTTGTCATCGGGTGCGCCGCCGTGGTCCTCTTGAGCGGAAAAGTTGGGCCGACCCCCAGCGGCATATTCATCGGCTGCATGTTCCTGGTTCTCATCGCCCTCACCGCCAACTCCACGCATTCCATCGTCGGCGCCGCCGCGCCCATGGATATTGGCGGCAAAAAAATGGCCGGCTTTGCCGCCGGCGTCATTGACTCTTTTCAATATTATGGCGGCGCCATCTCGCTCTCCGTCACGGGGCGCGTTCTCGACCTCACCCGCGAACAATATGGCTATACCTTCTGGTACGCCATTATGTCCGGTTTCGGCATCCTCGGCGGAATCTCGATGTATCTCGTGATTCGCAAGCAGCGACGCCTTCAAAATGCTGCCCGCCTCTAAGCCCGCCTTCTCGGCGCATTTTTAAGTCGAGAGTGTCACCCGCACCACCGTCCGCCCCGCCGCTTCGCACGGCATCCTTGGAGCCCCGACGCCCCCGTCGGGCTCCTCATTTGAAAACAACCACCGCTTCGCGCGGTATCCTTGGAGCCCCGACGCCCCCGTCGGGCTCATCAATAAAAAACGCGTCGCGCCACCCGGT
>JABLTH010013151.1_pt1 | contig 39139 bp, 36 predicted proteins | sample 7875711 | NCBI WGS metagenome assembly JABLTH01 (sample SAMN14941262, study PRJNA633318) | bioreactor metagenome | isolation source: bioreactor | place: China | collected 2019-03-05 | reverse complement strand
TAGGGCCGCTTGTGCCGCGAACGGTCTAGCGGCCCTTGCGGAGGAGCCGGCGCCCTTCCGGCTCGTCCGTTAGGGCCGCTTGTGCCGGCAGCGACGCGGAAGATCCGAGCCCCGCTGCCGCCCTCGCCCCCGAAGTTCCCGGATATTCCTGGGCTTTTCGGCTTCGCCGGGCTGCATCGGAGCGGTAGAATGGAGCTTTTGGGAGCTTCCATGCGCCGTCTCATGTTCGCCGCGGCCCTCGCCGCCATTCCCGCGCTGGCCCAGGACGTGGCCAGCCCCCGCTTCGCCGTCTTCTACCCCGACCAGGTGATCCAGTCCTCGGCCCGCGGCAAGAAGATCTTCGCCGAGGTCGAGGCCAAGGGGAAGGAGCTGCAGGATAGGCTGAAGGCCCGCGCCGACGAGCTCCAGTCCAAGGAGCAGCAGCTCAAGTCCACCAGCCTCTCCGAGGAGGGCCGCTCGAAGCTGCAGCGGGAGCTGCAGGACGGCGAGCTCCAGTTCCGCCGGATGCAGGAGGACAGCCAGAAGGAGTTCAACAAGGTCCAGGAGAAGGTGATGGGCACCTTCCAGGCCGAGGTGGGCCCCATCGTCAAGCAGATCGCCGAGGAGTGGAAGCTCCAGCTCCTGATCCAGTACGGCCGCGAGACCGCGGGCTTCCTGCTCCCCATCGACGAGAAGTGGGCCACCGCTTTCACCTCCGAGGTCGTGAAGCGCTACGACGCCAAGTACCCCGAGGGCGCGGCCGCCAAGCCCGCCGCGAAGCCTGCGGCGGCGGCTCCCGCCAAGAAGAACTGAGGCTCGGGCCTCCCCGGGAAGCGGCGCCGCGAGGCGCCGCTTCCGCGTCCGGGAGGCTCAGCGGCCGGTGGACCCGTAGCCGCCCGTCCCCCGGGCGGTCTCGCCGAGGCGCTCCCGGGAGGGCGACGGCTCCCACTCCCAGGCCTCGCAGCGGGCGATGAGGAGCTGGGCCACCCGCTCGCCGCGGTGGAGGTCGAAGGGCTCCTGGCCGTGGTTCACCAGCAGCACCTGGACCTCGCCCCGGTAGTCCGCGTCGACGGTGCCGGGGGCGTTGAGGACCGTGACGCCGTGGCGCAGGGCGAGGCCCGAGCGGGGCCGGACCTGCCCCTCGAAGCCCGGCGGGATCGCCATCACCAGCCCCGTGGGCACGAGGCGGCGCTCCCCGGGCTGCAGCACCCAGGCCTCCTCCACGGGGATCGCGGCGCGCAGGTCCATGGCGGCGGCGTGCTCGGTGGCGAAGGCGGGCAGGTCCAGGCCTTCGCCGTGGGGCAGGACATGCACGGGGATGCGCATCATGGCCGGGACCCCCTACTCGAAGACGACGGTGCGGTTGTTGTAGGTGAGGACCCGGCGCTGCAGGTGGAGCCGCACGGCCCGGGCCAGGACCACCCGCTCCAGGTCCTTCCCCTTGCGCACGAGGTCCTCCACGGTGTCCCGGTGGCTGACCCGGATGATGTCCTGCTCGATGATGGGGCCCGCGTCCAGGTCCGGGGTGACGTAGTGGGCGGTGGCGCCGATGACCTTCACGCCGCGGGCGTGGGCCTGGTGGTAGGGCATGGCCCCGGCGAAGGCGGGAAGGAAGCTGTGGTGGATGTTGATGATGGACGGGAAGGCCTGGATGAAGCCGTCGCTCAGCACCTGCATGTACTTCGCCAGGACCACGAGCTCGACGCCCCGCTCCCTCAGCGCTTCCAGCTGCAGGGCCTCGGCGGCGGCCTTGGTGTCCGCCGTCACCGGCACGTGCAGGAAGGGCAGGCCGAACTGCCGGGCCACGGGCTCCAGGTCCGGATGGTTGCTGAGCACGAGCACCACGTCGCACTTCAGCTCCCCGGCCCGCCACCGCCACAGGAGGTCCAGGAGGCAGTGGTCCTGCCGGCTGCACCAGAGGGCGACCTTGGGCGCCTCGTCGGAGAAGTGCAGGGACCAGGATCCTCCGAAGGGCGCGGCCACGGCCTCCGCCCGGGGCCGCAGGTCGGCCCGGAGGATGTCGAAACCCTCCAGCTCCCACTCGATGCGGCCCAGGAAGCGCCCCGCCGCGAGGTCGGAGTGGTGGTCCGAATCCACGATGTTGCCGCCGTGCTCGAAGACGAAGCCCGAGAGCCTCGCCACGATGCCCCGCTGGTCCGGGCAGTTGATGAGCAGGGTCGCGGTCGGGCTGGTGGACGCCTTCACGCCTTCTCCTTCACCAGCTGCCCGCAGGCCGCCTGGACGTCCCGGCCCCGGGAGCGGCGCACGGTGACGAAGCAGCCGAGGGCCTTGAGCCGGTCGCTGAAGGCCTGGACGCGATCCTCCCCGGGCTCCCGGAAGGCGCTGGCGGCGTGCTCGTTCATGGGGATGAGGTTCAGGTTGTGGGAGCGGCGCAGGTCCCCGAGCCAGGCGGCGAGCCGCTCGGCGTCCGCGTCCGTGTCGTTCTCCCCGGCCAGCAGCACGTACTCGAAGGTGAACTTCTCGCCCCGCCGCGGGCCCCAGGCGTCCAGGGCCTCCCGGAGCCGGGCCAGGTTCCAGACCCGGTTCACGGGCATGGTGCGGCTCCGGGCCGCGTCCGTGGTGGCGTTGAGGCTCAGGGCCAGCAGGGGGCGGGGGTCCATCGCCGCGAGGCGCTCGATGCCGCTCACCAGGCCCGAGGTGCTCACGGTGATGCGCCGGCTGGAGAGGTCCAGGCCGGCCGGGTGGCCGAGGAGGCGCAGGGCGCGGTGCAGGTTGTCCAGGTTGTGGAGGGGCTCGCCCATGCCCATGAACACCAGGGTCACCTGGGAGGCGTGGCGGGGCCCCAGGTCCCGCATGAGGCCCAGCACCTGGGCCACGATCTCCCCCGCCGACAGGTTGCGCACGATGCCCATGGAGCCCGTGGCGCAGAAGGTGCACCCCATGGCGCAGCCCACCTGGCTGGAGATGCAGTAGGTGACGCGGGGGTTGCGCACCCGCCGGGGCATGTGGACGCACTCGATGCGCTTGCCGTCGGCCAGTTCCAGGGCGAGCTTCGTGGAGCCGTCCCCGGAGGGATGGCGCTCCACGAGGGCGGGCAGGGCCAGGTCGAAGCGGTCCTCGAACCACGTCCGGGCCGCCTTCGAGAGCCAGGGCGCGCCGTCCCGCCAGGTCCAGGGCCGCTGGAGGCGTCCGAAGAGGTGCTCGGGCCGCCCGGGCGCGCCCAGGGCCTCCAGGTCCTCAGGCAGCAGCCCGTAGGCCGAGGGCAGGCCCCCCTTCTCGGGGGCCGCGATGTCCCAGGGCTGGAGGGCGGGCGCGGCCATCCGGACAGTCTACCGTTGAGCGCCGGCCTTGCCTTCGGGTCATGCTTGGGCATGCCCCTGAAGCCCCTCTCCCCCCGCGCCCTCCGCCTCCGGGTGGCCTTCATGGTCGTCCTCGCCCTCGCGGTGGTAAGCGTGGCGCTGCTGCTGCCGCCCATCCCCCAGGACCCGGCCTACCACGCCTTCGCGGACCGGCGGGGCTGGCTGGGCATCCCCAACTTCGGCGACGTGGCCTCCAACCTGCCCTTCATCCCCTTTGGGCTCTGGGGCCTGTGGGCGCTCCGGAGGGCCCGCTTCCACGACCCGCGGGAGCGCTGGGCCTACGTCGTGGCCTTCGCGGGGACGGTGCTGGTGGGGGTGGGCTCCTCCTACTACCACTGGAACCCCGGCAACCGGACCCTCTTCTGGGACCGGCTGCCCATGACGCTGGTCTTCATGTCCCTGCTCAGCGCCGCCATCGCCGAGCGCATCCACGCCCGCGCCGGCGCCGCCCTGCTGCTGCCCTTCCTGGTGCTGGGCGTGCTCGCCCTCGACGTGTGGCGCCGGGGCGAGCTCGCCGGCGTGGGGGATCTCCGCTTCTACATCCTGGTGCAGTTCTACCCGATGCTGGCGATCCCCGTGATGATGGCCCTCTTCCCCGCGCGCTACACCCGCACCCGGGACATCGGGTGGATGGTGGCGTGGTACGTCCTCGCGAAGCTCCTGGAACTGGGCGATCCCTGGGTCTTCCGGGCCACCGCGGGTCTCGTGGGGGGCCACGCCCTCAAGCACGTGGCGGCCAGCCTCGCCATCGCGGCGCTGGCCTGGATGGTGGCCCGGCGGGAGCCGGTGGAGGCCTAGGCCGCAGCGCGCGCGCTCGCCCGCCGGGGCGGGCGTGGCAGGACCAGCAGGTTCCCTGCGAGGCACAGGAGCGCGCCGACGCCCAGGGTCCACTCCCAGCGCAGGCCCTCGAAGGCCGTGGAGAGGGCCAGGGCCACCACGGGGATGGCCACGGAGGTGTAGCCCGCGCGCCCGGCGCCGATGCGGCCCAGCAGCGTGAGGTAGGCGGTGAAGGCCAGCACCGAGCCGAAGACCGAGAGGTAGAGCAGGGAGCCCAGGTATCGGGCGGAGAGGTCCAGGACGAAGGGCCGCCCTGCGGCGAGGGCGTAGAGGGCCACGAAGGCCGCGCCGTAGCCCATGGCCCAGGCTGTGCCCTGCAGCACCGGGAGGCCGGCCCGGTGGTTGCGCTGGGCCAGCAGGTTGCTGGCGCTGGAGGCCACGGTGCCCAGCAGCGCGAAGGCGAGTCCGGCGCCCAGGCCTCCGTGTCCGCCGAAGGCCTGCCGCAGGCCCGGCAGGCAGACCAGCGCCACGCCGGCGATGCCCAGGCCCGATCCCGCGAGGACGCCCGCTGTCAGGGGCGTGCGGAAGATGATCCGGGCGCCCAGCAGGTTCAGGATGGCCAGCAGGGAGAAGATCAGGGCCATGAGGCCCGAGGGGATGTGCTGCTCCGCCAGGTAGACGCAGGTGTAGTTGAGGCCGAACATCAGCGCGCCCTGCAGCGCCAGCCACCCGTGCTCCCGCCGGGTGAAGCGCATCGGCAGCCTCCGGGCGAGGCACCACGCGCCCAGCAGCGCGGCCCCCAGGGCGAAGCGGTAGGCCACCGAGACCTCCGGCGGCACGTCGCCGTACTGGAAGGTGATGGCCAGCCAGGTGGAGCCCCAGATGAGGACCGAGACGAGGTAGAGGGAGAGGTTGTTCATGGGCGGTCGGCCTTCAGGCCCGGGCGGCCAGGTCCGCGAACTGGGCCTGGAAGGTCGCGTAGTCGGGAAGGGCGCCGCCGGGCCGGGGCAGGTCCCAGGCGTTCGGCAGGGGCTGCCAGCCGAGGTGGGCGTAGTAGTCCCTGGCGAGGGGCGAGGCCAGCAGGACCCAGTGGATGTCGGGCCCCAGGCCCGCCGCCTCGTACAGGAGGCGCCGGCCGAGGCCCTGCTTCTGGTGGCCGGGATGGATGGCCAGGTCGCAGACGTAGCCGTCGAAGGCGAAGTCCGTCCAGCCCCGCAGCAGGCCGACGAGCCTGTCCCCGTCCCAGGCGCTGATCACGACGTTGGCGTGGTCGAACATCTTCCCCAGCCGCGCCAGGTCGCCGATGGGCCGCCGCAGGGGCGAGGCGGCGTAGAGGATGCGGATGGCCTCCAGATCGGGGCGCACATCGTGGCGCAGGGTGATCATGCCTCCTCCGGCAGGTCGAGGCGGAAGCCGACGCCCAGGCGGTTCCAGCCGTTGATGGAGACGATGGCGAAGGTCAGCGCGACGGCCTCCGTCTCGCTGAAGTGGGCCTTCAGCGCCTCGAAGGCCGGGTCCAGCTCCGGACGGGAGGGCAGGTCCGTGAGGGCCTCCGCCCAGGCCAGGGCGGCCCGCTCCTTCGCGGTGAAGCAGTCCGACTCCCGCCAGCCCGCGAGCACCGCCAGGCGCCGGGGCGTCTCGCCGGCCTTCGCGAGGTCCGCCGCGTGCATGTCCAGGCAGAAGGCGCAGCCGTTGAGCTGGGAGACCCGCAGGTCCAGGAGGTCCAGGAGCCGGGGGTCCAGGCCCGCGGCGCGGGTCTGCTTCCAGAGGGCAAGCTGGGCCTGGAAGAGGGCCGGGGCGAGGTCGCGGTAGGAGGTGGAGAGGCGCATGGGGATCCTTGCCGATCAGGCGTCCGGCAAGGATGGGGCCTCCATGGTCTATTCAAAAGATCCAAATATGAAAAAATGGATAGACCATGACCCGCCCCTGGACCTTCCCCGTCGCCCTGGATCCGGAGTCCCGGGAGACCCTCGCCCAGCAGATCGGCCGCGCCATCGCCGGGGACATCCGCCGGGGGCGGCTCCAGGCCGGGACCCCGCTGCCCGGTTCCCGCACGCTCGCCGCGACCCTGGGCGTCCACCGCAACACGGTGCTGGCGGCCTACCGGGACCTGGCCGCGGAGGGCTGGATCGAGGCGGGGCAGCGGAGCACAAGGGTGGCGGAGGTCGCGGCCCCGGCGCTCCGGGCGCCGCGCGCCGCCCCGGCCCCTGCGGAGGCGGGCTTCCCCTTCGAGGCCCTGGACGTCCCCCTGCGCCCGGAGCCTCGGGCTCCGGGCGCCCTGTTCCTGGGGGGCGGCTTCCCCGACGTGCGGCTCGTGCCGGCGGAGCTCCTGGCCCGGGCGGTGCGCCGGGTCCTGCGTGGCCGGGGCGCGCCCCTGGGCTATGGCGACCCCCAGGGCGACCTGCGCTTCCGGGAGGCCCTGGCGGCCCTCCTGGCGGAGGCCCGGGGCCTCGCCCGCGGGCCGGACCGGCTGGTGGTCACGTCGGGAAGCCTCATGGGCCTGGACCTCGCGGCCCGCGCCCTGCTGAAGCCCGGGGACGCGGTGGCGGTGGAGGATCCCGGCTATCCCCAGGCCTGGCACACCCTGCGGGCGGCGGGGGCGGATCTCGTGCCTGTCCCCGTGGACGCCCAGGGCCTGGACATGGACGCCCTGGAGGCCCTGCTGGCGCGCAGGCCCCTGCGCGCCGTCTACACCACGCCCCACCACCAGTTCCCCACCACCGTGACGCTGTCGGCCCCCCGCCGCCTGCGGCTCCTGGACCTCGCGCGCCGCCACCGCTTCGCCATCCTCGAGGACGACCACGACTTCGAGTTCCACTACGACGGCCGCCCCGTCCTGCCCCTGGCCAGCGCCGACCGCCACGGCGTCGTGGTCTACCTCGGGACCCTGTCGAAGGTGCTCGCGCCGGGTCTGCGCCTGGGCTGGGTGGCGGGTCCGGAGGCCTTCGTCCAGGCCCTCGCGGCGCGCCGCGCCCTCACGGACTACCACGGGAACCAGGTCTTCGAGCGGGCGGTGGCGGAGCTGCTGGAGGACGGCCTCCTCCAGCGCCACGTGCGGAAGATGCGGCGGGTCTACCTCGAGCGGCGGGACGTGCTGGCGGAGGCCCTGGCGCAGCGGCTGGGGGACCGCCTCGCCTTCGAGCGGCCCGCGGGGGGCATGAGCCTCTGGGCGAAGGCCGAAGGCCTGCCCCAGGCCCGGTGGACCCGCCGCTGCCGGGAGGAGGGGGTCCTCTTCCCCTGGGGGCGGAGCTTCGACTTCCACGGGTCGGAGCGGCCCTTCATCCGCCTGGGGTTCACGGCCCTGGATGCGCGGGAATTGAGGGAGGCCGTGCGCCGGATGGCCGCCGCGGCAGGGCGGGCCTCCTAGGCCGCGAGGTCCGCGGTCCGGATCTCCTTGCCCTTCCGGGTCCCCAGCGCGCTCGCCCCCAGCCGCGCGGGATCCAGGAGCAAGCGGGCCACGCGCCGGACGTGGTCCAGGTCCACGGCGTCGATCTCGGCGATCTGGGCGTCGAGGGTGCTGACGCCGCCCTGGTGCACGGCCTGGTGGGCCAGGGTGAACATGCGGGCGGTGCTGCTCTCCTGGCTGAAGGCCAGGGAGGTGCGGGCCTGGAGCTTGGCGCGCTCCAGCTCCTCGGCGGTGACGCCCCGGTCCCGGACCAGGGCGCAGGCGGCCATGGCGCGCTGCACCAGTTCCCGGGCGTGGCCGGGGGCGCAGGAGGCCGCGATCTGGAGGGCGCCGGTGCCCGCGTAGGGCGTGACGAAGCTGCCCACCTGGTAGCAGAGGCCCCGGCGCTCCCGCAGCTCCATGAAGAGGCGCGAGCTCATGCCGCCCCCCAGGACGTGGGCCAGGAGGTTCGCGGCCACGCGGTCCGGGGAACGGTGGTCCGGGGCGGGGAAGCCCAGCACCAGGCTGGTCTGCTGCAGCTCCTTCCGGGGCACGTTCAGGAGGAAGGGCGACGGCGCGCCCATGGCGGGGGCGGGCGCGGAGGTCCCGCCGGGCAGGCGGTCCAGCACCGGCCGGAGCAGCTCGAGGAAGGGCCCTGGCTCCACGGCGCCGGCGGCGGAGATCAGCAGGTTCGGGCCCCGGTAAGTGCGGCGGAAGAAGGCCTCGGCCTCCGCGGGGCCGTAGGCGGCCACCTGGTCCCGGGTGCCCAGGATGGGGTGGGCCAGGGGCGAGTCCTTCCAGAAGTTCCCGTAGAACAGCTCGCTCACCCAGTCGTCGGGCTGGTCCTCGCTCTGGGCGATCTCCTCCAGGATCACGCTGCGCTCCCGGGCCAGCTCCTCGGCGTCGAAGCGGGGCGAGGTCACCAGGTCCCCCAGGATCGCCACCAGGTCCGGGAGCTGCTCCTTCAGGACCTTGCCGTAGAAGCAGGCGCTCTCCTTGCCCGTGAAGGCGTCCACCGAGCCTCCGAGCCGGTCTGTGGCCTCCGCCATCAGGTCCGGCGTGGGGAAGCGCTCCGTGCCCTTGAACACCGTGTGCTCGATGAAATGGGCCAGCCCCTCCTCGTGGCCCGCCTCGTGGCAGGATCCGCCCTTCACCCAGAAGCCCACGGCGCAGGAGCGCAGGTGGGGCATGGGTTCCATGAGGATCTCGGTGCCGGCGGGGGTGACGTGACGGATGTACGGCATCCCTCCAGGGTACGATCCCCCATGCGCGCGGCCCAAACCCTTGTTCCGGCGGCCATCCTGCTGCTCTCCGCCTGCCGTCCTCCCCAGGTGGCCTGGAACCCGCGGGGCCCGCTCCAACTGGAGGTCCGGGTGGAGAACCTGCCCGAGGATTTCCGGGAGGAGCTCGAAGGGCGCCTTCGTGCCGCCTTCGAAACGGGTGGAACGGCCGTCGGGTCTGCGGCCAACCGGCTGGTGGTCCACGTCACGGAGCTGCGGCCTGACCCGCGTTCCAGCTTCTGGAAAACCTGGGGGATCACGACGGCCGGGGGGACGCTGCAGGGGGGTGCCTATGGCTCGGGAGCCGGGGCCGTGCTCGGTCTCGCCTTCGGGATCGTGATGGGTCCCATCGTCTATGCGCAGCACGCGGAGATCGAGCGGACGGCGGGCTATCGGCCCTTCGTGGTGAGGGGCGAGCTGCGCGCCGGGGCCGTCGCGTCGCCCGAAATCGAAGTCCCCGAGGTGCTGGACCTCATGGTCCTGGACATCCGGCCCCACCTGCCGGCCCTCCCCGCCGAAGAGGCCAAGGATCCCGGGCGGATCCGGCGGGCGACCGCCCAGGCCCTGGCGGAGGCCATCCGCGCCGAGCTGCGGAAGCGGGGCGTCCCCTAGGCCGGGCCTCAGCCTTCCACCCCCACCCGCTCCACCGCGGACTGGCCCGGGTTGGCGAGGAGGAAATCGAAGTTGAGGTGCTGGGCCGATTTTCCCAGCTCGATGCGGGGCCGTTCCGGCAGCGCCCTCACCACCGCCGTCTGGGCGACGAGGGGCAGGGCGAGGAGGGCGGAGAGGTTGTGAAGGGGGGCCCTACGCCGGGGCGCGGGTCCTGGTTTACAGGGATCGGGACCGAAGTCCATCATCAAGGCGGCCAAGAAGGGCTAGGACTTGAAGCGCCGCCATTCGGCCGCCCGCCTCCCCCCGCGGCCCGCGTGCCGCAGGAGCGCTGATCCCGGGGGACCGCACCTCAAGGAGCGAACATGGAGATCCTGAAACTTGCGGCGTTCTCCCACGAGGGGAAGGGCGGAAATCCCGCGGGCGTGGCGTTCTGCGAAGCCATGCCGTCGGAGGCGGAGATGCTGCGCGTCGCGAAGGCTGTGGGCTTTTCCGAGACCGCGTTCCTGGTCCGGCAGGGGGAAGCCTGGCGGGTGCGCTACTTCGCGCCCGAGATGGAAGTCCCCTTCTGCGGCCATGCCACCCTCGCGCTGGGGGCGGCGCTGGGCGAGCGCTTCGGCGAGGGCGAATTCACGCTCGTGCTGAACGACGGCCCCATCCGCGTGAAGGCCACGAGGACCGCGAACGGCCTCGCGGCGACGCTCCAATCCCCCGGGACCTCATCCCGGGAGGCGCCGGAAGACCTCGTCGACGCGGTGCTTGCCCAGTTCAGCCTTCGTAGGGAGGATCTGGACCCAGGCTTCCCGGTCCGCATCGCCTCCGCGGGCGCGACCCACCTGATCCTGGTCCTGCGGGACCGGAAGACCCTGGCCGCCATGAGCTACCGGTTCGAAGAGACCCGCGCGCTGATGCTGGACCAGGGGCTCGTCACCCTCAGCCTGCTCTGGGCCGGGCCGGAGGGCGTCTTCCATGCCCGCAACGCCTTCGCGGCGGGCGGCGTCTACGAGGACCCCGCCACCGGGGCGGCGGCCGCGGCTCTGGCCGGCTATCTCCGGGACATCCACTGGGGGGGCGGGAACTCGTTCACCATCCTCCAGGGCGAGGACATGGGCGTCCCGTCGCGATTGGACGTGGCCTTCGGCCCGCAGCCCGGATCCAGCGTGGCCGTCAGCGGGGAGGTCCGGCGCCTGGACTGAGCCCGCCCCGGCCGCCTTCATCCCCGGCTGCCCGGCGAAGTCCCGATCGGCTTGTGCCGCCGCGGCGAACGTAGGAACCTGCGGGGCAGCAATGCCTGTCGTCCCCATCCACCGACGCTCCCCCGCCTCGCACCCCCGGCCTGGGCGCGCCGGGAGCCAGCGCCCCATCCGGACCCGCGGACGGCGGTCCCGCCACCCTTAGCGTTCCCGACGATCAACCCCAGGCCCGCATCGGGGATCGACTCCCGCTGATGGCTCCCTCCAAGGAATCGCATGATGCCGCGCACCCTCCTGCTGGCCGCCCTCCTGGTCCTCCCCCTCCCGGCGCAGAAGCCCGCGGCGAAGCCTGCGCCGAAGCCCGCCGAAGCCCCCGCCGCCGCCCCGAAAGTGGACGCATCGCGCCTCGCGGCGATGAAGGCGCGGAGCCTCGGCCCGGCGGTGATGGGGGGCCGGGTGAGCGAGATCGCCGTGGAGCCGGACGACCCGGCGGTCTTCTACGTCGGACTCGGCACCGGCGGCGTCATGAAGACGATGAACGGCGGCGCCACCTTCAGCCCGGTCTTCGAGAAGGAGGCCACCTCCTCCGTGGGCGCCGTCGCCGTCTCGCCCTCCAACCCCGCGGTGCTCTGGGTGGGGACGGGGGAGGCCAACGACCGGAACAGCTCGGGCTTCGGCCAGGGCGTGTACCGGTCCACGGACGAAGGCGAGACCTGGACGCACGCGGGCCTCCCGAGGAGCCGCGCCATCGCGCGCATCGCCGTCCATCCGAAGGACGAGAACGTGGCCTGGGTGGCCGCCATGGGCGACCTCTGGGCCCCGGGGGGCGAGCGCGGCCTCTACAAGACCATGGACGGCGGCAGGACCTGGAAGGCGGTCCTCGCCGCCCCGGCGCCCTTCGATGCGAACACCGGCTGCGGGGACGTGGCGCTCGATCCCCTGAACCCCGACGTGCTCTACGCGGCCCTCTACGCCCGGGAGCGCAAGCCGTGGTCCTTCACCTACGGCGTCTCCCTCACCGGCGGCAAGGACGTGGGCGGGATCTTCAAGTCCACCGACGGCGGAGCCACCTGGAAGAAGCTGGAGAAGGGGCTGCCGGGCCGGACCGGGCGCATCGGCCTTTCCGTCTTCGCCAAGGATCCGCGCATCGTCTACGCCATCGTCCAGAGCGACGAGGGGGGCACCAGCGACATCGACCAGATCCGCAGCCGGAAGGGGGGCGTCTTCCGCTCCGAGGACGGCGGCGAGAGCTGGACCCGGATGAGCGCGCTGAACCCGCGCCCCTTCTACTTCAGCCAGATCCGCGTGGATCCGGTGAACGACAAGCGGGTCTACGTGCTCGGCTACCAGCTCCATGTCTCGGACGACGGGGGCCGGAACTGGCGGGAGGACCTCACCCAGAAGGTGCACGCGGACTGCCACGCCCTCGTGCTGGTCCCCGGCGCACGCCCGGAGCGCAGGCCCGCGAAGGGGGACGAGAAGGAGCCGAAGGCGCCGGCGGTGTCGCGGCACCTGATCCTCGGCACGGACGGCGGCGTCTACCAGAGCCTGGAGGCGGGGAAGACGTGGAACCACCTCGCCAAGTTCGCGGCGGGCCAGTACTACCGCATCGCGGTGGACGACAGCCGCCCCTACCGCATCGCGGGCGGGCTCCAGGACAACACGAACTGGGTGGGGCCCAGCCGGACGCGCACGAAGGACGGGATCCTGGACGCCGACTGGATCCAGATCGGCGGCGGGGACGGCTTCTACTGCGTCTTCGACCCCTTCGACCCGAACGTCATCTACGCCGAGTCCCAGGGGGGCGAAGTCCACCGCTTCAACCTCGCCAGCGGCGAGCTGAAGGTCCTCAAGCCCATGCCCACCGAGGGGCAGCCGGCCTTCCGTTACCACTGGAACTCCCCCCTGATCCCGAGCCTCCACGAGAAGGGGACGATGTACCTCGCGGGGAACCGCGTCTTCCGCCTGAAGGCCAAGGGGGAGGAGTTCGAACCCATCAGCCCCGACCTCAGCGGGAAGGAGCCCGAGAAGACCACGGCGACGGGCAGCGGCGCGGAGACCTACGCCGTGGTCTATGCGCGGGCGGAGTCCCCGGTGGCCGCCGGCATGCTCTGGGCGGGCACCGACGACGGCAAGCTGTGGGTCACCGAGAACGGCGGCCAGGGCTGGACCGACCTCACGGCGAGCCTTCCCGCCGCCGCCAGGGGGCAGTTCATCAGCCGCATCGAGCCGGGCCACGCCGACGCGAAGGTGGCCTACCTCTCCGTGGACGCGCACCGGACCGGCCGCACGGAGCCGCTGGTCTACCGCACCGCCGACGGCGGACGGACCTGGCAGAGCCTGGCGGCGAACCTGCCGCCGGGCGCGCCCGTCCGGGTCGTGCGGGAGGACCCGAAGAACCCCAGCCTGCTCTATGTCGGCACCGAGGTCGGCCTCTTCGCCAGCCTTGACCGCGGCGCCAGCTGGACGAAGCTCGGCGGCCTGCCCACGGTCCCCGTGGACGACCTGGTGATCCATCCCCGGGACCACGACCTGGTCATCGCCACCCACGGCCGCAGCCTCTACGTCCTCGACGACATCTCCCCGCTCCGGGCCCTGGGCGACGAGGTGCTCAAGCAGGACATCCACCTCTTCCCGCCGCGCCCGGCCCACGGCCTCTACCTCCTCCCGGGCTGGGAGGACTCCGCGGGCAAGGCGGTCTACCGCGGCGAGAACCCGCCCGAGGGCGCGCTCCTGACCTACTGGGTGAAGGAGGTCGGGGAGGAGCCCCTCAAGATCACCATCGCCAACGCCGACGGCCAGCCCGTGGCCACCCTCAAGCCCCCGGCGGTGCCCGGCCTCGGGCGCGTGGCCTGGGACCTGCGCCCCACCGAGGACGTCGTGACCCCCTACGGCGGGCTCGGCGAGAAGCTGCTGGTGCGGCCCGGCGAGTACACCGTGACCCTTTCCCGCGGGCCCCTCAAGGCCAAGCAGAAGCTCACGGTGACCATCGCGGAGGGCATCGAGACCCGGTAGCGCTTCCAGGTCCCTCCCCGCGTCAGGGCCTTACGAGGCACGGCCTCCTGGCGCACCGGAGCTCCCCCTGCCGCCAGGGGACCTTCCCGTTTCCCCGAGGTCAGGGGCGGGAGGGGCCCTGGGCGAGGCGGGCCTTCACCTTCCTGGCATGGTGCTCGAACTGGGGGAGGTTCGGATGGCCCTGGGCCCGGGCGAGGGCGACCGCGCGATCGGTGGCCTTGGCGGCCTCCTCCCATTGGCCGGCCTTCTCGAGGGCATCCGCGAGGCTGTCGTGGCCGTTGGCCGACTGGGGGTAGGCCGCGAGGCTGCGGCGGAAGAGGGCGAGGGCCTCCGGGGCCTGGTCCCGCTCGAGGGCGTCGTAGCCGAGGCTGTTGAGCACGCTCTCCGGCACCTCCATGGGCCAGCCCAGGCGCTTGGAGAGGGCCTTGAACTGCGCCTCGGCGTGGGCCAGGCCGAGGCGCAGCTCGGCCTCCGGGAGGCGGTACCCCGCGTAGAGCCTGCGCAGCGCATCGATCTGGGCCAGGAGGGGGACGCCCGAGTGGGATTCCTGGGGGAAGGACTGGGCGTGCCAATGCAGGCCGGCGGGCGCCTTGGACCGGAGCGTGGCGACGAGGGCCTCGTCCTGGGCGAGGGCTCGGCCCGAGTCGTCGGAGTAGGCCACGTAGAGGAAGCCCTGCAGGTCCCGGCGCGCGAGGAGGGCCTTTTCCAGGTCCCGCCGGGGCAGCTCGTCATCCCAGTCGAGGCTGGGGCTGAAGGCGAAGGTGGCCTGGAAGAGGGAGGGCGCCTCCCCCAGGCAGTAGAGCGCGAACTGCCCGCCCGCGGAGTGGCCCGAGAGGATGCGGAATCCGTTGGTCCGGTAGGCGCGGTCCAGGGCGGGGAGCAGCTCCGTGGCGAGGAAACGCCGGAAGGCCGCCGCGCCGCCGCCGCCGATCCAATGGCTGGACCAGTCGCTCTGGGTGAAGTCCCTCACCCGCACGGTGCTGTCCAGGGCCACGACGATCATCTCGGGGATCTCCTGCTGGGCCGCGAGGTGGCCCACGGAACCCGCGGTGTGGACGAAGTGGGTGGCGCCGTCGAGGACCAGGAGGAGCGGGTACCGCTGGTCCTTCGCCCAGCCGTAGCTTGCCGGGAGGTGGACGTGGTAGCTGCGCGCCTCCTTCAGCACGCTGGAGTTGAGGCGGCGGGTCTGGCCGAGCAGGAAGGGTTCACCGGCGGGCGCCTGGGCGCGGAGGCCGCCGGCCACGAGCAGGGCGAGGAGCATGCGCTTGAGGTCCATGGGGCGTCCTTCCAGGACCCACCAGGATGCCAGGGCTGGCGGACCTCGTCCCCGGCGCCGGTTGCAGGGCCGGAGACGACGTCCGCCGCCATCCCTTCTGTCGCCGTCGGCGGAGCGGGTCAGGAAGCGAGACGCGCCGGAAGCGGACGCGCGGCTTGATCCCGCGCCCCTGCCGCCGCCGGAACCTCCTCCCGCGCCTTCCCTCGGACGACGTGCTCCAGGTCAAGGCGGGCTATCTCTTCCGTTGAATGGGTCACATTCCGGAGACCGCCGTGGGGTAAGGCGCCCTGGCGGCGGGCTGCGTCCCCCGGACCCTCAGCCCTCCGCTTCCGCCCCCGCCAGCCCGATGGGCGTGGCCTGGAGCTTCCAACCCGACAGCGCCCAGAAGGCGGCGCCGGCGAGGAGGAGCACCACCGCCGCCACGAGGGCGGGGGTGGCGATCTGGGTCTGGGCCAGCATGTGGGAGGCGTTCACCACGCTGCTCTTGGAGCCGGCGATGTTCTCCACGTAGTGGGCGAAGGTGAGGCGCTGGAGATTGCCGGGGAGGATCCAGATGGCCCGGTCCCAGATGAAGAGGTACAGCGCGCCCCACAGGGCCCCGCGCTTGAAGACGAGGCCCAGCAGGGTGAGGAAGGCCAGCTCCGCCCAGTAGGCGCAGGCCAGGGCGCCCACCATGCGGGGGAGCTCCTCGAGGCCGCCGCCGATGGCCACCAGTCCGAGGCAGGCGATGGCCAGCCACAGGACGCCCAAGGCATACCAGATCATGCCCTTGCCGAAGGGCAGGGCCCAGACGGCGGAGGGGCGGGCCAGCATGAGGGGGATGGTGCGCTGCTCGATGTCCTCGCGGATGCCCGCGGGGGCGGCCACCAGGGCCATGATGGGCAGGAAGTACTGGGCCAGCACCTTGTGGAAGACTTCCACGGCGATGCCGGGGGGGATGCGCTCGCCCTGGAGCTTCATGATGAGCACCACGAGCATCACGACGCCCACGGGGACGAGGGAGAGGCCGGCGAGGACCCAGCCCCGGGCCTGGAGCACGCGGGGGAGGTAGCCCTTGAAGACGGCCTGGGCCGTGGCGGCGGGGGTGGGAAGGGCGGCGGCGCTCATGCGTGGTCCTTCGTCAGGTACTGGAACACCGCGTCCAGGTTGAGGTCGAGGGGATCCAGGGCGCGGAGGGGCAGCTTCCCCTCCACCACCGCGGCCTGCAGGCGGGGAAGGAAGGAGCGGGGATTGCGCACCGCCACCACCGCCGAGCCCTCCTCCAGGCGCAGGCCCACCAGCTCGCCCTGCTCCACGGCCCAGCGGGCCACGGCGCGGGCGTCCTCGGCGGTGAGGCGCAGTTCGACAGGATGGCGGTCCAGCAGCTCGCGGATCTCCGCGACGCTGCCCTCCGCGAGCAGGCGGCCCCGGAACAGCAGCAGGATGCGGTCCGTGAGCTGGGCGATCTCCCCCAGGATGTGGCTGCTCACGATGATCTTCACGCCGCCGTCCGCCAGGCCCCTCAGCATGTCCATGAGCTGCAGCCGCGCCTCGGGGTCGAGGCCGTTGAAGGGCTCGTCGAGGATCAGCAGCTCGGGGTCGTGGAGGAGGGCCTGGGCCAGGCGCATGCGCTGGCGCATGCCCTTGGACATGCGGTTGAAGGGCTTGAGGCCGTTCACCTCCATGCCCACGATGCCGAGGGCCTTCGCGATGGCGGCGTCCAGGGCCGCGCCCTGGAGACCCGACAGCTCGCCCATCATGCGCAGCCAGCCCACGCCCTTGAGGCCCACGGGAAAACGGTCCCCTTCGGGCACGAGGCCGATGCGGCCGAGGATGGCGGGATTGCGGTAGGGATCCCCCCCGAGCACCTCCACCTCGCCGCTGCTGGAGGGCAGCAGGCCCGAGAGGAGCTGGATGAGGCTGGACTTGCCGGCCCCGTTGGGGCCCAGCAGGCCGGTGATGCCGCCCCCGGCCGGAAGCTCGAAGGTGGTGGGTGAGAGGCCGAGGATCTGGCCGTAGCGGAGGGAGGCGCGGTTCAGCTTGATCACAGGACCGCCTCGCTGGGCTTGGTGCGCTGGGCCGCCACGAAGGTCCACAGCGCGAGGTGTCCGACCGTCCCGATCACGGTGGGCGCCCAGCCGAGGAAGGGGTTCTCCATTCCGCAGAGGAGCTCAGGCCAGGCCGTCGCCAGGGCCAGGGGGCTGAGGGCGAGGAAGGCCTTGGCCTTGAGGAGGCCCGCCAGCATGCCGCCCAGGGCGAAGGTGCCGAGGACGATGCCCAGCACCCAGCCGAAGCCGGCCCGGGGCGAGCCCGCCATGGCGCTGGCGCCCAGGGTGACTGCCCCGGCCAGCGCCGCGATGATGACGGCCGCCGGGATGAGGTGCACGGGCAGGGAGACCCAGATGGGGCCGTTCTTCCCCGCCACCATCAGGCTGAGGGCCCAGGGCACGAGGACGAAGGGGAGCTGGATGGCCAGGGGCAGCAGGGCCGCGAGCCCGCCCTTGGCCAGGAGGTAGTCCTGGGGCCGCACCGGATGCGCGTAGATCAGCGGCCGGACGCGGTGGAGCGTGTCCCTGGCCACCAGGCCGCCGCCGATGAGGGCCACCTGGAACCACAGGGGGATGAGCACCGTCTGGCCGAGGTGCCCGGCCTGGTACTCCGCGCCCTGGGTCATCACCTGGGCGGCGAAGTCCTTCACGCCGGCGAAGGCCACCGACGTGTTGGCCAGGTAGCGGAAATAGAGGACCGCCACCTGGATGATGAGGATGAGGAGGAAGACGAACCCGAAGAACATCCCCAGCTTGGCCCGCAGGATGCGCCCGAAGTCGAAGCGCATCATCACGGCCACGGGGTGGCTGCCGTTCTGGAGGTTCTCCCGGGGCGGAAGGGTCGGCGCGTAGATGGGCATCAGGCCCTCCCTTCCGGCGTGGAGGCCGGGCTTGGCCCGGCCGAGGCGCGGGGGAGCTCGAGGGGGGACGGAGAGCGGCCGGAGGCCGTGCGCGGTCCCCCCTCGTGGGAATCAACCCCATGGAGGGCGCGGATGAGCACTTCGTCCAGGCGGTCATGGCGGGGCGTGAGCTGCACCAGGGTGGCCCCGGCGGCCTCGGCCCAGCGGGAGGCCAGGGCGGGGTCGGCCTCGGGCAGCTCCACGTCCATGAGCCCGTTCCGGCTGTGGAGGACCTGGCCCAGCTCCGGCAGCTTCGCCTCCTGCTCCGCCGTGAGGGGATCCAGGAAGCGGACCTCGAAGCGCCGGGCCAGCATCTTCCGCAGCCCGGCCATGGAGCCGGCCGCCTTGATCTCGCCCTTGTCGAGGATGATGAGCTGGTCCGCCACCCGCTCCACGTCCTCCAGCAGATGCGACGCGAGGATCACCGAGGTCCCCAGCTCCGCCCGCACCTTCAGGACGAGGTCCAGCATGCGCTTGCGGCCGTCGGGGTCGAGGCCGTTGGTGGGCTCGTCGAGGAAGATCAGCTCGGGGCTGTGCACCAGGGCCTGGGCCAGCTTCACCCGCTGGCGCATGCCCGTGCTGTAGCCGCTCACGTGGCGGTAGCGGGCCTCGTCCAGGCCGACGAAGTGCAGCACCTCGTGGGCCCGGTCCCGGCTGGCCTCGGCGGGCAGGCCCGACAGCTCGCCCCAGAAGGCCACCTGCTCGAAGGCCGAGACGTCCTCGATGAGGGCGTCGTATTCCGGCATGTAGCCGATCCGGGCCCGCAGGCCCGCGGCCTCGGGGGCCCGCAGGTCCACCCCCAGCACCTGCCCCGCGCCGTCCGAGGGGCGCAGGAGGCCCAGGAGGGTCTTCAGCAGGGTGGACTTGCCGGCGCCGTTGGGGCCCAGCAGGCCCACGATGCCATCCTCCACGTCCAGGGTCAGCCCCCTCAGGGCGATGGTGGGTCCGTAGCGGACCTCGAGATGCTCGAATGAAATCACGGCGGGCTCCGGAGGGGCTTACGGGGGCGGACGCGTCCAGGTTTAACGCGGGGGAGGCCGGGATGCCAGCCTCCAGGCGATCCGCGGTAGGCTGGCACACCCGTTCCGCCCATGAACATCCCCCCCTGGCTTCCCCTGGATGCGCTGCAGGCGGGAGCCCTTTTCGCCCTGGCCCTGGGCTACCTCGCCGACGCCGCGGCGCGGAAGGACCGCCTCATGGGCTGGCTGGGCCTCACCTGCATCATCATCGGCTTCCGCCACGGCGTGATGGTGATGGCCGCCGAGGAGGCCCTGAGCCTGGAGCTCACGGACCGCCTCCAGAGCCTCTGCGCAAGCCTGGGCTTCTTCGGGCTCTTCACGGCCTTCCACCTGGTCTTCCCCCGCCAGCTCCCCGTGCAGGCCCTCCGGGTCCTGGCGCTGGGCATGCTCCCGAACCTGGTCCGGAACCTGGCCCTTCCCCGGGGCGCGATGCTCGAGCATGCCCTCCACCAGGTCACCAACGCCTCCTACATCCTGGGCGCGGCTTACATCTGCCTCGCGAGCTGGCGCGCCAGCCGGGAGGGCAACCCCATGGCCCGGCGGCTCCTCTGGGGCATCGTGGGCCTCTGCGTGCCCGTGGTGGTCGAGGCCGGGGCCCTGATCCTCTTCGACGCCCGGATCCGCCTCTCGGGCCTGGCGCTCATGATCCTCGCCATCGCCATCGGCGGCTCCTGGCTCCACCTCACCATGCAGGGCCAGCGCGAGCAGCTGGAGCGCGCCCGGGAGGAGGCGAAGGCCTGGCGCACCCTGGTCCCAGGCCCCACCTGGCACAGCGCCGAGCCCTCCCTGCTCATGGAAAACCTCTTCGGGCTGGACTGGCCCCGCAAGCTGGACGACCGGATGGAGAGCCTCGACGGCTCGGCCTTCGAGCTGCACCGGGTCGGCCTGTCCGGGGGCGAGGCCCTGGGCTGGATCGAGACCCGGGTGGATACCCTGCCGGGCACCGCGGAATTCCTGACCGGATGGACGGTGGCCCTCGGCATGGAGGACGGGCCGGGCTTCGACCACGCCCGGGCCTGGCTGGAATCCTGGGGCGCCGAAGTGGTCGCCTGGGGCACGGTCCCGCCCCGGGAGGGGCCCTACCCCAGCTTCCTGGTGTGGGCCCGGGAGCCCAGCATCCTCGCGGTATGGCGGGAGGACGCCCTGGACCGCCGCCGGTCCCGGTGGATCCAGGTGGGCGGGCCCCACACGGAAGGCCCCCACGAGCGCCTGGAGAAGCCCCTGGACGAGATCTCCCTGCGCCTCGCGCTCCAGCGCCTGCTCAGCGTGAAGTGATCCCGTCCGCCGCCATCAGGGCGCGGACCGCGGCCTCGGACCGGGCCCGCAGGGCCTCCACGTCCTCCCCGGGAACGACCTCCAGCGGCGTTCCCACGTGGATCACGTAGTCCACCCCGGCCACCCGCCAGTCCCCCTTGGGCAGGACCTCGGCGCCGCCCCGGATGGCGAAGGGCACCAGGGGCACGCCGGCGTCCTGGGCGAGGTTGAAGACCCCCTTCTTGAAGGGCAGCAGGGTGCCGTCGGTGGAGCGGGTGCCCTCCGGGAAGGCGGCGATGCTCTGGCCGTCGTGGATGCGCTTCGCCGCCGCGTGGAGGCTGGCCACGGCCCGGGCGCGGTTGGCCCGGTCGATGAAGATGAAGCCCGCCAGCCAGATCACCCAGCCCAGGAAGGGCACCCAGCTCAGTTCGCGCTTGGCCACGAAGACGGGATGGCAGGGCAGGGTGGAGATGAGGAGGGGCGGGTCGAAGAGGGAGGCGTGGTTGCCGATGAAGACCGCGGGCTGCGCCCCGGCGCGGAAGGGTTCGGGGAGGTCCTCCCAGCCCTCCAGGCGGCGGCGGATGCCGAAGGTCCAGGCGGTGAACCGGATGTAGCGGGGCGCCACGGTCCAGAAGGCCCTCCGGCCCCCCACGAAGAGGGCGAGAAGGAAGGCCAGGAGCACCGCCAGGGCCAGCATGGGCGCCCCCAGGGCCCACCCCAGGAGGGGGCGCAGGAAGGGGCGCGGGGCCTGGGTTTTGCTCGCCCCGGGCCTCACGGCGCAAGGACCTCCGCGGTCTTGATCCTCACCGGGTACTCGGGGACGTTGGGCTGCCCCCGCTTCCAGCCCGTGCGCACCTTCTCGATGGCGTCCACCGCCTCCATGCCGGAGACCACCCGGCCGAAGGCGCAGTAGCCGTAGCCCTCCGCGGAGGGCTCCCGGAAGTCGAGGGCGGGGTTGTCGGCGGTGTTGATGTAGAACTGCGCCATCGCGCTGTGGGGCTCGCTGATGCGCGCCATGGCGATGGTGCCGCGGGCGTTCCGGAGGCCCCCTTTGAGGGTCCGGTCCGCCTCGTTGGGGATGGGCTCCCGGGTGGGCTTCTCGGCCATGGCCTCGGTGAGGCCGCCGCCCTGGATCATGAAGCCGGGGATCACCCGGTGGAAGATCGTGCCGGCATAGTGCCCGGCCTTCACGTAGGCCAGGAAGTTGGCCACGGTCTTCGGCGCGAGGTCCGGCTCAAGCTCCACCACGATGGGGCCGTAGCTGGTGTCCAGGCGCACCCGGGGCTTCGGCGAGGCGGGCGCGGCCGGGGCGGCGGGCTTCGCGGCCGGCGCGCCCTTGTCCTGGGCGGAGGCGCCCGCCGGGAGCAGGGCGGCGAGGAGGGCTGCGACGAGGAGGCGGCGGTGCATGGGGACTCCGGCGGTTGGCCAAACCATTGTGCCTCGGACAGACTGGATCCATGCCCTGGCTCGACGTCCCGACGCACATCCTCTCGCTGATGCTGCTCCCCTTCGGGCTGGTGGTGGGCTCCTTCTGCAACGTCCTCATCCACCGCCTGCCCCAGGAGGACGAGGCCGAGCGCAACGTCACCACCCGGGCCAGCCACTGCCCCAGCTGCAAGGCGCCCATCAAGCCCTGGCACAACGTGCCCCTCTTCGGCTGGCTGGCGCTGCGGGGGAAGTGCGCGGCCTGCGGCTGGCGGATCCCCTTCCGCTATCCCCTGGTGGAGGCCCTGGGCGGCGCCATCGCCGCCGGGTCCGTCTGGGTGCTGCCCTTCGGGACGCTGGTGTGGCTGAAGGGCGTCCTCTGCGCCTACGCCCTCCTGGCGCTCTTCTTCACGGACTTCACGGAGTTCATCCTCCCCGACGCCATCCAGTTCCCGCTGATGGCCCTGGGCGTCTTCTTCGCCCTGCCTTCCCTCTTCCTCGGGGAGCGGCTCGTCACGGTGTTCGGCGCGGAGCCCCACATCCTCCTGAAGGTGGACCTCTGGCACAACGGCCTCCAGGCGGCGCCCCTCTGGCCGCGCTACGGCGAGGCGGTCACCTGGCTCCAGAGCCTGCTGGGCCTGGCCGTGGGCTACGGCGTGCCCGCCCTCTTCAACCTCCTCTACAAGGCCATCCGCAAGACCGACGGCATGGGCATGGGGGACTTCAAGATGCTGGCCTGGCTCGGCGCCTTCTTCGGCGTGGGGCCCATGCTGGGGATCCTCTTCCTCGGCGCCTTCCTCGGCGCCGCCGTGGGCATCCCCCTCATGCTGGTGCGCCGCGAGGGCAGCCAGATGATGCTCCCCTTCGGTTGCGCCCTGGCCCTCGCGGCGCTGCCGGTGTGGTTCTTCGGGCCCATGGCCTGGGGCTGGTACATGGGCCGCATGGCGGCGGGAGGCTAGGACCGTGAGGCTGCTGCGCATCAACCACCTCGGCATCGCGTCCCCGGGCCTGGGGGAGGCCATGGCCCGCATGGAACGCCTCTTCGGCATGGAGGCCGACCACGTGGAGGACGTGCCCCAGCAGAAGGTGAGGACCGCCTTCTTCCCCGTGGGCGAGTCGCGCCTCGAGTACCTCGAGAGCACCGACCCCGAGGGCCCGGTGGGGAAGTTCCTCGCCAAGCGCGGCCCCGGCATCCACCACGTCTGCTTCGAGGTGGACGACATCGACGCCGCCGTGGCGATGCTGGTCTCGAAGGGCGTCCGCATGATCGACGAGAAGCCCCGGGCCGGCGCCCACGGCTGCCGCGTGGCCTTCATCCACCCCAGCGAGACCGGCGGCGTACTGATGGAACTGAGCCAGGAAGGGGGGGCCGTCTCCGGACCGTGACCACGGGCGGAGTGCACCGCCGCAGGGATGGGTTTGACCTTCCAAAGGCACTTGCCCGGGTGGTGATTCGCGATGTGTGCGAATCACCGCCGGGGCAGGTGCGGCCAAGCGACAGCGCGGCAGGTGCATGAACCCTCTCCATCCCGGGCTCTGGGGCGCGGTGGGTCGGCGACTCCTCCCTTACACTCCTCCCATGGATCCCTCCTCCCCCCACTACTGGGACCAGGTCTACCGCGGCGAGCCCAGGCCCGGCTGGGACCTGGGCGGGGCCTCGCCCCTCCTGGGGGAGATCCTCGAGCTGGCGCCGCCCCTGGCGCCCGGTTCCCGCATCGCGGTGCCGGGCTGCGGCTTCGGCCACGACGCGGCGGCCCTGGCGCGCCTGGGCTTCGCGGCCTGGGGCATCGACTTCGCGCCCCTGGCCCTGGCGGGGGCGCGGGCCCGCTACGGCGAGGCGGCCGCCTGGTCCGCCGAGGACTGGCTCACGGGGGAGCTGCCCGTCTTCGACGCGGTCTTCGACCACACCTGCTTCGTGGCCATGGAGCCGCGGCGGCGGGAGGCCTACCTGGAGGCCACGGCGGCCCGCTTGAGGCAGGGCGGCCTGTGGCTGGGGGCCTTCTTCCACGACACCCAGGGCCGGGAGGGCCCGCCCTTCGACATCGCCCCGGAGGGCCTGAGGGCCCTGGCCTCCGTCCGGTTCGACATCCTGTCGGAGGCCCCCGCCCTGCGCAGCCACCCCCGCCGCCTGGGCCGGGAATTCCTGGTGGTGGCGCGGAAACGCTGATCCGGAAGGCCGCGGGGCCCCGATACACTGGCCCATGGCCCTCGACCTGACCTTCCCGGATCCCGCCGCCGCCGACGCGGGGCTCTCCTCCCTGGCCCGCAGCGTGGTGGGCTCGGAGATCCTGAAGATCGCCGCCCAGATCCGCGCGATGCAGGCGGCCGGCGCCGAGGTGTGCAACCTCACCGTGGGCGATTTCAATCCGGCCCACTTCCCCATCCCCGAGGCCCTGCTGGAGGGCACCCGCAAGGCCCTGGCGGAGGGCCAGACCAACTACCCGCCCTCCGACGGCGTGCTGCCCCTGCGGGAGGCGGTGGTGCGCTTCTACGAGCGGGAGCTGGGCCTGCGCTATCCGGTGGAGTCGGTGCTGGTGGTGGGGGGCGCGCGGCCCCTGCTCTACGGCGCCTACCGCACCCTGGTGGACCCGGGGGACACGGTGGTCTACCCGGTGCCGAGCTGGAACAACAACCACTACGCCAACCTCAGCGGGGCGAAGGCCGTCGAGCTGCCGGTGGCGGCGGACCACAACTTCTTCCCCGTGCTGGACCAGATCGCGCCGCACCTGTCCGAAGCCCGCCTGCTCTGCCTGAACTCGCCCCTCAATCCCACGGGGACGATGATCGACCCTGCGCAGCTCAAGGCCATCACCGAGGCGGTGGTGGCGGAGAACGCCCGCCGCGCGAAGGCCGGGGCGCGGCCGCTGTACTTCGTCTACGACCAGGTCTACTGGACCCTCGCCTTCGGCACGAAGCACGAGACCCCCGTCTCCCTGGTGCCGGAGTCCGCGCCCTACGTGCTGCTCCTGGACGCCCTCTCGAAGGCCTTCTGCGCCACGGGCCTCCGGGTGGGCTGGGGCCTGATGGATCCGGCGATCCGCGCCCGCATGGCCGACATCCTGGGCCACGTGGGCGCCTGGGCCCCCAAGGCCGAACAGCTCGCCACGGCCGCCCTCCTGGACGACACTGCCGCGGTCCAGGCCTTCCGGTCCACCTTCCTGCCGGCGGTGAAGGCACGGCTGGACGCGCTGCACGGGGGCTTCATGGCCCTGAAGGCCGAGGGGCTCCCGGTGGACGCCATCGCCCCCCAGGGCGCGATCTACCTGAGCGCCCGCTTCGACCTCTTCGGCCGCACCATCCGCGGCATGGCCCTGGACACCAACGAGGACATCCGCCGGCTCCTGCTCCAGCACGCCGGCCTGGCCATCGTGCCCTTCCAGGCCTTCGGCCTGAAGGAGGAGAGCGGCTGGTTCCGCCTCAGCGTGGGGGCCGTCTCCCTGGCCGAGATCGAGGCCATGATGCCGAGGCTGCGGGCGCTGCTGGCCTAGGGCCTCAGCCCTTCGGCTCCTCCGGCGGCAGCACCACGGCTTCCACGACCTTCGGCGGCGGCTTCTCGCCGGAGCCTGGGCCGGCGGGCGCGTCCGGCGAGGGTCCTGAGGAGAAGGGCGTCACCCCTTGGGACCCCCGGGTCGCCACGAGGACCGCCATGGTCCAGGTGGGCGCAAACTCGACGTAGGGCAGGAACTCCAAGGCGAAGCTGGGCAGAAAGACCCAGTGCCAGCCCACCAGCCGCCACAGCACCACCATGGTGACGATGTCCAGGGGCGCGTCCACCCAGCTGCTCATCCCGCCGGAGGCGGCCCCCAGCCCGACCTGCGCGGCATCCACCACCAGGGCCACGGCCCAGGCGGCCTTCACCTTTCCGGGGCTCGTGTCCGTCTTCATGGGCCTACTCTACCTCCGCTGCCCCGGGACGTCCCGCTCTCCTGGGCTTGCCGGCGGGCCCCCGGGGTGCGAGCCTCCCCCCATGCGCGCCTGCCTCGCCCTCGCCCTCTCGTCCCTCCTGCCCGCCCAGGTCCCCGCCTGGGTGAAGGCGGAAGCCCTGGCGATGCAGGCTGACGTGGTGGCCTGGCGCCGGGACATCCACGCGCATCCGGAGCTGAGCAACCGCGAAGTGCGCACGGGGAACCTGGTGGCGGACCTGCTGGCCCACGAGGGCCTCGCCGTGCGGCGCGTCGCGGGCACCGGCGTGGTGGCCGTCCTCAGGGGCGGCCGCCCCGGCCCCGTGGTGGCCCTGCGGGCCGACATGGACGCGCTGCCCATCCAGGAGGCGGTGGACGTGCCCTGGAAGTCCACGGTGCCCGGGGTCATGCACGCCTGCGGCCACGACGCGCACACCGCCATGCTCCTGGGCGCCGCCAGGCTCCTGGCGAAGCACCGGGCGGAGTTGCGCGGGACGGTGGTCTTCCTCTTCCAGCCCGCGGAGGAGGGCGCGCCGGCCGGTGAATCCGGCGGCGCCAAGCGCATGATCGCCGAAGGGGCCCTGGACGATCCCAAGGTGGAGGCGGTCTACGGCCTGCACCAGCGGCCGGAGGGCCCCACCGGGACCCTGGGCTGGCGCAGCGGCCCGCTCATGGCGGGCAGCGACACCTGGCGCCTGACCCTCCATGGCCGCATGGCCCACGGCGCCGCCCCCCACCGGGGGAACGACGCCATCCTCCTGGCGGCGGAGGCCATCCAGGCCCTCCAGGCCATCCGCAGCCGCCGCCTGGATCCGGTGAAGCCCTTCGTCCTCACCGTCGGGACCATCCAGGGCGGGAACCGCCACAACATCCTCGCCGAACGCGTCGACCTGGCTGGCACCATGCGCACCTTCGAGGCGCCGGTGCGGGAGCAGGCCATCGCCCTCATGCACGAGACCCTCAAGGGCGTCTGCGCGGTCCACGGCGGGAGCTACGAGCTGGCCTTCAAGGACGACGCCAACCCGCCGGTGGACAACGACCCGCGCCTCGCGGCCGCCGTGAAGCCCTTCCTCGCGAGCCTCGGAAGGCTGCTGGACCAGGAGCCGATCATGGGGGCCGAGGACTTCGCCCACTACCAGCGGAAGGTCCCGGGCTTCTTCCTCTTCCTCAACACCGGCAAGGGCGCCACCGGCGGCAACCACACGCCGGCCATGAACCTCGACGAGGCCATGCTGCCCGTCGGCGTGGCGGCCCTGGCGGGCATGGCCTGGGGCCACGCCGACCTGGCCCGCTGAGGCCCGGGCCCTGGGGTTTCCCGGGACTTTCCACTAGGATCGGTCCCACCACCTCCAGGCCTACCCGTGCCCCAGGGCTTTCCTTCCCTCGAACTGGTCGACGCCTTCGGCGCAGGGGTCTACCTGCTCTTCGGGCTCCTGCACGCGAACCTCTGGCTCCACCGCCGGGACAGGCCCGCCCACCTCTGGCTGGCGGGCGCCAGCGCCGGCGCCCTGGCGGTGGACCTCAGCGGCATGGCGATGCGGATCCTCGGCGACGGGGCGCCCCCCTGGCAGCCGGCCCTGAACCTCACGGGGGTCGCCGTGGCGACGGTGTGCCTGCTCCAGCTCGTGGCGGTCCTGGGCGGCCGGCCCGTGGGCAGGATCCTGCGGGGCCTCCAGGCGGCCTTCCTCCTCCTGGCCCCGTGGCCGGGCCTCCTCCGGATGCCCCAGGCCCTGGGCCCCCTCCTCCTCCTCAGCATGGTCCTCCTGGCGGCCGCCACGGTCCGGGCCCTGGGGGCGGGACGGGGGGGCGACGCGGAGTCCCGCACCGTGGCCCGGGGGCTCCTGGCCCTCCTCGCCTGCCTCATCCTGGACGTCCTGGCGGAACTGAGGATCCTCCCCCTGCCCGGGGGCCTGCCGGTGCTGGGCTTCACCATCCTCTTCCTCGCCTCGGGCCTGGCCCTGAACGCGCGCTTCGAGCGAGAGCACCAGGAGCTGGTGGCCCTCCGCCGGACCCTGGAGGAACGGGTGGCGGCGCGGACCGGGGAACTCGAGGAAGCCCACCGGCGGCTGGCCGATGCCTCCCACACCGATCCCCTCACGGGCCTTCCGAACCGCCGGGGCTTCATGGAGGCCAGCGCCCGGGAGCTGGCCCGGCTCCAGCGGACCTGGCGCCCCTGCGCCCTCGTCCTGGTGGACGTGGACCATTTCCGGCGCATCAACGAGTCCTTCGGCCACGCCACCGGCGACGCGGTGCTCCAGGGCGTGGCGGCCATGCTGCGGCGGACCCTCCGGGGCCAGGACCTCGTGGCCCACTGGAGCGCCGAGGAGTTCATCGTCCTGCTGCCGGAGACCGGCGCCGCCGAGGCCCAGCGGGTGGCGGAATCCGTCCGCCGGGCGGCCCTGGCGACGGACTTCGGCCGGGAAGGGGAGCGGATCCCCGTCACCTTCTCCTTCGGGGTCATGGAGCACCGCCAGGGCTTCACCCTGGAGGGGAGCATCGCCGAGGCCGAGCGGGCCCTCCTCCAGGCCCACGCCCTCGGCCCGAACCACCTGGTGGTCGGCGGCCCGCCCCCCGATCCCGGGGGGGGCGAGGAGGTCCCGGAGTGAACGGCGGCCCCCGGGCCCGCACCGGAAGGCCGACGCAGGTCCGGGCGGATGGCATGCTGGGGGCGTGGCCACCATCTGCCTGAACATGATCGTGAGGGACGAGGCCCCGGTGATCGGGCGCTGCCTGGCCTCGGTGAAGCCCTTCGTGGACCGCTGGGTCATCGTGGACACGGGCTCCCGGGACGGCACCCAGGACCTCGTCCGGGCGGCGATGGCGGGCCTCCCCGGCGAACTCCACGAGCGGCCCTGGGTGGACTTCGGCCATAACCGCACCGAGGCCCTGCGCCTGGCCGAGGGCCGGGGGGACTACCTGCTGCTGATCGACGCGGACGAGGAGTTCATCGCGCCTCCGGGCTGGCGATGGCCCCGGCTCTCCGCCGAGGCCTACGACGTGGCCATGGTCTACAGCACCCTGCGCTACGCGCGGGTGGGCCTGGTGTCCACGCGCCTGCCCTGGCGCTGGGAGGGCGTGCTCCACGAGTACCTGGAGGCCGGGCGCCCGGTGGAACCGGCGCCCCTGGAGGGACCCCACATCCTCGTCCGGCCGGAGGGGGCGCGCAGCCGGGATCCCCGCAAGTTCGAAAAGGACGCCCTCGCCCTGGAGGCGGCCCTGGCCCGGGAGCCCGGCAACGCCCGCCACCGCTTCTACCTGGGCCAGAGCTGGCGGGACGCCGGGGCGCGCGGGAAGGCCCTGGCGGCCTACGACGCCCGGGCGGCGATGGGGGGCTGGGACGAGGAGGTCTACGTGGCCCGCCTCGAGGGGGCGCGCTGCGCCGAAGCCCTGGGGCGGCCCGCCGAGGAGGTCGTCTTCCGCCTGCTGCAAGCCCACCAGGCGCGGCCCGGGCGGCGGGAGGCCCTGGTGGAACTGGCCCGCCTCTTCCGCCTGCGGGAGGAGCACCACCTGGCCTGGCTCTTCGCCCGCCGGGCCCTGGACCTCCCCGAGGGCCGGGACCGCCTTTTCGTGGAGCCCCTGGCCGCCTGGCGCGCCCTGGACGAGGGCGCCATCGCCGCCTACTGGACCGGCCGGCTGGAGGAATCCCGGGATCTTGCCGAAGCCGCCCTGGCGCACCCCCTCCTCCCGCCCGCCGAAGGCCCGCGGGTGCGCGCCAACCTGGACTTCGCCCTGGGAGCCCTCGCCGCCCGATAGGCCGGGACGCCCGGGATCAGGAGGACCGGCCCTGCCGCGCCGCCACCCAGGCCATGACCTCCAGGGGCGTCATCCGGTTCAGGTCCAGGGCCTCCAGCTCGGCGCGCAGGGGGTCGGGTTCGGGCTCGAAGAGGGGCAGGGCGGGCTGGGTCGCCGGCCCAGTGGTCCGGGGCGCAGGCGTGGTCGGCCGCTCGACGGGCTCGGCGAGCAGGCGCTGGGCCCGGGCGATGACGGAGCGCGGCAGGCCCGCGAGACGGGCCACCTGGATGCCGTAGCTGCGGTCGGCGGGGCCCTCGGCGATGCGGTGGAGGAAGAGGAGCTGCTCCTCCCACTCCTGGACCTCCACGTGGAGGTTGGCGATGCGGGGGTCTTCGGCGAGGCCCGTGAGCTCGAAGTAGTGCGTCGCGAAGAGCGTGCGCGGCTCGCCGCCCTTCAGGTCCCGCAGGTGCTCGGCGATGGCCTCCGCGAGGGCCAGGCCGTCCCGGGTGCTGGTGCCCCGGCCGATCTCGTCGAGGATCACCAGGCTCGCGGGGGTCACCTGGGCGAGGATCCGCGCGGTCTCGGTCATCTCCACCATGAAGGTGGACTGGCCCTTGGAGAGGAAGTCGCTGGCGCCGATGCGGGTGAAGATGCGGTCCACCAGGCCGAAGCGCATGAGCTCGGCGGGGACGAAGGCGCCGCTCTGGGCCAGCACCACCAGCAGGGCCGCCGTGCGCAGGAAGGTGGACTTGCCCCCCATGTTGGGGCCGGTGACCACCGCCATGCTCCGGGGCGCGGCGAGGTGCAGGTCGTTGGGGATGCACTCGCGGCCCAGACGGGCCTCCAGCATCGGATGGCGCGCGCCGGCCAGGACCAGCTCCCGCGCGTCGGAGAGCTCGGGCCGGGTCCAGCCGCTGTGCCGGGCCCGTTCGGCGAAGGCCGCGAGGACATCCAGGGTCGCGGCGGCCCGGGACAGGGCGCCGAGCTCCGCGCGGCGCGCCAGCACCGCGTCCAGCAGGCCCTTGAAGGCGGCGGCCTCCAGGCGGGCCTGGTCCCCTTCCGCGCTCACCAGGCGCTGCTCGAAGTCGATGAGCTTCTCCGTGGTGAAGCGTTCGGCGTTGGCGAGGGTCTGCTTGCGGATGAAGTGGGCGGGCACCGCGCCGTAGTTGGCCTTGGTGACCTCGAAGTAGTAGCCGAAGACCCGGTTGTACTTGATCTTCAGGCTCGCGATGCCGCTGGCGGCGCGCTCCTCCTCCTCCAGCTCCAGCATCACCTGCTTGGCGTCCCCGGCGAGGCGGCGCACGGCGTCCAGCTCGGGGCTGACGCCCTCGCGGATGACGCCGCCCTTCTCCAGGTCCAGGGGCGGGGCTTCGGCGAGGCTGCGCTGGAGCTCCTGCAGGAGGTCGGCGCAGAGGGGCGTGGCCTCGTTCCAGAGGCCCAGCTCGGAAGCCTCGGCGAACCAGGCCCGGTCCTTCAGCAGGGAGGGCAGGCGCTGGAGCTGGGCGAGGCCCTCCCGCAGGGAGGCGAGCTCGGGGGGCGTGGCGAGGCCCAGGGCGATGCGGCCCAGGAGGCGGTCCAGGTCCGGCACCTGGGCGAGCACCTTCTGGAGCGGCTCCCGGCGGCCGTCCTCGGTGAGCCACTGCACCTGGGACCAGCGCCGCTCCAGGGCCCCGCGGTCCCGCAGGGGCTGGTCCAGCCAGGCCTTCAGGAGCCGCGAGCCCATGCGGGTGCGGCACTGGTCGAGGAGGGCCAGCAGGCTGCCGGCCTTCGATCCGTCCAGGGTGTTGGCGAAGAGTTCGAGGTGCCGCGCGCTGGTGGCGTCCAGCAGGGGACCCGCGGCGCCCAGCTCCACGCTCACGCCCTGGAGGTGGGCGGGGCGCCCCTTCTGGGTGGTCTCCACCTGGTCGAGGAGGGCGCCCAGCGCCCCGGTCGCGGCGGCGTGGCCCTGGAGGCCGAGGCCCTCCAGGTGCTGCCAGCCGAAGAAGGCGAGGATCTGCTGCTCGGCGCGGGTGGCCTCGAAGCGCCAGGGAGGCAGGCGCTGCACGGCGACGTCGGTCTCGAAGGGCAACGGCGCGCCTTCGGGCAGGAGCAGCTCGTGGGGGGCGAGGCGCTCCAGGGTGGCCGCGAGGAGGCTCTCGCCCTCGCCGGGCAGGACGCGGATCTGCCCGCTGGCGAGCTGCAGCAGGGCGATGCCCCAGGCCGGCCCGACGCGGTGCACCGAGGCGAGCCAGCGGGCGTCGTCGTCCAGCCAGGTGCCCGGCGTGATGATGCGCTTGATGGCGCGCGGCAGGAGGCCCTTCACCTCCTCGGGCTTGGCGGTGGGCTCCGCGATGGCCGCGCTGAAGCCCGCCGCCAGCAGCTTGGGCAGGTAGCTCTCCAGGGCGAAGTGGGGCACCCCGCACATGGGCGTCTCCGCCTCGGTGCCCTTGCCCCGGGTGGTGAGCGCGATCTCGAGGACCGGCGCGGCCTTGACCGCGTCCTCCCCCAGCAGCTCGTAGAAGTCCCCCATGCGCGTGAGCAGGATCGCGTCCCCGGCCTCGTGCTTGAGGCCGGCGATCTGCTGGAGCATGGGGGTGGACATGGGGCCTACATCTTCCCGCAGACCCGTTCCAGGGCCGCCACCAAAGGCGCGATGGCCTCCTCCTTGAGCGAACAGAAGGCCAGGCGCAGCTGGGTCGCGCCCTGGTTCACGACGCCCACGCCCTCGTCGGCGATGAGCTTCTGGCGCACGGCATCGGCGTCGAGGCCGGGCCGCAGCTCCAGGAGGCAGAAGCAGCCGGCGTTGAAGGGGTACACCGTCCAGTGCTCCGAGGGCTTGGCGAGGCAGTCCTTCAGGATCCGGTAGCGGCGTTCGAGGAGCCCGCGGAGCCGCTCGAACTCCGCGTCGTGGCGGGGATCCGCCAGCTCCTCCTCCACCAGGAACTGGCTCAGGCCCACGGGGCTGCCCACGCCGCTGCGGATGAGGCTCATGGACTTGTCCACCAGGAGCGCCGCGGCGTCCTTGTTCACGCCGAAGCTGAGGAAGCCCACCCTCGAGCCGAAGAAACTGAGCTCCTTGGTGGCGCCGTCGCTCTTGAGGGCGATGAGGTTGGGAAATCGGCCGGAGATGTTGCGCTCCGCCAGCTCGAAGAAGAGGCTCTTCGACGAGGCGGCCTCCTCGAAGACCAGCCCGTGGTAGGCGTCGTCGCAGTAGACCACCACGCTGCGGTCCCTCGAGGCCTCGGACAGGACGTCCGCCAGGGCCGCCTGCTCCGCGGGCGTGGGCGAGTAGCCGCTGGGATTGCTGGGGAAGTTCAGCAGCACGTGGGCCCGGCCGGGGTGGGCGTCCAGGGCGGCCTTCAGGCCCTTCACGTTGAAACCGTCCCCGTCGTAGAAGGGGTAGCGGATGAAGGCGCCCTCGAGCCGGATGCCGAAGATCTGCTCGTAGTTGTCCCAGTAGAGGTCCGGCAGGATCAGCGTGTCGCCGGGGTGGAAGAAGAGGTCCGCCCCCATGGAGATCGCGTGGCAGATGCCCGCGGTCACCACGCTGGGGCCCACCGAGGCCATGCGGACGTCCTCCTTCGCGAGCTTGGCGTGCCACAGGTCCTTGGCCCGGGCCCGGCCCCCGATGGGGGAATAGAGGAAGGCGTCCTTGGGCGGGAGGTGCCCCAGCAGCTCCCCCAGCCGCGCGAGGGGCAGGGGGTTGCCCTCCCCGTCCGTGATCTGGCCGATGGTGGCGTTGATGGCGCACCCGGCGGCCTGCCCCGCCTGGTAGGGGATGCCCTTGGGGAAGAAGGCCCGCCGGGCCAGGGGGGAGAGGGCCTCCAGGACGGCGGGGGCCGCCGCGGCCAGACGGGCGTTGCGGTCCTGGGCTTCGGGATGCAGGGTCACGGGGGCCTCTCGGGGATGGGGCCAGTCTAGCAAGGGCGCATGGATGCTGGGTTCGAGCGAATAAGACTGTGGATCAATTAGAAAATCTTAGTTGACAACTATCAACTTTGAATGGACCCTGGGAGCCGGAGGTTCCCCATGCTTCCCTTCACCCAGAAAGCCAATGACGTCCTGGTCGCCGCCAAGTCCAAGGCCACGGCGGAGCAGCACCCCGAGCTGCTCCCCGTCCATGTCTTCCAGGCCCTCCTCGCCCCGGAGGTGGGCCTCAAGCCAATCTTCGAGAAGGCGGGCCTGGCTCCCGAAGCCTTCCAAGGCCTGCAGGACGGCGCCGACGCCCTGGTGGCCAAGCTGCCCAAGGCCGTGGGGGGCGCGGAGCCCCAGATCGGTGCGGGGCTTCGCCACTTCCTGGAGACCGCCAGCGACACGGGCCGCGGCCTCGGGGACCGCTTCCTGGCCACCGACGCCCTGCTGCTGGCCTTCGCCAACGCCAGCACCGACGCGAAGAAGCTGCTGGAGCGCTTCGGGGCGGACCGGAAGAAGCTGGAGGCCGCCATCCGGGCCGGCCGCGCGGGCCAGAGGGTGGAGGACGAGCGGGCGGAGGAGAAGTTCGCCAGCCTCGAGAAGTACGCCAAGGACTTCACCGCGCTCGCCGAGGCCGGGAAGCTGGACCCCGTCATCGGGCGGGACGAGGAGATCCGGCGTGTCCTGCAGGTGCTGAGCCGGCGCACCAAGAACAATCCCGTCCTCATCGGCGAGCCCGGCGTGGGCAAGACCGCCATCGCCGAGGGCTTGGCCCTGCGCATTGCCAAGCACGACGTGCCCGAGGGCCTGAAGGGCATCCGCCTCATGGCCCTGGACATGGGGTCCCTGGTGGCTGGCACCAAGTACCGCGGCGAGTTCGAGGAGCGCCTCAAGGGCCTGCTGAAGGAGATCGAGGCTGCGGAAGGGAAGATCATCCTCTTCATCGACGAGCTGCACACCCTGGTGGGCGCGGGCTCCGCCGAAGGCAGCATGGACGCGGCCAACCTGCTGAAGCCCGCCCTGGCCCGGGGCGACCTGCGCTGCATCGGCGCCACCACCCTGAACGAGTACCAGAAGCACATCGAGAAGGACGCCGCCCTGGAGCGGCGCTTCCAGCCGGTCTTCGTGGACGAGCCCGGCGTGGAGGACGCCATCTCCATCCTCCGGGGCCTGAAGGAGCGCTACGAGCTCCACCACGGCGTGCGCATCCAGGACGCCGCCCTGGTGGAGGCGGTGATGCTCAGCCACCGCTACATCGCCGACCGCTTCCTCCCGGACAAGGCCGTGGACCTCATGGACGAGGCGGCCTCCAGCGTGCGCATGCAGATCGACAGCCGGCCCGTGGAGATCGACGTCCGGGAGCGCCGGGACATGCAGCTCCAGCTGGAGCGCCACGCCCTGGCCAAGGAGAAGGACGCCGCCTCCAAGGCCCGGCTCAAGGAATTGGACGCCGAGCTGGCCAACCTCCAGGAGGAGCTGGCGCGGCTGCGGGCCAAGTGGGAGACGGAGAAGAAGGCCATCGAGGAGACCCGCGCCCAGCAGAAGCGCCTGGACGACCTGCGCATCGAGCTGGAGCAGCTGAAGTCCAAGGGCGACTACGAGAAGGCCTCCCGCCTGGAGTACGGCGAGATCCCGACCCTGGAGAAGCAGATCGCGTCGCGCCTGGAGACCGCGGACCAGATGCTGCGTCTCGAGGTGGGCGAGGAGGACGTGGCCGCCGTGGTGAGCAAGTGGACCGGCATCCCCGTCTCCCGGCTCATGGAGGGCGAGGTGCAGAAGCTCCTCCACATGGAGGAGCGCCTGCGCCAGCGGGTCGTCGGCCAGGACGCGGCCCTGGTGGCCATCAGCGACGCCCTGCGCCGCAATCGCGCGGGCCTCGGCGACGAGAAGCGGCCCATCGGATCCTTCCTCTTCCTCGGCCCCACGGGCGTGGGCAAGACCGAGGTGGCGAGGGCCCTCGCGGAGTTCCTCTTCGACGACGAGAACGCCCTGGTCCGCATCGACATGAGCGAGTTCACCCACGAGGCCGACGCCACCCGCCTCATCGGCGCGGCCCCGGGCTACATCGGCTACGAGGAGGGCGGCCGGCTGACCGAGGCCGTGCGCCGCCGGCCCTACTCCGTGATCCTCCTGGACGAGATGGAGAAGGCCCACCCGCGGATCTTCGACGTCTTCCTCCAGGTGCTGGAGGACGGCCGCCTCACCGACGGCAAGGGCCGCACGGTGAACTTCCGCAACACGGTGGTGCTGATGACCAGCAACGTGGGGTCCGGCGCGATCTTCGCCGCCGGCGGCCACGCGGAGCGCGCCCAGGCCGAGGTCCAGGCCGCCCTGCGGGCCCACTTCCGGCCGGAATTCCTCAACCGCATCGACGAGGTGGTCACCTTCCGCGCCCTGGAGGAGGCCGACATGCAGGCGGTGGCCCGCATCCAGCTCGCCCGGGTGGAGGCCATGCTGGCGGAGAAGCGCCTCCACCTGGAGGTGCCCGCCGAAGCGCTGGCCTGGCTCGCCCAGGAGGGCTTCGACCCCCAACTGGGCGCGCGGCCCCTCAAGCGCCTGATCCAACAGGCGGTGGTGAATCCCCTCTCCCGCATGGTGCTCGAGGGCGGGCTGCGCCCCGGGGGCGCCGCCCGCCTGGAGGTGGAGGGCGAGAATCTCGCCGTCCGTGCCGAAGCTGTGCAATAAGCGGAGTTGCGGTTAACCTCGGCGCTATCCCCGCCGGAAGGAGCCCATGCTCGACGAGCCGATCCTCATCGTGGACGACGAGAGCAGCCTGCTCTCGCTGCTCCAGGATTCCCTGGGCCAGGCGGGCTTCCGCTGCGTCACCGCGGGCGGGGGCGACGAGGCCCTGCGGCTGGTGCGGGAGCGGCACTTCCCGGTGGTGCTCACCGACCTCTACATGCCCGGCGGCCCCTCGGGCCTGGAGCTGATCCAGGCCATCCGCGCCCAGGACCCCCTGGCCAACTGCATCGTGATGACGGCCTTCGCCTCGGTGGAATCCGCCATCGAGGCCCTCCAGCTCGGCGCCTACGACTTCCTCCGCAAGCCCTTCCGCCAGCAGGAGCTCCACGCGGCCCTGAACCGGGCCCTGGACCACGCCCGGCTGCGCCGGGAGGTGGAGAGCTACCGGGCCAACCTGGAGAAGCTGGTGCTGGAGCGGACACGGGACGTGCAGGCCGTCCTGGAGGAGGCCCTGCGCCTCAACGACCTCACCCTCCAGGCCCAGGGCCGGGCCGCCGAGACCGGCCTCGCCGAGGGGGACCTGCTGGCGCCCTTCTTCGAGCACCTGGTCCGTCAGCACCGGCCGGACGGGTGGGGGCTGGTCCTGGCGGGACCGAAGGGCTGGCGGCTGGCCCTGGCCGCGGGCTCGCGCCCCTGGCCCGACGTCGCGGCCCTCCCGGACCCCGCCGCCCTCGCGTCCGCGGCGGAACCCGTGGAATGGAAGGCCGCCGAGGCCTATCCGGACGCCTTCCTCCTGCCCCTGCGGGGCGGGGGCGAACTCCTCGGGGTGGTGATGGTGGGCTTCGAGGCCCGGGGGGCCTTCTCGCCCCTGGACCGCGGCGTGGTGCTCTGGCGGCGGCAGGTGGAGGCCCTGGTGAACGGGATGAAGGTGGTCCGGCGCCTGATCGCCCAGCAGGGAGGCGCGGCATGAGGCCCTCGGACCTGCTCTGGGCGGGCTTCGCGGGGCAGGACGCCGAGGCCGTCGGCTGGCTGCCCGAGGGCCCCGGCGGGGTGATCCTCTTCACCCGGAACCTCGATCCGGATCCCGCGCGGGGCCCGGCCCGGTGCAAGGCGCTGCTGGACGGCCTGCAGTCCCGCTGGGGTTCGGAGCTGCCCCTGGCGGTGGCCATCGACCAGGAAGGCGGCGCGGTCTCGCGCCTGCGGCCCTGGGTGGGGGAGACCCCCAGCTTCCGCGCGATCTGGGAGGCGGGAGGCCCCGCGGCCTGCGAGGCCTGGGGACGCCTCTGGGGCGAGGGCCTGGCGATGCTGGGCTTCACCGTGGACTTCGCGCCGGTGGCGGACCTGTGGGACGGGGCCCCCTCCGCGAAGGCAAGCGGAACGCGCAGCCCGAGCGGGAGCGCAGGACTCGATGTCCTGCGCGATCGGGGGGTGGTCGGCGAAGCCGCGGGGGATGGGATTGCCAACGGGATTGGGGATCGAGCCGCCAGCAGGGACCCCATCGAGGTCGCGACGGCGGTGGGCGCCTTCCTCCATGGGCTGGAATCCATGGGCGTGCGGGGCTGCCTCAAGCACTTCCCGGGGCTCGGCGGGACGACTCTGGACAGCCACAAGGGTCTGCCCGAGCTCACGGATCCGGCGCGCATCGCCGCCAACGCCCGGGCCTTCCAGATGCTCTCGAACGAGGACCGGCTGGTGATGGTGGCCCACCTGAAGACGCCCACGACGCAAGGCCTGCCGGCCTCCCTGCACCGCGGCTCCGTGGCCGGGAACCCCTGGCGCGTCTCGGGCCGCTTCCTGCCCGATGACCTCGAGATGGGCGGCTGCGCCGACTGGAGCTGGGAGGACCGGGCGCGGCTGAGCCTGGAAGCCGGGAACGAGTGGCTGCTGGTCTGCCAGAGCGAGGCCGGCGTCGGGGCCTGCTTCGAGGCGGCCCACCGGCTGCCGGAAGCGCTGTGGAAACCCGCGGTGGCTCGGAGCCGGTCCATGCGGGCGAACCTGCCCAGGCCGCGGCCGGGGCGCCTGGATCTGGACGCGTGGAAACAATGGGTGGACCGCGTCCGCGCCGCCGCAATCGTCTGAACCGACGGCTTCCGGAGGCCCCGTGATCTTCGAGCAGCTCAACGACGGCAACTGCCGCACCTACCTCATCGCCTCGGAGGAGACCCGGGAGGCCGTCCTCGTCGACCCCCTGCTGGGCCGGGAGGACCACGACCTGCGGGTGCTGGCGGACCGCGGCCTGAAGCTCAAGGCAGTGCTCGACACGCACACCCACGCGGACCACCTCAGCGCCTGCGCGCTGCTGCGGGACCGCACGGGGGCGGACCACGGGGTGCACGCGGCATCTCGGATCGAGGGCGGGAACCTCCGGTTCGAGGAGGGCCAGCGCATCCAGGTCGGCGACGTGCCCGTGGACGTGCTCCACACGCCGGGCCACACGCCGGACAGCCTCACCCTGTTGCTCCCGGACCGCCTCCTCACCGGGGACTTCCTCTTCCTGGGGGAGGGCGGCGCGGGCCGCACGGACCTGCCCGGCGGGGACCCCGGCGCCCACTGGGAGTCGCTGCAGAAGCTCTCGGGCCTGGACGGCCGCCTCCTGGTCTTCCCCGGTCACGACTACCGGGGCCGGACCTCCTCCACCCTGGCCGACGAGCGCAAGGCCAATCCGCGGCTGCAGCCCCGCGGCAAGGCGGACTACGTGGCCTGGCTCGAAGGCCTCGACATGCCCCCGGTGGACTGGATGAAGGCCGTGGTGAAGGCCAACCTCGCCTGCGTCCGCACGGCGGAGGGCATCGAGATCCCCGCGGGCGGCGCCGTGTGCGAGGTGGGCGCCGGATGCTCGACGGTGCCCCAGATCAGCTGCGAGGCCCTGCTGGGGAGCCAGGAGCCCGTGCTGCTGCTGGACGTGCGGGAGGCGATGGAGTTCACCGGCCCGATGGGGCATCTGCCCGGATCGCGCCTGCTGCCCCTGGGCCAGCTCGGCGCCCGGATGGCCGCGGAGCTGCCCGACCGGGACCAGCCCATCGTGGCCATCTGCGCCATGGGCGGGCGGTCCAACGCGGCGGCTGATCTGCTCCTGAAGGCGGGCTACACGCGGGTGGCGAGCCTGGCCGGCGGCATGGCGCGCTGGCACACGCTGGGGTATCCCGTGGAGCGGTGAGGGTGGCGGTGACGGGGCGTGGAGGCCATCCGGCCACGCTTCAACCTCAGCCTTGTTGGAACGACCAAGGGACGGCGTGAAGGGATTTTGACCTTCAGGGAGCACCTTCGTCCGTCGCGGCGGCAGCATGCCGCGGTGGACGAAGGTGCCAGACGCGCAGAGCGCGTCAAGGCCGGGATGGCCGGGCGGAATCTCAAGTCCTGACTCCCGGAACGGGCGGCCACGACGCGCTGCGCGCGTCTGGCACCTCGATGAACGAGCATCCGCCAACGGCGCGGATGCTCGTTCATCGAGGTGCTCGATTTAACCCCTTGGGG
>JABLTH010035073.1_pt1 | contig 39379 bp, 32 predicted proteins | sample 7875711 | NCBI WGS metagenome assembly JABLTH01 (sample SAMN14941262, study PRJNA633318) | bioreactor metagenome | isolation source: bioreactor | place: China | collected 2019-03-05 | reverse complement strand
CTTCACTTTGCTCAAACAGCGCGCACCGCCCAACTGCATGATGCAGCGGACGGCGCTGCGCGCCGCCGCTGATCAAGCGGACGTTGGGCGGATGAATAGCGACGCCAGTCTCCGGCAAGGATAGGCGCGACGGAGATCCTCCGTGACACTGCTCGATCTCCAAAACGACCTTCCAAACGGATTTCACGACGCCAAGATTCGGCGAATATCTCTCGACTACACCAAACGACAGGTCGCCATGGAGATGAGCGTCTGGGTCGGTAACCTCGAGTCACAAGACAGGAGCGAACGCGAGGCCTACCGCGATGCGAGAGTAGAGGTAAGCGATCTTGGCTACTTCGTGATGGAGCAGCCCGATACAAACTACCCGTTCCGGCAAACAGGGCAGATCACCGTTGACCTGAGCGAGATGCCAGAAAACCACTCATTGCCAGCGCCGGTTGACGGTGAGAGCGCTGCGCGCTTCTTCGTGTCGGAGTGGAATGCGTTCATCTTCCTATCTGCTGGCAAGGCAACAATAAGCTGGCTTGGGGAACGGTATGAACACGAGTGAATGGCGGGAGGTCGAGGGTACCACCGCCCAACTGCGCGCTGCAGCGGTCGGCGCTTCGCGCCGCCGCTGAGCTCGCGACGTTGGGCTGAAAGAGGTAGCTTCGATGAAGCGGGTGCTAACCCTGCTGTCCACCATGGCGATCGGTGCCGCGGCAATGTCCTGGGGGTGTGTGTCTAAAGGCGTCTCCGAGTGCCAAGTGAGCGGCTTCAGTCCTGAGAAGGTAGAAGCTCTGTATGGCGCGCCCACCGAGTCAGCTGACGTTGTCCTGGCTTCCGAAACACTGAGTGAACTTCGCCTGAGTCTTGTCCGCCAGCACCCTGAATTGGGTGCGCCGGGTATTGTTGTTCGGGAGTGTCGCTGGACTGATCGCACGAGTTGGAAGCCAAAGCTGCTACGGCACAATCGAACGGTGTGGTTCAAGCGTTCAGGGAGTACCTGGGTTGCGGTGGAAGGGGTCGAGTGGCGCGGCGATGTGCAGTTCTAATTCCGCACGAGGTCAAGAAGAAGGGAGTACGGCAGCCGTGGGAAGGACCCTTCAGCCCAACTTGACGCTGCAACCGACGGGCCGCTGCGCGGCCCGCGGTTGAGCGCCAGTCGTTGGGCAGGCTACAGGGGGCACCATGCGCGCAGTCACATCAGCCGTTCTCCTGAGCACTGCAGTTGGTGCTGCGCTAGCAGGAGCGCAGACAGAGTGGAACGATTGGTTCCAGGCGAAGACTGCGGCGGCGACGCGTGCCCTAGTATTTGTTTCGTGCACAACGCGGAATGCTGACACCCCGCCGCTCCTTGCCATCACTTCTCAGAATGAGGTCCAAGACCTTCTCCGCGGAGTGCTGGTCGAAGAGCATGATTTAGAAGTCATGAGAGGCCGCCTTGGCTCCGGTGCGTATGTCGCGTTTGAGTTCTACCGGGCGGAAGGGCAACCGGCACTAGCCACGATGGTGGTGTTTCCCGACGACTCACTCCGAGCGAACGTGGCCACCGCTCCCACTTGGGCGAGTTCAGAATTCGTGCCGACCCGAGAGTCATGGAGCTTCATCAACAACTGGCTCAGAAACCGTCGACTGGCGTTTCCTGAATGTGCAGAAGGCATGGGACACACTCGCGTGCCTGCTGCCCAACTGCCCGCTTCAGCGGACGGCGCTTCGCGCCGCCGCTGAGCGAGCGTCGTTGGACGGATCAGAGATGCGTAGCGTAACGGTGGCCGCTCTCGGCGCATTCATGATCGCGAGCTGCTCGACTGCTCCTCGCGCTAACACCCCCCGTGCTCAGCATGACTCCATCTCGGAATACGCGCAGATGCAAGGGTTGCTCGATCGCGCCCTTGAGCTGGCAATGCCGATGAGTACATCTCGCGGGGAGTCAGTCGCGGTTCGAGTAGAGCAGGCCAAGCTTCCTGAAGAGTACTATGCCCTCACTGTTCAACCTGGACGTGACGAACTCGTCACTGCAGTGCTCATACAACCCGACGGCCAGTCGATCAACGATCAGTGCATCGCGCTATCTGGCAATGACGGTCTGAGCGACGAAGGACTGCGGTCTCAGCTGCGCATTCGGCGGCATGAAATGACAGAACGGACGTGTCCATCAATCCGAACGAGCTTCGAGGCACTATCCCGGTTACCGTTTTCCGTGTTAACGCGTGAGATCAGCTTGCGGTCGCCACATATCGACATTCTGGTCAGTGTGGGCGGTGAGTGGGTGCGAGCTTCGTATCAGAGTGACGGCGCGATACAGCGATGGGCACTAGAGACTCTCGGAGAAATCAAGAAATGCGTGAAGGAACCGTGACCAGCCCCGTGACCGTCCAACTGCATAGTGCAGCGGACGGCGCTTTGCGCCGCCGCTGAGCGAGCGGACGTTAGCCGGACTTGATGTGACCCATGGATGAACAGCCTCTGGGAACCTGGGAGTCGTCGCTTCTCGAAGATCTCTGTGTAGATCTTCGTCGTGTTGGTGTTCACGAAGCTGGAATCCCGAGCGATTCGCGGACCGTAGCATTCGTTGAAGCGGTGCAATCGAAGTTCGCCGAATTGACCACGCGCGGTGTCGAACTTGGTCCCCGAATTGCGGCGCTCAGCGCGGAATGCGGTTGGGATATGGAGGAGCTGCTCACTCAATGTGTTGCCTACCCAAAGCTCATCCCAATGGTCCGCGAAGCTGACGGTGTTAGGCGCGCGCTTCGTTGTCCCGGGTGTCGGAGTAGAGAACGGCCACAGTCAGACGATCACTTCTTCCTCTGCTCGGAGTGTCTGCATGCGTGCCTTCATGCGGTGCGAGTTCGCGTCCCCCTGCCAGGGATGCTCCTGTTCCGCACGTACTCGCAACAGTGGCGCTGCCCGCATGCTGGCGATGAGACGGTGCTAGTGAAGTATCCAGACGAGTACGAGTTGTATGGAACGGGTAGTTGCGAAACCTACATCGTGGAAGAATTGAATCGCCGGAAGCGCGCCGGCTAACTGCCCGTTCAGCGGACAGCCTTTGCGGCGCCGCTGAGCGAGCGAACGTTGGGCAGATGAGAGCGAGAATGGACCCGCCGAATCGCGAGACGTTCAGGCTCCCGGCATGGTTGGAAGCTTGGTATTACGTCATCGCGAGCGCGTTCGCAGGTCTCTTCCTGCTATGGGCCCGAAGGAACGCCGGCCATGGTGATTTCGTGTTGCTTGGAGTCGCCGGGTCGTCGTTCCCGTGGTTGTTGATCGCGGTGCCAATGACTGTCGACGCGTGGCTGCATGAGTCCCACTGCTCAGGTGCGCCCTCGCGCATATGCCTTTTGGGTGCCTGCATCACGACGACGTACTTCTTTATGAACTGCAACCCGTGGCTATTAGCCTGGCGCAGTGTGCCCGCCATCGTCGCGTGCCTTGCGTTGGGCATCATGTTACTTCGCGCCATGTTCCGCGGATACCAAAGACTCCGCCCGGCCGGTGCGGCTCCGCGTATCGAAGTCTCAAAGTAGAGGGACAGAAATACGGTGTTGACCAGCCACTCACGAACTTCCCACCTCGACGCTGCAACCGTCGGGTTGCATCGCGGCCCGACAGTTGAGCGCCTGAACGATTGGCCGCACGAAGCGACCTAGTCTGCGGCTCATCCGCCCCACATGCAGCCTGTCGCAAGCCAGCCTTCGTCGTCGCCACGGCCAGAATGCTGTGAACTCTCTTGCTCGCGGAGAACTCATGCCCAGTACCGACAGGTCGAAGCCAACGGGGGGTCCGGACGGCAGACTTCATCTACTAAAACGAGTAGTCATCTTCGCGCTAGCTGGTCTACTTGTTTTTTATCACATGTACACCCTCTTCGATCTGTACGTTCGCTCGGGCTCTGACATTTACGGAGGCCCGGGCGCTAACGGACACCCCTTGTATATGCACACACATTCTGTTCTTCGCCTCTTGATAGTTGTCAGCTTGGTTCTTGTTGCCATGAATAGACGCGCTGCGTTGTATGGAATGTGGGCTGCAATCGGCGCATTGGTGGCCACGCACTACTGGGCATACTTCTTCGAACTTCCGTTTCCCTTCTTGGAGGGAAGGCAACCGCTCTCATTCCTGAAAGGCTTCATCATTCCTACGGTGATCACGCTGCTGTACTTGTCGACACACTCTCACCGCAATCTGCGCGGTACTGCCTAACCCCTTGCTCACGCTGACCCGCTACGGCAGCCTAGCTTGAACGTTCGGCGTCACACCAACACCCCAGGCATCGGGAGGCACTATGTCTGCTAGCTCTGGATCGAGCCCGACCATTACACCCGGTCTGCTCTATCGCGACGCCGCCGGAGCCATCGATTGGCTTTGTCGAGCGTTCGGCTTCGAGAGGCGTCTCGTGGTGCCGGCCGAAGACAACAAGATTGCGCATGCGCACCTCGTTCTAGGCAATGGTGGCGTCATGCTCAGTTCAGCGGAGAACTACGCCTATCCGAACATGTGCAAGTCTCCACGCGAGGTCGGCGGCGTCGGCACGGTCGAGATCATCGTTTTCGTGCCCGATCCTGATGCCCACTACGCTCGTGCCCTGTCGGCAGGCGCCGAGATCGTCATCGCCATCGAAGACAAGCCGTACGGTGGTCGCGGCTACTCCTGCAGGGATCCGGAAGGTCATGTCTGGGCCTTTGGGAGCTACGACGCCTGGGCCGAGTAGCGCAGCGCGATGACGCCCAACCTCTCGGTCACCGCGACAGCCGACGGCAAGCCGCCCAACGGCGCGTTTCATCGGCCGCCACTTCGCGCCGCCGCTGAGTTCGCGACCTGGGCTGTGGGGAATCGACCATGAGGGCACGGCGGCTTTTGGGAGTTCTGCTTGTCACGGCCGTCATTGCCGGGGCGTGTGACGTGGACCTCTTCGGATTTGATCGTCGGACAATTGCAGGGCCTTACGGACTCCACGTGTTTGAGGGCGGCCGCTATTACGTGGTGCGGGAGCGGCTGGAGGACGGCTGCGGGATCACGAACGGCGACGTTCGGAGAATTGGCTGGAACGATCGGGTGATCCTGGTCGAGCAGGAGACTTGTAAGGTGTTGAACGCACCGCCCGAGTTGATGCTGATCGACATGACAACGCAAGCGGTTTCCGGCCCGTTCTCCGAACGCGATCTTGCGACAATGCCTGAGCTCAGGTCCATTCACCTGGTCAATGCTGACGAGGTCTGGGACAAGCTCCCGATATTTGGCTCTTAGGCGGCAGGCGTCCCGGAGCCAGGTTGCTGAACCGAGCTACTCGAATGCAATGGCAACGCCTGGAGGTGGTTCAAGCGCTGAAGTCATCGCCACCTGCAGGCACTCGCAGCTCGCAGCCGCTCGTGGGTCGTTGCTCTCGGCGCCGTCGCGGTCACGTTGAGCATGTTGGCATGTTCCGCGCCAGTGCACCGTAATAGGTCACGACGGACTGGCTGTACTCGCGGCGGAGCATACTGACATGCGGCTGGGTCTGGCTTGGCGTTGGCCTGCTTCTCGGGGCGGCGCTCGGGACACGCCAGGAAACCGGACCGCGGCCTGCCGCGCGCAAACCCGCTCAGCGACCGCCGCCGCGCGAACCGCCGCGGTTCCGAAAGCCCGGCCCGGTGGCCGGTCCGCGCCCGCCGGCGCCGGGACCACCTTCCCACTTGCCCGCCGAATCCCACAACGGCACGCGGCTCAACGTGCGCAGCCGGACCATCGTGCCGCGCGTCACGTTCATCACCTTGTGCGCAACGAACGGCCCGTCCACACCGTCGACGAACACGCGGCCCCGCAGTTCGTCACCGGGTCGAACCTCGAATCCGACCTGCGCGAGAACGGTTGAGGGCGCCAGCAGGACGATACGCGGTCCGTCCGCCGTTCTGAGCCGTGCGGCGACGACCTCGAGACCAGCCTCCGCCCGCGCGACGGAGAGTTCGTCGATCGTGCCTTCGACCATTCGCAGCGTCGTTCCGGTCGTCGTGACGTTCGTGCCGGCCGCGGCGGGCGGCTCGGCGCCACGCGCACCGGCAACGCCGGCCAGCGCGACGAACACCAGGATCAGACCGGCGGTTCGGTTCATCGCACGACGTCCCCGATCCGGTGCGCGGTCCGGGCGGTTCCGAACCGGTGGCTCAGCGTCACCATCCAGGCCGAAGCGGACCCCCCGAATCCCACGCTGCCGGACAGTCCCCAGCGGCCCGTAGCAGAGCGTACACCGACGCCGGCGGAAGCGCGCGACCCGCTGTCCGGCACGACCTCGCGCGCGGCCTCGCCCCACACCCACCACGTCCGTCCGGAGGGGCCGGGCTCGAACTCGAACCCGAGACGGCCTGCGGGGCCGTCCTCGAGAGCGACGTCCGGCGCGGTCCCGTAGCGGGTCCAGCCCACGTTGCCGAAGATCGTGCCCGGCCACGTGCGGTACTCGAAGCCGAGCGCGCCGCGAACGTCCCAGGTCCCGGTGCCGAGCCCGCGTGACTCGTCGGCCGTTGGCGCCTTCGATTCGAGCAGCGCGTCGAGCCTGAACAGCGACACGCCTCCGCCCGCGATCCGCCGTGCCACGCCGACGCGCACGTCCCCGAGCCCGAACACCGCGTCCCCGCCCGGCGTGGACTGCGCGCGGGAGCGGACGGCACCGTCCTGGCCCTTGCCGTTCCGGCGCTGGATGATGAAGGTGCCCGCGCCTGCGCCGATGGCGCGTGCGTCGCCGCTGACGGCGAGCGCGGGCACGTCGGCCCAGATCTGCCACGCATCCCCCGCCGTGAAATGAACGGTCAGGCTGTCGATGCGCGCCGCGGGGCCGCCGTCGACGTCCGATCCGGTCGAGGACATCGAGATCACGACGTCGGTTCCCGCTGCGTGGGCGGGGACGACGGTCCCGAAGACGAGGCACAGTGCGGCGCGGTATGCGAGGCACGGTGCGGCGCGGTACGCGAGTTTCATGGCGGTCCTCGGTGCGTGCGGGAGGGCGCACGCGGTCCCGGGGACTCGCTCTGCAAGCTGCATTCCGCGTGCGGGGAAACGAAATGGACTGCTGCGGAACGGCCGCGCTCGACGTTTCCGTCGAATCGGCCGCCGCGCTCGACGATTCTTGCCGCGAGCGCTACGGCGACGTCGCGCCCCCGCGCCAGCGCGCGAGCTTGTAGCGCAGCGCACGCTCCGAGATGCCGAGGCTCGCGGCGGCGCGAACCTGGTTCCCGCCGGTCGCCTGGAGCGCCGCCTCGATCAGCTCACGCTCGAGCGCCTCGACCCGCTCCGGCAGGGAGCCGGCCGCGGCGGTGCCGCTCTCCGCCCGCACACCGCTTTCACTCGAGGCGTGCACGGACGGAGGCAGATCGTCGGTCGTCACGAGTTCGCCGCGTGCGAGGACGAGCGAGCGCTGCACGATGTTCTCGAGTTCGCGGACGTTGCCCGGGAATTCGTACCGCACGAGCAGGTCCGTCGCCTCGCGCGAAAACCGTCGTGCCGTCGCGCCGTCGGCTGCGGCGTGCTTCGCGACGAAGTGCTCGATCAGCGCGGGAATGTCCGCGCGGCGGCGGCGCAGCGGGGGCACCTCGATGCCGACGACCGCCAGGCGATAGAAGAGATCTTCGCGGAACCGTCCGGCCTGGACTTCCGCCGCGAGATCGCGGTGGGTCGCGGCGACGACGCGCACGTCCACCGGGATCGGACGTTGCGAGCCCACGCGTTCGATCGTGCGCTCCTGCAGCACCCGCAGCAGCTTCACCTGCACTTCCGGCGGCAGGTCGCCGACCTCGTCGAGAAACAGCGTGCCGCCGCTCGCCGCCTCGAAGCGGCCGACACGCGCCCGCTCCGCTCCGGTGAAGGCGCCGCGCTCGTGCCCGAACAGCTCCGATTCGAGCAGCGTCGCGGACAGGGCCGCGCCGTTGACCGCGACGAACGGCGCTTCGTGGCGTGGACTGGCGGCGTGCAGCGCACGGGCCAGGAGTTCCTTGCCGGTTCCGCTCTCGCCGAGCAGCAGCACCGACACGTTCGTGCGCGCGACCCGCGCCACCGTGGACAGCACTTCGGCCATCGCGCCGCCGCCGGTGACGATTCCGGGCAGCGACTCGAGGTTCCCCAGGCGCCGACGCAATTCGCGGTTCTCGCGCTCGAGGTGGCGCTTTCGCACGGCCCGGCGCAGCACCACTTCGATCTCGTCGAGATCGAGCGGCTTCAGCAGGTAATCTGCCGCGCCGTCCTTAAGGCAGCGCACGGCCTCCCGCACCGTGCCGTAGGCGGTAACGAGCACGAACTCCACGTCGGGTGCACGCTCGCGGACGGCCTGCAGGAGCTCATAGCCGCCCATCTGCGGCATGCGCAGGTCGCTCACGATCACGTCCGGGAGTTCGCGCGCGAGCAGCTCGAGCGCGGCCTTGCCGTCGGCGGCTTCGAAGACCTCCACGCCGAGGTCTTCGAGGAAGCCGGCGAGCTGCCGACGCTGGGACGGATCGTCCTCGGCCACGAGGACGCGTGCCCACGCGCTCATCGGGTGTCCTCCACCGCCGCGGCGGGAAGCTCGAGCACCGCGTCGGTGCCGCCTTCCGCCCGCGTCCGGAGTTCGATCGTTCCGGCGTGCTCCTCCGCGATGCGCCGCACGAGGGCCAGTCCGAGGCCGGTGCCCTCGGCGCGACCGGTCACGAACGGCTCGAACAGGCGCTCCCGAATCTCTTGCGGGACGCCGGGACCGTCGTCGCTCACAAGGATGCGGGCGCGGCCTCCCGCGTAACCGGCCCGCACCAGAATTCGTCCCCCGTTCGGCGAGGCTTCGATCGCGTTCCGGACGAGGTTGATCACCGCACGCCGAACGGCGTCGGCATCGACCTGCGCACGGGTCGGATTCCCGTCGACGTCCAGTTCGATCGATCGCTCGCGGGCCTCGACGCGCAGGAGCCCCGCCACGTCCGCGACCAGCGCGAACAGGTCGGCTTCCGTGCGGCCCGCTCCGGACGGCCGGGCGAGGTCGAGGAACGACTTGAGGACACCGTCGAGGCGGGTCACTTCGTCGCGGATCGTCGCGGCGAAGGCGCCGCACTCGTCCTCGGCGGCGTGGCGGCGCCCGATGCGCTGTGCGGCGAGCGCGATGGCGTTGAGCGGGCTGCGGACTTCGTGGGCCAGTCCTGCGGTCAGCGCGCCCGCGGCGGCGAGCCGCTCGCTGCGCCGGCGCGCCTCGACCTCTTCGTCGAGCCGGCGCTGCGCGGCCGCGCGCTCGCGCGCCCGCACGCGCGTGCTGATCGCGAACGCCGCCCCCGCGACCGCCGCGGCCAGCGTGACGAGGGCCACGAGCAGCGTGCGGCGACGCGCGGCCGCGGCACTCGCGAGCAGCGGTGACGCATCCAGGCCGACCCGCAGCGTGCCCGGATGGCCTGCCGGCCCGGCAACGGCGATGGGGACGTCGTGGACGGCACGTCCGCGGATCGAAAGGTCCGCGTGTTCGTTCGACGAACGCTCCGGGACGGCCTGACCGTCCCAACTGGCCGAGTAGGCCGGCCGGTGCGGGTCGTCGCCGTACACCAGGTAGAGGACGGAGCCCGTCTCGACCACGCGTTGCAGCAGGTTCTCGACGCCGATCGTGCGGGCGAACGAGTACGCCGCCGTCAGGTCGACGCTGACCACGACCGCGCCACCCGCCGCGCGCGTCACGGCCGCGGCGCGATGTCGGGCGGCGCCGTCCGCGTCCCAGGCGAAAAGCGACATGTCGTTGCCGTCGCGCGCCGCCGCGCGCGCCCAGGCGAGTGCGGCGTCGGGGAGCTCTGCGCCGGCTTCGATCTCGATGCGGCCACGCGAGTCGAGCACGAGGACCGTGTCGAATCCCGCCTCGAGCCGCTGCCGCTCGAGCACGTCGCGGTCGACGGCGCGCCGGTCGATCAGGAGCCCGAGCAGGCGGCCTCCGTCCACGAGCCGCGCCGTGAGCTGTTCGTCGAGTTCGCGGCCTGCGGCGTTCGCGGCCGCGAGCGCCGGACCGAGCGAGCGTGCCAGCAGGTCCGCTTCGACTTCGAGGGCGCGCATCGTCTCGCGCTGCTGTTCGCGCGCCTCGAGCACGGCCCACGAGGCCAGGATCGCGGCGAGCACCGCGAGCACTCCGAGCCATAGCGCGAGGCGCACCCTAGCGACTCCACGGGACGGTGGGACTCATGAACCCGCAGTATCTCCCAAGTGCAACCGGCCGGATGTCGCGGTGACATCCGGCCGGATCCGAGGTTCCGACTCAGCGGCGCGGGCAGTTCGCGCCGCCGGCGCCCCCACCCGCCCCGGGACCGTAGCCGCGCCCCGCTTCGCCCGCGCGACCACGCTGCGCGCCGCCACAGCTCCCGTCACGCAGACGCTGGCGCGCGCGATCGCCCTGGCCGGGCGCCTCGCCGGTGCCGCGCGTCTCGTTGCGCATGGCGCGGACGCGGTACGTCTCGCCGTTCGCCGATCCGGCCTCCACGCGTGCCCACACACGGTCGCCGACCGAAACCTGGCGTGCCGCGTCTCCGGCGGCCAATTCCAGCCGGTACGAGACCCCGCGGTCGCACTGCACGGTGACGCGGTCGATCTCACCGTCGGACGTGCGGACGCGCTCCTCGATCGCCGTGACTTCGCCGCGCACCCCGCGTTTGCCGGGGTCGTTCGCCGCATTGCTGCCCGGAACGAACGCGAGGGCCGCGCAGAGCGTGATGAACCACCTGGTTGCACCGTTCATGGAGTTCTCCTTTGCGGTCCCCGCGTTCGCGAGATCACCGCGGTGTCACCAGCCGAGACGGAGCTGGAGCATGGTCTTGATCGCCGCCAGGGCCACGGGGCCGATGGGGCTGTAGTCCGGATCCTGACCGTTGCAGATGCCGTCGCCGTCCGCATCCGGGCAGTCCGGGTTCGGGCAGTCGGGATACGGCGGCTCGTAGTCGGGGTCCTGGCCGTTGCAGATGCCGTCGCCGTCCGCATCCGGGCAGTCCGGGTTAGGACTGTTGGGATGGGCCGGCACGTAGTCCGGGTCTTCGCCGTTGCAGATGCCGTCGCCGTCCGCATCCGGGCAGTCCGGGTTCGGGCACGGTGCGAGCTGTTCCTGGCGCGCGGCGTTGTCCGGTCCGAAGTTGGCCGCGACGGCCGACCCGACCCCGAGCGTGAGCAGTGCGACGCACAACACGATCGTTGTCTTGCCCATGGTCCTCTCCTTCGATGTCACTCCGCGGTGCCGTCGCCCTTGACCGCGCGTCCCCGTTCGACGTGCGGCGTGGCGTCGCCCCTGCTTCAGCAACGCGCGTGCCACGCGTCGCAAGTCGTTGAACGACGAGCGATGTGGGGGAAATGTCGCGCGCACCGGGGAGTCCCGGTGCGCGTGATACGGCAGGATTCGTCGACCGCGGCGGCAGGATTCGTCGAGCCGAAGCGCGGCGCGCCCGCGGCGCACGCCACGCCGGATCCGTCGCGCTAGAACACGACCTTCACCGTCACCACGCCGTCGTGTCCCGTCGGCACGCGCAGCGTGCGCCCGTCGATCGTGAGCGGCGCGCCGTCCTCCTCGAGGAAGTTCGACAGCACGGCGCGCTTCGGCGCGCGCGGCAGCGTGATCTCCGCCACGGTGTCGCGCCCGAAGGCCTCGTACCAGCGCAGCACCCAGCCGCTGCCGTCCTCGGCGAGCTTGAGGCCGGTGAGCACGACGTTGGCCGGGCGGACGTCGACGAGTGAGGAGCGTGCGGCCGCCGCGGCGGCGGAGCCCGCATGGCGCGTGCCCGTCCGTGCGAGGAGCGGCTGGTTGTACTCCCAGCCGCGGCGCGTGGTGTCGGCGTCGGACCAGCGGCCCGTGTGCGGGTACAGCGCGTAGGCGACGGAGTGCCTGCCGCGGTCGGCGGTCGGGTCGGGCCAGACCGGCGAGCGCAGCAGCGAGAGGCGCAGCACGTGGCCCTTCGCGTCGAAGCCGTACTTGTCGTGCGTGAGCAGGCTCACGCCGTAGTCGTCGGCGGACAGGTCGGCCCAGCGCTGGGCGGGCACCTCGATCTGGGCCTTCTCCGCGGGCAGGTCGTTCTTCGTCGAGCGGCGGATCGTTCCGAAGGGGATGTCGAACGTCGCGAACGGGCTGTCGAGCTTGAGCGGGAAGGCGACCTTGAGCATCGTTTTCTCTTCCCACCAGTCGATGCCGGTCTCGAAGTCGATGCGGTCGAGACCGTTCCACAGCACGACGTCCTGCGTGAGGAAGGTCGTCGGGAAGTCCTCGGTCGGGTAGTCCTTCTTGGCGCCCGGCTTGAGGTAGTCCCGCGTGAGGCGCAGCACGACGCGCACCGGGCCGTCTTCGACGACTTCGGCGCCGCGGAAGGACGACGGGTAGCGCGTGCCGGTGAGGCCGATGTTCCACGCGTCCCACGCGTCGGGGCGGTCTTCGAGGATCTGGAGGTCGTTCCCCGTGCCGGCGAGGAGCTCGCGGCCGCTGCGTTTGTCGACGAGGCTCTGCAGCCTGTCGCCGTCGAACGTCAGGCGGAACAGCGCGTTCTCGAGCGTGCCCTTGGTGGCGGTCAGGGGAGTCGGTGCGGGCGCCGACGCGGGCGCCTGGCGCCGCAGGTCGTAGAGCGCGTACCCGAGCGCGGGCACGTCCTCGGCGACGAACAGGAGGTCGCGCCCGTAGCGGCCGGTGGGGACGACCTGCGTGCGCACCTCGTGCCCCGCCGCGTCGAACAGCGCCCACGGCCCGGCGTCGCCCGTGTCGCCGGCGGGGAGCGCGTAGCGCACCGCGTCGGTGCGCGGCCACGCGAGCGGGTTCCACACGAGGACCGGCGTGCCCGTCACGCGCGAGGTGTCGACCGCGCCCTCGAGCGCGCCCAGCGCACCGTCGAGTTCGTGGCGGCCGATCTCGTCGGCGGCGCGGTGCCGCGCGGCCGCGTCGATGTACACCTCGCGGATGCCGGAGCCCGGGAGGATGTCGTGAAACTGGTTGAACATGACGTCGCGCCACGCGGCCTCGAGGTCCGCGCCCGCGTAGGCGCGGCCCGCGGTCGTCGCCAGCGTCCCGAACGTCTCGGCCTCGGTGAGCAGCACCTCGTTGCGGCGGTTCCAGTTCTTCGTCGAAGCCTGGGTCGTGAAGGTGCCCTGGTGGTACTCGAGGTACAGTTCGTCGGTCCACACGGGCAGCTTCGTCAGGTCCTGCGTGCGGACCCACGCGAGGTACTTCGTCGCGGTGCCGTGCTCGATCGACGGGAACACGAGCAGCTTCCCGAGGTGATCGATGCGCGCGAGCATCTCGAGCGACGGGCCGCCGCCGTGATCGCCGACGCCGAAGAGCACCAGCATCTTGCGCAGCCCGGTGTTGGCCTCGTACTGGCGCATCCAGTCGACGAGCTTGTACGGGTCGTCGACCTCGCTCACGTAGTCGAACGGGAAATACGAGAGGACGCGCGAACCGTCCTTCGACTGCCACCAGAACAGGCGGTGCGGGAACACGGTCGTGTCGTTCCAGCCGATCTTCTGCGTGATGAACGCGTCGATCCCGGCCTGCCTGTACATGAGCGGCATGTTGGCGTTGTAGCCGAACGAGTCGGGGTTCCAGCCGATCTTCACGTCGGCGCCGAGCTTCTGGCGGAAGTAGCGCTTGCCGTACAGGAGGTGCCGCGCCCACGACTCGCCCGCGGGGAGGTTGCAGTCGGGCTCGACCCACATGCCGCCGACGACCTCCCAGCGGCCCTCCTTCGCGCGCGTCTTGATCTCGTCGAACAGGCTCGGGTAGAAGCGCTCGATCCAGTCGTAGTACGCGGCCGAGCTCTGCGTGTAGGTGAAGTCGGGACGGGCGCGGAACATGTTCATGACGGACGCGAACGTGTTCCGGCAGACCTGCACCGTCTCCTTTTCGCGCCACAGCCACGCGGCGTCGATGTGCGCGTTGGCGTCGAAGTAGAGCGTGAAGCGGCGCGCGAACTCCGCGATCGGCGCGATCTCCTTGGCGAGCTTCGCCACGCTCGCGTCCCAGGCCTCCGGCTTCCCGTTCGCCAGGGCGGAGGTGTCGAGACCGCGCGCGAGGCGCTCGAGCAGCGCGCCGATGCGCTTCTTCTCGTCGCGGTCGATCGTGGAGCGGTCGGTGCCCGGGTCGACCTTGACCCGTGCGTTGCTCTGGTACGTGTCGAAGCCCAGGAGTTTCTTCGCGACGCGCAGGCTGAGCACCACGTCGTCGACCTTCTGCCGCGATTCGCGCGCTGCCGGCAGGGTGAGCTCGATGGCCGCCTTCCAGAGCCGCAGCGGCGAGCCGCCGGTGTTGACCGCGCGTACCGCGACCTGGAACGTGTCCCCGGGGTGCGCGTTGTCGGTCAGCGGCACGGTCCCGTCCCACTCGACGGTGCCGCGGCGCTCGCCGTTGACGAACACCTCGCCCTTTTCCTTGACGCCCACGTGCAGCACCGCGGGCCCCGCGACCTCGAGTCCCGCGACGGTGCGCGGCAGCACGATCGTGCGCCGGAACCAGCACGAGTCGACGTCCTTGAGCCGCGTCTCGAGCGCGTAGTCCGTCCACGTCGTGGACGCGCCGGCGAGCGTCAGCGCCTCGGCCTCCTTGTCGAGGCCGGACTTCCTGAGATCGGGGCTCGCCTTCCAGCCGTCGATCCGCGCGAGGGTGAGCTCGTCGACGCGCGCGGCGAGGCGATCGACTTCGTCGGGCGCCGCCGCATCCGCGGCCCGTGCCGGAGGGACGAACGTCGTCACGACCACGAACAGAAGCGCGAGGAGGATCCGATTCGGGCGCACCGTTAGTCCTTTCGCCGGTCAAAGAGCACCGCGGCGAGGATCACCACACCGACGACCACCTGTTGCACGTAAGAGTTCACGTCGAGGAGATTGAGCCCGTTCTTCAGTATCGCGATGAGCAGCGCGCCGAGCAGCGTGCGCGCGATCGAGCCGCGCCCGCCGGACAGGCTCGTGCCGCCGACCACGACCGCGGCGATGACGTCCAGCTCGTACATCTGGCCCGCGTTGGGCTGGCCCGAGTTCATGCGCGAGGCCATGAGCACGCCGGACAGCGCGGCGAGGAGGCCGCTCGTGACGTACACCGCGAGCAGCACGCGGCGCGTGTCGATCCCCGCGAGCCGAGCGGCCTCCGCGTTGCCGCCGACCGCGACGACGTGGCGTCCGAAGCGAACGTGCCGCAGCACGACGTGCGCGACCGCGAAGACCGCGAGCATGCACCACGTCGGCAGCGGCACGCCGAGCGGCCGCGCGGCGCCGAGCACCGCGAAGCTGTCGGGCAGCTCCCACACGGGGCGGCCGCCGGTCACGACGAACGCCGTCCCGCGCCACACCGTCATGAGCGCCATCGTCACGATGAACGGCTGCACGCCGAAGCGCGTCACGAGGAGCCCGGCGAGCGCGCCCGACAGCGCGCCGAACAGCAGCGCGGCCGCGAGCGCGGCGAGCGGCGCGGCCGGGCCGCCGGCCGCCTTGGCCGCGAGCGTTCCGACGATGCCCGAGAGCGCGACGACCGAGCCGACGGACAGGTCGATGCCGCCGGTGAGGATCACGAACGTCATCCCCGCCGCGATGATCGCCGTGATCGACGCCTGCAGCGAGACGTTGAGCAGGTTCTCGGCCGTGAGGAAGTGCGGGGACAGCAACGCGAGCACCGCGCACTCGAGGAACAGCGCGAGCGCGATGCCGAGCGCGGGGAACCGCGACCTCACGCCGTGCCTCCCGTGCCGAGCGCCAGCGCGAGCACGCGCTCCTCGGTCGCCGCGGCGCGCTCGACCGCGCCGACGACGCGCCCGCCGCGCATGACGAGCACGCGGTCGGAGAGCGCGAGGAGCTCCGGCAGGTCGGACGAGATCACGATCACGCCCGCGCCGCGCGCCGCGAGTTCCTCGATCAGGAGGTGGATCTCGCGCTTGGCGCCGACGTCCACGCCCGCGGTCGGCTCGTCGAACAGGAACACGCGCGCACCGGCGAGCAGCCAGCGCGCGAGCACGACTTTCTGGCGGTTGCCGCCCGACAGCGCGCCGACCGGCGCCTCGACGTCGCGCGGCGTGAGTTGCAGCCGATCCGCCATCTCGCGCGCCGCCGCGGCCTCGGGCGCGCGCGCGATGAACGGCCCGCGCCGGAAGCGGCCGAGGGCGGTCAGCGTCGCGTTCTCGCGCACGTTCAGCGCCCCGACGAGGCCGAGCCGGTTGCGATCCTCGGTGAGGAACGCGAACCCGAGCTCGATCGCCGCGCGCGGCGACGCCGGTGCCACCTCGCGCCCGTCGAGCCGCACGGTACCGCCCGTCCGGGGCACCGCCCCGAACAGCAGCTGCGCCAGCTCGCTGCGCCCCGCGCCGACGAGCCCCCCGATCCCGAGCACCTCCCCCGCCTGCACCGTGAGGTCGACCCCGACGACGCCCGTCCCCGACAGCCCACGCGTTTCCAATAACGGGGGCTCCTGTATCGGGGGGCTCTGTAGGGGCGGGTTAAGGCGCCGCAGGCGCCGCAACCCGCCCGCGTCGCGCCCGGCCATCACATCCGCATCCACGTCCCTCCCCACCATCGCCCGCACCAACGCCCCGCGATCGAACTCCCCCACCGCGCCCGTGCGCACCACCGCCCCGTCCCGCAACACCGTGATCCGCTGCGCGACGCGGATCACTTCCTCGAGCCTGTGTGAGATGTAGATCACCGCGGTCCCCGCGGCCGTGAGCCGCGCGAGCGCCGCGAACAGCCGCTCGGTCTCGGGCCGCGTCAGCGCCGCCGTCGGCTCGTCGAGCGCAAGGACCCGCGCCGCGCGCGCGAGCCCGCGCGCGATCTCGACCATCTGCCGCGCGGCCACGCCGAGCTCCGCCACGCGCCGACCCGGCTCGATCGCGGTCTCGCCGAGCTGCGCGAGCGCCCGGCGCGCCAGCGCGTCCATCTGCGGGCGGTCGAGGAGCCGCGGCCAGCGCGCGCGTCGCGGCTCGCGGCCGAGCGCGACGTTCTCCGCCACGGTCAACTCGGGCACGAGCGAGGCGTCCTGGTGCACGATCGCGATGCCGAGCCGCGCGGCCGCGGCCGGCGACGCGACGAGGACCTCGCGACCGTCGAGCGCGATCGTCCCGGCCGACGCCCGCACCGCGCCGCCGAGCACCTTCACGAGCGTCGACTTCCCCGCGCCGTTCTCGCCGACCAGCGCGTGCACCTCGCCTGCGGCGACCTCGAAGTCGACGTCGCGGAGCGCGGCGACGGGGCCGTAACTCTTCGAGACCCCGCGCAGCGCGAGGCGGGGCGCACCGACCGCGCCCGCGGCGGCGCTCATCGCGCCGGCTTCTGTTCCAGCGCCTGGCGGTCGACGATGCCGACCGGCACGGGGACGACCTTCGGCACCTCGCGCCCGGCGACGTAGTCGGCGATGCGGTCGATCGTCGTGGCGCCGATGCGTTTGGGGTCCTGCACGACGTCGGCGACGAGCTGCGTCCCCTTGCGGATCGCGTCCGCCGCCGGAGGCGTCGCGTCGTAGCCGACGACGAGCACCTTCTCGCGCTTGAACTGGCGCGCCGCGTCGAGCGCGCCGAGCGCGGAGTCGTCGTTGATGCCGAAGATGCCGTCGAGGTCGGGGTGCGCCTGCAGCACGTCGGACGCGGCCTCGAGCGCCTTGTCGCGCACGCCCTGCCCGTTCACGTCGGCGACGAGCGTGATGCCGGGGTGGGCCGCGATCGCCTCGCGGAAGCCCTGCACGCGATCGAGCACGGACGTGATCGCGGGCTGGTCGATGATCGCGACGCGGCCCTTGCCGCCGAGCCGCTCGGCGAGGAACTCGCCCGCGAGCCGCCCGCCGGCGAGGTTGTCGGACGCGACGTGCGAGACGACCTCGCCCTCCTGCGCGGCGATGTCCGCGGTGAACACCGGGATCTTCGCCGCGTTCGCCTTGCGGATCGCGGGCCCGACGCCGCGCGAGTCGACCGGGCACACGACGATCGCGTCGACCTTGCGCGCGACGAAGTCCTCGACCTGCGCGGTCTGCTTGCCGAGGTCGAATTCCGCGGCCGTGACGAGCAGCTTGAAGCCGTGGCGCGCGGCGGCCTCGTTCAGGCCCTCCTCGAGGTCGCGGTAGAACAGGTGGCCGCGCGTGAGCAGCGAGACGCCGATCGTCGTTGCCGGGCCCGCGCCTGCGGGACCGCCCGCCGTGGAGGAGGCGGCGCCGGCGCGATCGTCTCGCGATCCGCAGGACGTCGCGAAGAGGAGGGTGGTGAGGCACAGGATCGCCAACGCTCGACGGGACATCGGAGTCGCTCCGGCGCGGGGGGAATCGGGATTATAGGGCCGAGCCGGGGTCATCCAGAACCCCGGTCGCGGTCGCACGCGCGACGTCCTCGAGCGGCTCTCCGGGGCGGGGCTACAATGCGCTCCGCCTCGAGGGTTCGGATTCCATGTCGGTCGCCGTGACACGCTGCGCCGGTCTTCCGCCGTACGGTCCGCTCGCACGCGGATTCCCCGCGCATTGGGGAGCGCTGGGCCGGGAAGGCGTGGTCGTCGAGTTCCGTTCCGAGGCCGGATCGTGGATCGGGAACTTCGCACCGGGTGAGTTTCGCCTCGACCTCGTTGCGGTACATCCGAACGGTCGTGACGCCGTCGTCGTTTCCCGCGGAAGTGTCTTCGTCGTCGACGTGGCCGCCGGAACGGCGGAGTGCGTGGACGAAACTGTCGCGGCCCTCGAGGTCAGCGAGCCCCCGGGCTGGGTGTTCGACAGCTGCGGCCTGTCCCTCTTTCGACTCGGTCCCGACGGAATCATGTGGCGCACGCCGAGAATCTCTTGGGATGGCTTCGAGGCGCTCGAGGTGCGCGGTGACGAAGTGGTCGGACTCTGTTGGGACATCAGCGATTCCTGGCTCCCGTTCCGCGTCTGCCTGCGCACGGGGGATGTCATCAGCTGCCCAACCCGCTTCTCCGAGCCGTAGCGATCCCGCGCCGACGCGATCGGCGGGACCCTGCTGAATTCCCGTCGGACGGAACGGGACCCGGTTGAAATCACGTCCGCAGGCCTTGGAGACCCGTTTGGGGGCTCAGAACGGGAATCGAGACGGGTCCTGCGCCCCTCGCGCGTGTTGTTCGGGCCGAAAACGGGATTTCAAGGGGGTCCCGTTTGGACGAGCGGGAATTCACGCGGGTCCCGCAAGTGCGCGGGCGGGGCAAGCCCCGCCCCCACGGGCCATGAGCCGCGTGTCAGCGCGTCTGCGTCCGGTGCGCGCGCCCGCTCAACAGGCCATCGCGCACGCGCTGCACCTTGGGGTCGCCCGGCGCCTGCGTGAGCGCACGGTCGATTTCGGCGAGGGCCTCGGCGCGGCGGCCGGCGTCGAAGAGGAACGCGGCGAGGTCGGCGCGGAGCCCGGCGTCGCGCGAGTCCATCTGCAGCGCGCGCTGCAGCGTCGCGATCGCGCGGTCCAGCTGGCCGCTCACGCCGAGGAGCCGGCCGTAGCTCGCGAGGTACGAGACGTCGCCCGGCGCGAGCGCGGAGGCGCGCTCGGCGCAGCGCAGCGCGTCGGCGTTGCGGCCCGCGTCGGCGTGGAGCTTCATCAGGATCGCCCACGGGAGCGGATCGTCGGCGACGACGGTCACGCTCTTCTCGAGCAGCTCGCGCGCGCGCTCGGCGCGGCCCGCGCTGAAGGCGAGGATGCCGGCCTGGCGGCGCGCGTACGTGTTGGCGGGCGCGACGCGCAGCTCGGCCTCGTACTCGGCCGCGGCGCCGGCCTTGTCGCCGCGCTTCTCGGCGAGCTGCGCGAGCACGAAGTGCGCGCCGGACGCGTCGGGGTCGGCGGTGAGCGCGTCGCGCGCGAACGGCTCGGCGAGCTCGAGCTGGTTGTGGCGCGTCAGGAACTCCGCCACGAGCGCGTACGGACGGGGCGAGGACACGCGGCCGAAGAGGCCGGCGGCGGACGGGGACACGGGCGGCGGCAGCGCGCGGCGCACGGCGGCGGCCGCGGCGGCGACGTCGAGCGGCGCCGCGGGCGGGGCGAGCCCCGTTCCGGCAGGTTTGCGCACGTACACCGCGGCGACGTCGTCGAAGTACGCGAGCGTCCACTCGCGGTCCGCGGCGAGGCGCGGGATCACCGGTGATCCCAGCTCCGCGACCGCGGCCGTGAAGTGCCAGCGCGCGTCCTCCTCGCGCCACGCGGCGGGATCCTCGAGGAGGCGGCGGTAGCGCTCGAGGAAGGCGTTGCCGTGCACCTCGAGCCGCGGGTCGATGTAGACGTCGAAGCCCTGCGCGACGAGGTACGAGCCGCAGAACATCGTGTTGAACAGCGCGCCCGGGACCGGGTGCTCGCGCAGGAACTGCGCGGCGCCGACCGGCCAGCGCGAGGTCGCGAGGCCCGTCCCGAACTGGTTGGTGTCGTGCTGGCGCACGTTGAAGCGGTCGGTCGCGAGGTCGCGCGCGGTGACCAGCGCGCCGAGGGCGATGGCCGCGAGGAGCACGCGGCGCAGCGGACCGGCCGCGCGGCGCAGCAGGCGCGCGTCGGCGACGGGGTACGAGGAGGCCGCGTCGGTCACGAACGGGATCGCCGCGAGCGCGAACAGCGGGATGTTCCGGATCGAGGTGAGCGCGAGGTACAGCTGGGCGAGCAGGAGCAGCAGCCAGAACGGGTCGACCTGCCGCGTGTTGACGACGAGCGTGACCAGCGCGAGCGCGCCGGTGACCGCGAACCAGCGCACCGCGGTGTAGTCGAAGCCGAAGGCGAGCGTGCCCTTGATCTCGTCGCTGAGCGCCTTGTAGACCGGGTCGTGGATTTCGTTCAGGAGGTTCACGCCGTAGAGGACGCCGCGCACGCCGAACGGCGTCACGAAGCACGCGGCGCAGACCGCGGCGAGGACGGCGGCGACGGGCAGGAGCGGGCGCAAGGCGCGCAGGCTGTGCGAAACGTCGCGCAGCAGGGTGCGCCCGGCCTCGACGAGCAGGAACAGCCCGAGCACCGCCGGCCCGAGCAGGAACTGCGTGTGCAGGTTGGCCCAGAGAACCTGAGCGACGGGCAGCACCCACAGGATGCGGCCAGGCCGCTCGCGCCACCGCGCGATCACGGCCAGGTACAGCGCGAAGAACAGGAACGACGCGATCTCGGGCCGCACGAAGAAGCGCTGCGTCGAGGCGAGGATCGCCGCGAGCGTCACCGCGACCGCGGCGAGCGGCGCGCGCCACGGCCGGCCCGCCAGGAGCGCGAGCGTGAACGTCGTCACCATGACCGCGCACTTCGCGACGACCGCGCCGCCGTAGCCGAAGGCGTGCACGATGCGGTAGACGAGGTCGCAGTACAGCCAGCGCATCTCGGTCCAGGCCTGGCCGCGCGAGACGTACGACCACGGGTCGACGGACGGGATGCCCTGCGTGACGACCAGCTCGCCGGTCCTGTACTGCCAGAAGAAGTCGGTTTCCCAGATGCGCCGCAACGCCGCGAACACGAGCAGCAGCGCGAGGCTCGCGAGCGCCGCGATGAACAGCGTGCGGTCGAGCGGTGAGTCGGCCGGAGCGGTCCCCGCGGCGGGCGCGTGTGCGCGCCGCGCGATGCGTGAAGGCGATTTCGTGGTCACGTCCGGACCATAGCACGATCGCAACTCGGTGCGAACGGTCACCGCGCACGTGCGAACGGCCGCGTCCGCGCGGGTCCGTGCGCGGTTAGGAACTTCTTAGGATCGAAGTAGGAAGCGTGTAGGAACGCGTTCCACGCGCGCACCGCACACTCCTCCGTGTTGGATGAATCACCACACCACGGAGGACACGACATGCGAATCGACCTGTACGGCGCGGTGCACAAGGGGATCCGTTCGGCCCTGTTCCAGACGATCGGCGAGGTCGGCCGGACCGACTTCGCGAACGACGACGCCGCGGCGGCGGCGCTGACGGCGATCGAGCGGACGGTGCAGTTCCTCGACGATCACGCGGAGCACGAGGACCGCGTGGTGATGCCCGAGATCCAGCGGCTGTCGCCCGAGGTGTACACGGCGCTCGAGGACGAGCACACGCGCACGCACGGCCTGCAGCGCGAGCTCGAGCGGCTCGTCGCCCGCACGCGCGAGGCGCGCGGCGAGGAGCGCCTGTCGCTCGGCCGCAAGCTGCACGGCCGGCTGTGCCTGCTCGTGGCGGAGCACCTCAGGCACATGGACCGCGAGGAGACCGAGGCCAATCGCGTGCTGTGGGCGCACTTCACCGACGAGCAGCTGCTCGGCCTGCACGGGCGGATCGTGAGCGCGATCCCGCCGCCGAAGATGGCCGAGGCGCTGTCGTACATGCTGCCGGCGATGAACGTCACCGAGCGCACGGCGTTGATCGCCGGTATGCAGGCCGGGGCCGCCGCCGCGGGCGCTGCCGCCGCGGGCGCTGCCGCCGCACGCCGGACGGCCTGACGATGACGTGCGCGCCGCACGCCCGCCGGATCGCCGGCGGCCTCCTCGCCCTCGCGCTCCTCGCCGCGACGCTCGTCGTCGTCGCGCGCGAGGCGCGGGCCGGCGGCGGCGCGCCGTTCCGCCTGGCCGACACCGGCCTTTACGCCGACTTCGCGACGCGCACGATCGACCCGGAGGTCCTCACCTACGCGCCGCAGTACCCGCTGTGGACCGACGGCGCCGAGAAGCGCCGCTTCGTCCGCGTGCCCGCCGGGACGCACGTCGACGCGTCGGATCCCGACGCGTGGACGTTCCCCGTGGGCACGCGGCTGTGGAAGGAATTCGCGTACGACGGCCGTCCCGTCGAGACGCGGTACATGGAGCGCCGCGCCGACGGCACGTGGCTCTACGCGACGTACGCGTGGACCGCGGACGGCGCCGACGCGGTGCTCGCGCCCGAGCGCGGCCTCGCGGCCGTGCGCACGATCGCGCCCGGCGTCGCGCACGACATTCCCGGCGCGATCGACTGCCGCGCCTGCCACCAGGGCCAGCCCAACGAGGTGCTCGGCTTCTCGGCGCTGCAGCTGTCGCCCGACCGCGATCCGCTCGCCCCGCACGGCGGCCCCGTGCCCGCGGGCGCGGTCGACCTGCCCGAGCTCGTGCGGCGCGGCCTCGTCGTGGGACTGCCGCAGGCCGTGCTCGAGCACCCGCCGCGCATAGTCGCGGCGACGCCGGCCGCGCGCGCGGCGCTGGGCTACCTGCACGGCAACTGCGGCGGGTGCCACAACGCGCGCGGGCCGCTCGCCGACCTCGGGTTCTCGTTCGAGCACACGACGGGCGTGCAGCAGGCCGCGGACGAGCCCGCGCTGCGCACGGCCCTCGCCCGCGCCGCGGCGATCGAGAAGCGCATCGCCTCGCGCGATCCGCTGGTCCAGATGCCGCCGCTGGGAACGAAGCTCGTCGACGGGCGCGCGGTCGCGCTCGTCGAAGAATGGATCCACGACCTTCACAGGGGGAACTGAACATGAGCCTGCATCGTCTCGTCACCGTATTGCTGGTTGCCGCGGTCACGCTCCTCGTGGCCCTTCTCGCCCTCGCCGACGCCGTGGCCGCAGGCCCCGGAGACGTCGAGCGCGGCGCCGTCGAGCGCGGTGCCTACCTCGTGCGCGCGATGGCGTGCAACGACTGTCACACGCCGTGGAAGGTGGGTCCGCGCGGCCCCGAGCCCGACATGTCGCGCATGCTGTCCGGACACCCGTCCGATCTCGTGATGCCGGCCGCCCCCGCCCTGCCGCCCGGTCCGTGGCTGGTCGTGTCGTCCGGAACGAACACGGCGTGGGCCGGACCGTGGGGCGTGAGCTTCACCGCGAACCTGACCCCCGATCCCGAGACCGGCCTCGGCAAGTGGACGGAGCAGAACTTCGCCGACGCGATGCGCAGCGGCCGCCACATGGGCCGCGGGCGTCGGATCCTGCCGCCGATGCCCTACCCGGCGGTGGGCGGACTGACCGACGCGGACCTGCACGCGGTGTGGGCCTACCTGCGTTCGATCCCGGCGGTCAGGAACCGCGTGCCGGACCCGGTCGCCCCGGCGGCGCGGTGACTCGCGGGCCGGGCAAGCCCGGCCCCTACGGTCCAATCCACACTGCATGCATCGGGGCCCCGCGCGTAGAATCTCCCGCGCGGGGCCGCGATGATCTCTGACGAAGTCGCCAGCTTTCTCGAGTCCGGCGTCTCGATCCTGGTCGGGACGCGCGACGACCGTCTCGTGCCCGAGGCCGTGCGCGGCTGCGGCGCCGCGGTGTGCGCGGGCGGCACCGAGCTGCTGGTCCTCGTCCCCGAGGCCACGGGCGCGGCCACCGTCGCCAACCTCGCCGCGAACGGCCGGATCGCGGTCACCTTCTCGCGTCCCACCGATCACCGCTCGCTGCAGATCAAGGGGCGCGTGCTCGAGCTGCGCGCGGCGGGGGACGGCGAGCGCGCGATCGCCGACCGTTACCGTTGCGGCTTCGCGCAGGAGCTCGCGCTCGTCGGCGTGCCGCCGCGCATGACGATCCGCATGGCGATGTGGCCGGCGCACGCGGTGCGCCTCGCGATCGCCGGCGTGTTCGTCCAGACGCCGGGGCCCGGTGCGGGGGCGACGTTCGGGGCCGTTCCCGGCGAGAACGCGCGATGAGCGTGCGCCTCGAGGACATGGGGCCCTGCTTCCAGGGCGTGATCCCCGCGATCATCGCGACGTGCGGCCTCGACGGCGAGCCGAACGTCACCTACCTCTCGCAGGTCTACTACGTCGACCCGAAGCACGTCGCGCTCTCGCGCCAGTTCTTCAACAAGACGGCCCGCAACGTCTCCGAGAACCCGTTCGCGTCCGTGTTCCTCATGGACCCGGTCACGTTCGACGGGTACCGGCTGCGGCTGCGTTTCGATCACGCGGAGACCGACGGCCCGCTGTTCGACACGATGGCCATGCGCATCGAGGTCATCGCCTCGCACACGGGCATGGCGGGCGTCTTCAAGCTGCGCTCGGCGGACGTGTACGAGGTGCTCGCACTCGAGCACGTGACCGGCTTCCTCGCGCCGCTCGACCCGGCGCTCGACGCGCTGCCCGTGCCCGTGCTGCCGCCCGGCCCGCTCACCGAGGTGCGCGGGCTGCAGGCGATCTCGGAGCGCATCAGCCGCGCGCTGGACCTCGAGCAGCTCTTGAACGGGACGCTCGTCGCGCTCGACGAACTGTTCGGCTTCTCGCACTCGATGGTGCTCGTGCCGGACGACGGCGGGCAGCGGCTCGTCACGGTCGCGAGCCACGGCTACGGGGCGGGCGGCGTCGGCGCCGAGGTCGCGCTCGGCGAGGGCATCGTCGGCACGGTCGCGGAGCGGCGGCGCATGGTGCGCGTCGCCGGGATGGACGAGGGCCTGCGCTACGGGCGCGCGATCCGCGGGCGCATCGCGGAGAGCGGCGACGCGGGCCGGCTCGCGCCCGAGATCCCGCTGCCGGGGCTCGCCGACGCGCAGGCCCACCTCGCGCTGCCGCTGTGCGCGGGATCACGCCTCGTCGGCGTCCTGAGCGTCGAGAGCCGCGATCCCCTGTGCTTCGACGAGTGGGACGAGGCGTACCTGCAGATCATCGGCAACCAGATCGCGATGGGCATCGACCGGATGCAGGACGAGGACCCGGAGCCCGCGGCCCCCGCCGCAGCCGCGTCTCCCGCGACCGCGGCCGCGGCGGCCACCGCCCCGGACGCGCGGACGCGCCGCACGCTCGTCTACTACCGCGGCGACGACTGCGTGTTCGCGGACGGCGAGTACCTGATCCGCAACGTCCCCGGCAAGATCCTGTGGAAGGTCCTGCGCGAGCACGCGCGCTCGGGCCAGGTCGAGTTCACCAACCGCGAGCTGCGCCTCGACGCGTCGCTGGGCCTGCCCGCGGTGAAGGACAACCTCGAGAGCCGCCTGATCCTGCTGCGGAAGCGCCTCGAGGAGAAGTGCCCCGACGTCCGCCTCGTGCCCGTCCGCCGCGGGCGTTTCGCGCTCGAGCTGGACTGCACGCTGGACCTCGTCGAAAGGGACTGAGGCGTGACCGCCGCGCGCGTTCGGGCCGCGGCCCTCGGCGTGTGCGCGGCGCTCCTGCTCGTCCTCGTCTACGTGCCGAGCTTCAAGGGCGCGTTCGTGTTCGACGACCTCGCGTCGATCGTGCACAACCCGACGATCCGCTCGCTCGCGCCGCTCACCGGGCCGCTCGCGCCGCCGCACGACGGCAGCCCGGTGCAGGGCCGCCCGCTCCTGAACCTCTCGTTCGCGGTGAACCACGCGCTCGGCGGCCTCGACCCGTGGGGCTGGCACGCGGTGAACCTCGCGATCCACGCGCTCGCCGCGTTCGTGCTCTTCGCGCTCGTGCGGCGCGTCCTGCGCGCCCCGCCGCTGGCCGCGCGGTTCGGCGCGTCCGCGGGGCCGCTCGCGTTCGCGATCGCGCTGCTGTGGGCCGTGCACCCGCTGCAGACCGAGTCGGTGACGTACGTCTCGCAGCGCGCCGAGTCGCTGATGGGGCTGTTCTATCTCGTGACCGTGTACGCGGTGCTGCGCGCCGCGGAGCCGGACGGGCGCAGCGCGGCGCGGGCCGCGGCGTGGGGCACGGTGGCCGTCGTCGCGTGCCTCCTCGGCGTCGCGACGAAGGAGGTCGCGGCCACCGCGCCGCTCGTCGCGCTGCTGTTCGACCGGACGCTCTGCGCGGGCTCGTTCGGGGCGGCGCTGCGGCGGCGCGGCGCGCTCTACGCGGGGCTCGCGGCGACGTGGGTGCCGCTCGCGTGGCTCGTCTTCGGCGCGGGCACGCGCAGCGGCACCGCGGGCGCGGTGCCCGGCGTGAGCGCGCGGAGCTACGCGCTGACGCAGCCCGGGGTCGTGCTGCACTACCTCCGCCTCGTCGTGTGGCCGCACCCGCTCGTGCTCGACTACGGGTGGCCGCTCGCGCCGTCGCTCGTGGGCGCGCTGCCGGCGCTCGTCGTGCTCCTCGCGCTGTGCGGCGCGACGCTCTACGGCGTCGTGCGCGGCGCGGCGTGGAGCCTCGCCCCGGCCTGGCTGCTCCTGATCCTCGCGCCGACGTCGAGCGTGGTGCCGATCAAGGACGCCGCGTTCGAGCACCGCATGTACCTCCCGCTCGCCGCGCCGCTCGCGCTGCTCGTGCTCGGCGTGTACCTCCTCCTGCAGCGGCTCGCGCACGAGCGGGGCCTCGGCGCGCCGCGTGCGGCCGGGGCGGGTGCGGCGCGGACGCTCGGCGGATCGCGCGCGGCCGTGGCGGGCGCGGCGCTGACGCTCGGCGCCGCCGCCGCGCTCGGCGCGGTCACTTACGCGCGCAACGGGGACTACCGCTCCGAGCTGACGATCTGGCGCGAGACCGCGGCCCGGCGGCCGGACAACGCGCGCGCGGCGATGGGGCTCGGCAACGCGCTGCTCGACCTCGGCGCTACCGACGAGGCGCTGCTCGCGTTCGACCGCGCGATCGCGCTCGCCGCGAACACGGCGACCGGCCCCGACCGGGCGCGGCACTTCTTCAACCGCGCCAACGCGCTGGCGCGGCTCGGCCGCACGGCCGAGGCGCTCGCCGAGTTCGACCAGGCGCTCGCGAACGACCCCGCGTTCGCGGAGGCGTACAACAACCGCGGCGCCGCGCACATGGCGGCCGGCGACATGGAGCGTGCCCTGCGCGATTTCGAGCGCGCGATCGGGGCGCGGCCCGGCTACGCCGACGCGTACAGCAACCGCGGCACGGCCCGCGCCCGCGGCGGCGACCTCCGCGGCGCGCTCGCGGACTTCGACGAGGCGCTGCGCCTCGACCCGGCGTCGGCGGCCGCGTGGGGCAACCGCGGGGCGGTCCGCCTGGCGCTGGGCGCCTGCGCCGAGGCCCGCGGGGACCTCGAGGCGGCGCTCCGGATCGACCCGGCGCTGGCCCTGGCACGGACCACCATGGACGAATTGTCGCGCCGTTGCGGAAGAAATCACTGAAGGTTTCTTGTGTAACCAAGTCAATAACTGAGTATTGCGCCCAAGGCGGCACCCCGGTAACTTCTGCACGTTACCGCAGGGGAGTCGCATGAAGCCGGGGAGCCTCCTCCGCAGCGTCCTCGTCACCGGGCTCGCACTGGCGATGTCGATGCTTCCGGTCCGCGCCGACGACTTCGCGGGCTACGAATGGTCGATCTCGATCTGGCGCGGCGCCTCCCCCTTCTCGCTTGCGCCCCCGACCAACGGGCCGTCGCCGGCGTTCACCGCGCGCGACGTCACCGATCGCACCGCGACGTTCGTGGCCGACCCGTTCCTCGTCAACGACAACGGCACGTGGACGATGTTCTTCGAGGTCTACGACCACGGACAGGGCGACATCGGCGTCGCGACGAGCCCCGACGCGTCGCACTGGACGTACCGGCAGATCGTCGTCGACGAGCCGTTCCACCTGTCGTTCCCGTACGTGTTCCAGTACCAGAACACCTGGTACATGATCCCGGAGAGCCACGCCGCGCGGAACGTGCGGCTCTACAAGGCGACGTCGTTCCCGACGCAGTGGACGTTCGTGCAGACGCTGCTCGACAACGTCGACTTCGTCGACCCGATGATCGTGCTGCACAACAACACGTGGTACCTCTTCGCGTCGCCGCCGACCAACGACAGCCTGCGCCTGTTCACCTCGGCGAGCCTGACCGGCCCGTACACCGAGCACCCGCGGAGCCCGGTCGTGAGCGGCAACGGGCACATCAGCCGCGGCGCGGGCCGGCTCCTCGACTACAACGGGCAGCTCTACCGCTACGCGCAGGACGACGCGCCCACGTACGGCATCAAGACCCAGGCGTTCCAGGTCACGGACCTCACGACGACGACGTACGCCGAGGTGCCCGTCACGCAAAACCCGATCGCGCAGCCCGGCAAGGGCGGCTGGAACGCGCAGGGCATGCACACGGTCAACCCGGTCCAGTTCGACGCCACGACGTGGATCGCGGCCGTCGACGGCCAGGGCGATTCGTCGATGATGTCGAAGGGGAACTGGGCGATCACCTACGTCGACAGCCAGGAGACGACGGCGACCAACGGCGTCGCGTCGAACGTCCTCGACGGCTCCGCATCGACCACCTGGCAGACGCAGTACCAGGCAGCCTCGCCCCCGCCGCCGCACGAGGTGCAGATCGACCTCGGCGCGGGCGCGGACGTGTTCGGGCTGCGCTACCTGCCGCGCCAGGACGGCGGCACGCGTGGGAACATCGGCGCGTGGGAGTTCTACCTGAGCGCGGACGGCGTCAACTGGGGCCAGCCGGTCGTGTACGGCACGTTCACCAGCGACAGCGCGCGCAAGGAAGTGCGGTTCGACACCGCGACGGGCCGCTACGCGCGCTTCCGCGAGATGTCGTCCGCGACGGGCGACCCCTACGCGACCGTCGCGGAGTTCGACCTGCTCGGCGCGACCGTCTACGGCAACCATCCCCCGACGCAGTCGATCCAGTCCCCCGGCGCGGACTCGACGATCTACATGGGCGACGCGCTCACCTTCGGCGGGCTCGGCAGCGACGTCGACGGCGACTTCCCGCTGGCCTTCCTGTGGCGCTTCGACGACGGGTCCGGAATCTCGAACTCGACGCTGCAGAACCCCGGGCCGGTGGTGTTCCGGAACCCCGGCACGTTCGTGGTGACGTTCCGCGCGACCGACGCACGCGGCCTCTCTGCGACCGCGTTCGACACGCGCACGATCACCGTCCTCAGCAAGATCATCCCGCAGACGAACTGGCGCGTGACGTACTTCGACAGCCAGGAGACCGTCGGCGAGTACGCGCCCGCGACCAACGCGATCGACGGCAAGAAGACGACCTTCTGGCACACGCAGTGGAAGGACGCCCAGCCGCCGCCGCCGCACGAGATCCAGGTCGACCTCGGCGCGTTCTACGACGTCGAGGGCTTCCGCTACCTGCCGCGGCAGGACGGCGGTTTGAACGGCCGCTTCGGGCAGTACGAGTTTTTCCTGAGCACCGACGGGACGAACTGGGGCGCCCCGGTCGCGACGGGCAGCTTCGCCAACGACGCGACCGAGAAGGAAGTGAAGTTCCAGGCGACGACCGCGCGCTACGTCCGGCTGCGCGAGATCACCTCCGCGAACGGCGACCTCTTCGGCTCGATGGCGGAGCTGAACGTGCTCGGGCTCGCGTCGGCCACGGCGCCGAGCCGCGGGCCGCGTGCGCTGTTCGGCCTGTTCCCCAACCTCGCGAACGACGGGGCGCTTTCGAGCAGCTTCGGCACCGGCGGCGCGGGCGCCGCGTCGACGGGCACGCAGCCGCTCGGCGGAAGCCGGCCGCGCTGAAGCCGCGGCCGCCGCAGCGACCGCCCGGGGCGAACGTCAGCGCGCGAGGGCGCTTTCGAACAGCCCGCGGACCTGGGCCGCGCCCGCTTCGGACAGATGATCGGAGTCCGCGTAGTAGAAAATCCGTCCGGACTTCCACCGCACGGAGCCGTCGCGGTTGTAAAACACCCGGTCCGCGCGCAGCAACTCGACGTTGGGGAACTCGCGCGCGGCCGCAGCGAGCGTCGCGAGGGCCTGCTTGCGCAGGGGTTCCTTGGGGTCGGGCAGCGGACTGCGGTCCCCCCGCCCCGCCCCGTCCTGCCAGGCCGCGTACTCGCGCAGGTTGATGGTCGGGTTCCCGCCCACCACCGGCACCTGGGCGACCAGCACGACGCGCCCGGCGAGGGGTGCGACCTCGGCGAGGAACGCGCGCAGCGTGCCGCGGAAGTCGAGACCGGGGCCGATGCGGGTGTCCCAGCGGTCCACCACCACGACCACGCGCGGGTGCCACGTGCGCAGCCACTGCCGCCGCGCCGCGTCGAACGCGCGCGCCTCGCGCGGGTTGGGGAAGATGTCGTTGACGGTGGCGCTGAAGAACGCCGGCGTCTGGTCCGCGGCGAGGAACGCGACCGAGAGGCCCCGCTCCCGGCAGATCCCGTCGATCAGGTTCGAGTACATCAGCGCGTGCGAGCTGCCCAGCACGACCACGTCGGGGCTCTCGCCGCGGCCCCACGCGTGGCGGATGCCGCCGGCGGCCCACGTCCCCTCGCGCGGCGCCATCGGCGCGAAGCGCACGTCGTGGTAGCGGTGCGCGAACGTCGACGGATCGGGCTTGGGCACGCGGCCCGCGCTGTAGGCGAGCCCGCGGAACTCCGGCGGGTCGAACGGCGCGGCGGCCCGCGCGGCGCGCGGCGCGGTGGACCCGGTGTAGAGGGTCGCGCCGAACGCGCACGCGAAGGCCGTGCCGATGACGGCGAGCCGCCACTCGCGGCCCGGGCCGCGGTTCCGAAGCGGCTTTTCGACGACGAAGTACGCGAGCGTCGCGAGCCCGCACGACGCGAGCGCGCCGAGGGCCGCCCCCGCGAGCTCGTCGACCCCGAGGAGCCCCGCCTGCAGACGCCCCATCGTGATGAGCGGCCAGTGCCACAGGTACAGCGAGTACGACGCGCGCCCGGTCGCGACCATGAACGGGTGCGCGAGCAGCCGCGCGAGGAGGCTGCGCTCGTCCGCGATCCCCTCGAGCATGAGCGCGGTGCCCGCGGTCGGCAGGAGCGCGATCCAGCCGGGGAACGCCGTGCCCTCGCCGGTGACGACGCAGCCGGCGAGGACCAGCGCGAGCCCCGCGAGGCCCGCGGCCTCGCGCCACCACGCGGGCCACGCGCGATGCGCCGAGTCGTCGCCGGGGACGAGCGGGATGCGCCGCGCCGCGAGCACCGCACCGAGCAGGAGCTCCCACGCGCGGGTCGGCAGCATGTAGAAGGTCGCGGCCGGGTGCGTGTACGAACCCGCGAGCGAGGCGGCGAAGCTCAGCCCCGCCGCGCCCGCGAGCCACGGCCAGACGCCGCGCCGGCGCAGCCGCGCGAGCAGCACGAGCGAGGCCGGGTAGAGCAGGTAGAACTGCTCCTCGACCGCGAGGGACCACGTGTGCAGGAGCGGCGACGACGACGCCGCGTCGCCCCAGTAGCCGCCCACCGTGCGCCAGATGTAGACGTTCGAGAGATTGCCGAGCGCCCACGTCGCGTGGTGCGCGACGTCCGAGCCGACGAACGGCGTGAGCAGCGTCCACAGGAGGACCGTGCCGCCGATCGCGGCGACCGCGTTGGGCAGGAGGCGCTGGATGCGCCGCGCGTAGAACTCGCGCAGCGTGAAGCGGCCGTCGCGCACGTCGTGCAGGATGATCGAGGTGATGAGGAACCCGGAGAGGACGAAGAACACGTCGACGCCGACGAACCCGCCGCGCAGCGCGGCGGGACAGACGTGGAACACGAACACGGCGAGGATCGCGACGGCACGGATGCCGTCGAGCGGTGCGGAGTACTTCACGCCCGTCCCCTGCCCGTCCCGTGGCCCGACCGCGCCCGCGTCCGCGTCCGCACGTGCGTCCTACCAGTGCGCCGGCTTGATCGAGGCGATGCGGTCGTTGAGGTTGAAGGGCCGCAGGCTCGACTGGTCGCGGACGAACACGCGGCACTCGCCGCGGAACTCGGGCTCCGTGCAGAACAGCCACGCGCCGCTGCGGATCCTGAGGCTGGAGATCGCGTTCCGGAAGCCCATCCGGCCGAGGTCCGGGACCGGGCCGCCGATGTCCTTCGCGCGGCCCTCGTAGTCGCCGTCCGCGTAGATCGTCAGCTGCGGCCCGCCGCCGCGCTCGAACGGCCGGAAGTCGTCGGGCAGCTCGTTCAGCGGTACGGGGCGCAGCGAAGAGATGCTGTCGCTCCAGCCCGCTTCCTTGAGGCTGCGCGCGCTCCTCACGAAGATCTCGCAGCGGCCGTGGAAGTCGGCGTCGCTGCAGATCTCCCACGCGCCACCCTCGATGCGCAGGCTCGACGTGCGGTCGTTGAAGCCGACGGTGCGCAGCGTGCCGATCGGGCCGGTCAGGTTGCGCGCGTCCCCGCCGAAGTCGCGGCCGTCGAAGAGCGTGATCGACGGCTCGGCGCGCCAGCGGTCGCGGTCACGATCGCGATCCCGGTCGCGGTCGCGGTCGCGGTCACGATCACGATCCCGGTCGCGGTCGCGGTCCTCGAAGCGCGCGTCGTAGGGCAACGTCACCGCGATCGACATGATCCGGTCGCCGAAGCCGATCGCGTGCAGGTCGTCGAGATCGGACGTGATGACGAAGCAGTGCCCGCCGAGGTTGGGCTCCTCGCACGCGGTCCACTTGCCGGAGACCACGCGCACGCTCGACGCGGCGGCCCCGAAGCCGCGCGTGCCGAGGTCCGCGACGCCCTGCCGCAACCGCAGCGGCCGTCCTTCGAAGTGCGTGTGCTCGAAGAGCACGATCTCCTGCGCGACGGCCGCGCCGGCCCACAGCGCGAGCAGCGCCGCGACGATGCTGACGGACACACGGGACCTCATCCGAACCTCCTGCAGCGATGCTGCGAATATGGGTTCCGAAGTCCCGATTGTCAGGCCCGTTCAGCCTTGCCCGCCATAGCCTGCCGGCGTCCGTCCGAGGAACTTCCGGAACGCGCGCGTGAAGTGCGCCTGGTCGCAGAACCCGAGCCGCAGCGCGAGCCCGCCGAGGTCGACGCGCCGCCCGCTCTCGAGCTCCTCCATCGCGTCGTGCAGGCGGTAGCGCTGGATGACCCACTTCGGCGAGACGCCGACGTAGTCCTGGTAGAGCCGCTGAAGCGTGCGCAGCGTCACGCCCGCCGCCGCGGCCGCGTCCTCGGCGCGGACGAGATCGCGCGCCGCGAGGATGCACTCGATCGAACGGCGCACGAGCGCCGCCTTCGGATCCGGCGCCGGAACGCGCTCCGTGAGGAATGCCTCGAGCAGCGCGATCGCGGCGGGCACGTCGTCGCCGCAGGCAAGCACCCGCTCCTCGAGCGCCGCGCCCGCGGGGCCGAACGCGTCGCCGAGCGGCACCACGCGATCGGTGAGCGTGCGCACCGGCGCGTGCCAGTACGGACGGAACGCACCGGGGTGGAACTTCGCACCGTACACGCGGCCGCGTTCTTCGATCACGCGGACCATGCGCGCGGTCGAGACGCCGGCGAGACCGGACCGCCCCGCGCCGGCCTCGACCACCAGGTAGCACGACGGGTGGGGCAGCGTCTCGCGCGTGAGCGGCGCCTGGCCGCGGAGGTCCCACGAAATGGTGAAGAAGCGCTCGACGAATTCGGCGACGGGGCCCTCGGGCGCGAAGCGCCCGACCGGCGACAGCTCGCGCACGGAGGCGACGTCCTTCACGCCGCGCGGCTGCCAGTCGATCGGTTTCGCCATGCCGTTTCGTCCTCGATTTCGGCCCGGTCGATTGTCGCGTTTGTACAATACCGCGCCCGCGTTTCGTTGCATCCTTCTCGCATGATCGACAAACTGCTCGCCGCCCCGACCCGGACCGTTGCCCCGGCCCCGACCGTGGCCCTGGCCCTCACCCTCGCCCTGACCTTCGCCGCCGCCGGCCCGGCCACCGCGGCCGAGCCCCCCGCCAAGGAGCAACGCGTGAGTCACCACGCCAAAGGCACCTTCACCGTGAACGTCGCCCCGCTGACCGAGGGCGCGCGCAAGGACGCGTGGTCCCCGGGCCGCATGTCGATCGACAAGCACTTCACGGGCGACCTCGCCGGGACCAGCCAGGGCGAGATGATCACCGCGATGACCGAGGTGAAGGGCTCCGCGGGCTACGTCGCGATCGAGCGCGTCGAGGCCACGCTCGCCGGCCGCAAGGGCAGCTTCGTCCTGCAGCACAACGCGATCATGCGCCGCGGCACGCCGGGCCCGTGGACGATCCAGGTCGTGCCCGACTCGGGGACCGGCGAGCTCGCCGGGATCGAGGGCACGCTGACGATCACGATCACGGGCGCGGAGCACGCGTACGACCTGGAGTACACGCTGCCCCAACCATAGGCGTTCGTCAGTAGAGTCGGGCTGCCGTAGGGGCGGGTTTAGCGAGCGAAGCGAGCGTAACCCGCCCGCGCCGACGATGCGGTGCGCGGGTGTATCCTCGCGAACGCCGTGACCCCATCCCCGCGCACCTTCGTCGGCGTCCTGCTGCTCCTGTGCGCGGCGTGGATTCCCGCGGTGTGGTTCGCGCAGCGCCAGTTCGTCTTCCCGCGGTCGATGGCGCGCGGCGCCGCGCTCCCGGCCCCTCCGCCGGACGCCCAGGTGCTGTGGATCGAGACGCCCGCGGGCCAGGTCGAGGCGTGGTACTTCCGCGCCGGAAACACGCTGGGTTTGCGCGGGCCCGTCGCGCTGTTCGCGCACGGCAACGCCGAGCTGATCGACGGCAACGTCGAGATCGCGCGGCAGTACAACCGGCTCGGCGTGCACGCGCTGCTCGTCGAATATCGCGGCTACGGGCGCTCCGCGGGGACGCCGTCGGAGCAGGACATCGTCGCCGACTTCGCCGCGGCGCGCGCCCTCGTCGGAGGGCGGCCGGAGGTCGACGACACGCGCTGGATCTACCACGGCCGCTCGCTCGGCGGCGGCGTGGCCTGTGCGCTCGCGCGGCGCGCGCCGCCCGCCGCGCTGGTGCTGCAGTCGACGTTCACGAGCATCGACGCGATGGCGCCGTGGCCGCTCCTCCCGTTGTGGCTCGTGCGCGACCACTTCGACAACCTCGGAACGCTCCGCGCGCTCGATCGTCCGGTGCTCGTATTCCACGGGACGCACGACACGATCGTGCCCGTCGCGCACGGCCGCACGCTGGCCGCCGCGGGGAAGCACTCACGGCTGGTCGAGGTCGACTCGGATCACAACGATTTCCCGGCCGCGTCGCCCGAGGTGTGGGCCGCGATCGAGGGATTCCTGCGCGAGAACGGCGATCTGTCGTAGGGCGGGTGGTGGTGCAGGGGCGGGTCAAGGCGCGAAGCGCCGCAACCCTCCCGCGCAAGGCGAACGGCGACATCGCGTCAGGCGAACGCGGCCCGGAACGCGTCCGGCGTCGACACGATGCGGCGCGCCGCGTAATCGAAGAACACGATCCCCGTTTTCACGCGCGCGATCTCGCGCCCGCCCGCGGCGTCGGAGAGGCGCGTCACGATCTCGCAGCCGCGCGACCCGACCTCGGTCACCGCAACCTCCGCGCGCAGCGTCATGCCCCACGTCGCCTCGGCGCGATAGACGATCGCCGCGTCGGTCATGATGATCCCTGCCCCGCCCGCGTCCAGTTCGGTCCAGCCGTGGTGTGCGAAGAGGCGCATGCGCGCCTCGTGCACGAGCGACAGCACGGAGTCGTTGCCGAGGTGCCCGCCGTAGTTGATGTGCCCGACCTGGATCGGGATCTCGGTCGCGAAGTGGAACGACGCGGGCAGGTCGACGGTGACGCGGGCCATGGGGTCTCCTCGAGTCCTGACGATACACCGCGGGAGAAGCCGATACACCGCAGGAGACGCCGATACACCGCAGGAGACGCTCGCGAGCCCCACGACCGTCGCGGGGGGCGCTAGACTCCCGCCATGCCCATGCGCCGCTGGCTCCGCCGCACCCTGGTCGGCCTCGCCGTCCTCGTCGTTCTCGTGGTCGCCGGCGCGTTCGCGTTCCGCGCGTGGTTCCGGTCGCAGATGCTCGACTCCGGCGGCCCGCTGCGCCCGCGGCAGGCGGCGTACGACGTGCGGCGCTACGACCTCGCGGTGTCGATCGATCCGGCGCAGAAGGCGCTCTCCGGCTCGAACCGCGTGACCCTCGCCGTCACGGCGCCGCTCGACGCGGTCGAGCTGCAGCTCGACGGGCACCTGGACGTGGGCGCCGCGCGGGTCGACGGCGCGGCGGCACGCTTCACGCACGCGAACGGGCTGATCACGGTCGAGCTCGCGCACCCGTTCGCGCCCGGCGAAAAGCACGTCGTCGAGATCGACTACGGCGGTCACCCGAAGAAGGCCGCGTACCCGCCGTGGCTCGACGGGCTCGTGTGGCGCAAGACACCCTCGGGCGCGCCGTGGATCGGCGTCACGACGCAGGGCGACGGCGGCGACGACTGGTGGCCGTGCAAGGACCACCCGTCGGACGAACCCGACGACGGCATGTCGATCGCGCTCACGGTGCCCTCGACGCTGGTCGGGCTGTCGAACGGCCGCAAGACCGGCGAGACCGTCAACCCGAACGGGACCACGACCACGCACTGGGAGGTGTCGTTCCCGATCAACAACTACGACGTGACGTTCAACGTGGGACCGTACAGGCCGATCGAGGTGCCGTATCACGGCGTCGACGGCACGCGGAACGAGACGCTCGTCTTCTGGGCGATTCCCGAGCATTTCGAGCAGGCGAAGACGCTGTGGACGGCGGAGGGTGCGCGGATCCTCGAGGTGCTGGGCAAGCGGTTCGGCGAGTACCCGTTCCTGCGCGACAAGTACTGGGTCGCGGAGGCGCCCTATCTCGGCATGGAGCACCAGACGCTCGTCGCGTACGGCGCGAAGTTCAAGGACAACGCGTACGGGTTCGACGAGCTGCTGCTGCACGAGACCGCGCACGAGTGGTGGGGGAACAAGGTCACGGCGCGCGACTGGGCCGACTTCTGGCTGCACGAGGGCTTCGGGACGTACGCCGAGGCGCTGTTCGTGCTCGACACGAAGGGCGAGGACAAGTACCTCGAGTACATGGCGCGGATCGCGAAGCGCATCGGCAACCAGACGCCGATCGTGCAGGGCCGCGACGTCCTGGCGAAGGACGCGTACATCCCCGACATCTACCACAAGGGCGCCGCACTGCTGCACACGCTCAAGTGGCTGCTCGGAGACGAGGCGTTCTTCACGGTCGTGCGGCGCTTCGTCGACGCGGACCACCCCGAGGCGTGCCGCTTCGTCACGACGGCGGACCTCGAGCGGCTCGTCGCGGAGGTCGGCGGGCGCGACATCCCGTGGTTCTGGGAGCGCTACCTGCGGCGCGCGGAGCTGCCGCGCTGGAGCCTCGCGCGCGTCGCGGCCCCGGGTGCGGGCGGCGGAACGGAGCACGTCACGTTGACCTGGGACGATCCGGCGTTCGAGCTGCCGCTGCCGGTCGTCGTGCAGGGTGCGGCGCGGCGCGTCGAGATGCCGCACGGCCGGGCCGAGTTCGACGTGCCGCAGGGCGCCACGGTCGAAGTCGACCCGCGCGGGCTGATCCTCGCCGCGAAGCCCTGACGGGATTTCTGGCCGCGCCGCACGGACGGGAACTACACTGGCCGGCGTACCCGGCGTTGCCGGCGTACCCAGCGTTGGGTGCTTCCACGGAGGCCGGCGGCCATGACCGACACGAAGATCACGCTCCCCGAATCCGAGATCCCGCGCCACTTCTACAACATCGTGCCGGACCTGCCGAACCCGCCCGCGCCGCCGCTGCATCCCGGCACGCGCGAGCCGATCGGGCCGGAGGCGCTCGCGCCGCTGTTCCCCATGGGCCTCATCGAGCAGGAGGTCTCCGCCGAGCGCTTCATCGAGATCCCCGACGAGGTGCGCGACATCTATCGCCTCTACCGGCCGAGCCCGGTGTTCCGCGCGCGCGCGCTCGAGCAGCACCTCGAGACGCCGGCGCACATCTACTACAAGTCCGAACACGTGAGCCCCGTCGGCAGCCACAAGCTCAACACCGCGCTGATGCAGGCGTACATGAACAGGCAGGAAGGCGTGAAGCGCCTCGCGACCGAGACCGGCGCCGGCCAGTGGGGCAGCTCGCTCGCCTGCGCCGCGCAGCTCATGGGCCTCGAGTGCATGGTCTACATGGTGCGCGTGAGCTACGACCAGAAGCCCTACCGCCGGCACATGATGCGCACCTACGGCGCGGAGGTCGTGGCGAGCCCGTCGACGTTGACGGAGGCCGGGCGGACGATCCTCGCGCAGGACCCGAACTCGCCGGGCAGCCTCGGCATCGCGATCTCCGAAGCCGTCGAAGACGCCGCGAAGCGCGACGATACGAAGTACGCGCTCGGCAGCGTCCTGAACCACGTGCTGCTGCACCAGACGATCATCGGCCAGGAAGCCATGAAGCAGATGGAACTGGCCGGCGAGTACCCCGACGTCGTCATCGGGTGCCACGGCGGCGGCAGCAACTTCGCGGGGCTCGCGTTCCCGTTCCTGCGCGACCGGCTGTCGGGCGCGCGGCCGACGCTGCGCGCGATCGCGGCCGAGCCCGCGTCGTGTCCGAGCCTCACGCGCGGCAAGCGCGAGTACGACTTCGGCGACACGATCGGTTCGACGCCGCTGATGCTGATGCACACGCTCGGCCACGAGTTCGTCCCCGCGCCCGTGCACGCGGGCGGGCTGCGCTACCACGGCTCGGCGCCGCTGGTGAGCCACCTCCTCGCCGACGGGCACATCGAGGCGGAGGCGTACGTGCAGGGCGACGTGTTCAGGAGCGCGGTCACGTTCGCGCGCTGCGAGGGGACGATCCCCGCACCGGAGTCGTCGCACGCCGTGCACAGCGCGATCCAGCACGCGCTTGCGGCGAAGGCCGCGGGGACGCCGACGGTGATCCTGTTCAACCTGTCGGGTCACGGCCATTTCGACCTGACGGCGTACGAGAGTTACCTGAACGGGACGATGGACCTGAACGCCTGATCGTTGCCGCCGGACGAAGGGCGGGTTACGGCGCCTGCGGCGCCTAAACCCGCCCCTACATCACACGGTCCGGCCTGGGCGCGGTTCGGTCGTGGGCGCGGTTCGGTCGTGGGCGCGGTTCGGTCGT
>JABLTH010013622.1_pt1 | contig 39389 bp, 26 predicted proteins | sample 7875711 | NCBI WGS metagenome assembly JABLTH01 (sample SAMN14941262, study PRJNA633318) | bioreactor metagenome | isolation source: bioreactor | place: China | collected 2019-03-05 | reverse complement strand
GCGACGACGGTGTTCGTGCTGGACGGCGTTCGCTACACACGGCGCGTGGTGGCGAGCAAGCCCGGCGAGGTCATCGCGATGGAGATCGAGGCGAGCGCCGTGGGCCGGCTGAACTTCGACGCGTGGCTGTGGCGCCCGATGGACGCACGGTTCGCGGTCGAGGACAACGAGCTGCATATGACGGGGCGCGCGTCGCAGGGGACGGACCAGAACGGGATGGTGAAGCATCCGGGCGTGGCGTTTGACGGCGTGGCGAGGGTGATCGCGCCGGGCGCGACCATCACGAGCGAGAACGCGAGGATGCGTGTCCGCGGCGCGACGAGGGCGCTGATCGTGCTGGCGGCGAGCACCAACTACAACCGCGAGGATCCAGGGCGGGCGCTGGCCTTTGACCGGGCGAAGGTGTGCCGCGAGCAGATCGACGCGGCGGGGAGCGATTACGCGAGGATTCGCGCGGCGGCGGCGGCGGACCACGGTTCGTTGTACGGGCGCGTGGACCTGACCCTGGCGGGCGCCGCGAGCGGCGAGGCGACGGATGTGCGGCTGGCGCGGGTGCGGGCGGGCGGGACGGATCTCGGGCTCGAGGAGTTGATGTTCAATCTCGGGCGGTACCTGCTGATCGGGTCGTCGCGCCCGGGCGACATGCCGGCGAACCTGCAGGGGATCTGGAACGAGCACATCGACGCGCCGTGGAACGCGGACTATCACACGAACATCAACCTTCAGATGAACTACTGGCCGGCGGAGGTGTGCAACCTGTCGGAGTGCGCCGAGCCCTTCTTCCGGTACATCGAGGGCGTGAGGCCGGCGGGGCGGGTGATGGCGACGCGCCTCGGATCGAGCGGGTTTGCGATGGGTCACGAGGGGGACGTGTGGCTGTGGACGGCGGCGATCGGCGAGCCGGTGTATGGGATGTGGCCGCATGGAGCGGGCTGGAGCGCGACGCACTTCACGGAGCACTGGCGGTTCACGCGTGACAAGGGGTTCCTGGCGCAGCACGCGTACCCGATGCTGCGAGAGTGCTGCGAGTTTTATCTGGGTTGGCTGTCGGCGGATCCGACGACCGGAGAGCTGGTGAGCGGGCCGGAGACATCGCCGGAGAATTCGTACTCGAAGAACGGCGTGGGCGGGACGCAGTCGATGGGCGGGGCGATGAGCCAGGAGATCATCGAGCAGGTCTTCCGCGATTTCCTGGAATGCGGCACGGCGCTAGGTATCGAGGGGGACGAGTTTGCCCAGAGGGTGCGCGAGGCGCTGGACGCGCTGGCGCGGCCGAGGATCGGCAGGGACGGGCGGTTGATGGAATGGCGCGAGGAGTACGACGAGCCCGAGCCCGGGCACCGTCATCTGTCGCATCTGTTCGGGCTGCACCCGGGCAACACGATCACGAGCGCGACGCCGGAACTTCTGGCGGCGGCGCGGAAGTCGCTGGACTATCGCTTGGCGCACGGCGGGGCGCACACGGGATGGAGCCGGGCGTGGCTGATCAACATGATGGCGCGGCTGCACGACGGGGAGGCGGCGCACGAGCACGTGCGTTTGCTCCTGGCCAAGTCGACGCTCCCGAACCTGTTCGACAACCACCCGCCGTTCCAGATCGACGGGAACTTCGGTGCGACGGCCGGGATCGCGGAGATGCTGGTGCAGAGTCACACGGGGAGGATCGAACTTCTGCCGGCGCTGCCGGCCGCGTGGAAGGAAGGGAGCGTGAAGGGGCTGCGGGCGCGCGGCGCGGTGACGGTGGATATCGCGTGGAAGGACGGGAAGCTGAGCGAGGCGACGCTGACGCCGGACGTGGATGCGAGGCTCGTCGTGAGGGGGACGAACGCGATCGCGTGCGGCGATGCCTCGGCGAAGGCGAACGAAGACCTTGTTGTTGAAGCGAAAGCGGGCGTCCGGCTTGTGGTGCGGCGTCGGTAGCGACGGCGCGGATAGAATGAAGATGCTCTTTGACAACCCGTGCTCGCGAAAGAGGGAGTGAAATGGCCGAGTGGCCAGAACGGTTGACGGGCGGTTTTTGCCGGTGTTTTTTGAGTTCTTGGGGCCGAAATGGATTCGACCGGATCGGGAACGCTTGTCGTGGCGCGTCCAGGAGCATGCTGGCCTGGTAAAAAGCATGCAAAAAATAATTGCTGAGCGTCCCTACGCTCTCGCGGCCTAATACAGGCCTCGCAATCCCCGCACGACGCCTGATGGTGCGGGGATTGAAGACATCAGGCTGGCCGTCGCGCGGTGCAACCGGGCGCGACGGTGAGAAAACTCCGGGAGCTGGACCGGAGCGAACGCTGTGGGCGGCGGTCGTGAGGTCGAGATCAAATCACCCAACACACGCGTAGAGGCGGCAGGCCGACGGTCTCGGGACGGGGGTTCGATTCCCCCCGGCTCCATTTGTTTCTTTGAGCGGGCACGGGTGGTGGTCGGCGGCAATACCCTTTCGGGCCCATGGCCGCCGTCATCACCGCGCGCGACATCTCGAAGCACTTTGCCGCCCGGACGCTGTTCACGGGCGTGTCGCTCAGCGTTGAGGAGGGTGAGCGGCTGGCGCTCATCGGTCCCAACGGCGCGGGCAAGAGCACACTGCTCAGGATTTTTGCGGGCGTGGAGGACGCGGACGACGGGACGATCCTGCTCCGCAAGGGCGTCCGGGCGGCCTATGTCGCACAGGCCGACACGTTCGAGCCCGGCGAGTCGGTGCGCTCGGCGGTGGAGAGCGAGCTGGGCGCGGCGATGCGCGCGGGGCGTCTGCCTCACCTGCACGATCAGCACGAGGTCGAGCTGGCGGCGGAGATGACGCTGAATCGCGCGGGGCTTGGCGAGCTTCTGGAGTCGGCGTGCGAGCGGCTGTCGGGCGGGCAGCGGAAGCGGCTGTCGATCGCCAGGGCGCTGGCGCAGGAGCCGGGGCTGCTGTTGCTGGATGAGCCGACGAACCACCTGGACATCGAGGGGATCGAGTGGCTGGAGGAGACGCTGAAGGGCGGGGCTTTCGCGTCGATCGTGATCACGCACGATCGCGAATTTCTCGAGGGGACCGCGACGCGGATCGTGGAGCTGGCGCCGACGTATCCCGATGGGACGTTCTCGGTCGAGGGGGGCCTGGCGGCGTTCCTTCGGAGGAAGCAGGAGTTTCTGGAGGGGCAGTTGAGCCAGCAGCAGGCGCTGAGTTCGCAGGTTCGGGAGGATCTGCGATGGCTGAGCCGCGGGGCGCAGGCGCGAAGGACCAAGAGCAAGAGCCGGATCGACGCATCGATGCAGCGGATGGACGAGCTGGCGGAGTTGAAGGCGCGGAACGCACCGGCGCGGGCGGCGCGGATTGACTTTGCGGCGACGGAGCGGCAGACGCGGAAGCTCTTGGTGGGGCGCGGGCTGAGCAAGACGCTGGGCGGGAAGAGGCTCTTTGAGAATCTCGACGTGCTGCTCACGCCGGGATCGAAGCTTGGGCTCATGGGGCCGAACGGTGCGGGGAAGTCCACGCTCATCAGGCTGCTGACGGGAGAACTTGAGAGCGACCCGCCGACGCCGGAGGTGCGGCGTGAGGAGGCGGAGATCGCGGAGCATCTGCCGCACGGCACGCCGGAGCTCGGGACGATCCTGAGGGCGGAGCGCTTGCGGGTGGTGCTGTTCAGCCAGCATCGGCGCGAGCTTGATCCGACAATGACGCTCGCGGAAGCGCTTTCGCCGACGGACGCGGTGATCTACCGGGATCGGCAGCTTCACATCGCGACGTGGGCGGGGATGTTCCTGTTCACGAAGGACCAGTTGCGGCAGCCGATCAGGTCGCTGTCGGGCGGCGAGCAGGCGCGCGTGCACATTGCGCGGCTGATGCTGGAGCCGGCGGATGTGCTGATCCTCGACGAGCCGACGAACGATCTTGATCTGGCGTCGCTGGAGGTTCTGGAGGAGAGCCTGGAGGAGTTTCCGGGCGCGGTGGTGCTGGTGACGCACGATCGGGCGATGCTGGACCGGCTGGCGACGCGGGTGCTGGCGCTGGATGGACGCGGCGGGGCGAGATACTTCACCGACTTTGCCCAGTGGCAGAGGCTGGGGCATCACCACAAGATTTCGGACGCGACGGCGCCTGCCGCATCGAACGCGGCGACGCCAACCGGCACACAGGCACCGGCGCCGGCAACCGGCGTCACGGCGAGAAAGAAGCTGAGTTACAAGGAGCAGCAGGAGCTGGCGGGTATCGAGCCGGAGATCGAGAAGGCCGAGGCGGAGTTGAAGCGGCTCGAGAGCGAGCTGGGGGCGCCGGCGAACCAGGCGGATCACCGCAGGATGGCGCAGCTGGGACGGCAGATGGCCGACACGCAGGCGCGGATCACGCAGCTGTATGCAAGATGGGGAGAGCTGGGAGAGCGGGCGTGAGCGGGTGCAAGGGCGCGAAGCAGACTTGCCGGGCCTGGGCGGGATCGGCGTCAGGACGACCGATCGGGGTGATCGTGCGTTCGCGAGGCAGGCTGAGCCTCATGAAAACACGGGCCCGGCGCGAGGCCAAGCCCGTGTGAACTCTGGCCTTGGCGCGATTTGGGAGAAATCACGCCTCGGCCGGATGGGTAGTGCCGGCGCGGAGTGAGAGCCGCCCCACGCCTACTCAAACGCGAGAACGGCGTGGGGCGCAGCACGGTATTTTCAAGATTTTCGCGAGAATCGGGTGACGGGTGGCGCGCCGCCCGAACGGAATCCGGTCTTTCTTCTTGGGCGGGGCTCGGCGGGGCTCGATAGGATGCGGGTCGTTCGCAACGCTCGGAAGCCTTGCGAGAGTCGCGTGGCCGAAAGGTTGGGCGTGCCACTCCGACGCCAAGGCACGAAGGACGCAGGGAGAAGGTCATGCCTCCACTGGTGGTGATGGGAGCGAAGATCGGGTGTTCGATGGCGGTACCGCCGACGCCGACGGGATCGCTGATCGTGCCCCCGGCGAACAAGGTGATGGGCTGCAACCAGCCGGCGGCGAACATCATGGACAACGTTCCGATCAAGAACATTGCGCCGTTCCCGCTGTGCCAGGCGAAGGCGAACCCGACGGTGATCGCGGCGACGGCGGCGGCGCTGGGCACGCCGACCCCGGCCGCGTGCGTGCCGGTGTTCCCGTCGCCTTGGAGCCCCGGGGCGAGCAAGACGATGATCGCGGGCGTGCCGGCGCTGCACGCGGGTTGCACGTTGAACTGCGCGTATGGCGGGACGGTGACGATCTCCTATGCCGGGCAGGCGACGATACAGGTGAGTTGAGGTTCGGCTACGCTTTGGCCGTATGAGCGAGAGGTCGGGCGTGAAGCATGTGTCCGCGGTGGCCCGCGCGCGTCGTACCCAGCGAGCGGTGCTGCTGGGGCTGCTGGTCAACATTGTCTTGGCGGTGGTGAAGCTGGTGGCGGGGCTGGTGGGCCATTGCTACGCGCTGGTGGCGGACGCGGTCGAGTCGATCGCCGACATCCTGGGATCGGTGGTGATATGGGGCGGCCTGCGGATCGGGGCACGGCCCGCGGACGACAATCACGCGTACGGGCACGGGAAGGCCGAGGCGCTGGCGGCGCTGGTGGTGGCAGCGCTGGTGTTCATCGCGGGCGTCGGGATCGCGGTGAAGGCGATCGACGAGCTGGTGGTCCCGCACCACGCGCCGGCGCCGTTCACGCTGGTCGTCCTGGTGGTGGTCGTGGTAGCCAAGTGGCTGATGTCGCGTTACACGTCGCATGTGGCCAGGCAGGAAGGCTCCGACGCGACGGGCGTGGACGCGTGGCATCATCTGTCGGACGCGATCACGTCGCTGGCGGCGTTTGTCGGGATAAGCATCGCGTTGTTCGGCGAGAAGATGCTGTGGCACAGCGACGAATGGGCCAAGGCCGATGACTGGGCCGCGCTGCTCGCGTCGGGCGTGATCGCGTTCAATGGGGTGCTGCTGGCGCGGCTTCCGCTGCGGGAGCTGATGGACACCGAGCCCGATGGAGTGAAGAGCGAGGTGTGCGAGACGATCCGCGGGGTGGAGGGCGTGCGCGGGATCGAGAAGTGCCGGGCGCGCTCGAGCGGCGGGCGGCATTACCTGGAGATTCACGTGGAGGTTGATCCCCTGATGAGCGTTCGCGACGCGCACGCGATCACGGGGAAGATCAAGGCCGCGGTGCGGGCCAAGCACCCACGCGTGGCGGACGTTCTGCTGCACGTGGAGCCGTGGGAATCGAGTACGACAGTGGCTTAGCGAAGGCCGTGCGGATCGTTGATGATGATGTCGGTGCCTTCGCCGCCCTTGATGACGGCGTTGTACTGGCCGTGCTCGCTTTGCTTTGCGCCATCATCGACGGCGTCGTATCCGACTGCCCAGAGCAGGTAGCCGCGATGGAACTCGTCTATGGCAGGATCGATCCGCTTGTAGCGCATGGGTTGGCCGGAGAAGGGATCGAAGAGGGCGGACGACACGGCGCGCGGACCGAGATCTTCGAGTTTTTCCGGGTAGGTTTCGTGGTCGAGGCGATGGCGTTCGATCAAGAGCATGAGCTCGAGGCCGCGGCGCGGGATGGTGTGCTGGGACCTGGTCCTCACGACCCTCAGCACAACTGGTTGCAGATAATCCAGGATCACCAGTCCGTTGCTTTGGGGAACGGTCGGGGAGTCTGGTAAGCGCTGATCGAAGGCGTCCTGCGTCGCCGCCCGCTTGGCCCAGTCGCTGAGCAGCCCGATGGCATCGCGGTTTTCTTCGTAGGTGCCGAGGCGAGGGCGGGGGCCGCCCGGCTCTTCAGGCTCGGCGAGGCCGAGTATGCTCAGATCAGTCGCTCCGACACCCAACTTGTCCTCGAGTTCCGGGGCGCCGAGGCCCTTGCGAATTCGGGAGGGGTCGGAGAAGTACCAGCCCAGCCCGTTCAGCATCCAGAGACGCTCGACCTCGATCGAGGCTTCGAGCGAGTGAGCGGGCGATTCCGCGAACACCGCCGAGATGGCATCCACCCAAGCCCTATCAATGCTCGGAGCAAGCGCCGCACTCAGCTCGCGGATGAGGCTCTGATCGGCGGAAGTTGCGAGCAGCCACGCGATGAGGCCACCGCCCCCTCCGAGCCACCGAGAGATTGCCTGCAAGTCCTTCGCCCCGCGCATGAACTCTTCGAGATCCCCTACGTCACGAGCCAGATTCATTCGGGCGACGCAGATACGCACGATGACACGGCTGCCCATCCAACCGGGTGTGCGTGGACCAACCGCGTCGACCGGGGTGAATTCGAATGGCGTCGGGCGGTCCGCGTCAGGCAGTTCGTCGAGCAGCTTGTAGACGTTGCTCGCCTTGATCTCTTCCATGAGCAGAAGGCTGTATTGCTTGTTGGCACGATCTTCGTCGGTCTTGAGTTCTTGGCGCGCCGAGGAGATCATCGAGGCATCGGGGTAGAAGCTGTCGTACTTGTCATCGACATCCTTGTGGCGAGCGAGAAAGTCAGTGTTGATCGCGTCGTATTCCTTCTTCGCTTGAGCGATGATCTCCGCCACGGTGCGCCGGCCTTCCACGCGCGCCGGCATTCCCTCCCGCATCAAGGCGTTGATCGATTCAGCGGTCGGCCGATCTTTGCGTGCGATCGCGGCCTGTGAACGGATTCCGATCTCACGGATCGTCCACCAACTCGAATACGCGATCACACCCAACCCGACGGCGAGAGCGGTGAATCGAGCGACAAATCGCACACGTTTCGGCGTCCAGAGCACGCGGATCACGCGGGAGTCACTCGGCGTGGACGGTCTGAAAAAACGCGCGCGATCCGACGGCACATCGCCGGTGTCCGCGGGGGGATCCGCGCCGCGGGGCCCGTCAGAACTCTGGGGAGGAGCGCCCACTTCGGGCCCAGCGCCGGGGCGTTCGACGAGTTCACCCCAGGCCGACACGGCCGGGGACTTGCCAGCACATTCAGCGCAGGTGACCCACGCGTCGATGCCGTCGGCGTGGGCTTGCTGGACGGCGGGCAGCCCCGCGATGGTGTACCCGCACTTGAAGCACCGATCGCGCGTGGACAGCAGGCGGCGCACGCGGAACCAGAGGAAGGCCCATCGGAGTGCGAGGAGTTCGAGGCAGGTCGTTGCGATCGCGCCACCGACCCAAAGGGCATACATCGGGCCCGCGAGCTCGCGGACCTCCGCGTCCTCGTCGAGTCTCAAGCACGATTGGAGGTCTGACCACACCTCGTCCCAGGATTCGGGAAAGGAATCCCACACAGCCCAATGCGCCACGTACAACGCGCCAAAGCCCTGCGCTACAAGCAAGCACACGCCGACCACCGCAAGGGCCAACCACGCCCATCGCGCACCCCGGCCCTGCGCCGCGGCGTGCACAAACCACTCGCGCAGGGCCTTGCCGCGCACGTTGGCACCCAGCAGAATGCGCCAGACCCGCAGGCGAAGCATCGCGTGCCTCCACCCTCAGAATACCTCTACCGGCCCGTCCTGCCTGCGTCGCTGATTTCTCTCAATTTCGAGAACAATTCGCGGTCCTGCTCGGACACTCCGCCCCGCGCGGACGGCCTCGTCCTGCCGATCGAGACGCCGCCGCCGATGGAACCCGGCCGTTCCTCGCGGTTCGTCAGGCCCGGCGTCGAAAGGCCGCGAATTCACGCCGCGCCCGGTATGACTGCCCCCCCTCAACCCGTCTACATTTGTGGACATTCGCTTCCACAAACCCGGCGTGCCACGCCGAACGGAGATTCACCCATGTCGACCCCGTCCGCCATCTCGATGCAGAACGGCAAGCTCAACGTTCCCGATCACCCGATCATCCCGTTCATCGAGGGCGACGGCACGGGCCCGGACATCTGGCGCGCTTCCGTTCGCGTCATGGACGCCGCGGTCGCCAAGGCCTACGGCGGCAAGCGCAAGATCACCTGGCACGAGACCCTGGCGGGCGAGAAGGCGTTCAACAAGACCGGCAACTGGCTCCCCGATCAGACCATCGAGGATTTCAAGAAGTACCTCGTGGGCATCAAGGGCCCGCTGACCACGCCGATCGGCGGCGGCATCCGCTCGCTCAACGTCGCGCTCCGCCAGCTCCTGGACCTGTACGTCTGCCTGCGCCCGGTGCGCTGGTTCAAGGGCGTGCCCAGCCCGGTGAAGCGTCCGCAGGACTGCGACATGGTGATCTTCCGCGAGAACACGGAGGACATCTACGCCGGCATCGAATACCAGGCCGGATCGCCCGAATCGCAGAAGGTGCTTGATTTCTGGGCCAAGGAGTTCCCGAAGGAGTTCGCGAAGATCCGATTCGGCGATGCGGCGCGCAGCGCGGCGTGGCAGAAGCAGCTCGAATCGGTCGGCACGCCCAAGCGTGAAGCGCCGGTGATGGTGGGCGTGGGCCTCAAGGCCGTGTCGGCGCTGGGCACGGAGCGGCTTGTGCACGCGGCGATCGAGTACGCGCTCAAGAACAAGCGCCGCTCGGTCGCGCTGGTCCACAAGGGCAACATCATGAAGTTCACCGAGGGCGCGTTCAAGGACTGGGGCTACAAGGTCGCCAGCACCTTCTTCCGCGACCAGACCGTCACGGAGCGCGAGACGTGGATCCTCGGCAACAAGGAAGCCAACCCCGGCCTCACGCCCGAGGGCAACGCCAGATTGATCGACCCCGGCTATGACATGATGACCCCCAAGCAGAAGGAGGGCATCGTCAAGGAGGTCGAGCAGACCCTGGCCGCCATCTGGGCGACCCACGGCGACGGCAAGTGGAAGAAGATGCTCCTCATCAAGGACACCATCGCCGACATCACCCTGCAGCAGGTCCTCACCCGCCCCAGGGACTTCGACGTCATCGCGACCCTCAACCTCAACGGCGACTATCTCTCCGACGCGCTGGCGGCCCAGATCGGCGGCATCGGCATCGCGCCCGGCGCCAACATCAACTACGTCTCCGGGCACGCCATCTTCGAGGCGACGCACGGGACGGCCCCCAAGTACGCCAACCTCGACCAGGTAAACCCGGGGTCGGTGGTGCTGTCGGGCGAGATGATGCTGCGGTACATGGGCTGGACCGAGGCCGCGGACCTGATTATCAAGGGCATGGACGGTGCGATCAGCGCCAAGACGGTGACGTATGACTTCGAGCGGCTGATGAAGGCCGAGGGAGATACGACGGTCAAGAAGCTGAAGTGCTCGGAGTTCGGGGATGCGGTGATCCAGCATATGGGGTAACGCACGGCGTCACGCAGTCGCTTATTTCCGCCTGAACTTCGTACCGAGGCATTCGGCGTTTTGGCGTACGTTGAGTATGGCGGAATGCCATTTCATTGCCATTATGAATCGACGGCGCCTTGCCGCGTCAATAACCATGTGGTGCAAGAGCGCGTGATCGTCTGGCCGCCGGGTTCGGGCGTTACGGACGGCCCCGCGCTTGCGCGCTACATCGACGAGGTCTGGCGGCAATTGTCCGAGAGGTATGAGGCGATCCTGCTGGAGGCGATTCCGATCATCGAGCGAGAGATACTGGCGTATTGCGAACCGGACGACGAATACACCCGCCGACGGCCTCGGAGTTGATGCGGACGTGGACATTCACCATGGTCAAAATAGATACCACATTCAGTCCTCGAAACAACCACGAACTCCAGTTTCATGATGAGGCCGATCTGATCGGATCGCACGAGGTGTTGATCGGCCTCAGTCGGGACCTTGTGCCGATATCGGCCCACTTGGATGGATGATCGCAGCTCGGGGAAGAAGATCCTGATGCCGCGGGCGGCATGCGCTTGTGGGCCAGATCAGCGATCTGATTCGATTACGCCCTTCTCCGCCTCATCCCCACCAGTCCCAGCAGCCCCAACGCCGCGCTCGCCGGCGCGGGGGCGATGGTGACGTTGTCGACCAGGCCGATGAAGATGCCGCGGTCGGTCGGGCCCGTGCCGTTGATGCGCAGGGTGTCGAAGGGAACGCCGCTGACACTCAGCGTCCAGTGGTTGATCTCGAAGTTGCCGGGGATGACGGCGCTGTCGCTGTTGACCAGCACGCCGTTGCGGTAGGCCTCGAGCCAGATGATGTTCCCGGCGTGGCTCAGCCACTCAAAGACGTCGACCGACGCGAAGGTCTGGACCGTGCCGTTGGTGAACCAGAACGAGCCGCACTGCGAGAACGCGGCGTACGGCCCTGGCGCCCAGCCGCCGAAGCCCAGCGCGTTGGGCGCGGAGAAGCTCAGCGAGGAGAGCGTGCCGTCGGCGCGTTCGCAGGCGAACGACACATCGCCGACACTGGCCCGATCGTCAAGGCCAAAGAACGTGATCCCGGCGTCGACGAACGTAACGCCGAGGTCGCCCTCGGCGAAGGAATCGAACGTGGCGATCGAGGCGTCGGCGACACCCAGGCCCATGCCCAAACACGGAAGCGATACGCACGCGATCGCGATCGATTTCATGAGGTCTCCCTTCGGCAAGCCCGCGACGTCCGGCGGCCGGATCGCGGTGGAGAGTCGACAACGACAAAGCCGGCCACCGCAGCCGCGGATCGGGCGACTTGCGAAGAGAAGTATGACACCGCCCCCGGCTCCGCACCACGGTAGAAAGCCCCAGTTGGGTGCGGAGTGCGCCGGCGGCGATTGGCCCACCGAAGGACGCGCGGCCGCGGCCGAGGTTTACGCCGTCTGGCGGCGGGACTTGCGGGGCTTGGGATGAGCCGAGCGGTTGGCGCTTGGGTTTGCGGCGCCGGGCGTAGAGCGTTCGGCGTTGTTGGCCAACTCGGCCTCGAGTTCCTGGCGGGCCAGCGCCCAATCGCCCTCGGGAGTTCCCGGCGCGCCGGCGCGGCGCAAGTAGATCTCATAGGCGCGCTGCGCGATCTGATCGTGGGTTAGGCCGGCGTCGTGTTGAACCTTGGTGGAATCGGAGTGAAGGATCTCGAGCCCAAGCACGGGGTTGACCTGTGTCGCGAAGGCCCCGCGCAGGCCGTCGAATCTCGATGGGCTCAGCATCTGTCCTCCCTCGGCCGACTCGAGCGTTGGCCCCAATCTCGCGTACCTTGACATGGCAGCACTCCATCGCAAGTGCCGGAATATCGACCGTTTCGGCGGTCCACTTGGGCCCAAGCGAGGGTGGGTGTCGAATTGGGCGCCTCGGGCGTCGAAAAGGTCATCGTGGCGGCGTATCAGGTTGATACGCGCGGACATGGAACGGCGTTCTCTTGGATGCCCGACGGGACGAGGTTTTTCGCGAAATCTTAGAGCTCGGGCGCAAAACCACGACGGAGGGTGTTCTCGCAACTGGCGCGGGGCTCGACGAACTGGAGTAAATAATCCATGCCGCCGGCCTTGGAGCCAACTCCGGACATGGCGAAGCCGCCGAAGGGCTGTCGGGCGACGAGGGCGCCGGTGATCCCGCGGTTGAGGTAGAGGTTTCCGACGCGGAATTCGCGTTTGGCCTTTTCAAGGTGGGAGGGCTTTCGGGAGAAGACGCCGCCGGTGAGCTTGTAGGGGCAGTCGTTGGCGATGTCGAGCGCCTCGTCGAAGGTGCGTGCGGCGAGGACGGCGACGACGGGGCCGAAGATTTCTTCGCGTGCGATGGTGTGGTCGGGCCGGACGCCGGCGAAGATGTGCGGGCCGACGTAGCTGCGTCCGGTTCGATCCTCGAGCCCCGGGGGCACGGGCAGGGCGAGCTCGAGGCGGCTTTGCGACTTGGCGATGTCGATGTATCGCTCGATCTTGGCCTTGCTTTCGGCGTCGATGACGGGCCCGATGTCGGTGCCCGGGAGGATGGGATCGCCGATCACCAGCGCGCGGGTCGCCTCGACCAGGCGATGGGTGAAGTGTCTGATGGCGGGTCCGGCGTCGCCCTCCGGGTCGACGACGATCAATCGAGAGCAGGCGGAGCATTTCTGTCCCTGGAAGCCGAACGCGGAGTGTCGGACGGCGAGGACGGCTTCATCGAGGTCGGCGGAGGTGTCGATGACGAGGGCGTTCTTTCCGCCCATCTCGCAGACAACCTTTTTGACGTGTTGCTGCTCGGCGGGGGTGACGCCGGCGGCCTGGATGATGTCGAGCCCGACGGCCTTGGATCCCGTGAAGGCGATGAGCGCGACGCGCGGATCGCGCACGAGCGCGGCGCCTGTGGTCTCGCCGGGCGCGGGGCAGAAGTGGAGAACGTCGCGCGCGAGCTTCTTGTCGACGCCGGATTGTTCCATCGCGGATTGCAGGATGTCGCACATGATGCTGGCGATGCCCGGGGTCTGCTCGGCGGGCTTGACCACGATGGTGTTGCCGGTGACGAGGGCGGCGACGGTCATGCCGCAGCAGATGGCGAGCGGGAAGTTCCACGGGCTGATGACGGCGGCGACGCCGCGCGGCTGGTACCACTGCTCGTCGAGTTCGCCGATGAAGCGTCCCAGGCGTGTGCGAGAGAACAAGGGGAGGGCGAGGCGGGCGTAGTAGTCGCAGAAGTCGATGGCTTCGCAGACATCGGCGTCGGCCTCGCGCCAGGTCTTGCCGGCTTCGCGGATCATGACGCCCGCCAGGCCGTCGCGCTGCTGGCGCATGAGATCGGCGGCGCGGATGAGAACATCGGCGCGGGTCTTGGGTTCAAGGTCGCGCCAGGCGGGGAAGGCCGCGTGGGCCTTGGCGACCATGTCGCGTGCCTGATCGGGCGTGCGATCGTTGGCGATCCTGGGCACGGTCGCGCCCGCGATGGCGGCGGCGAAGGCCTTGTTCTGTCGCTGGTCGCTGAAATCGCGGAGGGGCTCGTTGAAGAAGGGTCGGCCGTTGCCCAGGCCGTCGAACGCGGGGGAGAGCTTGTGGCGTTCGGGGGCCAGGGTGAGCAGATCGACGCCCGACTTGACGTCGGTGGCGTCGACCTTGAGGGCGCCCGGGGAGGGCGCAGAACCGGGGGCGCGGAGGAGCGCTCCCGCGTCGGCGTTGTCGAGGAAGCCGGCCTTCAGCCACGATTCATTGCTGGTGTTTTCGAGGAGGCGCCGGACGAAGTATGCCATGCCGGGGATCATCTCGCCGACGGGGACGTACTCGCGCATCCGCAGGCCGAGTTCGGCGGCGGCGTGCTTGAGCTGGTCGGCCATGCCGTGGAGCATCTGGAGTTCCACGGCGCTATGGGGCAGGCCTCGCTGCTCAAGGGCGGCGATGGTGGCGGCGATGGATCGCACGTTGTGCGAGCCGAGGGCGAGCTTCACGCCGCCGACGCTGGTGGAGCGCGGGCACGCGTCGACGAAGACTCCGGCCATGCGTTCGAAGCACGCGTCGGTCTGCCACTTGGTTCCCCAGACGGGGCAGGGCCAGCCGGCCTGCTCGGCCTTGATCGTCTCGGCGTCCCAGTACGCGCCCTTGACCAGGCGAACGGTCACGATTCGCCCGGAGCGGACGGCCCAGTCGCAGACGCGCTTGGCGTCCTCGACGCCCGAGCGCAGGTATGCCTGCATCGCCATGCCGGCCTGGAAGTTGATGCGCTGGCAGCAGCGCATGAACAGTTCGATGGTGAAGTCCTTGAGGGCGTGGTGCTCCATGTCGAAGTTGACGAAGACGCCGTTGTCGCGCGCGGTTTCGAGGATCGGCTCCATGCGGCGCATGAGGTCGTTGATCGAGCCCTCGGTGTCGATCGGGTCGCATCGTGCCGAGAGGCTGGAGATCTTGACCGACACGTTGGTGCGCGGGATCGGGCCCAGGTGATCGGTTTCCAGGCGCGGCTGCGATGGCCAGCCGGCCACTTCGGCGGGCAGGTTGGAGATGAGGTCGAGATACTTGTCGCGGTACGCGTCGGCCTCATGGTCGGAGAGGCAGGCCTCGCCGAGGAGATCGACGCTGAAGGCGATGCCGTCGTCCCAGAGCTTCCGCAGGCCGGGGAGGGCGGAGGCGGCGTCGCGCCCGGCGATGAACTTAGCGGCCATTCCCTCGATCTGCTTGCTGATGGTGGCGGCGGCGGCGCCCTTCATGATGCCGCCGGCCTTGAGGGCCGCGCCGATCGCGGTGGGAACGGTGACACCGGGCTGGCTGAGGTAGTCGTTGAGGTGATCGAGGATCGCCTCGGGGGTCCGGAGCATGGGGAAGGCGTCGACGAACCGGAACATCTGGACCTTGAACTGCGGGTCCTTCATGGACCATTCCATGAGCGCGTCGGAGTAGAACTTGGCCGAGAGCACGCTGGTCTTGTGGCCGCGGGCGCGTCGGAGCATGTCGGAGCCGAACTCGAAGATGCGGGACTCGCCGGGGCCGGCGGCGGTCGCGCCAGCGGGCGCTGCGGAGGGGATCACGACTCTTTGGGCCTGGGCCTGCTTCTTGCGAAAAAACATAAAGGCATCCTTCTCAATCGAAGGGCGCTGGCCCCTGGTATGGCGGGGCGGCGCCGGGCGGGAATTCGCCCAGCAGGGCGGGCGCAACTATACGGCACGCCGCGACGGTCATCACGCGCGTGGCGTCTTTGGGCGGTGGAGGTACGGCCGACAGAGACGGATGGTGATGGTCCGCCTTTCGCTGTAGGGTCGAGCCGCGAGCCGCGGGCATGCGAGTCGAAACGACTACCATGACTCGCTAAAAGGAGCCGACACCATGCATCCGCGCTCTCGACCCGCCTTCTTGGCTGTGGCCATTCTCGTAACAGCCACCCTCCTCGGCGGGTGGAGCGCGCCGGGCCATCGGGTGATCACCCGCGCCGCGATTCTGGCGCTCCCGGCCGACGTGCCGTCTTGGGTGCGCGATACGGGCGCTGCCGAGCTGACGGCGTTTCAGTCCAACGAACCTGATCGTTGGCGAAGCACGCGGATCGACGCGCTCAGCCACGAGAACGGCGGCGACCACTACATCGATCTGGAGCACCTCAGTGAGTACGGCCTTACGCTGCGGACACTCCCTCGATTGCGGTACGAGTATGTCGAGGCGTTGGTCCGGGCGGCTTCCAAGCCGGCGGATGAGCGTCCGGGGCGTGGGATCGACCGGTTCGACTCGGGCCGGATCGGGATGCTGCCGTACGCGATCATGGAGCACTACGCCAAGCTGGTTTCGTCGCTCAACACCGCGCGAATCATCGAGCGTGTGGGCGGCCCGGAGCGCGGATACCAGTTGGAGGCGGCGAGGGCGAATGCGGTCTATCACATGGGCCAGCTCAGCCACTTTGTCGGGGATGCCGGCCAGCCGTTGCACACGACGATCCACCATCACGGGTGGGTTGGCGACAACCCGGGTGGGTACACGACGGAGCGTTCGTTCCACGCCTACATCGACGGCGACATCGTTTCGCACCATCGCTTGAATGACGCGGCGATCTCGGACGAGGTCCGGGCGGTGCAGATCCCGGCGGATGGCGTGTGGGACGCGGCGCTCGATCTGATCGAACGCAGCCACGCCCAGGTCGAGCCGCTGTACCGTCTCCAGGCATCCGGCGAGTTGGAACGGGAGCCGGGCCGGGCCCTGATTCGCGATCGCATGGCGGATGCCGCCTCCGTGCTCGCGGGGATCTACGCCAGGGCGTGGGCGGACAGCGAACCGACGGATCAGCAGATTCGGGACTTCATTCGCTTCGACGACTTCGCCGCGGAAACCCACTGGACGCAGCCAACCGGGCCAAAGAAGTGACCGCGTCGGCCTCGCGCCGCTTGGTCACGATCCGTTCAGGTGTGCGCCGGGTTCGCTCGATCGAGAGTCTCTTGGCCGCTCTCGGCGGCCGTCGTGACTCTCATCCTTGCTGGATCAGGACTTGGGGGGCAGGTCAAGCTCAGCCATCGCGGTCTTCCCCCACCGCTCCCGACGCATCCTGTTCAATCATCCCGGCTCCCCGATTTTCACGACGAGGACGGGGCACGGCGCATGGTGCAGCACGCTCTCGGCGACGCTGCCCTTGAAGAGATGGGCCAGGCCGGTCCGGCCGTGGGTGCCCATGATGAGCAGGTCGGCGTGCCCATCGTGCGCCGCCGCGACCAGTTCCTTGTCGGGGAAGCCTTCGCGGACAAGGAGCATGGGATCGGCGCTGGACTTGATCTGCCGCGCTGCGGCCTCGAGCATCGCCCGCGCATCTTCGCGGAGTTTCGCCGCCGTGACCTGGACCGGCGGGCTGGTTTCGGAGACGCCGATCCCTCGCACGTCCGCCACGGAGACGAGCATGACGGTGGCTCCGGTGCATCGTGCCAGTTCATCGGCGATGGGGAGCACGTCGGTGCCAAGCGTGGCGGTATCCACAGCGACGAGTATGTTCTTGAAGTTCATGACCGTTCTCCGTGCAGAAGTTCGGTGAAACCCGCGTCCCGGCCGTCGGGCCGCGGGATCGCCATGAGCCGCGTGATCACCGGGTCAGAGTTCACCATGTCCATAGACCCTGCCGGCGATGATCGCCCCGAGCCAGACGCCGGCAAGGCTGAGCACCACGCTCGCGGCGACGTACAGGCCGGCGCGGCTCCATTCCCCGGCCTGGGCCAGCAGGAGCGTTTCGCGGCCGAACGTCGAGAACGTGGTGTACCCGCCCAGCACACCGACGAGGACAAGGGCGCGGACTTCATCGCGGACCAGCGCGGGGCCGTACCACGCAGTCGCGAGAAACCCCATGACGAGGCAGCCCGAGACGTTGATGAGCAGCGTGCCGAGGGGAAAGCCGCGGCTCCACCAGTCCTGAATAAGGATGCCGAGCCAGTAGCGCAGCACCCCACCGGCGCCGGCCCCGAGGAAGATCAGGAACGATTTGAGCATGATCGGCGACTCCTCCCACGACGAATACGCAATCGGCTCGATTGAACGAAGGGGTAGGAGTCATCAGATCTCCGCACTCCGTCGCAGGGTATGTGCGGGCCGGTTGAAGGCGGACTCCATCGCCGAATCAATGGTATGGGTTCCAGGGCGGGGCGTCACTCCCGTCCGATCGAGCCGTGTTGATCGGCGGCTCGGCCTTGCGGGGGCACACACGGACCGTTGAAGTCCCCTAGAGTCACCGTGCATGGCCCGAAGAACCTCGTCGAACAACCCGGAACGAGTTGCTCGCCCGGCCGCGATGGCCGATCGGTCCCGACGGCGTCGATGGGCCTGGCTCGTCGCTGGCGCGGTGGTCCTTCCGATTGTGATCAAAGAGGGCGATGTCCTGGTCGGCGAGAACTTCCACGCCGTGGTGCCTGGCGAACTTTACCGGAGCGCCCAACTCTCGGGATCGCACCTGGAGCGGCACGTGCAGGCCGAAGGCATCCGCACGGTGGTCAACCTGCGGGGACCGAATCCCGGCAGCGCGTGGTACGACGACGAGGTCCGTACCTGCGAGCGCTTGAATGTCACGCATATTGATGTACGGATGTCGGCGAGGGAACTGCCACCGCCCGCGGAGGCCGCGGCGCTTCTGGCGGCCCTGCACGACGCCCCGCGGCCGCTGCTGGTCCATTGCAAGAATGGCGCGGACCGCTCTGGCCTGGCGAGCGCCGCGTACCTGATCGCCGAGCACGGTGTCGACGCAGCGACCGCCGCGTCAGACCAGCTCCACATCTGGTACGGGCATATGCCGGTCGGTGCAACGCGGGCGATGGACCGGTTCTTCGCACTCTTCGAGTCCGCGAAGACCAAAGGCACCCTCGCGGCGTGGGTGGATTCAGAGTACCCGTCCGCGCTCGCGTCGCCGAAGTCCGAAGATGATTGATACGGCGCTCCCCCCGCATTGGCGGACAGTCGATAGCACGTACCGTTCCTTCGGCGATGGAGTCCGCTCCGCCCGACGGAAACCGCTTGCCTGTGAGAGAGACCGCCATGCCTTGCTGATGGCTCCGACCCCCGCATCCCGCCTCTTCCCAGGCGGGAGCTTTCGGCTGACAGGAGCATCATTGATGCCACGCCGCAAGAACTCGAGGCGGACTCGGCCTCCGAGGACGCGTGAGCGTCCGGCGCTCACGTTTCGCGCGCGACATACTCTCGTGGGAATAGTCCACCCGGTTCGAGGCACTCCTTCCAGGCATCGGAGGTCCTTTCATGAACATCAAGCCCACGATCAAGGCCGTCTCGGCGCTCGAGGTTCTCGACTCCCGCGGCAACCCGACCATCCGGGTCTCGTGCACGTTGAGCAACGGCATCACCGCCGCGGCCTCAGTCCCATCCGGGGCATCGACCGGCGAGAACGAGGCCGTCGAACTCCGCGACGGTGACAAGGCGCGCTACGGCGGCAAGGGGGTGCTCAGGGCGGTGGGCAACGTCAACACGGTGATCGGCCCCAAGCTCATCGGCATGGACCCGGGCCATCAGGCGGTGATCGACCGCCTGATGATCGAACTCGACGGCACTCCGAACAAGGGCAAGCTCGGGGCCAACGCCATCCTGGGCGTGTCGATGGCGGCGGCGCGGGCCGCGGCGAGCACCGCGGGTCTGCCGCTGTACCGGTACCTTGGCGGACCCGGCGCGACGCGGCTCCCGGTGCCCATGCTCAACATTCTCAACGGGGGCAAGCACGCCGACAACAGCGTGGATTTTCAGGAGTTCATGGTCATGCCCATCGGGGCGCCGACCTTCGCCGAGGCGCTGCGATACGGCGCCGAGGTCTTCCACGCCCTCAAGGCGATCCTGCACAAGGCCGGGCTCGCGACCTCGGTCGGTGACGAGGGCGGTTTCGCTCCCAACCTCAGGAGCAACGACCAGGCGTGCGAGTTGATCGTCGAGGCCATCAACAAGGCCGGGCTCAAGCCGGGCCGCGACGTGGCCATCGCCCTGGACCCTGCCGCGAGCTCGTTCTTTGAGGACGGGGCGTACCACCTGAGCAAGTCCGGCGGCGGCAAGAAGACCAGCGCCCAGATGACCGAACTCTACCGGCAGTGGGTGAAGAAGTATCCGATCGTCTCGATCGAGGACGGCCTGGCCGAGAACGACTGGGCGGGCTTTGCCGAGCACACGGCCGTGCTGGGCGGCATCGACAAGATCCAGGTCGTCGGCGACGACAACTACGTCACCAACACGAACTTCATCGCCCGCGGCATCAGGGAGCACACGACCAACGCGGTGCTCATCAAGCTCAATCAGATCGGCACGGTGACCGAGACCATCGAGGCGATCGAGATGTGCAGGAGGGCGGGCTGGGGGTTCGTCATCTCGCACCGCTCGGGCGAGACGGAGGACGCCTTCATCGCCGACTTCGCCGTGGCGATGGGTGGCGGGCAGATCAAGACCGGCTCGGCCTGCCGCGGCGAGCGGATCGCCAAGTACAACCGCCTGCTGGAGATCGAGGCCGAGTTGGGCACGGCGGCGCGATTCACGAACCCGTTCGCGGGCTGACTTCGTCTCGTCCCGCGCTTCCACGTTCCCGAACATGACGGGGCTCGGTTATGTCCATCATCCCATCATCCGTGCTCCCCAAGGGCCTCTTCGCGGCCATCCGTCACAAGAAGCCGCAGATGAGGGTTTCTCAGATCGTGGCGGAGTCGGCGACGATGGACGCCGCGGGGGTCTACGCGCTGCTCACAACACGTCCCGAGGGCCTGACCAGCGAGGAGGCCGCCGAGCGGCTCGCGCGGTACGGCCCCAACGCCCTCGCGACCGATCGCCGCGCGGGGTTCGGCAGGTTGCTCTGGCACTCGGTGATCAACCCTCTGGTGATCCTGTTGGCCGTGCTGGCGGCCGTCTCGTTCCTGACCGGTGACTTGCGGGCCGGGATCGTGATGCTGCTGATGATTCTCCTGGGCGTCACGCTCAAGCTCGTGCAAGAGGCCAAGGCCGACAGCGCCGCGGCCAAGCTGAAGGCGATGATCTCGGTCACCGCGACGGTCCTGCGCGACGGCGAGCCGCGGGAGATCGCGGTCTCGCAGCTGGTGCCGGGGGACGTGGTGAAGCTCGCCGCGGGAGACATGATCCCCGGCGACGTGCGCATGATCGTGGCCAAGGACCTGTTCGTGATCCAGGGCTCGCTCACGGGGGAGAGCCTTCCCGTCGAGAAGTTCGAGGTCGAGAAGAACGCCGCCTCCGCATCACCGATCGAGCTGACCAGCATCGCGTTCCTGGGAACGAGCGTCGAGAGCGGCTCGGCGACGGCGGTCGTCGTCGCGACCGGCACGGACACGTATCTCGGCGGCATGGCCCAATCCCTGTCGGAGCAGCCGACGCAGACGGCTTTCGACAAGGGCGTCTCGCGCTTCACGTGGCTGATGCTTCGCTTCATGTTCGTGATGGTGCCGCTGGTCTTTGTCATCAACGGCCTGACCAAGGGTGAGTGGGGCGAGGCGTTCTTCTTCGCCGTCGCGGTGGCGGTGGGCCTGACGCCCGAGATGCTGCCGATGATCGTGACGGTGTGCCTTTCCAAGGGCGCCCTGGCGATGAGCCGTAAGAACGTGATCGTCAAGCGGATCAACGCCATCCAGAACCTGGGCGCGATGGACGTCCTGTGCACGGACAAGACCGGCACGCTCACGATGGACCACGTGATCCTGGAGAAGCACTGCGACGTGGTCCTGCGCGAGGACGACGGGGTCCTGGCCCTGGCTTACTTGAACAGCTACTTCCAGACGGGCCTCAAGAATGTGCTGGACCGGGCTGTGCTGTCGCATCGCGAGGTGCACGAGCACGCGGAGATCCCGGACTATGAGAAGGTGGACGAAATTCCCTTTGACTTCCAGCGCCGCGTCATGTCGGTGGTGGTCCGCACACCCGAGGGCAAGGACCGGATCATCAGCAAGGGCGCCCCGGAGGCGATCTTCCCCCGCTGCAAGGAGTTCGAGCTCGACGGCCAGCTCTTCCCGATGAACCACATGCTCATCGACGAGCTCAAGGACGAGTACGAACGGCTCAGCGCCGACGGCTTCCGCGTGCTGGCTATCGCCAGCAAGGACATCGAGCCGCGCGGCGTCGTCGCGGGGGACGCCACGCCCTACGGCAAGGCCGATGAGTGCGACCTCATCCTCAACGGCTACGTGGCGTTCCTCGATCCGCCCAAGGAGACCGCCACCGCCGCCATCGCCGCGCTGCACGGCCACGGCGTCACCGTCAAGGTCGTCACCGGCGACAACGAACTCGTCGCCCGCAAGGTGTGCAAGGAGGTCGGGCTGGCGACCGACTTCGTGCTGCTGGGCGCTCAGGTGGAGACGATGAGCGACGAGGAACTCGCCGAGGCCGCCGGGAAGGCCACACTCTTCGCCCGCGTCTCGCCGGCCCACAAGCGTCGGATCATCGCCGCCCTGCAATCGCGCGGGCACACGGTGGGCTTCATGGGCGACGGGATCAACGACGCCCCGGCCCTCCGCGCCGCCGACGTGGGGATCAGCGTGGACACCGCGGTGGACATCGCCAAGGAGTCCGCGGACATGATCCTCTTGGAGAAGTCGCTGCTGGTCCTCGAAGAGGGCGTGCTGGAGGGGCGCAAGGTCTTCGCCAACATCCTCAAGTACGTCCGCATGGGTGCGTCGAGCAACTTCGGCAACATGTTCAGCGTGCTGGGGGCGAGCGTCTTCGTGCCCTTCCTCCCGATGATGCCGATCCAGATCCTCGCGAACAACCTCTTGTACGACATCAGCCAGACGGCGATCCCGACCGACGACGTGGACCCCGAGCAGGTCGCCAAGCCGCGCCCGTGGGACATGAAGACCCTCACCCGCTTCATCGTCTTCATCGGGCCGTGCTCGTCGGTCTTCGACTACACCACGTACCTGATGATGCTCTATATCTTCAAGTGCTGGGACACCTCCACGCCCGAGGCCGCGGCCCACAGCGCGAGCCTGTTCCAGACGGGATGGTTCGTCGAGAGCCTGCTGACCCAGACGCTCATCATCCACATCATCCGCACCAACAAGATCCCGTTTCTCCAGAGCCGTCCGTCCTGGCCGCTGATGGCCACGTCCGTGGTCATCATGGCCGTCGGGGTCGCGATCCCCTTCTCGCCGGTGGCGCACTACCTCGGCTTCACGAGTCTGCCCGCGCTCTACTGGCCGCTGCTGCTGGCGACCCTTCTGTGCTACGTGATCCTGACCCAGCTCGTCAAGACGTGGCTGCTCCGGCGGAAGTGGATCTAAGCGGTCGCGTGGCGCGCCAGTGGCGATATGGGGCACCAGGTCATGAGCAGATCCGAGACCTTGGCGATCGCGATGCTGCGAACCGTTGTGCAACGCGGTGCGTTGGAGTCCCTCGTGCCCACGCTCGCGGCGTGCGAGGCCCTCGCGGGGGCGGAATCGCCCCTCGACGTCGCCGTGCTCGGGCAGTTCAAGAGCGGCAAGTCGTCGCTCCTCAACGCGATCGTCGGCATGGACCTCCTGCCCGTCGGCGTCCTGCCGGTGACGGCGGTGGTGACTCGGCTGCGCGGCGGCGAATCGCTGCGGGCAACCGTTACGCGGCTGGATGGGTCGGTCGTCGAGGTGCCCGCGCCCGCCGTGGGCGAGTACGTCACTGAGGCGGGAAACCCGAACAACATCAAGGGCGTGGCGGTGGTGGACCTTATCGTGCCGACGCTGGCCGACCTGCCCGGACTGCGGCTGGTGGACACGCCGGGCCTCGGGAGCGTCCATGCGCACAACACTCGGAGCACGATGGAATGGCTCCCCAGCGTGTCGCTGGCGATCGTCGCCATCAGCGTCGAGCGGCCTCTGTCGGAGGAGGACCGGCGGCTGATCGAGTTGCTGCGCCCGCTGGCGTCGCGCGTCGTCGTCGTCTTGACCAAGACGGACCTCGTGACCGAGGCGGAGCTGGAGCAGGTGTGTGAGTTTGTCGCGCGCGAGTTGCTCGCGGCGCTGGGCCTGCCGGCCGGGGCGAAGCCGGTGATCATGCCGTTCTCGGTGCGGATGGACCGCGAGAAGCACGTCGCGGCATTGCGCGAGGGCGTGCTTCTGCCGATCGCGCAGAACGCCGGTGCGGAGCGGGCCGCGGCGCTGAAGCACAAGCTCACGCACCTGATGGGAACGGCCCGCGAGTACCTGCACATCGCGCTCAAGGCGGCGGAGAAAGTGGGGAAGGAGCGCGACGCCCTGCTCGCGGCGGTGCTGGACGAGTCGGTGAAGGAGTCGGTCATCGACAGGGAGCTCGCGCTGGTCGCGCAGAGCGTGATCGACGCCGCGCGACCCACGTTCGAGAAGGTGCTGACGCCGCACGGCGGAGCGATCGAGGCCCGCGTGGTCGCCTCGCTGGGCGACATGAGATTCTGGCGCGGGCACCTGGGCACGCAGGCGCAGCGATTTCAGGAGTTCCTGCGCGAGCGGATGATCGCGGAGATGTTGCCGCTGGAGAGCGAAGCGGCCCCCGTCGCCGCGAGGCTGCTCGAAGAGGCCGAGCTGGGATTCCGGCGGATCGCCGAGGCGTTCCGCGACCGGCTGAGCCGTAACGTGTGCGCGGCGTTGGGCGTGACGCTCTCGCCGGTGGCGTGGGAGCCGCCGCGCGTGCGGGTCGCCAGCCCGCCGGTGGCGATCGGGCCGACGTTCATGACGCACTGGGACCTGTTCTGGTGGCTGCTCCCGATGCCTCTCATCGGCGGGCTCTTCCGATGGCACTGCCGGGGCAAGGTGCCGTGGGAGGTGTGGATCAACGTGCACCGCCTGGCGGGCGGGTGGTTCGTGGCGACGGCGGATGCGATCGAGGCGTTGCGGAAGCAGGCGGCGGCGTGGGTGCACGCGGAGATCGAGACGCTGAAAACGATGCTCGCGAAGTCGAGCGATGAGACGGCTGCGATTCGGGCGGGCCTCGTTGAGTTGGACGCGGTCGCGGGCGAGTTGGAGTAAGGGGTACGCATGACAACGAACGTTCCCAAACGCTCGTCCTTCGGCTGGATCAACCGCACCGTCGTCGGGATCGCGCTGGCGACGTGCTTCTCTGACTTCAGCCACGAGATGGTGACGGCCGTGCTGCCGCTCTACCTTGCCAAGGTCGGGCTGGGGGCGGCGGCGCTGGGGATGATCGAGGGGATCGCGGACTTCCTGGTGAGCATGTCCAAGCTCGGCGGGGGGTACGCGGGGCACCACGTTCGCCACAAGAAGCCGCTGGCCGCCGCGGGGTACTTCGTCACGGCCTTGGGCACCAGCGCGATCGCGTTGGTCGCCACCGTGCCGATGGTGCTGGCGATGCGATCGATCGCGTGGATCGCGCGGGGGTTCCGCGGACCTCTGCGGGACTACCTCTTGTCCGACGCGGTGGAGAAGTCGCACTACGGGCGGGCGTACGGGCTGGAGCGCGCGGCGGACATGATCGGCGCGGTGGCCGGGCCGCTCACGGCGACGCTGCTGGTGTACCTGGGGATCGAGTTCAAGTCGATCATCCTCTTTGCGCTGGCGCCGGGCGTGCTCGCGGCGGCGTCGATGCTCCTCCTGGCCCGCGAGAAGGTGCCGGAGACGAGCGCGGCGACCGACGCCAAGGCGAGCCCGGTCAAGCAACGGTTCCCCCGGGTGTTCTGGTTGTTCCTCGTCGGCGTGCTGCTCTTTGGCATGGGCGACTTCTCGCGGACGTTTCTCATCCTGATCGCCGCGGGCGGCCTGAAAGAGAACGAGGGGATGGTTTCGGGAACACTCTCGATCGCCGTGCTGCTCTATGCGATGCACAACTTCATCAGCGCCGTCGCCGCCTTCCCGGCGGGGCACCTGGGCGACCGCTTCGGGAAACGCCGCATCCTCATCGCGGGGTACGCGATCGGCGTGGGAACCAACCTCATGCTGGCGTTCTCGGCGGGGTCGCTGCCCGTCATCATCGCGGCGATCGCGCTGTCGGGCATCTACATCGCCATCGAAGAAACGCTCGAGAAGGCCACCGTGGCCCAGATCCTCCCCCGGGAACTCAAGAGCCTCGGCTTTGGCATCCTCGCCTGTGCCAATGCGGTGGGCGACATGGCGTCGAGCGTGTACGTCGGCTCGCTCATGGAAGCGGGCAGGAGCACGCTGGCATTCGGCATCGCCGCCGGCTTTGGGATGCTGGGCGTGCTGTGGATGCTGGCCATCTCGGTTCAAATCCTGCCAACAGCGACGCGAAAAACTCCCGGCACACCAGGGAATTCGGCGGGATGATGCGAGTGTTGTACAAGTGTTTCGATTTCAACGAAAAAGCCCTTCGATGTGCTCGTCGAAGGGCTTTACTCTGAAACAAGTCGGGGTGATAGGATTTGAACCTACGACCTCTTCGTCCCGAACGAAGCGCGCTACCAAGCTGCGCTACACCCCGCTGATTCGGGCGAAGTATAGCCCGGGTCGGCGGTCGGCGAGCGGGGTCACCGGGTTCTTTGACGGGGGGCGGACTAGTTGAACGCCTGGGTCTCGAACGCGAAGCTGGGCTTGACGCTGTAGACGTTGTCCTCGCGGGTGCCGGGGTCGCGATCAACGCCCGAGGAGTAGAAGTAGCCTCGCGAGGCGGGGCAGAGTCCCTCGTCGGCATCGCCGATCGCGGTGCGTGGGTCCTGGCCGCCGAGGTTGTTGGGATCGAAGGGGCGATAGGAGCGGCGGACATCGAAGGTGCGTGTGGACGTGCCGCGGCGCTCCGTCACGTTCTTTCTGGGATCTCGGGCCTTGAGCGTCGATGGGCTCTTGGACTGATCGAGATAGTCGCCATACCCGCCGTGGAACGCGGGGTGGACGAAGCGCAGGGGCTGGCCGAAGCCATCGAGAAACTCGACGCTGCGCAGGTCGGCCTTTCCGCCGCTGGGGTTGTCGGCGACTCCGGCGGCCATGACGACGTTTCGGACCTGGCGTGGATCGCTGATGCCCTTGATGACGGCGTCGGCCTCGGGCACGCTCTGGCAGGTCAGCGCGAAGCGGGCAAAACTGTTGAACGCGGGATCCTTGTCGCGGTCGAAGCCCGACTTGTCCTCGCGCCCGTCGATCAGGGCAAATTCGTACACCTCACCCGCCTTGTTCTTATAGGTGGCGCGGTCGGGCGGGCCCTCACCCTTCTTGTCGTAGTAGGCCTCGAGCGCCTTGTCAGCGACCTGGACCAGGGCCTCGGTGGCGCGCTGCTTTCCGGAGCCCATGACGGCGCGTCCGACGAACAACCCGATGGCGATAAGAACGCCGATAATCCCGATGACAACGAGGAGTTCGATGAGCGTGAACGCGCGGCGGGAGTTGAACGAGGCCGGTTGAGACACCATGCGAACCTCCAAACATGCCCCGGTTGGGGCATCGAGCACGCAAGTGTAAGCGATCGGCCGCCGGCGCGCCGTGGTTCAGCGCGCTCCACCCTACCGACCCGAACAGGTCGAGCGAAAGCGATGAATCGATACGCCGAGCTGGGCGAGCCTGATGCAGAAAACCGGCGGGATTTGCGTGATAGCGCGAACCTTTGACATGCAAAGGTCGCGGCCTTGAAATTCAGTTGAATACGGGCGTTGACAATGGGCGGGGTTGCGTCTAAACCTTTCATCATCGAGCACACGAGCACGCTGTGTGTGGAGCGCCGGAGGAATGGCGCGACTGGTTTTCTTGCCGTGCCGATGGTACCGGGGAATTTCGCATGGAACCGACGACCACAATGACGAGCAACGCCGGCCAGATGGGTGAGACCCGAGACCCATCGGACCTTTCACTGGTCGAGATCGCCGAGCAACTGGAGAAGGTGACGGGGTGGATCGAGACTCAGCGTGTTCGCGAGCGCGAGGCGCGGGCGGCGTACGACCGCGTTCGACAGGAGACCGAGTCCAACATCTCGCGCATCCGCGACTATGCCAAGGAGCTCGTGAAGCATCAGCAGCGCAAGATGTCGTCGTTCAGCGGCATTCTTGGTCAACCCGAGGCGGCCAAGTCCGTTGCGGGTTCACGCGCGTCGCCCTCGCCGCGCACGGGCGGCACGCCCAAGAACCTGGCCGAGGCCATTCTTGCGATCTGGTCGCTGGACCGTTACAGCGAGGCGCTGACGACCGAGGACATCGCCGCCGCGCTCAAGGACGTCGGCTATCAGACCGACGCGGCCGAGGCCTCGATCCGGAGCAGCGTGAACCAGGCGTTGGCCAAACTTTGCGGGACGGGTCGGGTGGTGAGGCTTCGCGCCGACGGCTCGCCGATCCCGCCTCGCGACAAGTCGTCGCGGGCCCGCAAGTACATCGCCGCGACGCGCTTGCCCGAGGATGTGGTCCTCTAGGCGCCGGCGCGTGTTCATCGCCATGAACCGGCGGGTTGAGGCGTCCGAACCGAGGGGCTTCGGGCGAGCAGACGGCGCGAGGGGAGCCCGACCACGCGGCCGCGTGGGACGATGCCGCTCTGTTCGGCCCGTTGTGAAATCGGGGTTCACTCCAGCCGAGTTCGTCCGGAGCTCATGCCGCCGTAATGAAGCTCCAGGTACCGAGCGACGTAGTCGACGATCGACTGCGCTTCGGGGATATCGGGGTTGCTGGTCGGCCCCATGGGCTCGAAGCGCATTCCCTTGAAGCGGACGACGGCATCGTCGACCGTCAGGCCGTGCTGGAGTGCGAGGCTGAACGCGCGGCAGAAGGCCTGGCACATGCCGCTGATGGTCGAGCCTTCCTTGGCCATCTTGATGAAGATTTCACCGGGCCGGGCGTCGGCGTAGAGGCCGATGGTGAGGTATCCCTCGTGGCGTGCGATGGCGAACTTGTGGGTGACGGACTCGCGGGTGCTGGGGAGCGATTGGCGTGTAGCGACCATCGGGTGGGGTTCCTGCGCGAGAGGCTGGGCGTGAGGCGCTGGTGAGTGCGCCGAGCCCGCCGCTGTCCCAAGCTCGCCTTCGGCCCCGTCCATGCCGCCAACGTAGCAGCGATCCGGCGCGAGCGACGAGCGCTTCCCGGGCCGGAGCGCACGAAATATCGGACAGGGTTGAGTGGTGGGTCCACATTCGCCAAGCGACGGCATGACCAGCGACGTCCGCGCATCACGGGGTTTGTTCGGTATCTTTCGGCGTCAATCGGGGCTGTCTCTTCATGCGGCGCGATCGGCCCTGATACAGTTCGCCGATCTGGAAATCACGTTGAACGAGCGCCACGTCGAAATCTTTGACTCACGCCGGTTCGCCCCGGCATTGGTGCGCGCCCGCGTGCCTTTGACCGGCGTTTCTGTGCTGCTCATCGTGGCGTTGACATTGAGCGCCGCGACCGCATCACGCGACGCGATCTCCTCGGAATTCGGGGGCCATCAGGCGCCGGAGCGTTCGGCGCTCCTGTCCCACACCACCGCTCGCACCGCGCAGCGTGTGTTGCGGCGTGATCGGGTCGTCCCCGCGATGGTGCGTTCGCTCGTGCGGGCCGAGCGCTCGCGGATGGCCCGGGCTCCACAGCGGGCGCCGGATGGAAGGTTCGATCGGCTCCTTCCCGCCTGGGTGCTTGACCTCCCGCCGCCGCGGGTGGCGTGAGCGGGTCAACGCGACGCGCGGGGCGTGCGTCTGCATCTCTTCCAATTCCACGGTGCCCGGCGTGCGTTTTGCCGGCGGTCATGACTTTCCGCGCGGATGTTCCGCGCTCCTGTTCAAGTTGCTGAGTTACCCATGTCCAAGCAAGACATTCCCCTCGTCGGCCCGCTCCTCAACATGCTGATCGGCACGCGGAACGAGCGCTTCGTGAAGCGCTACAACCAGCGTGTCAACGCGATCAACGCCCTCGAGCCCCAGGTGCGCAAGCTCACCGACGCCGAGCTTCGCGGCAAGGTGCACGAGTTCCGCTCGCGCCTGGACAAGGGCGCGAAGGCGGACGACCTCATGATCGAGGCCTTGGCGTGCGCCCGCGAGGCAATGGATCGCGGCGTGGGGATCCGCAACATCTTCAACCCCCACCACTCCTTTGACGCAACGGCGCTCCCCCCGGCGGCGCGCGCGATCTATGAGGAGACCAAGGCCGCGATGGACGCGTGCCCGCCGGCGGCCCCGGTGGGTGAATGGTCGGGGCACACGGAGGAGATCCCCGGCTGGATGCAGGTCGACATTCCGAACGAACTGTACGAGGCGGTGCGGGCGTTGTACCCCGAGAGCCGCCCGCCGTTCCGCGCTCGCCCGTTCGACGTGCAGCTGATCGGCGCGATGGTGCTGACGCAGGGGAAGATCGCGGAGATGCGGACGGGCGAGGGCAAGACGATCGTGGGCCCGCTGGCGACGTACCTGGCGTGCATCGAGCGGATGAAGGTTCACGTCGTGACGGTGAACGACTACCTGGTGCAGCGCGACCGAGACTGGACCGCGCCGTTCTTCCGCGCCCTTGGGCTGACGGTCGGGGCGATCCACCCGCAGCACATGCAGGACGAGGACCAGAAGCGGGTGATGTACCGGTGCGACGTGGTGTACGGCACGACGGCGGAGTTCGGGTTCGACTATCTCCGGGACAACATGAAGCGTTCGGCGGAGGCCCAGGTGCAGAAGCGCCGCCAGTTCGCGATCGTGGACGAGGTGGACTCGATCCTGATCGACGAGGCGCGCACGCCGCTGATCATCTCGGGCCCGGCGCACGACGACCAGCCGCGGTACGACCTGGCGGATCGGTTGGCGCGTCACCTGGTGCAGAAGCACAAGCCGTGGGCCGACGCGGACGAGCACGTGCAGAAGTGCCTGATGCGGATCAAGGGATACGAGGGTGATATCCGGCAGGCCCGCGACAAGTCGAAGATCCCGGAGCTGCAGGCCGCGATGAACGCCGCCAAGGCGGAGTTGCCCGCATTGGAGGCGGAGCGGAATCAGCACGTGAAGTACTACGACGTTGAGCTGGAACGCAAGCAGTGCCACCTGACGCACGACGGGGTGACCGAGGCGCAGCGTGTGGCGGGCATCGGTTCGTTCTACGTGGACCAGAACATGGACGTGCCGCACCTGCTGGAGCAGGCGCTCCGCGCGCATGTGGTGTACCAGCTCGACCGCGACTACATCGTGGCGCCGGTGCCGGATCAGATGAGCGGGAAGCAGGTCCCCAGCGTGGTGATCGTCGATGTCTTCACCGGCCGTCCGATGGTCGGCCGCCAGTGGTCCGACGGCCTGCACCAGGCGGTGGAGGCCAAGGAGGGCGTCCCGATCAAGCAGGAGACCCAGACGGTCGCGACGATCACGATCCAGAACTTCTTCAAGATGTACCGTCGGCTGGCGGGCATGACCGGCACGGCGGACACCGAGGCGCAGGAGTTCCACGACATCTACAAGCTCGACGTGGTGTCGATCCCGACCAACAAGCCCGTCATCCGGCGCGACTTCGACGACCTGGTGTTCCTGTCGGCCAAGGACAAGTGGTCGGCGATCTGCGACGAGATCAAGAACTTCCACGACGCCGGGAGGCCGATCCTGGTGGGCACGACGAGCGTCGAGAAGTCCGAGAGCCTCTCGCGGATGCTGACGAGCCGCCACGGCGTGCAGCACGAGGTGCTGAACGCCAAGCAGCACGAACGCGAGGCGCACATCGTGGAATCCGCCGGACAGATCGGGCGGGTGATGATCGCGACCAATATGGCGGGCCGCGGCACGGACATCAAGCTCGGGCAGATTTCGCGTGAGGCCCTTCTGGAGCACTGGCTGAAGCGGGGCATCTGCCCGCGCACGATCACCGTCGATTCATCGGAGGACGAGCTTCGGGAGGGCGTGTACCGCAAGCTCGCGCCGCAGTACCTGGACGTCAAGAAGCGGCAGGTCGAGGACATCCCCTTCGCCGAGCTGGAGCTGATGCTCCTCCGCCAGTGGGCCACGACCTACACCTGGGTCGAGGCCAAGGACATCGAGCGCATGTCCGCCGAGGAGCTGCGCAGCGCCCTCGACAAGACCGGGCGATTCCTCCTCCACCGCATCCACTGGTTCAGCACCATCGAGGAGATGGGCGGGCTGCACGTGATCGGCACGGAGCGGCACGAGGCCAGGCGCATCGACAACCAGCTGCGCGGTCGCTCGGGGCGCCAGGGTGACCGCGGCTCGTCGCGATTCTTTGTTTCCCTCGAGGACGATCTCATGAAGATGTTCGCGGGCGAGACGACCATGAAGGTTCTCGCCCGACTTGGCATGAAGGAGGGCGACGCGATCGAGCACCCGATGCTCTCCAAGAGCGTCGAGCGCGCGCAGCGCAAGGTCGAGGAACGCAACTTCCAGATCCGCAAGAACGTGCTGGAGTACGACGAGGTCATGGAGTTCCAGCGCCAGCGGTTCTACGGGCTGCGTCAGCGCGTGCTGGAAGGCCGCGACGTGAAGGGGCTGATCTTCGAGTACATCCGCGACGCGATCGACGACGCCATCGCGCTCTACCTCGACCCCGACTATCCCGCGCAGTGCGCGGCGGAGTACGCCCGGCAGAAGCTCGAGTGCCTCATCGCGATCGACCGGCTGAAGGGGCGCGATCTCGACGAGATGCTCCATGTCATCCGGATGGACGCCAAGCAGGAGGCGGGTGCGACCATCAACGTGACCCTGGGCGAGTACATGCCGACCGAGGGCTCCGAGGTCGCGGTGGATTTCGACGTGGCGGGCCTGGTGGGATGGGCCAAGTCGCGCTTCGGGGTCGAGCTGAACCCGGCGGAACTGTCGCACGGCTCTCCCGAAGAGCGTCGGGCGGTGGAGATGAAGCTGCGCGAGGCGGCCGAGCGCCGCATCGACGAGGCGGACCTCTCCGGGATCGCCGAGTATCTCTCGCCCAATTACGGACCGGCCCAGCTCTCGGAATGGGCGAGGATCAAGTACCTCATCGAGGTCTCGGTCGAGGAGATCAACAAGTCCAAGGAGGACTCCAACGACGGCGTGGCGGAGCTGCTGCTCGAGCGGGCCGCCAAGCAGTACACCAAGCGCGAGATCGAGTACCCGATCGACTTTGCCATGGACCTGACCATGATGCTCATGCGTCAATCTCCCAAGGACGCCTCGGAGCAGCTGGTCGAGTGGGCCAACCGGCGATTCAACCTCGGATGGACGGTGCAATCGCTCCAGCAGTCCACGCCGACCAAGGCGCGGCAGGAACTACTCGCGGCCTCGGAAAAGTTCGTCGCGGAGAATCGCCTGGGCACCGCGATCAACGATGCGCTGGCCTGCAAGACCGACGCGGAGCTCGAGACGTATCTGCGTGAGAAGCTCGGCGTGACCATGCCGGAGTCGATGCGATACCTCGACGGCGAGGACCGTGAGAATGCGATCCGCTCTCGCGTCGAGTCTGTGCTCCGGGCCGAGTTGCTCCACTTCGAACGGACCATCCTGCTCGACGTGCTGGATCAGTTGTGGCGCGACCACCTCTACGCCATGGACCAGCTGCGCGACGCGATCGGCTATCGCGCCTTCAGCCAGCAGGACCCGCGCATCGAGTACAAGCGCGAGGGCTCGCGCATCTTCAACGGCATGCTGGAGCTGGTGCGCGATCGCGTCACCGATTACATCTTCAAGGCGCGTCTGAGCCCGACGGCGCCGCCGCCGTCGCAACGCCCGCCGATGCCGCCCCCCATGGCGCCGCCGGCTCCCCGTGCCGCGCCAGCGATCAGCGGCCCGGGCATGGGCGGCGGGATCACGGGCCCGGGCATGGAGCCCCAGGGCGGCATGCTCTGATCTGACCGGAAAGAGCCCGCCGCGCCCCCATCGCGAGCGGGTCATTCAATGAACCCTGTCGCACCGTTCGCTCCGCCGCGGCTCGATCGGTGCGTTTCATCTTTGGTCCGTGCGCGAGCCGCCCCGCGCCGATCCCAGGCGCCGACGCCGCGTTTTCGGAGATGACCTTTGCGTCGATCGAGATCACTCCCGAACCCGAGTCGGCAGACGTCCGCCCGCTGGACAACTTCGCTCGCGTGTTGGCCCCATTGAACTGCGCGACGAACCGACGGCGATCAAGGTCCAGCGCCCCCATGAGCCCGAGAATCGAGTCGGACGTGTCAAGAAAGTCAGTGAACGCGGCGTCGGCGTTCCTGATGACCCCGTGAGCGCCGACATCGCCGTTGACGCTCGGAAGCCACGCGTACGGCGTGAACGAAAGATTCCATGACTTCTGCTCGTCGGCTGAGCGCGAGGATTCAGAGCCAAGGCCCGCGGCCTGAGCGGAGCCGCCGGGCGGCGAGGTCGTCCCGAGGTCGTGCCGGCATGTCCGAAGCCTCTGCGGTGTTGATCGCTCAAGTCTCAGGCGATCCTGTTCGGTGGCTCGTTCCCTGCCAGGATCGCGCGTGCGTTCTCGCTGACCATCTCCGTCATCAGCAGCCGGTACTTCTCCTCCGCGCTTCCGATGTGCGGCGTGAGGACGGCGTGCTCTGACTCAACGATCGAGGGGTGCACTCGCGGCTCGTCTTCGAACACGTCCAGGCCGGCGCCCCAGATCCGCCGCTCCTTCAACGCCTTGCCCAGCGCCGCTTCGTCGATCACGGGGCCCCGAGCGGTGTTCACGATGATCGCCGTCGACTTCATGAGCGAGATGGCGCGTGCATCGATCAGGTGCCTTGTCTGCGGGGTGAGCGGAGTGTGGACGCTCACCACGTCGGCCCATCGCAGCCCCTCGTCGAGCGGCATGCGCTGGGCGGCCAGCGGGGCGAGCTCGAAGTCGACGTGCCGCGCCCGCGCCACGTAGCCGATCCTCATCCCCCAGCCGATCGAGCGCAGCGCCACGCCGTAGCCGATCCGACCCGCGCCGACGATGAGCAGGTTCCGCCCTGTCAGGTCGCGCCCGAGGAACTCGGTGATCCCCAGCGGCCCGCGTGCCGGGTACTCCGCGCCCCGCGCGAACCGATCCGCCTCGATCAATCGGCGCGCGCTCGCCAGGATCAGCGCCCAGGCCAGGTCCGCGGTCCCCTCGGTCACGGCGTGCGGAGTGTTGGTGACGATCACACCCCGTTTCTTGCACTCCGCAAGGTCGATGTTGTCGAACCCCACCGCGAAGTTGCACACGCCCCGGAGCCCCGGGCCCGCCGCGTCAAGAAACTCCGCGTCGACCTTGTCGGAGAACATGGTTACCACGACGCTCGAGCCGCGGATGAACTCCAGGAGCCCCGCCCGGGTCAGTTGTTCGTCTCCGCGAACCTTGACCGCCGCGCCCGGCGCCTGCACGGCGCCCGGCACCGCCCGCGTCACCGCGACCACTCCCGCCGATCCTTGTGAGTTCGTCATGTCCGAAGGCTACGTCGCGCCGGGAGCGCTTTCCCGCTCTTGACTCTTGGGACATGCGACCAGCCAGCCACGTCGCCATTCAACCTCTTTGCTCGCCTGGCCAACGACGGTGCGAACTGATCCCCGAAGTCCTGCTCGGCCGTACCCTTGCCCGTGCGATTTCTGGCGTGGAACATCCTGCACGGGGGCGGCCCCGTCCGCATGCCCGAGATCGTGCACGCCATCGCCGCCCACGCACCCGATTTCGTCGCGTTGTCCGAGGTACGTCGAACGACGGGCGGCCAGATCGCCGGCGCGCTCGCGGATATTGGGCTTTCGCACTGGGCATGGACCGATCCGCCGCCGGGCGTGAACGGCGTGCTCGTGGCGAGCAACGTTCCTTTCTCCGCATCTCGCTTCGCACCGCCCGCGTCGCAACGCCTGCTCGCGGCCTTCTTCCGCGCGTTCGATCTGCACCTCATCGCGGCTCATGTGCCGCCCGACCCCGGGAGCGAGCGCTCACACGCCTGGAAGCAACTCCTGGACTACGCCAGACCTCGAACGGATCGGCGAACGCTGGTGCTGGGAGATCTGAACGCGGGACGAGACGGCGACCTGAGCTCCCTCAAGCTTGACGGTCAGGAAGCGCTGGGCAAGCTGTGGACGTGGGGCTACCGGGACTTGTTCCGCAAGGAAAGCGTGCGTCCGACCGAGTTCAGTTGGCTCACGCCGGACAGGACGGGCGGGGGTCGGATCGACCACGCGATCGCGTCGGCGGCCCTGGCGACCGTCGACTCGAAGGTGCGTTACTCGCACTCAGAACGAGACTTACGCATCTCCGATCACTCGGTGCTTCTGGTCGATCTGGCGCTGACGCGGGTGTGCGACGATCCGTCCGCGGGGGCATCGGATGAGCGGTCCGGGGGCGGCGGGAACCTGTTTTCCCCGTGAGAATTCGGTGATTCGGGCGGGCGTGCGCGTGGTGTTGGATGACCGCGCGAGGGGCTCGCGGGGCGAGAATCCCCAAAAAGTGCTGGAAAATCGCGTGTTTTTTCGATCCATGACTTGCCGATCGCGTTGGCATCGGTTACAAGTTCGTGGGTTGCGGGTTGGAAACCCGCACAAAAACACTGTTACGGAGATCAATCAATGGGCAAGAAGAATGGGAAAGCGTCGGGCAAGGCCGCCAAAGCCGCCCCCAAGCCGGCCAAGATCACCGGCGCGTCCAAGGTCCGCACCAAGAGCGAGATCTACAGCACGATCGCCGAGCATGTCGGCCTCCCGCGCAAGCAGATCGCGCAGGCGTTCGACGTGCTGGGCCAGCTCATCGCGGCCGACCTGAAGGGCAAAGCCGGCGTCTTCGCCATCCCGGGCCTCATGAAGGTCACGGTCGTTCACAAGCCCGCCACCAAGGGCGGCATGCGTCCGAACCCCTTCAAGCCGGGCGAGATGATGGAAGTCAAGCCCAAGCCCGCCCGCAAGGTCGTCAAGGTCCGCCCCCTGCGCGCCCTGAAGGCCATGGTCTAAGGCTCATCGGCCTGAGATCACACCGAGTCTATCGACTCGATTCTCCATCGAATTCGCAGCAACGCCCGCCAACAGCGGGCGTTGTTTTTGTGCCGAACAAGACAGGGATCAAACAATGAAGGCGCGGCGGGCGTCGGCGCGGAGCGACGACGGACCATCGCATCATTCATCGCCCCTTCTTCCACCGCTCCACAAACGCCTCGTACTGCTCCGGCGTGTCGATCCCCGTCGTCGTCACGACCTGCTCGACCACCAGAATGTCGTGCCCGTGCTCCAGCACGCGGAGCTGCTCCAGCGATTCCGCCAGCTCCAGCGGCGTCGGCGTCAGCTTCACATATCGCCGCAGGAACGCCGCCCTGTACGCGTAGATCCCGATGTGTTTCAGCGCCCGCGGCCCGTGGCCGGTCCTCGGGAACGGGATCGACGCCCGGGAGAAGTACAACGCCGTGTTGTCCGCGCGCCGAACCACCTTGACCACGTTCGGGTTCGTGAACTCGGCATCGTTCTCGATGGGCGAGGCGATCGTCGCGACCGGCGCACGGGCGGCGAGCGCCTCGCGCACCAGTGTGTCGATCACCGACGCCTCGAGCTCCGGCTCGTCGCCCTGCACGTTGACGACCAGCGCGTCGCCGGCAAGGTTCAGCAGTGTCGCCGCCTCGGCCAGACGGCTGCTCCCGTTGGGGTGGGCCGCGCTTGTCATCACCGCCGTCCCGCCGAACGACTCCACCGCGTCGCGCACGCGCGGATCGTCGACCGCGACGACAACGCGATCGAGCGAGCGGGCGGCACTGGCGGCGTCATGCACATGCCGGATGAGCGTTCGCCCCGTGCGATCGGCGAGCACCTTTTCGGGTAACCGCGTGGAGCCAAGCCGCGCGGGGATGATCGCGACGACGCGGGCGGCGGAAAGGTCTGGGGGCGAAGACATACGGATCATCAAATCGCGGGCGGGAAACGGCGAGCGGAGTCTCCGGGGAGGGCGATCGCGTGCGGGACCGTCTCAGCCCGCCTTGATCTTCGCGATGAGTTCCTTGATCGCCGCGCGCCTGGCCCGGATATCACGATAGCTGATCTGTTGCATGGCGATGCTCGACGCGACCTTGTCGGCCTCCTCGGCGGCGGAGAGATCCTTGTCGCGCTCGGCCTTGGATTGCAGCGCCGACATCAGGCCGTAGCGGATGTCCAGCAGCACGTCGTTCACCAGGTCTTTGATTTCCAACGCCGAGCGGAAGGTGGCGATGGATTCGTCCAGCCAGTCCATCTTGGCGAATGCGTTGGCCATGAACGCGAGCGACTCGGCCCTGTTCTTCGCGTCGTGCTGCGACTCCTGGAAGCAGGCGATCGAATCGTCGTAATGTCCCAGCGTGAAGTACCGCTTGCCCAGCTCAAACTTCAGCGTCAGGTCCGTCGGGTAGTTTTCGACGCGGACCCGGTACTCTTCGAGGTCGGCCTCGGCGAACGACTTCTCCGCCGCCGCCACCCTGGCCTTGAGCGCCTCGTCGGCGGGCGCGGCGTCGAGCTGCTGTCGCAGCGCGACGACCTTCCGCCGCTCCTGGCGCATCTTGATCTCGCCCCAGGCCTGGCGGAAGCGGAACTGCTTGGTTTTCTCGAACGTCTGGAGACAAATCTCCATCGCCCGGGCCTCGTCCTCGGGCTTGCCTCGCTCGACCAATCGCTTGATCAGCGTATTGATCGTGGGCACGTCGTCGGGACGCTTGGCGAACTCCTCCTCGGCCGCCTGGAGCAAGCGATCGATCGAATCGGCCGACTTCACGATGCGGTCGGCCTCATCGAGCTGGCGCTGCTTCTCGGCGTCGCGGATGTTGGCGCGGAAGCCGCCGGCCTGCCCGGTCTTTTCGTACCCGCCGCGCGACATGGTCATCTGGGCCGCCAGGTTCTTGACCTTGGTGCCCAGCTCGCCATCGGTCGGATCGACCTTGTAGGCCGCCTCGCCCGCCGCCACCGCCTTGTCGAACGCGCCGACCTTTTCGAAGCCGTCCATGAGCTTGAGGAACCAGTCCTTCCGCGGCTTCTTGTCGCGCAGGGCCGCCGGGAAGGCGCGATCGCCGACCCAGCCCGTCACTTCGGTCAGACCAAGCCCCGCCGCCGACTCGAACGCCCTCACGGCAAACGCCGCCTCGGCGGGCTTCATGCCCCACTCCAGGAGCGCCATCAGATACTTATCAACGTCCGTCTTGCCGGCGATGGACTTCACAACGTCCTTGGGCGAGCCCTTGCGCCCCTCTTCGCTGTCGAGGTAGCGGGCCGCGGCCTTGAAAAACCCGTCGATCCCGGCCATGGCGCTCGGGTCGTGGCGCAGGCCGCTGAGCCACAGCTGCATGGCGTACTCGTTCTGCCCGGTTTCGCCGACGGTTCGGGCGCGGTCAAAGAACTTAGCCGCCGCTTCGGGCGAAAAGGTGAGCTTGGCCTTGTCCTCGGCCTGCTTGGACTGCTCGTCATCGCCAGATTTTCGCCAGCTGAAAATCGCCAAGGTTTGTGGCCCTTTTGATGGGATGTTGAACGCGGGGGCGCCCCCCCCACGCGGGCAGCATTCTACGGGCGAAATCGGCCCGGGGTTGGGAATCCGCCCGGTCGGTTCTACGATCCAGCGATGCCCGTTGATCCCTCCCGTTTGCAGATCGTCTCTTATCCCGCGCCGGTGCTCCGCCAGAAGGCGATCCCCGTGCCAGAGGTGACCGACGAGGTCCGGGCCGTCGCGCGGCGAATGATCGAGTTGATGCGCCAGGCGGAAGGGATCGGGCTGGCGGCGCCGCAGGTCGGCCTCCCTTGGAGGATGTTTGTCGTCCACGTCCCCGAGGGGGACGACCGCTCGGCGTCGGGCGACCCGATCTCCGCCACCGCCGCCCCCACCGTCTACATCAACCCGGTCCTGACCGGGCTGATCGGCAAGCTGATCCCGCACGAGGAGGGCTGCCTCTCCCTCCCCGATGTCCGGGGCGAGGTCCTCCGGCCGGAGGTGGCCACGATCCGCGCCATGGGCACGGACGGGAGGGAGTTCACACAGCATGGGGCCGGGCTGCTCGCCCGGTGCTGGCAGCACGAGAACGACCACCTCGATGGCGTGCTCATCATCGATCGCATG
>JABLTH010049380.1_pt1 | contig 40057 bp, 33 predicted proteins | sample 7875711 | NCBI WGS metagenome assembly JABLTH01 (sample SAMN14941262, study PRJNA633318) | bioreactor metagenome | isolation source: bioreactor | place: China | collected 2019-03-05 | reverse complement strand
CGATTACCGGGAGCGGTAGTTCAGTTGGTTAGAATACCGGCCTGTCACGCCGGGGGTCGCGGGTTCGAGCCCCGTCCGCTCCGCCAAATAAAAGCCCTGATTATTCAGGGCTTTTTTCTTTTTATTCGATTAAAACACTTCTCATTTGTTCACTTGATATTCCAAATTTGGAATCAGGTTTATCTTGTATGTTTGTCAGTATCGACTGCTGTTCTTTCCCATTCGTTTTAATCTCTCAGACCTCCAGCGCTTATTTGATCGAGTGCATTGGCTAACGTACGGTTTATTTTTGGATCAAATCTTTGGGTGTAATGCCTGAAGGGTGTTGCACTCAGGCGGTTTTAATCGCTTTATGGTATAGTTTGCTGTTGCAAAAAATCAGGTAATGGAAACGATAAAATGTTGGAAGCACTTAGAAAACATACACAAGGATGGATGGCAAAAATCATTCTGGCACTGATTGTGGTGCCGTTTGCATTGTTTGGCATCGACTCCTATTTGAATCAGGCGGGTGGGCAGGTTGCAGTGGCCAAAGTTGATGGCCAGAAGATATCACTGCAGGAATATTCTAACGCCGTGGAAAATGCGCGTAACTATATGCAGTCCCAGGGACAAAAAGTCGATACGGCTTTGCTCGAAAGTCCAGCTTTCAAGCAATCTGTGCTGGAAGGCATCATTACACGTCGGCTGATTGAAGGCGCGATTCATGATTACCGCTTTAAAATCAGTGACGAGCAACTCAGCCAGCATATTCTTGGCATGCCCGAGTTTCAAAGCAACGGTAAGTTTTCTGAGGAAACCTACAACCAGTTGCTGACACAAAACAAGCTGACACCAGCCAAATTTGAGCAGAGCATACGCAAAGACCTCGCGGTCCAGCAGGTAAGAGAAGGCCTGAGCAATCTGGTGTTTATGCCAAAAAAAGTCGCTGAGCAATCGCTTATGTCCGAGTTTGAACAGCGTGAAGTCAGCGTGACGGATATTAAAGTTGCTGACTTTATGAATCAGGTGACGGTGACGCCTGAGCAGGTGCAAGCGTATTACAACCAGCATAAAACTAAATTCATTGCACCAGCCAAGGTGAAGTTACAGTTTGCCTTGCTCTCTGCTGCAGGCCTGATGGGCCAAGTCAGCGTGACTGACCAAGAAGTTAAGCAATACTATGATGAAAATGCGGCTAAATTTCAGGGCAATGAACAACGTCAGGCCAGCCATATTTTGATCGGCTTTAATAGCACTGCCACGCCGGCTGAAAAAGCCGCTGCCAAAGAAAAAGCAGAGTCCGTTCTCAAGCAGGTCAAGGCCAATCCTAAGAGTTTTGAAAAGCTGGCAATTGAGTTTTCACAAGACACAGGCTCAGCAGGCAAGGGCGGCGATTTAGGCAGTTTTGGCCGTGGTGCGATGGTCAAGCCTTTTGAGGATGCAGCTTTCTCGATGAAGGTTGGCGATATCAGCGATTTGGTGGAATCTGAGTTCGGCTACCATATCATCAAGCTGACAGGCATTACAGGCGAGTCTTCTGATTTTGATTCGATGAAGCTCAAAATTAAAGCCGAATTGCTGTTCCAGAAAGCACAAGCTAAATATGCAGAATTGGCCGATGATTTTGGCAATACTGTGTATGAGCAATCTGGCAGCCTGGAGCCAGCGGTCAAGAAATTTAACCTGCAATTGCAGTCTTCTCCAGCCATGAGCAAAGATGAAGTCGCCAAGTTCTTCAAAAGCGATCGTTTTGCTTCCTTGGTGTTCTCCGATGACGTGCTCAAAGATAAACGCAATACCGAAGCCGTTGAGGTATCACCGAATAACCTGGTATCTGCACGCGTGGTTGAGTACAGCCCAGAAGCGCCTCGTAGCTTTGATGAAGTTAAAGCCGGTATTGAAGGCTTGCTCAAAGCTGAAGCCGCAGATAAATTGGTGCAGCAAAAAGGCGAGGCCTTGTTGGCTGAGCTGAAAGCCGGTAAAGCAAGCAATGCAGACTGGATTACGCCCGTGACGGTTGATCGCAGAAATGCGCAAGGCTTGAGCGATGGTGTGATGAGAAATGTGTTCAAGGTCAACACACATACACTGCCAGCATACTATGGCTTTAACGAGGCCAACAAAGGCTATACCGTGATTAAAGTGATTGCGGTGAATCAGAAGCTCAAAGACCAGCCAGATGTGGCTGACAGAGCCTTTAAAGTGTATCAGATGGCACTGGGGGCAGAGATGTCACATGCTTATGTCGCTTCGCTCAAAGCCAAGAAAGATATTCAGTTCAATGCCAAAGTGTTGTTATCCAAAGGTACCGAATAATTAACTGACTGAAGTCAAAAAAGGAGGGCATAGCCCTCCTTTTTTATTTCATGTCACTCTGTTAATTGATACACCTGGCTAATTTAAAAATGTGCCAATCACGCGCTCTATAAAAGCAAATCCATCTATGGAAAGCAGCCACGCTAATGTCGCGCAGTTCAGAATAATAGATGCCCAAAAAATCACTTGAAAAGAAAGCTTCTTTGATTTGTGTCGAAACAGTTTCTGGCCAATGATGGCCCCAGGCCAGCCACCGATTAAGGCCAAGAGATGCAACGTTTTTTCTGGTGTGCGCCTATGGCTGAGTTTGGCGGCCATCTTATCCAGCCTGTAAGCAATGAGTGTCCAACTGCTTGCCATTAAATATAATCCTAATATCCACAGTGGCATTCTTCCGGCGAAAACGGATATTGCCATGCAAACGAGAAAAATGATGGCAAATAGCAATAGAAACTGCCCATCCTTTGATTGCGATGGTTCATCAATGTATTGAACACGCTCGGCCTTTAATTTTCCACTCGCATCTTTACTGACTTCATAACTCACAATCTCGTTGCCAATCGGCCGTCGCTGACAGTTTGAAAATGCAGTGATATGAACAAACACTTGCTTTTCGCTACTATTGGGCGTGATAAAGCCAAATCCTTGTTCGTCTTTCCAGGTAGTGATTCTGCCTTGATAACGAGTGCATTTCATAATTCATCTTTGTTAGAGTCCGTTTGATCTGACTCGCTAGGTTTCGCCTTCATAACGCATGAACTCTGCAATTCTTTGATAAGCTACCAAAGATAAGGAGACGAGAATGGCAGCAGCTTTTGCGAGCGTTCTCATAAACCCGCTAACGTCAGACATAAGGGGCGGTGTGCGTCAGCCCAGCGTCCCGCTTGATGGATGAGTTGGGTAAATTATTGAGCATGGACAAGCCCAGACCATGCAAGAGTTGCAGTGGCTCCATTTAGCTGTGCACGCCAAACTGCCTTTGGTGTTGCTGCACATAAGAAAACGCAAGCCTTACCACGCTCATCAGATTCCTCCCCGTAGAGAAATAAGCGATCTCCAAAAGCCAACTCAATTTCTGACAAATCTAAATCGTCTTCTGGATTGGTTATAACTTGCTCAAAGGAGTCAACGTAGTAAGGGTATACCTCTTTGATATTTTTATGGGCAAATACTGCCATTTCATTGCTCGAAGCAGTCAGTTTATCTGTCATCCCTTTGAATATGTTATTAACCAAACCTGATGAAATCCCAGCAATTTCGACGGCATGCATTGTTGCGGCCACAGACATTAGAAACAACTCATTTAAAAAATCAGATCTAGTAATTGTTGCCGTTGAAAAGAGGTTTGCATCTCTTTGCGTCACAAAAGATTCGAACGGGAATTCAAACAAGCCGCTAATAATGATTTCGCCGAGTTGATATGGAGAAGGTTTGATTTCAGGTTCTTGAGAGTTCACGATAATACCTAACTTGAAAATAACCCGACGGCCGTAAGGCCGGTCGGGTTGATTGTAGGGTTGGGCAGCATTTAGAGGAGCTTTACAGCCAAGCCGGCCACACCAACGACAATACCAACCAGCCAAACCCAGAACTTGTTTCTGTCATACCACTCCTCGACTGCCGACCTCGGCTTCCACATTGCTAGTTCGCACCGGACACGTTCCTCGATGAATGCGCAGAGTTGAGCGGTCTCTCCTTCACTTGAACGGAGCGGCGCAGTCTCGGGAAAGCCCTTTCCGAGCAACGGACGGTCAATCTCTGCCATTTCTCGGAATACCTTTTGAATAGTGGCGTTGAGCAAGCTTTGAACCTCCGGAAGGAGAAGCGTGGCATCAACCTTTCGTTCCTTTGCGGATGTAACGGCAAATTCGATTTCTTCGATAGCAAGGGTTTCCAAGAAAGGGTCAATGCACCTGCCCCAGAAAATGGTTCGAGGTGAACCTTCGAAGCTGATACCTTGGTATGAAATTTCCCGGCCGCTAAATTGTTTGACCTTGAATGGAGTACCCGCAGCCCAAAAGGCCCACGGCGTTACCTGGTCTTGAATGACCCGTTTCGTCGCATCTTCGATGCGCTTACGAAATATCGGATAGAGCAGAGAAGTCACGGCCTATGCTGCCCAACGTTAATTAGACCCCAAAAACGAACCTAAATTTTTATTAATACTAGGGGTTATAAATATTAAAAAAATTAATTTTAATTAAAATACAATATATTATATATTTTTAGTACACCATAATTAAATGAGAATTAAATTCTAGTGCACCTTTAATTGGTTTGTTTGTATTTCTTTGATTGCTTCGAAGATATTGTGCAATTTAGCGCATTGTTATTAAGCAGTGCAAGTATTCGGCATTTGGCCATAAAAAAACGCCTGGCTTTTATCAGCGCAGGCGTTTTGTTTGACGAGTGGTCAGCCTTAGTCGATTTGACCAGCAGCAGTGATGTTCATGCCACCATCAACATAAGTGATTTCACCAGTCACTCCTGAGGCGAGGTCGCTGGTCAGGAAGGCGGCGACATTGCCAACTTCGTCGATGGTCACGTTACGGCGCAAGGCGGCGTGTTTTTCGTTAAAACCGATCATTTTGTCAAAGTCAGCGATGCCTGAGGCAGCCAGCGTTTTGATTGGGCCAGCAGAGACTGCGTTAACGCGGATGCCGCGTGGGCCAAGGCTTTGTGCCAGGTAACGCACGTTGGCTTCGAGGCTGGCTTTGGCTACGCCCATGACGTTGTAGTTAGGCATGGTGCGTTCTGCGCCCAGGTAGCTGATGGTCAACAGGCTGCCATTGCGGCCTTGCATCATCGGGTAGGCTGCTTTGGCCATCGCAGAGAAGCTGTAGGAGCTGATATCGTGTGCAATGCGGAAATATTCGCGGTCGATTCTTTCGAGGTAGTCACCATCAAGGGCGACTTTAGGGACGAAAGCAATCGAGTGCACCAGGCTATCCAGGCCATCCCAGACTTTAGCCAGCTCTACAAACAGGTTGTCGATTTGTGCATCTTCAGCAACGTCACAGGGGAGAACGATCTCGGATTCAAAGTCTGCGGCCAGGTCACGTACACGCTTTTCGTGCTTGTCGACTTGATAGGTAAATGCCAGTTCGGCACCTTCACGTTTCATTGCGGCTGCGATGCCATAAGCGATTGAACGGTTGCTCAGCAAACCGGCAATCAGGATTTTTTTTCCAGCAAGAAATGCCATGCTTGTTCCTGTGTGGTTGTTAGTTCGTTTGGTCAGTTGATTGAAGGGTTAGCGTACTGTGTTGGAACGTGGGTCGAACACATCCCGCAGTCCTTCGCCGAGCAGATTATACCCTAACACCGTGATTAAAATGGCAAGTCCGGGAAACACGGATAACCACCAGGCAAACTGGATATACTCTTTACCATCGGTGAGGATGTTGCCCCAGGAAGCTTGCGGTGGCTGCACGCCCAGACCTAAAAAGCTGAGGCCAGACTCAAGGAGCACGGCGCTGGCGATGCCCAGCACGACACTAACCAGAATAGGGGTGAGACTATTAGGCAGGCAATGTTTGAAAATAATGCGGCTGTCCAGAGCACCGAGCGCCGTGGAAGCGGTGACAAATTCACGTTGTGTCAGACTCAGGAATTCAGCGCGCACCAGACGCGTGACCCCCATCCAGGAGGTGAGGCCGATGACCACCATGACGTTGGTGATCGAAGGACTTAAAAAGGCAATCACGGCTAGAATCGAGAAAAAACTGGGAATAGACAACATCAAATCAACCAGCCGCATGATCAGCGTATCTACCCAACCACGATAGTAGCCAGCTAAAGCACCGAGCACGACTCCGATGGCAGTCGAAATCCCCACTGCGACCAGGCCTACCAATAGCGAGACGCGGCCGCCAAACAGCATCCGGCTCCAGACATCCCGCCCCAGACCATCAGTGCCCATCCAGTGCTGGCCTGAAGGCCCCACCAGAATCTGCTTGACCTGGATCGCATCCGGGTCATAAGGGGCAATCCAGGGCGCAAGTAGCGCCAGCAGCAAGATGATGCTGATAATGATCAACCCGGTCAGGGCTAAGGGATTTTGCAGGACTTTTTTCATGTCTGGATAGCCTAGCGTTGTGGCATGACCCCTTTGCGCAAACGCGGATCCGCCCACGCGTAGGCAAGATCAGCCAATAAGTTGCCCACCAGTGTCAAGGCTGAGCCTATGGTGAGTGTGCCCATGACGACCGGAAAATCACGCATCATCACCGCTTCATAAAATAGTTTACCCATGCCTGGAATGGCAAAAATGGTTTCAGCAATCACCGAGCCGCCAATCAAGCCCGGCAGTGACAGGCCGACCAAAGTAATCAGTGGTAGCAGGGCATTGCGCAGAGCATGTCTATAAGTCACGACCCGGTCACTCAAGCCCTTGGCGCGGGCGGTGATCACAAAGTCTTGGCTCAATACGTCCAGCATGCCGTTTTTCACAAACATGGTGACACCTGCGAGGCCCGTCAATGCTGGAATGATCACAGGCAAACACAAATGCATGAACAGATCCTGTGCTTGCTGCCAGGCGTTGAGTTGGTCGTAGTTGAGGCTATGCAGGCCAGAAATCGGAAACCAGGGGTGAATTACGCCCAGCCAGTACATCAGCAACAGGGATAACCAGAAGCCGGGGATAGAAAAGCCAATAAAATTAAAGAAGGTAATGCTGCGATCTTGCCAATGACCATGTTTTTTGGCCGCCATGACGCCCAGCGGAATCGCAAGGCTTAGCGTCAACAACAAACCAACTAAATTCATGAGCAAGGTCACTGGCAAGGCTTCTTCAATCATGCCCTTGGTGGTATTGCCGTCTTTGTCGGTTTCTGACCAAAACACCGGTTTTTGATGGCTGGCAAACGAATGGCCGAAATCAAGGTGCACCATGCGCTCCAGCCATAAGCCATACTGCACGATAATGGGTTTATCCAGATGATAAAGCTCACGCAGTTTTTGCCGTGACTCTTCTGAGGATTTGGGGTCGAACGCAGATTCCGTACTGGTGATATCGCCAGGCGCCAGATGCATGATAAAAAACGAAATCAGACTGATGCCAATCAACATCGGGATCATCCATAACACACGTCTGATTAAATAACGTAGCATGTTTTATTCAGCCTGTATTTGCGCGCGGCGCAGCGGCGCCGGAATATACCATTTTTGTGAGTCGTAGCCGACACCCGCCGGTGGTATAGGATTCATAATCCCTTGCACACGTTTGTGGATAGCGGTCAGCCCGTAGCCGGCAGACAGGTAAACCAGAGGACTATCGTCATAGAGGGCCTTGGCGAATGCATGATAAATCTGCATGCGTTTTTCCGGGTCAAACTCAAGTCGCCCTTGCTCCAGCAGATGGTCTACTTGAGGATTGTGGTAGCCGATAAAGTTGAATTGCCCGGGATTCTGCTGACTGGAATGCCAGATATTGTACTGGTCAGGGTCCAGACCCAGTCCCCAGCCCATTACCACGGCATCAAAATTACCCGGTTTGATAAAATTGGTCAGTAAACTGGCCCATTCCAGCGTACGCAAGCGGGTATCAATCCCGACTTCCTTGAGTCTGCGCTGAATAATGACCGAGGTTTTCTCGCGCTGCTTGTTACCGAGGTTGGTCAGGATTTCAAATGACAATTTTTGACCATTTTTGTCTAGATAACCGTCGCCATCGCTGTCTGTGTAACCTGCCTCTGCTAACAGTTGTCTGGCTTTGGCCGGATCGAAGGCATAGGGGTGAAGATCAGGATTGCTCCAGCGCGTGCCCGGCTTGTAAGGGGAGGCAATCGCAATGCCGAGGCCAAGATAGACGCCATCAATAATTTCCTGTTTATCAATGGCATAGTTGATCGCTTTACGCACACGCACATCATCAAATGGTTTGCGTTTGAGGTTAAAGCCCAGGTAGGTATAGCTGTTGCCTAGCTCTTTGTATTGGTTGAGCCTTGCTGCGAGTGCCGGACGCGAAGGAATAATGCGTGCATAGGTAATCGGATCCATGTTCATGCTATCAATATGGTCCGCCATGAGCTCGAGAAATTGGGCGGCTGGATCAGGGATCACGCGTTCGACCAGCGTTTCGATATTGGCGGGTCCCATCACAGACTTGGGGTTGCGGCTTAATTTGATGTATTCGCCGTGTCGCCATTCCTGAAGCTGGTAATAATGACTGCCTAACGGTTTTTGCGCAAAACTGGTGGTATGTATATCCTGTCCTGCCAGTTTGTGTTTGGGCAGCACTTGCAAACTGGCCCAGCTTTCGAGCGCGGGTGCAAAGGGCTGCGAATAGTGCACGATAAACGTTTGTGAATCTGGCGCTTCTGCCTGGGTAACGAGTTGATAATCAGAGGCATAAGGGCTATGCGTTTTTTCGTCTGTGATCAGCTGCCAGGTGAAAAGTACATCCGCACTGGTAAGCGGCTTGCCATCGGCCCATTGCAGATTGGGTTTGAGCTTGAAAGTGATGGTCTTATTGTCGTCTGCGACTTGCCAGGAAGCGGCTAATTCGCCGGCCAAATCTAGATTCTGGTCGTATTTGAGCAGTGAATTAAACAGGTAACTGCCAATTGCCAGCGAGGCGGATTCGCCAGCCACCATACCGATCATGCTGCTCGGATCTGAGGGCATGGCGCTCATCAGGGTGCCCCCGGCCTGTGGTGGGTAGGCATGATCAAACGCCAGTGTCTCCTGGTTGGCTTGCTCTGGACTACAGGCTGACAGCATGGCCGCCAGAGCCATGGTCATCATGGCATGGCGCACATATCCTCGGCGCTTGCCTTGCGCATTCTGCGGATGAGACACAACGTGCAAATTGAGCGGTGAGTGTGCAGTGCGCATGATGGGCCGATTTAATGTTTGCTGGACTGACTTTTCTTATGATGCGATGTTGTGCTCTTTTTAGCTGAATCTGATGAAGAGGCACTATGTTTACTGTGGCTGCCTGCTTTCTTAGCACCAGATTTTACGCTTGTTTTCGAGTCATGCGATTTTCCAGAGTTCCCTTTACTTGATTTGCTGGCATGGCTTTCTTGTTTTTGCAGTTGCAATACCTGGCCAGCCGCCAGTTTTTTAGACTTGAGATGGTTTTGTTGCATGATTTGCTGGCTGCTGATGCCATAGCGCTGGGCCAGAGTGGACAAGGTCTCGCCAGCTTTCACTTTATGGGAAATAGTCGTTGGTTCGCTGGATGACTCTTTTTCAACCGGCACTTCTACGGAAAGTTTAGCCATGGCTGCAACATCAATCGGTTTGGTCAGACCGGCTGACTCCACGCTGGCGGGCACTAACAATGGTCGACGGACAATCAGATTGCGATTCGGCTTCAGGTTATTGGTTGCGCTCAATTCGTAAATACTGATATCAAACTTGCTGGCAATCACACCCAGGCGCTCACCACGCTTGGGCTGGTAGCTGTGCCAGTTGGAGAGGGGACGGTTATATGCATTCAGATTTTGTGTAAAGTTGCTGGCCGCCCAGGTTGGTAACAGAAGTTTTTGATAACTGTTTTCCGTGATGAGGACCGGCCGCGTAAAACTTGGGTTGAGTGCGCTAAACTCCTCCAGCGTAATCCCTGCCAACTCTGCAGCCAGTTTTGCATCAATCTTGTTGGGGGCCTGGACGGTGGTAAAGTAAGGCCGGTTTGGAATTTCGTTGAGCGTCAATCCATATTGTTCAGGCCGGAAAATAATGTTTTTGATGGCCTGCAGCTTGGGCACGTAATTGCGAGTTTCATCCGGTAAGGACAAGTGCTGGTAATCGGTCGGCAAGCCCAGGCGCTCATTGCGCTCAATGGCGCGTGCAACCGTGCCTTCGCCCGCGTTGTAAGCGGCCAGTGCCAAGTCCCAGGCGCCAAACATGGTATAAAGCTTTTGCAGATAATTGAGCGCAGCCTGGGTGGCGGCAGTCACGTCTTTGCGTGAGTCTTTCCAGTAGTTCTGCTTGAGGCCAAAGTCTTTGCCGGTAGAGGGGATGAATTGCCAGATGCCTGACGCCTTGCTGGTAGACAGCGCTTTAGGATTAAAGCCGCTTTCTATCATGGGCAGTAGCGCAATCTCGGTGGGCATGCCTCTTTTTTCAACTTCAACAACGATGTGGTAAAGATACTTTTTACTCCGCTCCAGCATGCGTGAAACGTAGTCGGGGCGAGAGGCGTACCATTGTTCGTGTTTGTTGGTGTAGCTTGAGTCGATGTCCGGCATGTTAAAGCCATCGCGCACGCGGTCCCACAAGCTGTTTTGCAAGGTCAGGCTATCTTCAAACTGATAACTGGAGGTGTAGCCTTCTACGCCAGTCTCTCCATAGCTTTCGTCATAACTGCCATTGTCATCGGACAAGGTGGCTGGTTCCACGTATTCAGCCGATCCGCACCATGGCGAGGCTGACAGTGCAATGCAGACGATGAATCTTTTAAAACGCATGACGGTAATACTTTATCCTGAGAGTGTTGCGCATCCGGCAGGGCGGATACACATGGATTGCTAAATCCGGATGGCCGTAGCGGCCGCGCCGATCTGTTTGAGATAGGCCTAACGCACACAAGCGCTTTAAGGAGGACATCATTCTACGTTAAATTCGGGGGGAGACAAGCCCTTGCCAGCGAGCCCAGACTGTGCTTGAAGGTTGTGCGATCAGAAGTCATTGCGGCGGGTGCGGATCTCGGTAAACACTTCCAGCGCCGAGCGCGATTGAAATTCAGGGCGCAGACGCAACTGTTCACAGCGCAAAAACGGATTGGTCGCCAATTCTTGTGCCAAGGACGTTGGCAGACTGGGGCGTTGCTGATGGCGTAACTCGCGGGTGGTTGCGATACGTTGGAGTAATGCGCGGTTATCCGGCTCTATGGTCTGCGCAAAAGCAAGATTGTGCGCGGTATATTCATGCGCAGGATAAACGAGTGTTTCTGGGGGAAGCGCGGCAATCTGTTGTAGTGAGGCATACATTTGCACAGGCGTGCCTTCAAACAGGCGGCCACACCCTGCACCAAACAGTACGTCGCCGCTAAACAAATGCTGCTGATTGACATAATAAGCCACATGATCAAGTGTATGGCCCGGCAGCGAAAGCACTTCGCAGCTTATTATGTCTTCTGGCAGCAGACTGATAGTGTCCCCGGCGTGGACGGGGATGGTATGCATGGCCTGATAAGACGGCTGTGAACTGTCTGGGGCATAGACAAGACAGCGCCAATGCTTTTGCAAGCTGGCAGCGCCGCCCACATGGTCTGCATGATGATGTGTGAGTAAAATCCCTTTTAAGCTCAGTTCTCTCTTGCTCAAAGCCTCTTCAACCACGTCGGCATCGCCCGGATCAACCACCCAGGCCAGCGAGCCAGACTGAATTAACCACAGATAATTGTCGCTAAAAGCGGGCAGGGGGATGATTTCTATACTTGCAGAACTTTTGTCCATCACGCATCATTGAAAAAATCATGATACTTGTCAAGGGAGATGCCCTGGACGGTATTCAAGAGGTGTTTTAAGTGCGTGAGGGAATCTATCTTGCAATCAAGCCAGTCAGTGTTCTTTGAACAAATGCCTCTGGGTCAATATATTGTCGCGCGTGAAACGCCTTTGTACGCGCAGGCCGTGGCTGATGTGTTCGGCTTTCATGCTCTGCAGATCGGATGGTCTGCGCATGACCTGCTCGAGCAGTGTCGGATTCCTTACAAACACTCCCTACAGCTAACCGCCTCGGCCAATGCCTCGTTGTTATGCGAAAGCGAGTTTTTGCCATTTGCCGAAAATTCAGTTGACTTGGTTTGCATGCCACATGTGCTGGAGCAGTGTGCGGATCCACAGCAGACGTTACGCGAAGTGTTTCGGGTAATGGTGCCTGAAGGTAGTTTGGTGCTGACCGGGATTAGCCCTGCCAGTTGTTTAGGCATGCGCGCCAGAGTCGGGCAATTCAGGCAGGCAGGCGGTTTCAGCAGATTGTTTACAGCCTGGCGCATTCGTGACTGGTTGAGTGTATTGGGATTTGAGGTCGTGCGTAGTGGTTATTTGATGCACGCTTTTCCATTCAATGATCCTGACTGGCTGGCGCGCCAGTCTTGCCTGGAACGGTGGGGGCCACGCTTGTGTGGCATGAGTGGTGGCATTTATTTCCTGATCGCCAAAAAAAGAGTGCTCAACATCCGTTTGTTAAAACCAGACTGGAAAATGTTGCCGCTGAATCCGGCGTTGCAGGTCAGAAAAGGCCGTTCCAGCATACAAAAAAACGGCCAAAAGCAGTTAGAATGCGCGGATGTCGAATCAACAATGGATAGAAATGTACGCTGATGGTGCTTGCAAGGGCAACCCTGGCGTCGGTGGCTGGGGCGTATGGCTTAAAGCGGGCTCGCACGAAAAATCCCTCTATGGTGGCGAAGCGCTGACCACCAATAATCGTATGGAGCTGACGGCGGTGATTCAAGGCTTGCAGGCGCTCAAGAAACCCTCGCATGTCAGAGTGTATACCGATTCCAGCTATGTGCAAAAAGGCATGACCGAGTGGTTGGCAGGCTGGAAGCTCAAGCAATGGCGTACGGCGGATAAAAAACCGGTTAAAAATGCGGACTTATGGCAACAGTTGGATGACATCGCCAAGCCTCACCAGATTGAATGGATTTGGGTGAAAGGGCATGCCGGCAACGAGGGCAACGAGCGTGCAGATGCCTTGGCAAATCAAGGTGTACTAACCGTGGCGATAGGATAGGAGCGTAGCTTAAATGAGACAGATTTTCCTCGATACCGAGACCACTGGCCTCTATCCCGATCAGGGACATCGAATTATTGAAATTGCTGCGGTCGAGATGTTGAACCGCCGACCAACCCAGCGTCACTTTCACTTGTATATCAATCCCGAGCGTGAGATTGATGCCGGTGCGCAGGAAGTACATGGAATTTCGCTGGAGTTCTTGCAGGATAAGCCGCTTTTTGCGCAAATTGCACAGGATTTCATTGCGTTTATTCGTGGTGCAGAGCTCATTATTCATAACGCTCCGTTTGATGTCGGCTTCCTCAATATGGAGTTGTCCAGGCTTAGCATGGACCCGCTGCCGTCATTCGTCAGTGGTATCGTTGATACCTTGAAAATGGCCAAGGAAATGCGTCCCGGCCAGCGTAACAATCTGGATGCCTTGTGCCGCCACTACGGTATCGATAACTCACAGCGGACCTTGCACGGCGCCTTGCTCGATGCGGAATTGCTCGCCGATGTCTACATTGCCATGACGCGCGGACAAGAGAGCCTGTTGATGGAACTCTCAACCTCCGAGCAGCAAACCATGCAAAGCCATATTGAGGTCGACTTTTCTGCAATGAAGCGATTGCCGCCTAGCGAAGAGGAGTTGGCCAGCCATCAGCAATACATAGAAAGTCTCAGCAAGTCTGGCGCCTCACCCTGGTGATGACTGTCTTTTGTTGTGATTTGATGCGGGTCTGCAGCGCTTATTCACTCTTTACATACCCAATGCTTGCGGTAGTATCAAAAGATATTTCCAAGTTGTGACAACTATTAAGCAGAGATTCTATGCACACAGACACCATTGTAGTGACCGGGGGGGCCGGTTTTATCGGCAGCAATTTCGTCAATGCCTGGGTAAAGCTGAAGCTGGGTAAACTGGTCAATTTGGACAAGCTCACTTATGCCGGCAACATGGAGAATCTGGCGGAGATTAGCCATGACCCGGACCATGTCTTCATTCATGCGGATATCGGTGACCGCGTTGCGGTGAAGTCACTGTTAGAAACCCATAAACCCAGGGCGGTGCTTAATTTTGCTGCAGAAAGTCATGTAGACCGCTCTATTCACGGGCCGGATGCGTTTATCCAGACCAATGTGGTCGGTACGTTTAACCTGCTTGAAGAGGTCAGGGCCTATTGGCCAGCGCTGCCGGTAGAGTCGCAGCAGTCGTTCCGTTTCCTGCATGTGTCTACCGATGAAGTCTATGGCTCACTGGAACCCAATGATCCAGCATTCAAGGAAACCAACCCTTATCAGCCCAATAGTCCATATTCAGCCTCAAAAGCGGCCTCAGATCATCTGGTACGTGCCTATCATCACACCTATGGCCTGCCGACGCTCACCACCAATTGCTCCAACAATTATGGCCCTTACCACTTCCCGGAAAAACTGATTCCATTAGTGATTCATAACGCCTTGTCTGGCAAACCCTTGCCGATCTATGGTAACGGTAGCAATATCCGTGACTGGCTGTATGTCGAAGACCACTGCAATGCCATCCGTGAAGTGCTGGCCAAGGGCCTGCCTGGCGAGACATACAATATTGGTGGCTGGAATGAGAAAACCAATCTGGACGTTGTACATACGCTGTGCGACATCCTCGATCAGGAGCAGCCCAAAGCACAAGGCAGCTACCGCGACCAGATTACGTTTGTCAAAGACCGTCCCGGTCATGACCTGCGTTACGCCATTGACGCCAGCAAGATCGAGCAGACCTTAGGCTGGAAACCTCAGGAAACCTTTGAAACCGGGATCCGTAAAACGGTGCGCTGGTATCTGGAGCATACCCAATGGGTGGCACGCGTCACCAGCGGTGAATACCAGCACTGGCTCAGTACAAACTACCATGAACGTGGCGAGGAGTTGGCATAATGGCAAGAAAAGGCATCGTATTGGCCGGTGGCTCCGGCACCCGCTTATATCCAGTGACGCAAGTCGTCTCCAAACAACTGTTGCCGGTGTATGACAAACCCATGATCTACTACCCCCTGTCCGCACTCATGCTGGCAGGCATCCGGGAAGTGTTGATTATTTCTACCCCGATGGACACACCACGCTTTAAAGAACTGCTGGGCGATGGCAGCCAGTGGGGCATGCGCATTGAGTATCAGGTACAACCCTCACCCGATGGGCTGGCACAGGCCTTTATCCTCGGTGAGTCGTTCATTGGTAACGACAGCAGCGCCCTGGTGCTGGGCGACAATATTTTTTACGGGCATGAGCTCGGTGACATGGCCATGACTGCCGGTAAACGCGAGCAGGGCGCCACCGTGTTTGCCTACCCGGTCAACGACCCCGAGCGCTATGGCGTGGTCGAGTTTGATACGCACGGCACGGCCATCAGCCTGGAAGAAAAACCTACACAACCCAAGTCGCGCTATGCGGTGACGGGGCTGTATTTTTACGATCAGCGCGTGGTTGAGATTGCCAAGAACCTCAAGCCCTCGGCCCGTGGCGAACTCGAGATCACTGACGTCAACAAGCATTATTTGGCCTCTGGGGACCTCAATGTCGAAGTCATGGGGCGTGGCATGGCCTGGCTGGATACCGGTACCCACGAATCACTGCTGGAAGCCAGTGGCTTTATTCAAACGATTGAAAAGCGCCAGGGCCTGAAGATTGCCTGTCTGGAAGAAATCGCCTATCGCCAAGGCTTTATCAATGCAGAGCAACTGGACAAACTGGCGGATAAATATGCCAAGAATGGGTACGGACAGTATTTGAAGATGATTTTAAAAGAGCGGGTATTTTAATGCTGGTGACTGCGACCAAAATTCCAGAGGTGTTGATTCTAGAACCCAAGGTATTCGGCGATGCACGAGGCTTCTTTATAGAGAGCTTCAATGCGCAAGCCTTTAAACAAGCCACAGGGCTGGATGTGACATTCGTGCAAGATAACCATTCCCGTTCGGCCAAAGGCGTATTACGCGGTCTGCATTATCAAGTCCAGCAAGCGCAGGGAAAACTGGTGAGAGTGGTTGCCGGAGAAGTGTTTGATGTCGCGGTCGATCTGCGTCAGAGTTCTGCGACCTTTGGATTATGGGAAGGCGTGCATTTAAGCGCTGACAATCACCGTCAGTTATGGATTCCGCCTGGCTTCGCGCATGGCTTTGTCGTGCTCTCTGACACGGCTGACTTTCTGTATAAAACAACGGATTACTATGCACCACAACATGAGGCCTGCCTTAAATGGGATGACCCGACGATTGGCATAGACTGGCCGTTGGACATGCCTCCCAGCCTGTCTGCCAAAGATCAGCAAGGGCTCCCCTGGGCACAGGCGCCCAAATTTGACTAATCATTAGCATATTCTTTGATTCGGACCTTGCTCACGCATATGAAAAAAATCCTGTTAACAGGCGTCAATGGTCAAGTGGGGCATGCACTTGCCGCACAGCTGCAACAACAGCCCATTGCTCAAGTACAGCTAATCAGCTGTACCCGCCAACAACTGGACCTCAGTCAGCCAGCGCACATCCGGCAAGTCATCCGTCAGGTCAAACCAGACCTGATTATTAACCCTGCTGCCTATACCGCGGTAGACCAGGCCGAAACCGAGCAAGAACTTTCCTTTGCCATCAACGCCACGGCCCCACAAGTGATTGCAGAAGAGGCCGCACGACTGAATGCAGCGCTGATCCATTTCTCGACTGACTATGTATATGACGGCAGCAAAGCCACAGCTTACCTTGAAACTGACGCAGTTAATCCAGTCAGTGTTTATGGCGCCAGCAAACTTGCAGGCGAGCAGGCGATTGCTGCGGTTGGCCTCCCGCATCTCATCCTGCGTACCAGCTGGGTCTATGGCAGCTACGGCAAAAACTTCCTCAAAACCATCATTCGGTTAGCACAGAGTAGGGAACAGTTACGCATTGTGGCAGACCAGCATGGCGCCCCCACGGCCGATATCGCGATTGCTGAAGCAGTCGCGCAATTAATTGAACGCTGGCATCCGCACAACGCTGAACAGACCGGGATTTATCATTTGGTGAATCGAGGTGAAACCACCTGGTATGGTTTTGCCAGTGAGATTGTGGCGCAGTATCAAGCGCTGGCGCTACAACAAGGCTGGCCCGCCTTGCTACTTAAAGAGCTGCAAGCCATATCATCCGCAGAATACCCAACGCCTGCCAGACGCCCCCAAAACTCAAGGCTGGTTAGTGATAAGCTGGAGCAGGTGTTTGGTGTGCGTTTGCCAGTATGGGATAAGTCACTTGTGACAGTCATGCCAGCGTTGAGTGCGCTGGAAAATTAATTCTGATCGCCGACTATTTCTGATCGAATGCATCCGTCCAGCTATTGGGCGTTTCGTAAAGGCGAACTCTCACCAGCTTGAGCTGATTGCCGAAGGTATCACGATATTGGGCCTTGAGCAGCTTAAAGGCTTCCGCAGCCATGTTTTCTGCCGTCGGGATGGTTGGGAACACCACAGTCTTGTGATTGGGCAAGCTGTTTAGAAAATCCAGCACCGCCGTATCGCCATGGTAGACCAGAAAAGCATGGTCCCAGCGATCGACAATGGTTTCACGGGCAATTCTTTTTACATCGGCAAAATCCATTACCATGCCATTTTCAGAGGCATGCTCTGCCTGAATCACCTCTCCAGACAGTGTAATTTCAATTGCGTAGCGATGACCGTGCAGATTACGGCATTGACTCTTGTGATCAGGAATGCGATGGCCCGCATCGAATTCCAAGCGTGTAGTAATTTCCATCACGCCATTATATCAGCAACCACGGCTCACGCTGATGCGCGATCACGGATTGCAAATGCAAGTGCATGCATTAATACAAATCATCAATATTCATCAATGCATCTTCATCGGCAGAGTAGTGCTTATGACTTTTTTCATAGCTGCCATAGCCACTGTCATAATCATCGACTTCATCGCCGGCAAAGTCTTCGAGCATTTGATCAATTTTCTTGAATTTATCGTTAGGTGCTGCTTTTTGTAACATGATGATCTCCCATGACGTTATTCTGTTAACAAAACCTGTCAGTATCAAATTGCTTTAGAACATCTTTAGCATAGACTGTGCCAAGCATGGCAAAGGTTCCTTACAAGAAGGTTAACGGCACCTATTAAAAAAAGTAAAATATGAAAACTTAATTGAGAACAATCAAGCTAACACATTGTCTACAAAGGCATAACACAATCATAACTATTTGGAGAGATGCAATGCGCAGTTTTATATTGATGTTTTTAACCTTGGGGGGGGTATCCATGGCTGAGGCAGAATGTCTACCGTTATACCAGCACCAGTTTAAGACACTGCAAGGTCAAACTGTCGATTTTTGTCAATTTCAGGACAAGCCAGTGCTCATTGTGAACACTGCAAGCAAATGCGGATTCACGCCACAGTTTGAAGCGCTGGAAGCCATGTATGAGCAATATAAGGATAAAGGGCTGGTGGTGATTGGCTTCCCCTCCAATGATTTCCGTCAGGAGCCTGGTAACAACAAGCAGATTGGCGACTTTTGCAAGCTGACTTATTCGGTCAAGTTTCCTATGGTTGAAAAGTCCAGCGTGACTGGAAGTGGCGCCAATCCGCTTTATCAGCAACTGATCAAACAAACAGGGCAGTCACCACAATGGAATTTTTACAAATATCTGATTTTGCCAGGCGGGCAGAAGGTTTATTCTTTTAACAGTATGACACGTCCGGAAAGTGAAGAAATTCTCGGCAAGATCAAACCTCATCTCAAGTAAGTTTCTCAAGTTTTTTCACGGCAGGCTCTGTGCAACACAAGGCAGGGCCTCATAAAATAAAACGATATAAAGTTTTTTTCATGTTTTCTTATCAAAGTCGTTGACAAGATATCTGGGCATCATTAATATGGCGCCTTCTTTGAATTGCACTGCAAAACAAAGAACTGCAATACCAGAGATTTGGGGGTATAGCTCAGCTGGGAGAGCGCTTGCATGGCATGCAAGAGGTCAGCGGTTCGATCCCGCTTATCTCCACCAAGTGATTGAAAATATTGAATTTTTTTAAAAAATAAATATTTTAATTATTTGAGAAACTGGTATAATGCATGGGTTGTTAAATTTCTTAGGTCCCCATCGTCTAGAGGCCTAGGACACCTCCCTTTCACGGAGGCGACCGGGGTTCGAATCCCCGTGGGGACGCCAAAAATCACTTAGTGATTTCTAGCTTTAAATTTCATATTTATTTAAATCACCTGCTTATTAAGGCTTAAGTTTCTTTAAGACTATGGTGTAAAGCTGCGTACAGGTTACGCAGTAAAAAACCCGGCATTGCCGGGCTTTTGTTTTTCTGCATGGTCAAATGGCTTATCCGCGTATATTACTTTGCGCAGAAAACTGAGAGAGCTCGACAAAAGGTTGTGGCTGCCAGCCTGGGGCACGATGTTCGGCCACCACATTGGTGAAAATGCCACCACGGACATAAAACTTGGCGGTTACGCGCATAAATTTCGGGTCTATGGCAGAGACTAGATCATCCAGAATCTGATTGGTGACCGCTTCATGGAAGCAGCCCTCATCGCGGAATGACCACATGTAAAGTTTAAGACTCTTGAGCTCAACACATAATTTGTTGGGAATATAGTCCAGATAAATGACCGCAAAGTCAGGTTGACCGGTTTTTGGACACAGGCAGGTAAACTCTGGAATTTCCATATGGATATGGAAGTCTCTCTGCGAATTGGGATTTTCAAAGGTTTCCAGTGTTTTAGTCGGTTGTGCAGTGGGTTTCCCACCAAGTAAATGTTCGTTCATTGTGCGCATGTTTCGTCTTAAAAATGGGTATTATAACGCTTAAGCGACCACTCAAATTCTTATAAGCAGTTTACTTACTTTGCGTCTGACACATTTAAAACTTGCGGGGTTCAAGTCATTTGTTGATCCAACGACCATCCACCTGCATGGGCAGCGTGTGGGCGTGGTAGGGCCAAATGGCTGTGGCAAGTCTAACGTTATGGAGTCGGTCCGCTGGGTGCTGGGCGAATCCTCCGCCAGGGAAATGCGCGCCGATGCCATGGATGCAGTGATTTTTAACGGATCTTCGCATCGCAAACCTATTTCGCGGGCCAGTGTCGAGCTCATTTTTGATAACAGCTTGGGCGGTGCCAGTGGCGAGTGGAATCAATATGCCGAAATCTCGGTCAAGCGCGTAATCGAGCGCGATAAGGGCTCAAGCTACTATATTAATAACACTGCGGTACGCCGTCGGGATGTGGCAGATTTGTTTTTGGGCACCGGCCTTGGGGGGCGTGCTTACGCCATCATCGGTCAAAACACGATTTCACGTATTGTTGAAGCCCGGCCAGAAGAGCTGCGCGTATTTCTCGAAGAAGCGGCAGGGATCAGCAAATATAAAGAGCGCAGGCGTGAAACAGAGCTACGACTGCGTGATACACGTGAGAATCTTGCGCGCGTGGAAGATATTTCACGCGAGATGAACAAGCAGATTCTCAAGCTGGAGGCGCAAGCTGTGGTGACGCAGAAATATCAGTCACTGCAAGCGGCGTACCAACTGGCTGAGGCGCAATGGTGGTGGTTGCGCAAGCGAGATGCTGTGCTGGCTTACGAGGCCGCTTCACAAGCGGTAGCGCACGCAGTGAATGCGCTGGAGGAGAAAGTTGCGGCGTTAAGGCGTTGCGAGCTGGCTTTGGAGCAGGCTCGACAGCAGCATCAGGCCGCATCAGGCGAATTGCATACGGCGCAGGCGGCTTTTTACGAGGCCAACGCGCAAGTTTCCAATCTGGATTTACAAGTCAAGCAATCGGAAGAGGCCCGCTTAAGATTACTGCAACAGCAGCAACAGCTGCAGGGGCAGATTGAGCGTGGTAGCCAGCAGCAAGCGCAGTTACAACAGCAACTGGACGAAAAAACCACTGCGCTCGCCACCGCACAACAAACGCTGACCGCACAAGCGCAGCAGTTGCAAGCCTTGCAACAGGCTTTGCCTGCACAGTCATTACAGTTGCAAGGCATACAGCAAACCGCCATTGAAGCACAGCAAGCCGTGCAGCAATGCCGCCAGCAGATGCAACTGGAGCAGAATAACGTACAGTTTTTGCAACGCAATCTTTCGGAATCCAACCAGCGCTTGCAACAGTTACAAAGTGAGCTATCAGCCTGGGCCTTGCCAGATATGCAGGCCTTGGAGGGGTATAAGCAGCAGCAGGCGCAACAGCAAGCTCAGTTGCAGCAAGAAGAACAGCAGCTACAACAATGGCGGGTAGATGAGCAGCAGCAACAGCAATGGTTGTTGCAAGCCAGGCAAGACTGGCAGCAGGCTCAACGCCAGCTGAACCAGCTTGAAGCAGAAATCCAGTCTTTGCAAAAGTTGCAGCAAAGCCTCAAGCAAGACCAGCAACTAGGGCCCTGGTTGCAACAAAGCGGTTTGCAATCAGCGGCGCGTTTGTGGCAGGCGGTACAGGTGGATGCCGCATGGCAGCCCGCGCTCGAAGCGGTCCTGGGCTATAAACTGAATGCCTTGCTCACTGATTCTTTGCCGACCTTGGCTACATTACCGCATCCGCAAGCCGCTTTAGCCATAGCCATGCATGGAACGGCCAGCGATAGCTTGCCAGACCATTGGCAAGGATTACCCAGCTTATATAGTTTGCTCACGCTCAAGCAGTCGGAAATGGCTGGTGCCTTGCAGCACTGGCTCATGGGTATTTACGTGATTGAGGATGTTGCCCAAGTGGGCCAGTTTCAATCGCAACTCCCGGCAGGCGTGAGTCTGCTTAGCAAGCAAGGGGATCTCTATCAACGCTATAGCGTGGTTTATCATGGCCGCCAGAATGCCATGCAAGGCGTGTTGGAGCGGCAGCAGCAACTGGACAAGTTACAGGCCGGTTTGGAAGCCGCGCAAGCTGCGGTTAATCACACCCAACAGCAGGTGCAACTGATTGAGCAGGCGCTGCAACAGTTGCGCTTGCAACAGCAGCAAGCTCATCAACGGATCAAACAATATACCGCAGCCATGCATGAGGCGCAGATGCAACAGTCAAGCTTGCAGCAGTCCTATGACAACGCGTCGCGCAGGCAAACCGCCTTGCAACAGGACCTGTCTGCGCTGCAAGTACGGCAGCAGAGTCTCAATGACGAGCTTTCGCAAGCGCAAGCCAGGATCGCGCAGTATCAGGCGCAGTTTGCCAGCCTGGAACAGGCGGCGCGCGAAGCGCAGGCCCTCAAGCATCATGCAGAGCAAGCCTATTTTGATGCGCGTGACAGCGTACAGCAGGCTGAAAAAGCGCATCAGTCACAAGTATTCGAGCAAACCCTGTTGCAAAATGCTGTCAATGATTTGCAGCACCGCTTGAGTCAGCTCAGCCAAGAGCGTGAGCATTTGCAATTACGCCTGCAAGAAACCGAGCAAACGCTCGCCGTCAGTGCCATGGAAACCTTAAAGGCACATTTGGCACAGGCCTTGGACAAGCAGCACACTTGTGAGCAGGCGCTGGCGCATGTGCGTAACGATCTGGCGCAGAAAGAAGCCGTTTTGCAGACAGAAGAGCGTCAGCGCATGCAAATCGAGCAGCAATTGCATCCCTTGCGCGACACCGTGGAGCAACAAAGACTTAAACAGCAGGCCTGCCAGCTGCAAGTCGAGCAATGCCAGCAGTCTCTGTCTGAAACGGGGCTGGATGAAGCCTTGCTTCAGCAAGGGCTAAATCATGACAGCAAAGCCGAAACACTGGCACAAACGACCCAAAGGTTACAACAGCAGATCCAGCAACTCGGCGCAGTCAACCTGGCTGCGATTGAAGAATTAGCCAGCGAGCAGGCGCGTAAAGGGTATCTGGACAGTCAACTGCAAGACCTGCTCACCGCCAGCGAAACGCTGGAAGAGGCGATCCAGAAAATAGACCGCGAAACCCGCGGAAAATTGCGCGCAACCTTTGATGAAGCCAACCGTCATTTTGGCGAATTATTTAATACCTTGTTTAATGGCGGCAATGCCAAGCTGGTGCTGTTGGGTGATGAAATTCTGGATACTGGCGTGCAAGTCTTTGCGCAACCGCCAGGCAAAAAAAACACGACCATCCAGTTATTGTCCGGGGGCGAAAAAGCGCTGACGGCCATGGCGCTGGTGTTTGCGCTGTTCAGGTTAAATCCGGCACCGTTTTGCCTGATGGATGAGGTGGATGCCCCGCTGGATGACAGCAACACCGAGCGTTTCTGCCAACTGGTGCGCGTGATGTCAGAAAAAACCCAATTCTTGTTTGTTTCTCACAACAAAATCACGATGGAGATGTCTGAACAGCTAATTGGGGTCACCATGCAAGAGTCGGGCGTGTCACGGATTGTCGATGTGGATATCGAAGAGGCCATCCGCATGCATGCGGCTTAGCGCCAGTTTTGTTGTATCATAATGCAAGCGTTATAAAGGATTGTTAAGTCACATGTCTGATTTGTGGATGATATTGGTGTTGCTCGGGGTCAGCATCGTTCTGGCAGTGGTTGTATTTAACTGGTGGCAGGAAAAAAAATATCGTAGAGACGTTGAATACCGTTTTAGTCATACCCGTAGCGATTTACTGGATGGCGAGCCTGCCGCCAAGGTCAAAGAGGCTGCCAAGAAAGCTGCCGTGGATACCGCCCCTGTGTCCGAGGAGGTAGAGGGCTGGATGTCTGAGCCCCGTGTACGCCAAACCGGCGTGCGGCCTTCAGCTCAACCTTCTGTTAAAGTTGAGCCGGAGTTTTCCAATCCTCCCCCGGCAAAAGCCGCAGAGCCTGCCAAGCTTAAACCAAAACCAGCGCCTGCCACTTCTCCGGTCAAAACAGCGCCTGTTCAACCTGCTCATGAGCCAATTGTCAATGTGACCAAGCCAGAACCGCTCACCCCACAGGTGTCGGCTTATCAACCGCCAGTCGCAGTGCCAGAGCCGGCTGTGGTAGCAGAACAACCGACTTTTACTTTTGAAGCACCGCCAGTCCAGGCCTTGGAAGAGATGCCATCGGCAGAATCGGCTTCCTTGTCCCCGACACTGCCGGACTTGCCTGCTGAAGTGCACCCCTCTATGGATTGGATCGGCTTGATTGATGCGCCGTTAGGCGTCATGTTGGTTGAGCTGGAAGATATGCAAGCTGAGGTACGTACGTTCCCACAACATGCCACCCTCTGGGCGCAGAGCGCGACAACGGGCGAGTGGCAGGATGTATTGGCTCTGGATGCTGCCGCCATGCAAACACAAACGCCCGCCAGTCAGGTCGCTTGCAGTTTGCAATTGGCAGACCGTGGTGGTCCGGTTGATCAGGAAACGCTCAAGCGCTTTCAGAAGTCCATGGAAACATTGGCCAGAGCCTTGGGCCTGACTGTGGTATGGCAGGGCGAATATGAGCCTGCATTACAAGCACAAGCGATAGATGCTTTCTGTATCGACGTTGATAAAGCCGTTGAATTTCATGTGTTAGCCAACCAGGGCATGTTTCATGCGACCAAGCTGCGTGGCTTGGCTGAAGCTTGCGGCATGCAGCTGAGTGCCGAAGGCCGCTTCGAGTTATTGAATGCTGACGGTCAATTAGTGTTTTCAGTACGTAATTACGAGGGCAAGCCATTTTCTGCTGATATGTTGAAATCCGCAGTGATGACTGGGGTGACTTTCCAGCTGGATATTCCTACTACGCCTGACAGTTTGCAAGTGTTTGACCAGATGGTCGAAATTGCACGTCATCTGGCGACTAGCCTCAATGCCGCCCTGATTGACGTCAACCGCAAAGCGATAGGTGAGCCACAGCTGGATAAAATCCGCCAGCAACTCAAAAATATCTCTAATGCAATGGCGACGCAGGGGATTATCCCCGGTAGTAGCCATGCCAAGCGCCTGTTCTCCTGATGATGTCCATGCAAGAGGCTGCGCTGGCGTTGCAGCAGCTCAAGCAACGTATTGCCGAGTATGACTATCACTATTATGTGCTGGACGCGCCCTTGGTCAGCGATAGTGAATATGATGGCCTCTACCGTCAGCTGGTCGAGATTGAGCAGCAATATCCAGACCTGATTACTGCGGATTCCCCCAGTCAGCGGGTGGGTGGTCAGGCATTGTCTGCTTTTGAAAGTGTGCAACATCGGCAAGCCATGCTTTCCCTGAATAATGCCTTTGCAGACGACGAGCTAGAAGCGTTTGACCGCCGAGTGCGTGAAGGTACCGGGGAGGCCGTGGTGGCGTATGCCGTCGAGCCAAAATTTGATGGCCTGGCGATTACCCTGACCTATGAGCACGGGCTATTTGTGCAGGGCGCGACCCGTGGCGATGGGTATACGGGGGAGAACGTCACCCATAACCTCAAAACTATACGCGCCATTCCCAGCCGCTTGAATATTGCGCAGCCACCAGCCTTACTTGAGGTGCGCGGCGAGGTCTTGATGTTGAAAAGAGACTTCGAGAAGCTCAATCAGCAGCAGGCGGCGGTAAATGGCAAACTGTTTGCCAACCCGCGCAATGCCGCAGCAGGTAGCTTGCGCCAGCTGGATCCTCACATTACCGCCAAACGCCCTCTACATTTCTTTGCCTATGGTCTGGGCGCCAGCATAGGCGTGCCGGAATTACATACCCATTCTGAAGCCATGCAATACCTGGCTGACTTGCGTTTTCCTGTCAGTGATTTGCGCGCGGTGAAAATAGGCGCTCAGGGGTTGCGTGAATACTATGCCGAGATTGGCGAAAAACGGCACCAGTTACCGTTTGACATCGATGGCGTGGTCTACAAAGTGAATGACTTTGCCTTGCAGACCAGCCTAGGCTTTGTTTCGCGTGCGCCGCGCTGGGCGGTGGCACACAAGTTTCCGGCCGAAGAGGCGACAACCATTGTTGAAGATATTTCTGTGCAGGTGGGCCGTACTGGTGCAATCACACCTGTTGCCAGATTGAAACCCGTATTTGTAGGCGGCGTAACGGTTACGAATGCCACCTTGCATAACGAGGATGAATTAAGGCGCAAGGATATCCAGATCGGCGACACCGTGATTGTCAGGCGGGCAGGGGATGTGATCCCTGAGGTTGTTTCGGTAAAAACAGAATTACGCCCGGCAGATGCGCGCCGCTTTGTCATGCCTGCCGTCTGCCCGGAATGTGGCTCGCATGTGGTCCGTCCGCAGGATGAAGCAGTGGCACGCTGCACTGGCGGATTAATCTGCCCCGCACAGCGTAAACAGGCCATTACACACTTTGCTTCACGCCGTGCCATGGATATTGAGGGCCTGGGTGAGAAACTGGTAGACCAGCTGGTTGCACGCGAACTCGTCCATCATCTGGATGATATTTACCGTTTGACCCTGCCCATGCTCAGCGACCTTGAACGGATGGCAGAAAAATCTGCACAAAATGTGCTGGTAGCCATTGAAAAAAGCAAGCAAACGACCTTGCCCAGATTTATTTATGCATTAGGGATTCGCAATGTGGGTGAGGCCACTGCAAAAGACCTGGCACAACATTTTGGCAATCTTGATGCCTTGATGCAGGCCGATGTAGCCGCACTCACGCAAGTCAAGGATGTCGGGCCGATTGTGGCGGAAGCTGCATATCAGTTCTTTCAGGAACCGCATAACCGCGAAGTGATCGCCGCCATGCGCGATTTAGGTGTGCATTGGGCCGACATTGAAAAAAAGGCCGCTTTGACCCCGTTTGCTGGCAAAACCTTTGTGCTGACTGGCACATTGCCTACGCTCAAGCGTGACCAAGCCCAAGCGATGATTGAAGCCGCGGGCGGTAAGGTCAGCGGCAGTGTCTCGGCCAAAACCAGTTATGTGGTGGCCGGAGAAGAGGCGGGCAGCAAACTTGAAAAAGCGCAGCAACTGAATATCGCCATTCTGGATGAAGCTGCATTGCTCGTCATGTTACAGGCCGCTTCTGAAGATGACACGACAACGGAAACGCCCTCTGATTCAATCGAACCTCTCTCAAAACAATCGAGTTTATTCTGAATATGAACTTAAAATTAACTTTAATTTTGGCTGTTAATCTATTGATTATCAATGAATCAATGGCTAAGGATGCTGCATTAGATGCCTGCGATACTGCCGTCCAAAAACATCAATACGCTGAAGCCGTCAAACTTGCGGAGCAGCATGCAAAACAGGCTGAATTTTGGCTTTGCAAAGGCCGCGCGCAATCGGGTTTAGGGGATAACACCGCCGCCCAGCAGAGCTTTAAACAGGCACTCAGCCTCAAGCCGGAAGGGCTGGATCTGATTGCGGCGCATATGTTGTTGGGCAATGCTCAGCTGGAAGCCAAAGTGCATGCCGCAGCGCTGGAGAGTTATCAGCAAGCATTGAAATTTAGCGAGCAGCAAAACATGCGCCGCTATGCCCGCGTTGCCCACAACCTCATCGGCGAAGCCTATTTTGAAATGGAGCAGTATGCTGACGCGCTCAAATCATTTGAAGCCGGCGAAAAGCTCTCCTTGAACGACGACGAGCGCGCGGATAGCTATATCCACGAAGCCATGACCTATCAGCAGTTAAAACAGGCTGAAAAAGCGATTGAATATCAGCTCAAAGGTGTCCTGATGCTGCGCAAATCAGGCACCCCTGACCAATATGCTGAAGCCAGCCTGACTTTGGGGCAATTGTTTACCGATAAAAAAGACTTTGTCGGGGCAGACAAAACCTACCAGCGCTTGATGGACTATGCGCATGACAATGGCGGCGAATTTTATGAAGCCAAGACCGCCATTCAATGGGCCGCTTCAAAAAAGGCACGAGGGGATCATGCGGCTGCGCAACAGTTACTGCAGCAAGCCCGTACCATTGCCGCCAAATTAAAAGATGCTGAACTGGACGCCTTGTTGACACAGGCAAAGTAAAGCATTCCCAATCAAACTGGATGATTTGCGCTTGAGGCCCAGTTAAGGGCCTCAAGTGACGCATTTAGCCCTGTCAAACTTCCCTGGCAGTTAAAGATTTATTTTTATTTGGAATCCCCTGTAAGGTTTTCCTGTCATACGCGACAAACATACAATTGTCACCACACAGGAAACAACATGCAATTTGACCCTCACCGCAGCAACCCCAGCGGAATCTTACCCTCAGAAATCACGCCGCAAGCGCTGTTTGAACAACGCCGGACTTTGATCAAGGCTGCTGGTGTCGCCGCTGCCAGTTTGTGGTTGCCGACCACGGCACAGGCAGCGCAAACGCTGGAGTTCCAAAAAACCGCCTATGGCAAGGAGGAGACGCTGACCGCTTTGCAGGACGTGACCAATTACAATAATTATTATGAGTTTGGCACCGGCAAAGAAGACCCGGCGCGAGAGGCGGTGCTGTTCAAGCCGACGCCATGGACCATCAAGATAGAAGGTGCGGTCAAGCAAGCGAAAACCATAGGCATTGAGCAACTGATGAAGCTGGCACCGCTGGAAGAGCGGATTTATCGTATGCGCTGTGTCGAAGGCTGGTCTATGGTCATCCCATGGATAGGGTTGCCACTCAAGGCGCTGATTGACTGGGCGCAACCGACCGGCAATGCAAAGTATATTGAATTTGTGTCGTATAACGACCCCCGGCATATGCCTGGCGCGCGCATGCCGATACTGGACTGGCCTTATGTGGAGGGGTTGCGTATGGATGAGGCCATGCAACCACTGACGATTCTGGCGGTGGGACTGTATGGCAAGGTCTTGCCAAATCAGAACGGCGCACCAGTGCGTCTGGTGGTGCCATGGAAGTATGGGTTTAAAGGGGCCAAAGCCATTTCTACCATTCGCTTTGTAGAGCAGATGCCAACCACAACCTGGATGCGCGCGAGTCCGCGTGAATACGGGTTTTACGCCAACGTAAACCCGCAAGTCGATCATCCACGCTGGACGCAGTCCTCAGAGAGGCGTATCGGCGCAGGACTGTTTGCCGGGCGCGTGAAAACCAAGCTGTTTAATGGTTATGAAGAAGTCGCCAGCTTGTATGCAGGCATGGACTTGAAGAAAAATTTCTAATATGAGTCCTTTATTCACATGGCCTTCTCTTTCAGTGAAAGACCGCATCAAGGGGGTGAAGATGCTGGTTTGGCTAGGCGCATTACTGCCGATACTGCGCCTGGTCTACCTGGGGGTTACCAATGACTTGGGGGCGAATCCGGTTGAATTTATTGAGCGTTCGACCGGCACGTGGGCACTGGTATTTTTGTTACTGTCACTGAGTGTGACACCGCTTAAATCTCTCACCCGGCTAGGCTGGTTGATCGCCGTGCGGCGCCTGTTAGGGTTATGGATGTTTGCCTATGCCAGTTTGCATGTGACCAGTTATGTCTGGCTGGATTATCAGTTCGACTGGTCGGACATGGTCAAATATATCGTCAAGCATCCCTATGTGCTGGTTGGGGCACTGGCTTTATTGTTGACTGTGCCGTTGGCGGCAACTTCTAACCAGGTAGCCATGCATGCCCTTAAACAGCGCTGGAAAACATTGCATCAACTGGTGTATGTGATTGCGGTCTTGGCCTTGCTGCATTTCTGGTGGCTGGTCAAAAAAGACCTGACCGAACCGATCATTTACAGCGGTGTGTTTGGCTTGATCATGCTCTTGCGTTTGCCTGTCTTTAGCAGGAAATAGATTTGGGCGATTTTTCTTTGATTTTTATGATGCAAAGCCATCTTACTTGGGACGAACTCCAATCGCCGGATTTACCCCAAAGTAAAGCCGGGGTGGGGGATGGTCGCGCACTGTTTCTACCCGCGAACTTGCTTGCAGCCAGACAAGTGTTAAGGTATCTGTGCTTGACATCGCACTGCTTTTTGGACACATTATTGTAAATATAATGCGCAGCCATCCATTGGTAGTGCTATTCTAAAAATATTCTTCGGGGGTGTGCCATCTCATGACCAGCGTATTTACCTGCGTTGGAGGGACAGAGATTGTGCACTGCAGTTGTGAAAGTTTGCGATGTCTTTAGTAATCTCTGAGCCAAGTGCTTCAATATTGGCCAATCCTGCACTGTGTGTGCTTCTTGAGCAGTGGTCTGATTTGCTTGATCCGGCCCAGTATTACCTGGCCGTTGAGACCAATGCCGCCGGTGATTGTTTGTCTGTGTTAGCGCAAGGGCCGGCTGCGTCTACACCAGCGCATCAAGTCTTGAATAGCAACGGCCTTTGGCAAGTCTTACCCGCCGAAAGTCATGCGTTGATCAAAGCCCTGTTAACGCCTGCCACTGATCAGACCACCCAACAATGCATACAGATTGCCTGCGACCAGCAGGGAGTGCTGTGGCTAGAGTGTCGAGTGCATTATTTTTTGCATGGGCACGACGAGCCACGTTGTTTGCTGCTGGTGCGGGATGTGAGCCAGCTGGATCAAGCCGCCTTGCTTTACCAGCATGAAAAACAACGAGTGCGAGACTATGATCGCTTCAAGTTTTCTATGCTGGAACTGATTCTTAAAGAACAGGATACCGAACACATCCTGGCCTGGATCGCTGGCGAGATCGAAGCGCTGCATCCCGAGACCTTTTGTGCCATCGTGCTGACGCAGGATCTCGGGCAACGTGTACAAACCGTGATCGCGCCCAGTTTGCCATCTCCGCTATTGCAAACATTGCAACAACTCAAGCTGGAGGCCGGTAATGGCTCTCTTGCCACCGCGATTGCCACGCGCCAGCGCGTGATGGTTGAAAATGTCATGACCCATCCTTACTGGCAGTACCACCGAACGGCAGCACAGGCTTCGGGAGTGCAGGGCGGATGGGCAGAGCCTATTCTCAATGCTGCGGGGGAAGTGCTCGGGGCGTTTGCCTTGTATTCGCGTCAGGTACAACTACCTACAGCCGCTGAGCAATCCCTGATCGGGCAGGCGGCCAGACTGGTCAGCATCGTCGTGGATCGCCATTTGTCACAGCAGTCGATGCAAACCCTGGCCTATCTTGAGCCGGTGAGCGGCTTGCCTAACCGCAAAAAAATGTATGAAGTATTGCATGCCTTGCGTCATCAATCCGCCGCAGAGCAACATGGCGGTCTCATTTATATAGACCTCGACCATTTCAAATGGGTGAATGAAGCCCATGGCCACAATGCAGGCAATACGCTGTTGCAGCAAGTGGCGCAGCGCCTGCAAAAGGCGGCACAACCGCATTTTATTGCCTGTATGGGCGGCGATGAGTTTCTGATTCTGCTTTCAGGACTGTCGACTCAAAAAGACAAGGCGGTACAACAGGTCTGGGCCTTGCAGCGCAAATTGCACAAGACCCTGCAACGGCCGTTTAACGTGGCAGGACTCAAGCTGCCGGTGACCGCCAGCATGGGTTTGTGCAGTTTTAGCGGGACAGACATGGATGAAACGGACTATGTGAAAGCCGCGGACATCGCTTTGCACAAAGCGAAGCAGTCTGGCCGCAACCATGCCTGTCTGTATGAGCCTGGCATGCAGACCGAGATTGCGACGCAAGCGCGCCTGGAAGCCGAGCTGCGCGAAGCCATCGTCCAGCAACAGTTGCGGGTTTATTATCAGGTGCAAGTGGACCACACCGGCCGGCCGTTTGGCGCAGAGGTCTTGCTGCGTTGGCAACACCCCACGCAAGGCCTCATTTCACCGCTGCAATTTATCGCGGTGGCAGAGAGCAGTGGCCTGATTGTTGAAATCGGCATGTGGGTACTCGACCAGGCATGTGCACAAATTGCCGTTTGGCAACGGGCACAAAAAACACGTGAACTCAGTTTGTCGGTGAATATCAGCGCGCGTCAGTTCCGTCAGGCCAATTTCACAGCCATGGTCAAAGCCTGTTTACAGCGGCATCAAATCAACCCTAATGCCTTGCGTCTGGAGTTGACCGAAAGCCTGCTTTTGGAAAATGTGGACGATGCGGTACGCATCATGACAGAGCTCAGCCAGTCAGGCATCCAGTTCTCCCTAGACGACTTTGGCACCGGCTATTCTTCGTTGCAATATCTTAAAAAATTGCCACTGTATCAACTCAAGATAGACCGCTCATTTGTAAATGATATTGTGACCGATAGTCATGACCGCACCATTGTGCGTACCATTATTGCCATGGCGCAGAGCATGTACCTCGGCGTGATTGCCGAAGGGGTTGAAACCCCAGAACAACTGGAACTGTTGCTAAACAATGGTTGCCGCCGCTACCAGGGTTACCTGTTTGGTAAACCCATGCCAATAGACGCATTTAATGATTGGTTGCAACAAGCGTTGGTTTAGAAATGATGCCCTAAAAGGCGATGGTTTAAAAAATAACTTTTACGGCCGCACAGCCAAGGTCAAGGCTGACTGTTGCGCTTGTTTGTCATTGCTGATGGCAAGGTAGCTGGCGTTGCCATCGGTGGAATCTCTGCGGTTGCTTCTGGCTCGGCTGGCGAGACTTCCTGGCGGTTCGCCAGATTGGTGGTGAGTTGCTCACCTGCCTCTGCGGTGAGGATGCGCAGGGTGATACGGCTGTTGAGCGATTGCGCCAGGTTATTGTCACTGCTGGAGACCGGCCGCGTTTCTGCCAGGCCAAGGGCTGAAAGCCGTTTGGCGGCGATGCCATCGGCGGCCAGTGTTGCCGCGACGCGTGCTGCCTGCGTGGCCGTCAATGTCCAACGTTTGCTTTCTGCGTCAACCATGCCACTGAAAGTGTGCTTGTCACTATGCCCTTCAACCTGGAGGGTACGGTATTCATTTTTTAGTTGTGCGCTGATGATGTGCAGTATCTGGCTGGCCTGTGGTGTATATGCCGCCTGATTGTTCTGGAACAGCAGATGAGTGGAAATATCCATTTCCACCCCCAAGTCTGACTGGTATACCATGATCTGTTTTTGCTCTATCCATTGCGCCAGCGTGTTGGCCAGTTGCTGAGCCATGGCGCGTATTTTATCCTGATCACGCTGTTTTTTTTCCTGATATAGATAGCTGAGCGGCAAAGGCTTCATCACCGCACTTGGGACTTGCCCGTTTTGATTCTGCGCGCCAGGAACTGGCAATCCAGGCGTTTGTAAGCCCTGTGGCATATTCTGCGGCTGGCCGACAGCCCCCGGTTGCCCCTGAAACGCATTGACGACCGAGCTGGAGAGGGCGCGGTATTTATTCAGGTTAATGTTGGAGGTGGCATACATGACCACAAAAAAAGCAAACAGCAGGGTAATGAAGTCTGCATAAGAAATGAGCCACCGTTCGTGGCTTTCCTCTTCATCTTCGAGCTTGTGGCGTCTGTACATCACGATTGTCTCAAATGCAGATAAGATTCCAGCCGCTCACTGACCAATTTTGGATTGTCGCCCCGTGCGATGGAGACCCAGGCATTGAGCAGCATTTCACGCCTGGACATTTCATGCTGGACATGGCCTTTGAGTTTGTTGGAGATGGGTAAAAACACCAGGTTGGCGAGCGCCACACCATAAATCGTGGCAACAAAGGCCACTGCGATGCCGCTACCGATCTTGCTTGGATCAGACAGATTCTCCATGACATGAATCAGGCCGAGCACCGCACCCAGAATACCTACGGTGGGCGCATAGCCGCCTGCCGCTGACCAGATTTTGACAGCGTCCCGCTGTTGCATTTCGTAGTAATACATATCAATGGCACAGACTTCGCGGATGCGATCAGGCGGGGTGCCGTCCACCAGCAATTGCAAGCCCTTGCGTACGAAAGGATCCTGCTCACGCTTGATGTAACTTTCCAGCGACAATACGCTTTCTTTGCGCGCCTGCTGGCTCCATTGATTAATTTTGACGGCGAGTTTTTTGCGGTCATCTTGTGGGTGGACAAAGGCCAGCTTCAACATGCGCAGGCCTTTGATAAACACTTTGAGTTCGGTTTGCAGCAAGACGGCGCCAGTCGTGCCGAGAATAACCACGGCAAAGGCAGCAGGTTGCATCAGGGAGTTGAGGTGGCCCCCTTCTATGACTTGGCCCAGGACCAGGCCGCCGAGTGCAATCAGCAGTCCGGCCAGGCTACCCCAATCCATCAGGCAACTCCGGTCCAGGCTTTTTCACGCATGGCGGCACGCAAGCGGGCGACCGCCTGGCTATGCAGCTGGCAAACGCGTGATTCGGACACATTCATGATGGCGCCAATCTCCTTGAGGTTAAGCTCCTGCTCGTAATACAAGCCCATCAATATCTTTTCGCGCTCTGGCAAGTTGTCGATAGAGGCAATCAAGGCTTCACGGAAGTCGCTTTCGAGCAGGGCTTTCACCGGGTCGCTGCTATCATCGTCCACATAACGATCCAGAAAGTGCTCGCCACCGTCATCGTCCTGAAAATCTTCGTAATAAATCAGCTGGTGACCCTGGCAGTCGCTCAAGACCTCGTAGTAATCTTCCAGGCTAAAATTCATGTGCTTGGCGATTTCGGATTCGGTGGGCGGGCGACCCAGTTTTTGTTCCAGTTGCTGCACAGCCAGCTCGATATCGCGCATGTTTTTGCGGATACCGCGCGGCAGCCAGTCGGCACCGCGCAATTCATCCAGCATGGCGCCGCGTACGCGCTGAGAGGCGTAAGTTTCAAATTGTGCCCCATGCGTATCTTCGTAACGCTGTATCGCGTCCATCAGGCCGATCATGCCCGCTTGCACCAGGTCATCCAGCTCGACGCAGGAGGGCAGCTTGGCCTTCATTTGATACGCCATTTTCTTGACCAGGCCGCTATGCATTTTGAGCATCTGATCGGTATTTTGAGTCGTGCCTTTAGCGGTATACATGTTTTTCCTTTTTGACTTTAGGCAACAGCCATGGATGGCATGGAAATCCGTTGTTGTTCTAGACGATGGGCGACGGTTTTAAACGCCAGTGTGCTGGAAAGCTGTTTGCTCACTTCTGCAGTCGCGCGCCCAGGGTTGGCAGTGACTGCCTTGGCGGTTTCAGCAGGTATGGCCCCGATGAACTCCAGCGTGATGCCCAAAAATTGTTTGCACACCTGGTTCAGGCGCATAAAGTACTGATTGCCTTGATCATGGTTAGCGTCTGTCACGACGACACCCAACGGAATCTGCCCATGCTGCTGGCTGATGTGCTTGATGGTCGCATATGCCGACTTAATGGCGGCTTCGCTTCTATCCATTTGGATCACCAGCTCATGCGCGGCAATTACCGGCAGCAGCAGGCTGTAGTCTTGACTATCCAGTTGTGCTTCAATCATCACAGTGTCGTAATCGTACGCAAGTTGCTCCACTATACCGTTGAGTTGCGTTTTTAAATCGTGAGATAAAGGCGAGGTTAACAGGTCATTTTCGCCCAAACAGGTCAGGTCATAGCCTTGCGGGTGTTTGAAAATGCCCCGCTGGATGGCCTGGCGTTGCACGGCGATGCCTTGCAGGGAATGTGTCATCGCGGGCTGGCGGTGCGCGTGCACCAGCAACAAACGCTGTTCTGGCGTCAGCATGCTGGTCGCCAATTGACGCATCCACTGGCTGGCTGGCTGGCCATTGGCCCCAATCACACTGATAATCCGGGCAGAGGTTTTGGCCATGATACGGCGCAAGCCGTCCGCCTGGTCACGGTAATTAAACATGTGGCTGCTCCTGGCTGGCGGTTTGCATCATGCTGGAGATCACCAGCGGTAACTCTTCATCCAGATACTGGTAGGGCAGGCTGGCCTGGTGCGGTGTCAACACGCGCTCGACCAGGGCTTGCTTGTCTGCAACCTCGATATCCTCTGGCACACGCTGACCGCTAGTGGTGTAAAACAGGCGCATGCGTTCGCGAATCAACACGTCCAGTACATTGCCAATCGCAGCCGCTTCGTCGAGTTTGGTGACGATACAGCCAGCGATATCATGCTTTTTGTAGCTACGCATCACATCAGTCAAGGTATCGCCGGTTGAGGTCGCATTCAGGCACAATAGTTTCTGTATCGGGCTGTCGGCACGGCTCAGCATGGAAAGTTGCTCAGTCACTGCCTGGTCACGCTGGCTGACGCCGACGGTATCCACCAGAATCATATGTTTGTTCTTCAGTTCGTTTAAGGCTATTTTTAAGTCTTCTTCATCTTTGACCGCATGCACCATCACGCCCAGAATCTTGCCGTAAATCCGTAATTGCTCGTAGCCGCCAATCCGGTAGCTGTCCGTGGTGATCAAGCCCAGGTTCTGGGTGCCATGTTTCATCACATAGCGGGCGGCCAATTTGGCCGTGGTGGTGGTTTTGCCGACCCCGGTCGGGCCGACCAAGGCATAGATGCCGCCACGGTCCAGCAAAGCATCTTCGTCGTCCAGCGTGTGCAAATTGCGGCTGATCACTTCTTTGGCCCACATTGGCGCCTTGTTCACATCAATGTGTTGCGGCATTTTTTCGGCAATCTGGCGTGAAAGCGACGCACTGAAGTTGGCAGCGAGCAGGGTGCCCAGCACTTTTGATTTGGCCGGGCTATGTTGTAAATGATGCTGCCAGGTCATGGCACTCATCTGGGTTTCAAAGTGGCTGCGCATCTGGCGCATTTCCACCATCATGCCTTGCATTTTTTCTTCCAGCGTTTGTGTTGCCAGCTGATAAGCATGCTCTTGTTGTTCACTGTGCTGTTTGAGCATGTCCATGATGGCCGATTCGTTGACACTGGCCTCTTCAGATACCGTTGCTGCCGGCGGCTGAACGGCGCGCGGTGCCGGTACTGGCGTTGCTTGCCGGGGTTGCTCTTTGGCATGCACAAAATCAAGCAGGCTGCGGGTTTGCTCGCTGCCTTGCTCAGCATTTGCCTGGCTCGCACTGGCATCGACATCCGACTCCAGCATGGCCATGATCTCGGTCCCACCGTTGACACTGCGATTCGCAACAATAATGGCATCTTCCCCCAGGGCCTGCTTGACCTGAGCCAGGGCTTCACGTGCGTTTTTGCCAAAAAATCTTCTGATGTTCATATTACTGCGCTCCGATTAAACTGGTGACACGAATCGATTTGTTGTCTGGCAACTCATCGTGGGATAACACTCTGAGGTGCGGGACGGTCCTTCTTAAAAATCTGGATAAAGCCTGGCGGAGGGGGCCAGCCACCAGCAGGACTGGTGTCAAGCCCATCTGCTCTTGCTGTCTGGCGGCCATTTCGGTCTCTTGTGACAGTCTTTCGGCAATGCCAGGCTCGATCACGCCCTGGCTCGACTGGTTGTTTTGTAATGCTTGCAACAACAGTTTTTCCAATTGGCCATCTAAGGTCATGGCGGTGATTTCGTTGCTGTAGGGGAACAGGTCCTGCACAATTGCACGCCCCAGCTTGATACGGACCATGGCGGTCAGGTCATTGGCATCTTGCGAATACTGGGCATGGTCTGCCAGCGTTTCCAGAATCGTGCGCATGTCACGGATATGCACGCCCTCATTGAGCAAGTTTTGCAAGACCTTTTGCAAGGTGGACAAGCTGATGATCTTGGGCACAATTTCCTCAATGAGCTTGCTGGATTCTTTGCTCATGTGATCCAGCAGTTGCTGGACTTCCTGGCGACCCAACAGCTCACCGGCATTGAGTGAAATGATGTGGTTTAAATGAGTGGCAATTACGGTGCCAGGATCTACCACGGTATAGCCCAGACTTTGTGCGAACTCTTTCTGCTCGGGATCAATCCACACTGCGGGCAAGCCAAAGGCTGGATCTGTAGTGCGGGTGCCTTCAAGCTCACCAGTGACCGCACCTGGATCAATCGCCAGCATTTGATGATAGTTAGATTCCCCGGTCGCCATTTCCACGCCTTTCATGGTAATGCGGTAGGCATTCGGTTTAAGCGTCAGGTTGTCGCGGATATGGACCGTCGGTGCCAGGAAACCAATCTCCTGGGCAAATTTCTTGCGAATGCCTTTGATACGCTTGAGCAATTCACCGCCTTGACCTTTATCCACCAGCGGGATCAAACGGTAGCCAACTTCAAGGCCGATGGTGTCTACTGGCAGCACATCGTTCCAGGTAGCTTCTTCCGCCTCGCTGGCCGGGGCCAATTTATCATCTGGTTGTGGTTCAATCACCGTTTGCTGTTTGGCTTTTTCCTGTTTTTGTTTGACAGAATAGGCCATCCCACCCAACAAGCCCCCCAAACCGATAAAGGCCAGATGAGGCATGCCTGGAATCAGGCCGATACCGCCAATAATGCCGGCGGTGATGGTCAGCACACGTGGATTTTCAAACAGTTGGGTAATCAGCTGGCCGCCGATGTCTTCATTGTTGGCCACACGTGAAACCACCACACCGGCCGCAATGGAAATCACCAGCGAAGGGATTTGTGCCACCAGGCCATCACCAATGGCGAGCAAGGTGTAGTTTTTCACTGCATCGCCAAAGCTCAGGTCATGTTGCACCATGCCGACAATCAACCCGCCGACAATATTGATAATAATGATCAGGATCCCGGCGATCGCATCCCCGCGCACATACTTGCTGGCACCATCCATCGCGCCATAGAATTCGGATTCCTGGCCGACTTCTTTACGGCGGCGGCGGGCTTCATCTTCGCCAATCAGGCCCGCGTTCAGGTCCGCGTCAATCGCCATCTGTTTGCCTGGCATCGCATCCAGGGTAAACCGTGCACCCACTTCTGCAATCCGGCCCGCACCTTTGGTGATCACGGTAAAGTTGATAATGGTGAGGATGACGAACACCACGATACCGACCGCATAGTTCCCGCCAATCAGAAAGTGACCAAAGGCCTCGATCACTTTACCGGCGGCATCAGGGCCGGCATGGCCCTCGGTCAGCACGATACGGGTCGAAGCCACGTTGAGCGACACGCGCAACATGGTGGTCATCAGCAGTACGGTCGGGAAGGCTATAAAGTCCAGCGGCTTGGTGGTTTGCAGACCGATCATCAAGACCAGGATGGACAAGGCAATATTAAAAGTGAAAAACACATCGAGCATGATGGCCGGTAACGGCAAGATCATCATGGCCAGCAGCAAAACAATAATGAGCGGGGCGGCGATGCTGCGGCCGTCCATTTTCCCCATTATTTGTTGCCAGTTATTCATCTAAATACTCCTCAGTCTTGCTTATTCAATATCTGTTGCCGTGGCAGGCGCTGCTACCAGTGCATGTGGATCCAGTGCATCCGGGACCGGTACATCAGTAGGGATGACCGGACGGACGCCGCCATGCTGCTTGAACACGCGCAGTTGAAACACATAAGCCAAAATTTGCGCTACCGCGGCATACAAGGTTTGAGGAATCTCGCGCTCCAGCTCGGCATGGGCATACAAGGCCCGTGCCAGTTTGGGGGATTCCAGCGTCATCACATTATGTTCTGCAGCAATTTCCTTGATTTTTTGCGCAAGTACATCGACGCCCTTGGCAACGACGACAGGCGCTGCATTTTCACCTTCTTTATAGCTGATCGCCACGGCATAGTGGGTCGGGTTAGTAATCACCACGTCTGCCTTGGGCACATTACTCATCATTCTTCTGCGCGCCATTTCACGCTGCTGCTGACGGATACGGCCTTTAATTTCAGGGCTGCCTTCGGACTCCTTGGATTCGTCCTTGAGTTCCTGTTTGGTCATTTTGTGTTTTTGCGCGTATTGATAGAGCTGGTAGGGCACATCAATCACGGCGATCAGGACCAGCGCAGAAGCCAATGTTAAAAAGCCGGTCACCATAAATTCGCTGACAGTGCTAATCCCGGATTCCAGCGGCATGTTGGACAAGCCCAACATCGGTTGCAAATCCTTTTTCACCAGCGTGTAGCCGACAGAACCAACCAGGATGGTTTTTGCAATCGACTTCACCAACTCCACCAGCGAGTTCTTGGAGAACAGATTGGACAAGCCTTTCATCGGGTTGAGTTTGCCAAAGTTGGGCACCAGCGATTTCTGCGACATCACCCAGCCACCGACCAAGATCGGTGAAGCAATCGCTACGGCAACCACAATGACTGCCAGTGGCAAAAAGGCCCACATCGCCTGTTCCACCACTTTGATCATATGCACAATCAACAGCTGCGGCTCAAACGCCATGGCCCTGTCCAGACTCAGGCCCTGACGCAATACATCCTTCATGGCCTCACCCATAGGCTTGCTCATCATCATGATTGCAATGCCGCTGGTAAACAAAACCGCACAAGAGGCCAATTCGCGCGACCTGGGAACATCGCCGTCTTCGCGTGCCTTCTCCAATCGCTTGGGGGACGCGTCTTCGGTTTTTTCCATATCGCTGTCTTCAGCTGCCAT
>JABLTH010076528.1_pt1 | contig 40187 bp, 30 predicted proteins | sample 7875711 | NCBI WGS metagenome assembly JABLTH01 (sample SAMN14941262, study PRJNA633318) | bioreactor metagenome | isolation source: bioreactor | place: China | collected 2019-03-05 | reverse complement strand
GTTGTTGAAGACCAGCACGATCGGGTCCCAGCCGTAGCGCCCGCAGTTGCCCAGCTCCCAGCCGGTCATCTGGAACGCGCCGTCGCCCACGAGGATCAACACGCGCTCGCCCGTGGCCGCCTGCAACCCCAGGCCGGCAGGCACACCAAACCCCATGGTGGCGTAGTAGCCTGGCGCCACCAGTGCCGTGTGCTCGATGTCCATGGCGGTAAAAAAACAGTCCCCCATGTCACTTGCGATGGGCAGCTTGCCGTGGCGCGCCATCAGGTCGTTCACGGCCGTGGCAATGTCGGTGGGCGTGATGGCCGCCGCATCCGCCACCAGCCCGTGGGGAAAGGCCTGCTGCGGCACCGCAAGGGTGCGGGAAGTGGGGGCGACCCGCTCCAGCAGGCGATCCACCAGCGCGGCCAACGGAATCTGGGCGTACGTGTGGTAGCCCATGGTGACTTGGCCGCCCAGCGCCTGGATGGTCTTGCGCAGATCGATCTTGTGCGCTGACACGCCAAAATTGGTGTCGCACACGATCACACCGAGCAAGAACAGCCCATCCGACCCCTCCACCCGCTGCGTGATCTCGGGCAGGCCGGCCACGCCAAGGTATGTGCCCAGCAGCGGCGTGTCGGCCTGCGCCAGCAGGCCACGCCCCATGAGGCTGGTGACCACCGGCAGATTCAGGCGCCGCGCCAGCTCGGCAACCTTGTCCTCCAGCCCGAAGCGGCGCACCTCCACACCGGCCATGAGCACAGGGGATTGCGCCTGCTGCAGGCGCTGCAGGATCTCGGAAACGCAGGCGTCCAGCGCCTCCGCTTCCGGTTCCAGCGGGGGTTGCGCCACCACGGCCGCGCAGGGCGCGGCCACCATGTCGCGTGGAATCTCGATGTACACCGGCTGAGAGTTCCGCAGACAGTTGGCCAGCACGCGGGCAATGTCGGCCGGGGCGCGCTGGGCGTCGTCCAGACGCACCTGGTCGCAGGTGATCTCGCGGTAGATCTGGTACTGAGAATCCAGGGTCTTGGCCTGGTGGTGCAGCAGCAAGCCTGAACGGGACTCGCCTTGCCCCGGCCCACCGGACAGCACCACCAGCGGCGACTTCTCGGCAAACGCCGCTGCCACGGCGTTGACCATGTTGAGAGCACCCGCACCATAGGTCACAGCCGCCACGCCCAGACCACCGCCAATGCGCGCCGCGGCGTCCGCCGCGAACCCCACGCCGGGCTCGTGCGACAAGGTGTACAGAGGCAGGATGCGCGACTCCTCGATGATGCGGAAGTACGGCAGGGCAAAGTCGCCCGGAATGCCAAAGATCTGGCGCGCGCCATGCGCCTTGAGTGCGTGCAACAGCGATTCTGTGAGGTTCATTGGGTCAAGTTTATGCCTGAGCGGTCGGGAAGTCTCATCTTTCGGGTGTCAGCGCCTCTCCCTGCGCCAGCCTCCCACCATCAGTTGTTGGCCGCCTTGATCATGTCCGCCGCCTTCTCGGCAATCATGATGACCGGCGCGTTGGTATTGCCGCTGACGATGCTGGGCATGATGGAGGCGTCCACCACGCGCAACCCCTGGATGCCTCGCACGCGCAATTCGGCATCCACCACGTCCATGGGGCCGTTGCCCATGCGGCAGGAACCCACGGGGTGATAGACGGTGTCGGCGTGCTCGCGGATGAACTGCTCGATTTCCTCGTCCGTCTGCGCGGCGGCCGAAGCACGCGACTCCTGCCCGCCGAACCCCGCCAGCGCCGGCTGCGCCAGGATCTGGCGTGCCTGCTTGAAGCCACGGATCAGCCGGTCCATGTCGTCCCGGTCTCCCAGGAAGTTCGGGTCTATCAGCGGCGGCGTCATGGGGTCATTGCTTGCCAGCCTGAGGCTGCCGCGGCTCAACGGTCGCAGGATGCACACATGGCAGGAATAGCCATGGCCAAACACCGTCTTGCGCCCGTGATTCACCAGCTTGCCAATGACAAAGTGGAACTGCACGTCGGGGACGGTCTCATCGGGCGCGCTCTTCACGAAGCCACCGGACTCTGCGAAATTCGTGGTGAGCATGCCGGTGCGCTGGCGGCGCCACTCGAGCATGCCCTTGAGTGCGCGCCACGCGCCACTGAATGACAGGCCAAATAGATCCTTGGCCTGCGGCACGTTGACCACGATCACCACGTCCACGTGATCGTGCAGGTTCTGGCCCACACCTGGCAGGTCGTGCAGCGTGGCAATGCCGTTTTGCACCAGATGCGCGTGCGGGCCAATGCCCGAGAGCATGAGCAACTGCGGCGACAACAACGCACCGGCGCTGAGCACGACCTCGCGCTTGCACTTGAGCTGCCGCAGCTCGCCGCGCTGCGCATACTCGACGCCCACGGCCCGCTTGTTGTCCAGCAATACACGCGTGGCGTGGGCTCCGGTGATGACGTGCAGATTGGGCCGGCCACGGTTGGGCGTGAGGTAGGCCTTGGCCGAGCTGAAACGCTCCCCGTTCTTGTGTGTCACCTGGTATACGCCCACGCCTTCCTGCTCGGGACCGTTGAAGTCGCGGTTTTCCTTGAAGCCAGCCTGCACGCCGGCCTGCACGAAGAGCTGACCGAACCGGTTGGGGGAACGCAGATCCATCACGTTCAGAGGCCCCCCGGTGCCGTGCAGGGCATTACCACCGCGTTCGTTGTGTTCGGCCTTCTTGAAGTAGGGCAACAGCTCGGCAAAACTCCAGCCAGGGTTGCCCTCGGCGGCCCACTGGTCGTAATCGCTGGGGTGTCCACGCGTGTAGATAATGGCGTTGATGGAACTGGACCCCCCCAGCACCATGCCGCGTGGCTGGTAACCCCTGCGGCCGTTGAGCCCCGGCTGAGGCACGGTTTCGAAGGCCCAGTTCACCTGCCCGGTCTGAGCCAGCACGGCCAGCCCCGCAGGACAGTGGATCAGCACGTTCCGGTCCTCGGGACCGGCCTCCAGCAACGCCACCTGAACCGAGGGATCTTCGCTCAGGCGCGCGGCCAGCACGCAGCCGGCCGATCCGCCGCCAATGATGATGTAGTCCAGCATGAGGGTTCTCCGTTGCGTCTTATGATCGGCAGGCGATCGGGGCGAACGCCCGGACTGCCCATACCTGATGTCAGTTCATGGACATTACCTCAATCACCCCCTGAACCCAATAGCGTAGACGAGCAACGTCGTCACTTTAAGGAGAACCCTCTATGAGCATTCAAACCATCGGCATCGTGGGTGCCGGCACCATGGGCAACGGCATCGCGCAAGCCTGCGCAACGTCCGGACTGCAGGTCGTGATGGTGGACATCGCGCAGGCCGCAGTGGACAAGGGTCTGGCCACGGTGGCCGCCAGCCTGGACCGCCTCATCAAGAAAGAAAAGATCACGCCCGCCGACAAGGATGCCGCGCTGGCGCGCATCCAGGGCAGCACGGACTACGCGGCGCTCAAGAGCGCGCAACTCGTCATCGAGGCTGCCACCGAGAACCATGCACTCAAGGTCAAGATCCTGCAGCAACTCGACGGGCTGCTGGCCCCTGAGGCACTGCTGGCGTCCAACACGTCCTCGATCTCCATCACCAAGCTGGCCGCCGTCACCACGCGCCCAGATCGCTTCATCGGCATGCACTTCTTCAACCCCGTGCCCATGATGGCCCTGGTGGAGATCATCCGCGGCCTGCAGACCAGCGACGCCACCCACGCCGCGGTGACGGACCTGGCCACGCGCCTGGGCAAGACCCCCATCAGCGTGAAGAACGCCCCCGGCTTTGTGGTCAACCGCATCCTGGTGCCCATGATCAACGAGGCGTTCTTTGTGCTGGCCGAAGGCACGGCCACCGCCGAGGACATTGATGCCGGCATGAAGCTGGGCTGCAACCAGCCCATCGGCCCGCTGGCGCTGGCCGACATGATCGGGCTGGACGTGTGTCTGGCCGTGATGGAGGTGTACCTGGCCGAGTTCGGCGACAGCAAGTACCGCCCCTGCCCGCTGCTCAAGGACATGGTGGCCGCCGGCCGCCTGGGCCGCAAGACCGGCCGCGGCGTGTACGCGTACTGAAGCCTCGCATGACCACGCCATCGGCGCTGGCACCCCACCCCTACGACCAGCTCACCCCGGACGTTGTGCTGGACGCCTTGGCCAGCGTGGGCCTGCGGGGAGATGGGCGGCTCACGGCGCTGAGCTCCTACGAGAACCGCGTCTATCAGATCCCGCTGGAAGACGCCATCTGCGGCCACACGGTGGTGGTGGCCAAGTTCTACCGACCGGGGCGTTGGAGCGACGCCCAGATCGACGAGGAACACGCCTTCGCGGCGGAGCTCATGGCGGCGGAAATTCCGGTGGTCGGCCCGCTGCCGCTGCAGGGCCACACCCTCCACCACTTCGGCGGCTTTGCGTTCTCGGTTTGCCCGCGCCGGGGCGGGCGGGCGCCCGAGCTGGACGACTTCGAGGTGCTGGAATGGATTGGCCGCTTCCTGGCGCGCATACACACCGTGGGCGCGGCCCGGCCCTTCGTGCACCGCCCGGCGCTGGACCTGCACAGCTTCGGCACCGAGTCGCGCGACTGGCTGCTGCAGCACGACAAGCTGCCGCTGGACGTGCAGGCGCGCTGGGCCGCTGCGTGCCAGGACGCTCTTTATTTGATAGCACAGAGCGCTCTGTGCAAGCCGCTTGAAGGCTCGTTTGTTCAACATGTCCGGCTGCACGGCGACTGCCACCCGGGCAACATCCTGTGGACGCCCGTGGACGCGCCCAGCAGCGCCGGACCCGGCCCGCACTTCGTGGACCTGGACGACGCGCGCAGCGGCCCGGCGGTGCAGGACCTGTGGATGCTGCTCAGCGGCGAGCGTGCCCAGCGCACGGCGCAACTGAGCGCGCTGCTCGACGGCTACGAGCAGTTCCGCCCGTTCGACCGGCGCGAACTGGCCCTGATCGAACCCTTGCGCACGCTGCGCCTCATCCACTACAGCGCCTGGCTGGCGCGGCGCTTTGACGACCCCATCTTCCCCATCAACTTCCCGTGGTTCGGCAGCACCGACTACTGGCAGGGCCAGGTGCAGATGCTGCGGGATCAAGTCGAGGCCATGGAAGAGGCACCACTGTGGGCCTGAGAATGTGCGGACCGCTGCTGAGAAGCCGTTGACCCCAAGGTTTGCCATCGCCGCGCACCGCGTGTGATTTCCCCCACCCACATTGGGTGATTTGCCCCTATCGCGTCGGGAACCGCACTTGGACGTGTGCCCGATGCGGACCCCGACATCGGCGAATCAACAACTTGGCGGCGCGGCACGCACCGACCCGGCAGTGGCACGGTCCCTGCTGTGCCTTGGTCCACACCACTTATCCCTCACCACCCACGAGACAGCCATGAATGTAAAACGGCTTGACGGGCGCTTGCTGAACTACTGGGTAGCCAAGTCCGCGGGGCCCGCGCTGGGCGCTCCCGACCCGAACCAGCCGAAGCCCCACGGCTCGACCAGGGGCGCCTGGGCGCCCCATCGTTACAACCCCGCCAACGACTGGTCGCACGCTGGTGCCATCATTGCCCAGGAGTGGTTCGCCATCGAAGACATGCTGGTGGAGTGGTTCGGCCACCAGTGGCCACACGTTCCCACCATCGTTCAGCACCCCCTCAAGTGGTTCATGCGCGCCTACGTCGCCACCCAGTTCGGCGACGAAGTGGAAGAGTTGACGGCTCCCATGCCCTTGCACTTCGAGTGCGAGGACAGCGCCACTTCGACACCGCTGCCCCAGGCTCGTGGTCCGGCCAGTTCATGGCTGGGCGCGTGGTTCAGAAAGTTTTGCTGGTAAAAACGAGGTCGCACGTCCCGAACGCCTGGTCAATGCCCTCCCCAACCGCTGCTCCGCCGCTGAACCTGCGCAGGCGCTTTGCCCTGAGCAGCATCGGCGTGATCGCCGTCATTGCGCTCGGCCTGGGCTGGCTCATGTCGCACATGCTCACGCAGCGGATGCTGCAGCGTGAGGGTGAAGTCAGCATGGACTTCATCCAAAATCTGCTGCATACGGACCAGTCGGCCCAGTACCTGGCACACCCCGAGGACCCGGACCTGAAGGCGCGCTTTCTGGGCTCGATGGCCCACGTTGCCTCCATGAGCGAGCCGGTCCGCGCCAACGCCTACCGGACCGACGGCACCGTGATCTGGTCCACCGACAAAACATTGGTCGGGCGCCGCTACCCTGTGAACGATGAACTCGACGAAGCGCTGTCGGGCAGGCTGGTCGTGCACAACGGTCGGCTGAATGCCGACAACCCCGACAAGGGCGAGCACGTGGGCCTGGCCAAGCTCACCAGCTACTACGTGGAGAGCTACATCCCCGTGATCGATCCGGGTACGCGCAAGGTGCTGGGTGTGATGGAGCTGTACAAGGTGCCGGTGCAACTCAATGCCGCAATCCGCGACGCGCTGGCGCAGCTGTGGCTGGCCTGCGCCCTGAGTGCCGTGGGACTGTTCCTGACCCTGTATTGGACCGTGGCCCGGGCCGACCGGGTGTTGCGTGACCAGCAGGCCCGACTTGCCGAGAGCCAGACCCTGTCCAACGCCATGGAGCTGGCCCGCGCCGTGGCGCACAACCTGCGCAACCCCCTGGCCTCGATCCGCGTCTCCGCCGAGATGCTGCAGGCGGGTGAAGCCATCGCGCCAGAGTGCGCGGAGCATTGCGCGGACATCACCGCCTCGGTGGACCGCGCCGATCGGTGGATCACGGAGCTGGTCCGCGTCTCGCAGGCGCCGCAGTTGCAGGCCGAAGTGGTACAGCCCGCGCCCATTGTGCGTGCCTGCCTGGAGGAGATGGCCCCGGAAATGAACCGGCGCGGCATCCGCTGGACTGTACCCGCGGACGATGCCCCGGCCATCCTGGCGCACACGGCCATGCTGCGGCAAATCCTGATCAGCGTGCTGGCCAACGCCACGGACGCGATGCCCGAGGGCGGCGAGATCGCCGTCAGCTGGGAAGGCAACGCCACGCAACTGCGGCTGCGCGTGGTGGACAGCGGTCCTGGCATCCAGGACGCCGTGCGCAGCGCCCTGTTCCGCCCGTTCTTCAGCACCAAGAGCGGCGGGCTGGGTATCGGTCTGGCCCTGGTCAAGCGCATGGTTGAACAATGGGGAGGGCAGATTGCGCTGACACGCGCGCCTATCAAGGGCACCTGCGTCGAGCTCACCCTGCCTCTGGCGCCTGAACCCCCGGCGACAAAGGAGTAGGACGGCATGGCAACCCTGTTGGTCATTGAAGACGAGTTGGTGCTGGCCAAGAACATCGCACGGTTCTTCGAGAAGTCCGGCCATGTGGTGGAAGTGGCGCACGACGGCGTGGCCGGTCTGCAGGCCGGGTTGCGCGTGCAGCCTGACGTGGTGATCGTGGACTTCCAGTTGCCGGGCATGGACGGCCTGGAAGTGATACGTGCCCTGCGCAAGGTGGAGGACCCGCCGCGCATCGTGATGGTCACGGGTCACGCCAGCGTGAGTCTGGCGGTGGACGCGATGAAGGCCGGCTCCATGGACCTGCTGACCAAGCCTGTGACACTGCAGAGCCTGAAGGACGTGGTGGAGCGCGCACTGGCGGAGCGTGGCGAACGCCGGGCGCTGGAGTACTACCGGGAGCGCGACGCGCGGCACGCCAGCCTGGAAGCACTGGTGGGCACGTCGTTGGCGATGCGCCAACTGCGGGAACTGATTCGCACCGTTTCCACCGCAGAACCCACGGATCAGTCCCCCGCAGTACCCATCCTGATCCTGGGTGAGACCGGCACCGGCAAGGAACTGGTAGCGCGCGCATGCCACCAGAGCGGACCAAGAGCACGGGCACCGTTCATCGAAATCAACTGCGCCGCGCTGCCAGCACACCTGATCGAAGGGGAACTGTTCGGCTACGAAAAGGGCGCGTTCACCGATGCCCACGCCCGCAAGATCGGCCTGATCGAGGCGGCCGACGGCGGAACGCTTTTCCTGGACGAAATCGGCGAGCTGGATCTGGGGCTGCAAGCCAAGCTGCTGCGCGTGCTGGAGAACCTGCGTGTGCGCCGCATCGGCGCGCTGGCCGACCGTCAGGTGACCGTGCGCATCGTGGCCGCCACCCACCGCGACCTGGACGAACAGGTGCGCCAAGGCCGCTTCCGCGCGGACCTGATGTACCGCCTCAAGGTGTTCCAGATCTCTGTGCCGCCACTGCGCGAGCGCCCCGAAGACATCCCGGTGCTGGCGCACCATTTTTTGGCGCAACTGGCGGCCCGTTACGGCCGGTCGGCGCTGTCGATCGACAACAGCGCCCTGGCCGCGTTGTCGATGCACGACTGGCCCGGCAACGTGCGGGAGCTGCGCAACGTGCTGGAGCGCGCCGTGCTGCTGCAACGCAGTGGCGCGATTACGGCGGGCGACTTCCTGCTGGGCACCTCGCGCCGGGCGCCCGATGTCACCGCAGGCACATCCACCTCACAGGAGCCCTTGTCCCTGGATGCGGTGGAGCGTGACCACATGCAGCGTGCGCTGGTGCAATGCGGATGGAACGTCAGCAAGGCGGCCAAGCTGCTCGGCGTGAGCCGCGACACCCTACGCTACCGCATGGAACGCCACGGCCTGCAGCGCTGAAGGTCCTGCAAGTGGGGGAAGTCCCCCGGGACGCTTGGGGGAAATGCCCCAGACCGGCGGGGTCCAGCACACGGCAGCGGCCCTAACCCCTTGATTTCATTGAGCACATGCGACTGGCATGTTTCGTGCGGATACACGGTGTCGCGTTGGGCTGCCGTCGCGACACATCCCGACCCAAGACCTCACTGGAGAACGCTCATGATCAAGACCTTCACTTCCAGGCTCCTCGCTGGCGCCACCTTTGCCTCCTTGACCGCCGCCCTGTTGCTGGCACCGCTACAGGCCTCGGCCGGGGGCACCACCAGCAAGGGGCACGGCGTCAAGTGCTACTGGGTCGTCGTGTCGTCCGACCCCGCCACCGGATCCAACGTCTACCAGTTCGTGTGCCGCAAGGGTGGTGTGTAAGCACCGTGGCGCAAAGGTCCGAAACGGCAGTGAGTTGACGGCGAAGCTGCCCGGATATCCCGCCGACGAGCTATTGCCCCGCGGTCGCCTCAGTTTCGTGCGACGGCCGACGGGCCTCCAGACAAATGTTGACAACCGCCTCTAAGCCGTGCCGCCCATGGGCACGCCGAAGATGTGCGCCGTTGCGGACAGATCGGCCTCGACCGCGATGATGATCTCGCCCAGGCAATCGGGGTCCAGGCCCACCGCTTGCCAGGCAAAGGGCGCAATGCGGGTGTCGTAGGCCACGTCGCCGTTTTCGATGCTGCGGCCCTCGGCCAGCAACGCGGAAATGTGCAGCAACGAGGCTTCCAGCGCGTGCACGCCGGCCTCGTGCGGCGCGTTCTGGTGGCGAATGGCCTCGCCAAAGCTGGGGGGCAGCTTCCAGGCGTCCGTGAGCGCGCCACCCACCTGGGCAAAATCGCAACCGATCAGAGTGCGCTCGGCCAGCGCGCGTTCCCAGGGGCGCTCGCGCGTCTGCTCCTTGGCCTGCGCCGCCAGTTCCGGCACCTTGATGTAGAGCACCATGTGGCCCAGGTCGCTCATCAGCGCCTGGGTGAAGATGCGCCCCGCGTCCCCCATGCCGCTCTTGCGCACCAGGGCGCTGGCGGCCAAGCTGCGGAACACGCCGGCACGCCAGAACTTCGTCACGTCCATCAGTTCGGGGCGCACGCGATCGAAGTTCGCGATGACCGAGCTGGCCAGCACCAGGTCATGAACCTGGGTCATCCCCAGCAGCGACACCGCCTGCGGCAAGGACTCCACGCCGCCGCTGATGCCCCAGAAGGCGCTGTTCACGAGCTTGAGCACCCGCGCCGACATGGCGGGATCGGTCGAAATGGCCTTGGCCAGATCCAGCGTCGTGCTGTCCGGGTCGTCCACCAGAGCTTTGACCCTGGCGAAGATCACGGGCGGGGTGACCAGGTCAACACTCGAAGCCACAAGTTGTTCAGCGGTGTACATCGTTTATGTCCCCAGGCGCTTGATGGGACCGACATCTTAGTCTCATTCGCCTGTGACTGGCCTGACCGGAACACAAGGGGAACTCCGGTGGGTCGAGCGGCCCGACTGCGACTACAGTTGGCACTTTGGCATCACGTTCGCTTCCCGCGTACACGCTGGACTGGAGTATTCCTGTCATGTTGAAGAGCTTCGTTCTGTCGACCCTGCTGGTCATGCTGCAAACCACCGCTTGGGCCAAGCCGGCCGCGCAAGTGAGTTCGCCCGAAGGTGCGCTCACGATCGCCATCGAGCTGGACCCGGACGGACGCGCCAGTTACAGCGTGCAGCGCATGGGCGTGCCGGTGATCGTGCCCTCACACCTGGGCTTCATCTTCGCAAACGCACCCAAGTTCGACCGGGGCCTGACCGTGACGGCGCAGGCCCCGCGCAGCGTGGACGACACCTGGGAACAACCCTGGGGCGAGGCCCGAACCGTGCGCAACCGCTTCAACGAGCTGCGCGTCACCCTCACCGAACGCAACGGGCCGCGGCGCCATATCGACCTGCTGCTGCGCGCCTACGACGACGGCGTGGCCCTACGTTATGTCTTCCCGGACCAGCCCTGTCTGCAGGACGTGAAAATCGCCGAGGAACTCACGGAATTCAGCATCGCCACGCCCGGCACCGCGTGGTGGCTGCCGGCGTTTGAGTGGAATCGCGAGGAATACCTGTACCACCGCACGCGCATCGAGGAAGTGGGCCAGGCGCAAACGCCCATGACGCTGCGCCTGGACAACGGCCTGCACCTGTCCGTGCACGAAGCCGCGTTGATCGACTATGCGGGCATGAACCTGACGCGTGTGGAAGCCCGGCGCTTTCGCGCGGCGCTGACGCCGGGCGTGGGCGATGCCAAGGTGGCGCGCCGTGCCCCGTTCAGCACGCCCTGGCGCATGCTGCAGATCGCCGACAGCGCCGCGGGGCTGGTCGCCTCGCGCCTGATCCTGAACCTGAACGAGCCCAACGCCCTGGGCGACGTGTCCTGGTTCAAGCCGATGAAGTACGTGGGCATCTGGTGGGAAATGCACCTGGGACGCAGCAGTTGGGCCTCGGGCGCCAAGCACGGAGCCACCACCGCCAACGCCATCCGGCATATCGACTTCGCGGCCCGGCATGGCTTCGGCGGGGTACTGATCGAGGGCTGGAACCGGGGCTGGGACGGGGACTGGTTCGGCAACGGCGCGGACTTTGATTTCACGCGTGCCTACGACGACTTCGATCTCGAAAAGGTCGCCGCCTACGCCAAGGCCCGGGGCGTGCAGATCATCGGTCACCACGAAACCGGCGGCAACGCCGCGCACTACGAGCGGCAACTGGCCGCGGGCCTGGACTTGTACGCACGGCTCGGCGTGGGAACGGTCAAGACCGGCTATGTGGCCGATGCCGGCCAGGCGCGGGTCATCGGCGCGGACGGCAAGGACCATTTCGCGTGGCACGAAAGCCAGGACATGGCGCGCCACCACCTGCTTGTGGTGCAGGAGGCCGCCAAACGCCACATCGCCGTCAACCCGCACGAGCCCATCAAGGACACGGGGCTGCGGCGCACCTACCCGAACTGGGTCTCGCGCGAAGGCGCGCGCGGCATGGAATTCAACGCCTGGGGAAGGCCTGGCAACCCGCCGGAGCACGAAACCAACCTGGTCTTTACCCGCATGCTGGCCGGCCCCATGGATTTCACGCCCGGCGTGTTCGGCATGAAGACGAACTCGCCGGACGGCGTGGCCACCACCTGGGCCAAGCAACTTGCGCTGTACGTGGTGCTCTACAGCCCGATCCAGATGGCCGCGGACCTGCTGGAAAACTACGAGGCCCACCCCGCGCCCTTCCAGTTCATCAAGGATGTGCCGGTGGACTGGGACGAGACCCGCGTGCTCAACGGCGAGGTGGGCGACTACGTCACCATCGCCCGCCGGAACCGACACAGTCGCGACTGGTACCTGGGCGCCATCACGGATGAGAACGGCCGCGTGCTGAGCGCGCCCCTGGGCTTTCTGGAACCCGGCCAGCGTTACCGCGCGCAGATCTACCGCGATGCCCCGCACGCGAACTGGAAGGACGCGCGCGAGGCCATCGTGATCGAGGAGCGCATCGTCACCAGCGCCGACACGCTGCGCCTGCAACTGGCGCCCGGTGGCGGCCAGGCCATCCGCTTCCAGTTCCTGGGGCCGCGGCCGTGATGCACAGCCGCAGGAACACCCGGTGGCTGCCAGCACCGCTGCTGGCCCTGACCATGACCCTGACCGCAACCCCGGCGCTGGCCGCGTGGATCAAGGTCGGCGCCAGCGGGGGTTCCACCTTCTACCTGGAGTCGTCGGAACTGCGCAAGGTCAACGGCCACGTGATGATCAAGGTGCTGCGCGACCACAGGGTCCTCAGGAACGACGGCGCCGGCCCCTATCTGTCGTCACGCGATGAGCTGGAAGTGGACTGCGCCGGCCAGCGGCTGCGGCGCATGTATTCCTCGGACCATCCCTTGCACATGGGCGAGGGCAAGCCGGTGCGCACCGAGCATGGCCCCATGAGCTGGAACCTGGCCGCGCCGCATACGCTGTCGCGGCGCATCGTGGACGTGGCCTGCGCCGGGCCTTGAACCCGCGGCCCTTGGAAACGTGGGAGTTCAGAAGGGAATGTCGTCGTCCATGTCGTCAAACCCGCTGGAGGCGGGCTTGGCCGCCGCGGGGGCGGGACGGGCAGCGGGGGCGGAACGTGCAGGCGCTGCCGGACGGGAGTAGCCGCCGTCGTCGTCGCTGCCGCCCGCGGGTTCGCCCATGCCTTCACGGCCGCCAAGCATCTGCATCTCGTTGGCGATGATGTCGGTGGCGTACTTTTCCACGCCGTCCTTGTCGGTGTACTTGCGCGTCTTGATGCGGCCTTCCACGTAGACGGAGCGGCCCTTCTTCAGGTACTGGCCCACGATTTCGGCGAGCTTGCCGAAGAAGGTGACGCGGTGCCACTCGGTCTCTTCCACCATTTCGCCGGTCTTGTTCTTGAACTTGCTGCTGGTGGCGATGGTGACGTTGGCCACCGCGTCGCCGCTGGGCAGGTAGCGCACCTCGGGGTCGCGCCCCAGGTTGCCCACGAGAATGACTTTGTTGACGGATGCCATGGTGTGTTCCTCTGGTGTCTTGCTGGCTGCTTGAAAAAGCCGATTATGGCGTGTGGCGCCCGGGCGCCGTCATGGGCCAGGCCAGCACCAGCCACAGCAGCATCGCCGCCGCGCACGAGGCAAACAGGGCCTGCACACCCAGATTTTTGACCAGCCAGCCCCCCAACAGCCCCCCGGCGAAGAGACCCAGCGACTGCAGGGTGTTGTACACACCCAGCGCCGTGCCGCGCAGGTGCGCCGGCGCCAGCCGCGACACCAGGCTGGGCTGCGTGGCCTCCAGCACGTTGAAGCCGCAGAAGAACAGGAACAGCATCAGACTCAATGCGGTCAGATTCGGAGCGCCGGACCCGGTCCACCAGAACCCCAGTTGCACCAGGCCCAGCAGCGCGACCGCTCCCAGGAACACGGCGCGCAGATGGCCACGTCTTTCCAGCGGGAACAGGGTGCCGCCCATGACCACGAACGACGCCAGCACCGCCGGCAGGTACACCCACCAGTGGTGATCCCTGGGCAGTCCAGCCTGCACGAGCATGGCGGGCACGGTGACCCACATCGCGATTTGCACGGCGTGCAGCACGAACACCCCCAGATCCAGGCGCAGCAGACCCGCGTGGGTCAGCACCTCGGAAAACTTGCCGCGTGCCGCATCCTTGTGCTGCGCGGGTTCGGGCGGAGTCACCCACAGCATCACGGCCACGCCGGCCAGAGCCAGGGCAGCCGTCAAGCCAAACAGGCCCGCCAGCCCGATGACACTGGTCAGCAGCGGAGCAAGCACCAGCGACAGCGCAAACATCAGGGCGATGCTGCCGCCCACCATGGCCATGGCCTTGGTGCGCACGCTGTCGCGCGTCTGGTCCGCCAGCAGGGCGGTCACGGCCGCGGAGACGGCTCCGGCCCCCTGCAGGGCGCGGCCCGCCATCAGGCCTTGCAGGCTGTTGGCCAGCGCGGCCATCAGGCTGCCCAGCGCAAACACCAACAGACCCAGCACGATGACGCGCTTGCGCCCGAACCGGTCCGAGGCCACGCCGTAGGGCATCTGCAAGAAGCCCTGGGTCAGGCCGTAGATGCCCAGCGCCAGCCCCACGGCGGCGGGATCGTCGCCCCCGGGGTACTTGCGCGCCTCCAGCGCAAACACGGGCAGCACCAGGAAGAGTCCCAACATGCGCAGCGCAAAGATGAAGGCCAGCGACAGGCTGGCACGCCGCTCCAGCGTAGTCATGCGGGTAGCGCCTGGCTCGGCAGCGCCGGGGGCCGCACGGGCGAAAGACAAATCAGATGAATCAGACACGCAACGATTCCGCTCTGGGCGGCGTACCTTGAAAGGCTGCCATTGTCACTGATCTTCCAACCCTGGCGCTCAGACTGCGGTCAGTTTCACTATGATGGTCGGTTTTGCTTCTGGCTCGCCCATCTTGAACCCGCCCACCGACCCATCCCGCCGAGTCCATGCAGACGACGATGGCCTGTATCTGGCCCGCGCCATGCAGCAGCAGCGCATCAGCATCCGGGGGGCGCGCACGCACAACCTGAAGAACATCGACCTGGACATTCCGCGCAACCAGTTGGTGGTGATCACCGGGTTGTCGGGCTCGGGCAAGTCCAGCCTGGCATTCGACACGCTGTACGCGGAAGGGCAGCGCCGCTATGTGGAAAGCCTGAGCGCCTATGCCCGCCAGTTCCTGCAGCGCATGGACAAGCCGGACGTGGACATGATCGAGGGCCTGAGCCCGGCAATCTCCATTGAACAAAAGGCCACCAGCCACAACCCGCGCTCCACCGTGGGCACGGTGACTGAAATCCACGATTACCTGCGTCTGCTGTTCGCCCGCGCCGGCGCGCCCTACTGCCCAGACCACGGTGTACCCCTGCAGGCGCAGACCGTGAGCCAAATGGTGGACGCGGTGCTGGCCTTGCCCGAAAGCACGCGCATCATGATCCTGAGCCCCATCGCGCGCGATCGCAAGGGCGAGTACGCGGACGTGTTCGGCCAGATGCAGGCCCAGGGCTACGTGCGCTTTCGGGTCGAGGGCGAGCTGTTCGAGTACGACAACCTGCCCAAGCTGAAGAAGACCGAGAAGCACAACATCGACGTCGTGATCGACCGCGTCAAGGTGCGCGGCGACGCCGACGCCAGCCTGCGCCAGCGCCTGGCCGAGAGCTTCGAAGCGGCACTGCGCTTGGCCGACGGCCGCGCCATTGCGCTGGAGATGGCCGATGCCGAAGCCGACGCAGCCGACACCGTGGCGGCGCCGCGCGAGCATTTCTTCAACGCCAAGTTCGCCTGCCCGGTATGCCACTACGCCATCAGCGAGCTGGAACCACGCCTGTTCTCGTTCAACTCGCCCGTGGGTGCCTGCCCCACCTGCGACGGCATCGGCACCATGGAGTTTTTCGACCCGACGCGGGTCGTGGCGTTCCCGACGTTGAGCCTGGCCAGCGGCGCCATCAAGGGCTGGGATCGGCGCAACGGCTACTACTTCGCCCTCCTGGAAAGCCTGGCGCGCCACTACCAGTTCGACGTCGAGGCGCCGTTCGAGTCCTTGCCGGAGCACGTGCAGCACGCGGTGTTGCAGGGCTCGGGCAACGAGGAAATCAAGTTCAGCTACGTCATGGACTCCGGTGCCTCCCAGGGCAAGAAGGTGAACAGGAAGCACCCGTTCGAAGGCGTCATCCCGAACATGCAGCGGCGCTACCAGGAAACCGACTCGGTCATGGTGCGCGAGGACCTGGCGCGCTACCGCAGCACCCAGCCCTGCACCGAATGCGCCGGCACGCGGCTGCGGCGCGAGGCGCGGCATGTGAAGGTGGGCGAAGGCGTGCAGGCGCGCGCCATCTTCGAGGTCAGCCACGCGACGTTGGGTGAATCATGGCGCTATTTCAGCGAGCTGGAGCTGCATGGCGCCAAGGGCGAGATCGCGCGCAAGATCGTGCAGGAGATCGCGGCGCGGCTGAAGTTCCTCAACGACGTGGGCCTGAACTACCTGAGCCTGGACCGTAGCGCCGAGACCCTGAGCGGCGGCGAGTCGCAACGCATCCGGCTGGCCTCGCAAATCGGGTCGGGCCTGACCGGTGTGATGTACGTGTTGGACGAACCGAGCATCGGGCTGCACCAGCGCGACAACGACCGCCTGATCGGCACGCTCAAGCACCTGCGCGACATCGGCAATTCGGTGCTGGTGGTGGAGCACGACGAGGACATGATCCGCGCCGCCGATTTCTGCGTGGACATGGGTCTGGGCGCGGGCATCCACGGTGGCCGCGTAATCGCACAGGGAACCTTCGAGCAGATTCAGGCCAACCCGGAGTCGCTCACCGGCCAATATCTGGCGGGCACCCGCCGGATTGCCGTGCCGCGCCAGCGCACGGCCTGGCCCCCGGGCGGCGAGGGCGGCCCGGCGGTGCTGCGCATCGTGGGCGCTCGCGGCAACAACCTCAAGGGCGTGAGCGTGGATTTCCCGGTGGGCCTGTTCACCTGCGTGACCGGCGTCTCCGGGTCTGGCAAATCGACACTGGTGAACGACACGCTCTACGCCGCCGTGGCGCAGCAGTTGTACCGCGCCCACGAGGAGACGGCGCCGCACGAAGGCATGGAGGGCCTGGAGCACTTCGACAAGGTCATCAACGTGGACCAATCGCCCATTGGGCGCACCCCACGCTCCAACCCGGCCACGTACACCGGGCTGTTCACGCCCATTCGCGAGCTCATGGCCGAAACCCCCACGGCACGCGAGCGCGGCTACGGTCCGGGGCGTTTTTCCTTCAATGTGGCCGGCGGCCGCTGCGAGGCCTGCCAGGGCGACGGCGTGATGCGCGTGGAGATGCACTTCCTGCCGGATGTGTACGTGCCCTGCGACGTGTGCCACGGCCAGCGCTACAACCGCGAGACTCTGGAGGTGCAGTACAAGGGCAGGAATATCGCGCAACTGCTGGACATGACGGTCGAGGATGCCCATGCCTTCCTGCAGGCCGTGCCCACCATTGCGCGCAAGCTGCAGACCCTGCTGGACGTGGGCCTGAGCTACATCAAGCTGGGGCAGGCCGCGACCACCTTGTCCGGCGGCGAGGCACAGCGCGTGAAGCTGGCGCTGGAACTCTCCAAGCGCGACACCGGACGCACCCTGTACATCCTGGATGAGCCCACCACCGGGCTGCACTTTGCCGACATCGACCTGCTGCTCAAGGTGCTGCACCAGCTGCGGGACGCCGGCAACACCATCGTGGTGATCGAACACAACCTGGACGTGATCAAGACCGCCGACTGGCTCATCGACATGGGTCCCGAAGGCGGCGCCGGCGGCGGCCAGGTGGTGGGCACGGGGACGCCCGAAGCCCTAGCCGCCAACCCCGACAGCCACACGGGCCGTTATCTGAGGCCCTACCTGGGAAAGACATGAACCGCAACCTCTGGCTGCTGGCCGCCGCGCAGGGCCTGTTCCTGACCAACAACGTGACCTTCATCGCCATCAACGGCCTGGTGGGTCTGAGCCTGGCACCGCTGGGCTGGATGGCCACGCTGCCCGTGATGGGCTATGTGGTGGGCGGCGCCCTGAGCACGGGCCTGGTGGCCCGCACCCAGGCCCGGTTCGGACGCAAGGTGTCGTTCCAGTTGGGCCTGCTGGTGGCCTTCGTCTCGGCCTTGTTGTGCGCCTGGGCGGTCTTCAGCCACCAGTTCTGGCTGCTCGTAAGCGCCACCCTGATCGCCGGCTACTACAGCGCCAATGGCCATCTGTACCGCTTCGCCGCGGCCGAACTGGCTGCGCCCGACTTTCGCGACAAGGCGGTGTCGCTGGTCATGGCCGGCGGCCTGGCGGGCGCGGTGATCGGCCCCAATCTGGCCAAGTACTCGCGCAGCCTGATGGACGTGCCGTTTGCAGGAGCCTATCTCGCGCTGGCAGGGGTGGCGCTGCTGTGCATGGGCGTGCTGGCGTTCATGCGTTTCCCGGCCGTGCCGCAGGCTGCGCACGGCGGCCACGGCGGTCGGCCACTGTCCGAGATCGTGCGCCAGCCGGCGTTCCTGGTCGCGGCGGTGGGATCGGCGCTGGGCTATGGCGTGATGAATCTGCTCATGGCCGCCACGCCGCTGGCCATGCAGGTGTGCGGCCTGCCGTTCGACGATGCCGCGCTGGTGCTGGAGTGGCATGTCATCGGCATGTTCGCTCCAGGCTTCTTCACCGGGCACCTGATCAAGCGTTTTGGGGTGCTGCCCATCATGGGTGTGGGCGTGCTGCTCAACGCGGCATGCATCGCCGTGGCGCTCACCGGGGTCAACCTGCACCAGTTTTTGATTGCGCTGTTCCTGCTGGGCGTGGGCTGGAATTTCCTGTTCACGGCCAGCACCAGCCTGTCACTGCGCGCCTACCGCCCGGAGGAAAAGGACCGCGCCCAGGCGGCCATCAACTTTGGCGTGTTCGCCGTCATGGCCGTGACCTCGTTTGCCTCGGGCGCCTTGATCACAACTCGGGGCTGGACCTGGCTGAACATCGGGTCCCTCATTCCCGTGCTGCTCACGGCCCTGGCCCTGCTGTGGCTGGCACTACGGGAAAAGGCTGGACGACCCTAGCCACCAAGCGGGGGCTCAGAAGGTTTCCCACTCCCCTTCGTCGCTCGACGAAGGGGTGGGCTTGCGACTGGTGTTGCCCAGTGCCGGTCGCTTCAGAGCCGTCGCCCCGGCGGAACTGGACGGCCCCGGGGCCTTGCCAGATTTTCCGGACTTCAATTCCTTGCGCAGGGCCATGATGGCACCACCCACGTCACTGGAGGCGCGTGAGAACTCGGTGTTGCCAGCCAGCATGTCCTTGCCGGCTTCGTAGTCGCCCCGGTTGATGGTTTGTGCCACCTTGCCCGCAGCGGCGTGGAACTCGCGATGCCGGTCCAGAAGATTCACAAAAGACGGCTTGCCGCCGTACTGCGATTGCCCACGTCCGTGCAACCATTTGCCCAGGGGACAACAGTCGTCGCGCGCAATCGTATCGGCGTCGAGCGTTTCGTGCTTTTCCGCGGCGGTTCGCAGTTTGGTGCGCCATTGCGCGTGGGCCTCGATGGCGCTGTCCAGATCGATCCCCATATCCGACTCGGTTGCACCCATGGCCAGCTTGGGTGCCGAAGTCGAACCCGACAGCTCCCGCGCGCGCGGCTGCGCGCGCAGGTTGGGCAGGGTGTGTGCCGGTGAAAATTGGCTGACGTCTCCCAGCTTGAACACCTGAACTCCCTGCGCCAGCCGCTCGGCCTGATCGCGCAGACTTTGTGCTGCGGCGGCCGACTGCTCCACCAGCGCGGCGTTTTGCTGCGTCATCTGGTCCAGTTGCCCCACGGCCTCGTTCACCCTGCCGATCCCATTGGACTGCTCACTCGATGCCGCGGAAATTTCGCCAATGATGTCGCTCACGCGCTGCACGGAATTCACGATTTCGCCCATGGTCGTACCGGCGTCCTGCACCAGACGGGAGCCGGATTCGACTTTCTCTACCGAGGTGCCGATCAGGTTCTTGATTTCCTTGGCCGCCTCGGCGCTGCGCTGTGCCAGGCTGCGCACCTCGGCCGCCACCACGGCAAAACCCCGGCCCTGTTCACCGGCGCGAGCGGCTTCAACGGCGGCGTTGAGCGCCAGAATGTTGGTCTGGAACGCGATACCGTCAATGACGCCGATGATGTCGGAGATCTTCTTGGAGCTGTGATTGATATCACTCATCGTGGTCACCACCTGGTTGACCACCGAGCCACCCCGCGCCGCGACTTCCGCGGCCGATGCCGCCAGCTGGTTGGCCTGACGGGCGGAATCCGCGGAATGCTGCACCGTCGTGGTGAGCTGCTCCATGCTGTTTGCCGTCTGCTGCAGGTTGGAGGCCGTCTGCTCCGTGCGATTGCTCAGGTCCTGATTGCCTGCGGCGATTTCGCTGCTGGCGGTGCTGATGCTATCCACGGCGGAGCGCACCTGCGACATGATCTGCAGATAGTGCTGGCGCAGGCCCTCCACCTCGTGCATCAAGGCGCCGATTTCATCGCGCCGCTGGGTCTGGACCGGTTGGGTCAGATCACCGCTGGCGACCGTCATGACCGCCTGGGTGAGCTCGCCCAGGGGCTGGGTCACGCTGCGCCGGATCAACACAAACAGGCCCCCGCCCAACAGCAGGGTCGCCAAGGCCAGCAGGCTCCAGGTCACGACCATGCCTTGCCAGTGCTGCTTCATTGCCTCCTGATCGGACACCTCGCCCACGACCCACCACTTGTTGACCTTGCTCTTTTGCACCACTGCCCACTTGCTCCCCCCCTGCGTGGTGAAGATGGAGGGCACATCCATGACCAACCCACCCGGGGTTTGCGCCAGCTCGTTCAGAAATTTGTCCGCAGCCGGAAAGACTTCCAACACTTTCTTGCCTCGGGCGGTCGGATGCACCACGAAGATCGCGTCTGACGGACCTGATTTGGGATCAATGATGTAGGCACCGCCCGACTCGAAATAATGTTCGTTGGTCACATAGGCCTCCATCGCCGACTGGAAGGCAGTGATGTCATAGCCGATGAACAGGATGGCGTTGACCTTGCCCGCCTTGTCCTTCATCGGCTGGTAGTGGGTCATGTAGGACTTGCCGAACAGGTTGGCCGGGCCCGAATACGACTTGCCCGCGAGCACCAGTGGGTAGGCCGGATGGTTGCGATCCAGCAGGGTACCCATGGCCCGTGTGCCATCCTGTTTCTTCAGTGAGGTCGTGATGCGGATGAAGTCGTCACCCTTGCGAGCAAAGACCGTGGCCACACCGCCCGTATCCTCGGTGAACTTGTCCACCGAAACAAAGTCGTTGTTGACCGGGTAACCATGACTCTTGAGCTCACCGGTTGCCTCGTTCAGTTCCATATTGGCTTCAAAGTACTGGCGGAAGAACTTGAAAGCCAGGCCGATCAGTTCACGGTTGGTGACGTCGGAGGAGTCCACCGCGCCCAGGACACCGTGCACTTTCTCCGTGATGGTGTTGACGATCTGCGCGCGCGTGGACCGTTCGGCCACCACACCAATGACCACGCTGATGGCAAACAGCACGCCGGCCAGCATGCCGATGGACAGCAAGGTCACGCGACGGGCCACGGAGGGTGTGGAATGAGAAGTCAGGGCCATGATGTGAGTCTCGGGTTCGGGAAAAGCAACCACTGCCTGCGCCGGATGCCGCGTTGAGGCGAGATCATTCTATAACCCCAATGCCGACGCTATCCGGTCAATTCCGGGGCGCAAATCCGTCAAATCGTGGTTTTTGCGCGGCCCGATGCGCTTTCGACGGCCTGGGAGGTCAGTGACGCAAAACGCACGCTGAACAATGTGCCTGGCGGAACCTGGCCGGGATGCGCGTCATCCAGAGTAACCTGGGCGTCATGCTGGTGAGCAATTTCGCTGACGATGGGCAAACCCAGGCCGGAGCCATCGGCTTCGTTGCCCAGTGCCCGGTAGAAGGGTTGGAACACCAGCTCCCGCTCCGCCAGCGGGATGCCGGGGCCCGAGTCCTCGACCTGCAGCACCAGGACCTGCCCGAACGGGTCCGCCAGCACACGTACGGTGACGATGCCAGGCTTGGCGGCGCTGGATGGCGTGTAGTTGATCGCGTTGTCCACGAGGTTGCGGATCAGCTCCTTGATCAGGGTCGGGTTTCCATTGAGCATGGAACCTGGCGCGCCGGGCTGCGCGCCTTCGTATCCCAGATCCAGTCGCTTTTCCAGGGCACGCGGCACCGAGTCGCGCACCACTTCCATGGTCAGGCGCGCCAGATCGCACGGCTGGCGCGTGATGTTATTTCCGCTGCCTTCGGCGCGCGCCAGCGCCAGCAACTGGTTCACCGTGTGCGTGGCACGCACGCTGGAACGCCCGATCTGCTGCAAGGATCGCTTCAGATCCTCCGCGTTGGCCCCCTCCCGCTGGGCCAGGTCTGCCTGCATGCGCAACCCCGCCAGCGGCGTCTTGAGTTGGTGTGCGGCGTCGGCCAGGAAGCGCTTTTGGGTCGCGATGGACTCCTTCAGTCGGGTCAACAGATCGTTCACCGATGACACGAGTGGGGCCACCTCCAGCGGCACGGCCTGATCGTCCAGGGGGCTGAGGTCGTCGGGATCGCGGGCACGGATGCGCTCTTCCAGTTGGTTCAGCGGCTTGAGGCCCCGTGTCAGCGCCAGCCACACCAGCAGCACCGTCAGCGGCAGGATGGCGAACTGGGGTAGCATGACTCCCTTGATGATTTCCGTGGCCAGCACCGATCGCTTCTCGCGCGTTTCCGCCACCTGCACCAAGGCGGGCTTGCCGCCGGGGATGTCCAGAGGCACCCAGACGTAGGCGACCCGCACGTCCTGTCCGCGCATTTCCGCATCGCGCAGGCGCACTTCGCCCGGCGGCACCGCGTCGGTCACCGGCGGCAGGGGGAAGTCGCGCTCACCGCTGAGGTATTCGCCGGCCGCACCCAGCACCTGGTAGTACACGAGGTCGGCATCGTCGGCCCGCAGGATCTCGCGCGCGGTCTGGGGCAGGAAGAACTGGGTGCGCTTGTGGTTCGCCGCCACCAGTTGCGCCAGGGCCTGCACGTTGAACTCCAGCGCGCGGTCGAAGGGCTTGGCGGCGATGCCCTGCGCCACCAGCCAAGTCAACACCAGTGTGACCGGCCACACCAGCAACAGCGGCGTCAGCATCCAGTCCAGGATTTCGCCGAACAGCGAGCGTTGCTCGCGCTGGAACAGTTTCACGGCGTGAGCGGCGCCGGGCCGCCCCTAGCCGCGAAGGCCCCCTCGGGGGGTAGCGACCACACGCAGAGAGGGAGGGTGGGGGCCATATCCCTAGTTGGGAATCTTTTCCAGGCAGTAGCCCAGCCCGCGCACCGTGGCAATTCTGATCGGACCCTTCTCGATCTTCTTGCGCAGGCGGTGGATGTAGACCTCGATGGCGTTGTTGCTCACCTCTTCCCCCCACTCGCACAGGCGCTCCACCAGTTGGTCCTTGCTCACGAGGCGGCCGGCACGCTGCAGCAACACCTCCAGCAGGCCCAGTTCCCGCGCTGACAGCTCCACCATCTTGCCGTCGATGGTGGCCACCCGGCCCGACTGGTCGTACACCATCGGGCCATGGCGAATGATGCTGCTGGCACCACCCATGCCGCGGCGGGTCAGCGCCCGCACCCGGGCCTCGAGTTCCTGCAGCGAGAACGGCTTGGCCATGTAGTCGTCGGCACCGTAATCCAGGCCCTTGACGCGCTCCTCGACGCTGTCGGCTGCGGTCAGGATCAGCACAGGCAAGGTGGCGCCTCGACCACGCAGCTTCTTGAGCACCTCCAGGCCGTGCATCTTCGGCAGGCCCAGGTCCAGAATCAGCAAATCGAATTCAGTGTTTGTGAGCAAGGCGGCATCGGCCTCGCTGCCGCTGGACACATGGTCCACGGCCGCACCCGAAGCACGCAAGGTGCGCAACAAGCCGTCAGCCAGCACCTGATCGTCTTCCGCTATGAGAATTCGCATCCCTGTCTCTCCCTCACTGTGGACCCGGGCGCGCACCCGCGCGCACCCTGACGTGATGTGCTATCTTGACACGAAAACCACTTCACCACCTATCCTGCCGGGCGTGTGGCGCGCCTTCAGCCCACGTAGGACTCCAGCCCCAGGCGGATGACCGTGGCCACCTCCGCCCCCACCTCTGCCCGGAATTCGGCCTCGGCTCGTGCCACCGCATCTTCAAAGGCCTGCAGCCAGGCGAGTCCGGTCGGGGTGAACACCACCTGCCGCGCCCGACCGTCCCTGCTATCCGCGCGCCGCGTCACCAGCCCCCAAGCCTCGCACTGGGTCACCAGGTCGCCCATGGCCTGCTTGCTCATGCCCGCGCTATGCGCCAGTTCGGTCAGACGCGCGCCACCCCTTGGCAGATGACGCGTGATGTGGATGTGCGCGGCACTGACCTGGGCCCGCGCCGCCAGATTGGACAGGGCCAGAGGCACCTGGACATCGTGGGCCATCAGGTGCAGCACCCGCTCGTCGAAACGACGCAAGGCATGCCCCAGCAGATACCCCAAATGGGTCTGTCGCGCATCGCCGGAATGGAAAACCGAGCTCATGGACGAATAGTAAGGCAAACTGACTTAAAAATGCCTTTACTTGTTTTGACGCCACCGCATAAACTACTGTTCACCCATCCAGCCTGTTCATAACATCACCCATTTGAACCGGCCCCACCATCCACTTTTTTCAGGAGAACCCCATGGAAGCCCCCGTCAAGACCAGCGCCGCCCAAAGTGAGAAAGCCAAGGCCCTCCAGGTCGCGTTGGCACAGATTGAAAAGCAGTTCGGCAAGGGCACCATCATGCGCCTGGGCGAGGGCGAGGCGATCGAGGACATTCAGGTGGTTTCCACGGGCTCCCTGGGCCTGGACATTGCCCTGGGCGTGGGCGGCCTGCCCCGTGGGCGGGTCGTCGAAATCTACGGCCCGGAATCCAGCGGCAAGACCACGCTCACGCTGCAGGTGATTGCCGAGATGCAAAAACAGGGCGGCCAGTGCGCGTTCGTCGATGCCGAGCACGCACTGGACATCCAGTACGCCCAGAAGCTGGGTGTCAACCTGCAGGACCTGCTCATCAGTCAGCCCGATACCGGCGAACAGGCTCTGGAGATCGTGGACTCCTTGGTACGCTCGGGCGCCGTGGACCTGATCGTCGTGGACTCGGTCGCCGCCCTGACCCCCAAGGCCGAGCTGGAAGGCGAAATGGGCGACTCCCTGCCGGGGTTGCAGGCGCGGCTCATGAGCCAGGCCCTGCGCAAGCTCACGGCCCATATCAAGAAGACCAACTGCATGGTGATCTTCATCAATCAGATCCGCATGAAGATCGGCGTGATGTTCGGCAGCCCGGAAACCACCACTGGCGGCAACGCGCTCAAGTTTTACGCCTCGGTGCGTCTGGACATCCGTCGCACCGGCACGATCAAGAAGGGCGAGGACGCCATCGGCAATGAAACCAAGGTCAAGGTGGTCAAGAACAAGGTCTCCCCCCCCTTCAAGACCGCCGAGTTCGACATCCTGTTCGGCGAGGGTATCAGCCGCGAAGGCGAAATCATCGACATGGGCGTGAACGCCCGCATCCTGGAAAAGTCCGGCGCCTGGTATGCCTACAACGGCGAAAAGATCGGCCAGGGCCGCGACAACGCCCGCGAGTTCCTGCGCGAAAACCCCGAGCTGTCACGCGAAATCGAGAACAAGGTGCGCGAGTCGCTGGGCATCCCGCTGCTGCCGGCGGCCATGGACGCGGAGTGAGCGTCAAGCCCGATGTGCGCCACCGCCCTGTCACTCAAGGGTCGCGCCTTGCGGCTGCTGAGCAGCCGCGAGCACTCGCGCACGGAATTGGAGCGCAAGCTCGCCCGCTTTGAAGAGGAGCCGGGAGCGCTGGCCAAGGCGCTGGACGAGCTGCAGAGCAAGGGCTTCATCAGCGAACAACGCGTGCTGGAGTCCGTGCTGCACCGTCGGGTGACGCGACTGGGCGCGGCGCGCATCCAGCAGGAGCTGCACGGCAAGGGCCTGGCACCGGACGCCGTGCGCGAGGCTGTAGCCAGCTTGCAGGCGACCGAGCTGGAACGCGCGCGCGAGGTCTGGCGCAAGAAGTTTGGCACTCCCGCAACGGATCCGGCGGGTCGCGCCAAACAACAACGCTTCCTGCTCGCCCGGGGCTTTCGTGCCGAGGTGGTGCGCCGCGTAACGGGCGAATCCGATCTGGACTGACGCCGCGCGCCGGGCGAACTCGAGCGCTACAGTCCCAGCATCAGCCTGAGGTTTTGCACCGCCGCGCCGCTGGCGCCCTTGCCCAGATTGTCCAGCCGCGCAATCAGCACAGCCTGGCGATATTCCTCGTTGGCAAACACGCGCAATTCCATCCGGTTCGTATCATTCAACGCCAGCGCGTCCAGCTTGCCGTTCTCCGTGGCGGGCTGCACCGTCACCCATTCACTCCCCGCGTAGTGGCGTGCCAGGGTGTCATGCAGTTGCACCGCCGACGGCTTACCCGGCAAATCATCCAGATGCAAGGGCAACTGCACCAGCATGCCCTGGCGGAAATTGCCCACGGCGGGGACGAAGATGGGACGCCGCGTCAGGCCCGTGTAGCGCATGATTTCCGGCAGGTGCTTGTGCGACAGGCCCAGGGCATAGACCTCGAACAATGGGGCCTCCCCGTTTTGATAGGCCTCGATCATGCTGCGCCCACCGCCGGAGTACCCGCTGACCGCGGGCAAAGCCAGGGGAAAGTCCGAAGGAATAAGCCCTGCGTCCACGAGCGGACGGATCAGGGCGATGGCCCCCGTGGCATAGCAGCCAGGATTGGCCACACGTTGCGCCTGGATCACCGCCTCGCGCTGGCCCGCCACCAGTTCCGGAAAACCGTACACCCAGCCCGGTGCAGTGCGGTGTGCCGCGGAAGCATCAATGATCTTGGGGCGACGGCCCAACAGGGCGTCGATCATGGCCACGGATTCGACAGCGGCACCGTCGTGCAGGCACAGCACCACCAGATCGGCCTGTGCCATCAGTTCCCGCTTGGCCGCCGGATCCTTGCGCACGTCGGCGGGAATGCTGAGTAACTCGATCTGTGGCAGCGTTGCCAAGCGCTCGCGAATCTGCAGACCGGTCGTACCGGCCTCTCCATCAATGAATACTTTGGGCATGTGAAAGTCCTGTGGCGAAATCGAGCGTTGCTGTAAGTCACGCAAAAGCTTGGTGCATTGCAGCATGATACATTTGCGGGCTGTACTGTCCAGCACCGGTCGCGCGGTCGACACCGTCTGTTGCCGGGGTCACAAAACCCTCCATTCCTCTGAGAGAGTCCTCATGAAGATCCACGAGTACCAGGGCAAGGAAATCTTGCGCAGTTTTGGCGTTCCCGTGCCACGCGGCATCGCGGCGTTCACGGTCCAGGAGGCGGTGGAAGCCGCGCAGAAACTGGGCGGCCCGGTCTGGGTGGTGAAGGCGCAGATTCATGCTGGAGGCCGCGGCAAGGGCGGTGGCGTGAAAGTGGCCAAGACCATTGATGACGTCAAGCGCCTGGCTGGCGAAATCCTGGGCATGCAGCTCAAGACCCACCAGACCGGACCCGAAGGCCAGAAGGTGCGTCGCCTGTATATCGAAGATGGCGCCGACATTCAGAAGGAATACTACGTTTCGGTCGTGACCGACCGCGCCACGCAGAAGGTGGCTTTCATCGCCTCCAGCGAAGGCGGCATGGACATTGAGGAAGTGGCGCACTCCACCCCTGAGAAGATCATCAAGGTCTTCGTTGACCCACTGGTGGGCCTGACCGACGCCCAGGCCAGGGAAATCGCCGATGGCGTTGGCCTGCCTGCAAACTCCACGGCCCAGGCGATGGACGTGTTCCAGAAGCTCTACCGCTGCTACATGGACACCGACGCCTCGTTGGTGGAAATCAATCCGTTGAACCGCGACAGCAAGGGCAACATCATCGCCCTGGACGCCAAGTTCAACTTCGACGCTAACGCGCTGTTCCGTCACCCGGAGATCGTCGCCCTGCGCGACCTGGATGAGGAGGATCCGGCCGAAATCGAAGCCTCCAAGTTCGACTTGGCCTACATCAGTCTGGACGGCAACATTGGCTGCCTGGTCAACGGTGCCGGCCTGGCCATGGCGACCATGGACACCATCAAGCTGTTCGGCGCGGAACCCGCCAACTTCCTCGACGTGGGCGGCGGCGCCACCCCCGAAAAGGTGACCGAAGCCTTCAAGATCATGCTCAAGAACGACAAGGTCAAGGCCATCCTGGTCAACATCTTCGGCGGCATCATGAAATGCGACACCATCGCCACGGGCGTGATCTCGGCATGCAAGGCTGTAAATCTGCAGGTGCCTTTGGTCGTGCGCATGAAGGGCACGAACGAGGAGCTGGGCAAGAAGATGCTGGCCGAATCGGGCCTGCCCATCATCAGCGCCGACACCATGGCCGAAGCCGCCCAGAAAGTGGCTGCTGCTGTCAAAGCCTAAGCCCGGAGAAGCAACATGTCCATCTACATCAACAAAGACACCAAGGTCATCACCCAAGGCATCACCGGCAAGACCGGCCAGTTTCATACCGAGAAGTGCCAGGAATATGCCAACGGCAAGAACTGCTTCGTCGCGGGCGTGAACCCCAAGAAGGCCGGCGAGTCGATCTTCAACATCCCGATCTATGCCTCCGTCAAGGACGCTGCCCAACAGACCGGCGCGACCGTGTCCGTCATCTATGTGCCGCCGGCGGGTGCCGCCGCCGCCATCTGGGAAGCAGTCGAGGCTGATCTGGATCTGGCAATCTGCATCACCGAGGGCATTCCAATCCGCGACATGCTGGAAGTGCGCAACAAGATGAAGGCCAAGGAAGCCGCTGGCGGCAAGAAGACCTTGCTGCTGGGCCCCAACTGCCCTGGGCTGATCACGCCCGACGAGATCAAGATCGGCATCATGCCCGGCCACATCCATCGCAAGGGCCGCATTGGGGTCGTTTCACGCTCCGGCACCCTGACTTATGAAGCCGTGGCGCAACTCACCGAGATCGGTCTGGGCCAATCCAGTGCCGTGGGCATTGGGGGCGACCCGATCAACGGCTTGAAGCACATCGACGTCATGCAGGCGTTCAATGACGATCCGGACACCGATGCGGTCATCATGATCGGCGAAATCGGAGGTCCCGACGAGGCGGACGCCGCGCGGTGGTGCAAGGCCAACATGAAGAAACCCATCGTTGGCTTCATCGCCGGCGTGACGGCACCGGCTGGCAAGCGCATGGGCCACGCAGGCGCCCTGATCTCTGGCGGCGCCGACACTGCGGACGCGAAGCTTGCCATCATGGAAGAGTGCGGCTTCAAGGTCACCCGCAATCCGTCCGAAATGGGCAAGCTGCTGAAGGCCTTGCTGTAACCCGGCTCCAACCCGTGGCAAGCCGGATTGTCTGGGTGACAATCCGGCTTTGTTTTTTGCACAGCACTACTCTGAAGGTCATCCGTGGAAGAGTTTCTGACACTCCATTTCTGGACTGCGGTCGGTCAAATCATCATGATTGACATTCTGCTGGGAGGAGACAACGCCGTCGTCATCGCGTTGGCTTGCCGCCATCTGCCAGCGCACCAGCGCACCAAGGGCATCCTGTGGGGCACGGCCGGAGCCATCGTGCTGCGTGTCGTGTTGATCGTTTTCGCCTTGGCGCTGCTGCAGATCCCGCTTCTCAAGCTGGTAGGCGCAGCTTTGCTCGTATGGATTGGCGTGAAACTGCTCGCCCCCGGAGACGAGGACGCGCATGGCGATATCGAGGGCAGTGACAGGCTTTGGAGCGCTGTCAAGACCGTCATCGTCGCTGATCTGGTCATGAGCATCGACAACGTCATCGCCATTGCGGGTGCAGCTCAGACCGCAGGTGGCAACCATCAGATTCCGCTGGTGGTCTTCGGCCTTCTGGTCAGCATTCCCATCATCGTCTGGGGCAGCCAGTTCGTCCTCAAATTGATGGATCGCTTCCCGTTCATCATTACCTTGGGGGGCATGCTGCTGGGGTGGATTGCCGGCACCATGGCGCATTCAGACCCGGCGTTGGTGGAGTACCTGCCTCAGGACAAGGCGTGGCACTTCGGCCTGGGTGCGGGGGGTGCCTTCATGGTGCTGGCGATTGGCAAGATGGCGCAATGGAGGGGCGCACCCGGGCAGACGTGAGCGCCGGGCAGACTTTGGGCATGTCCTTTTTTGACACGAAACGTGTCACGTTCCGCAAAGTTCCTTGCTCCTGCGGTGGGGCTCTGGTAACGTTCAACCTTCTGCGCCCCGCGGTCGGGGTCAAGGCGGCCCCGTGAAGCCGGCACAATCCCGCCAGACACCCAGCGGCAGACCCAGAGAAACCCGAGGAACCCAAGTGACCACATCATCGTCAGCCCCACGCCGCCGTTTCTGGCGCAAGGACTGGTTTGCTGGCCTCCTGGTGGTACTGGCCGTTCTGTTGCTGCAGATCGGCTCCGACATGTTTCGCACGCTGGAGCGGCGCTATTACGACTATGCCAGCACCCACACGGCACGTGTTCCCTCGGACCGCGTCGCCATCGTCGCCATTGACGATCCCAGCATCACCCAGATCGGACGCTGGCCGTGGCCTCGGGACGTGCACGCCCGGCTGATCGACAAGTTGGCCGAGGCCAAAGCCAAGACGGTCGTGCTCACCACGTTCTTCTTTGAGCCCCAGAAGGATCGTGGTCTGGACTACATCCGCAAGATGAAGGGACTGCTCGCATCCAACCCCGATGCGAGCCAACCCGCGGGGGGGCTGAACGACCAACTGGGACAGGTCATCGCCGAAGCTGAGACCGCCCTCGATTCCGACAGCGTGCTGGCCTCCAGCATCGCCAAAGCGGGCAACGTGCTATTGCCCTCGTTCTATACCCTGGGCGAGCCGTTGGGGCGACCCGATAAACCGTTGCCACCTTGGGCGGCGAAAAGCACGTTGGAGGACAACAGCGACTACTCCCTGCCGGCGATCTCGGGACAGCAACCTTTGGAGCAGATCGGCTCCGTGGCCCTGGGCATCGGACACGTCAATCAATCGGCGGACGTGGATGGCACAGTGCGTCGGGGCGCCCTGTTGGTCAACTACTACGGGCGTGCCGTACCGTCCATGGCCTTGCTCGCGGCCGGTGCCAGTCTGAATCTGGGACCCCAGGACATCCGGCTGCGTCCAGGCGACTCGGTCCAGATCGGCAAGCTGCGCATCGGAACCGATGCCAGCGCGCAAATGCTGCCGCAGTTCTATGCGGCGCGCGACGGCAAGACCCCGTTCGCCGTGGACTCCTTTGCCGACGTATTGAACGACAAGGTTCCGGCCAGCAAGTTCACCAACAAGATCGTGCTCGTCGGGGCCACCGCCGCCGGAGTGGGCAGTCAGTTTCCCGTGCCCGGACACCCTAGCGTCGCCCCCGTGGAAATCATGGCACACGTGACCTCCAGCATCCTGGGCGAGCATTTCATTGTCGAACCCGCCTGGAGCGAGTGGGCCATGCTTGCCGTTGTACTGCTTGTAAGTGCTTACTTGATTCTGGTGCTGCCGCATTTGTCGGCCGGCATGGGCGCCGTCGTCACCGCCGGGTTGATGTTCGGTTTGCTGGGAACGGAGTTCGGCCTGCTGTCCAGTGCCAATCCGCTGTGGCTCAAGCTGGTGTTCCCGTCGGTGCTGCTCCTGCTAGGGCATCTGGCCCTGACCACCAAGCGCTTTCTGGTCACCGAAGCGGGCAAGATCAAGTCTGACGAGGAATCCGCCGAAACCAACCGCATGATGGGCTTGGCCTTGCAAGGACAGGGGCAGCTGGACATGGCCTTCGACCGCTTCCGCCGTGCGCCCATGAGCGACGCCCTCATGGACAACCTCTACAGCCTGGCACTGGATTTCGAACGCAAGCGGCAGTTCAACAAGGCCCAGGCGGTGTACGAGTTGATGGTGGCATGGAACAAGGGCTACAAGGATCTTTCCACTCGGCTCAAGCGGGCGAAAAACCTGTCGGATACCGTGCTCCTGGGTAGCGGCAATGCCCACCCTGGAGGCACCTTGCTGCTGGACGGCGGCGCGGTGGAAAAGCCCATGCTCGGCCGCTACCAAGTGGAGAAGGAATTGGGCAAGGGCGCCATGGGCGTGGTCTACCAAGGCAAGGATCCCAAGATTGGGCGTGTGGTGGCCATCAAGACCCTGGCGCTGAGCCAGGAGTTCGAGGGTGACGAACTGAAGGACGCGCGTGAACGCTTCTTCCGAGAGGCCGAAACCGCGGGGCGGTTGCAGCACCAGAACATCGTGACCATCTTCGACGCGGGGGAAGAGCACGACCTGGCCTACATTGCCATGGAGTTCCTCAAGGGGAGCGACCTGACGGGGTACTGCAGGGAAGGTCAGTTGCTGCCGGTCGCCACGGTGATTTCCATCGTGGCGCGCGTGGCCGAAGCCTTGGCCTACGCTCACCAGCAGCACGTGGTGCATCGCGACATCAAACCGGCCAACATCATGTACGAGCCGACCAGCGACACGGTCAAGGTCACCGACTTCGGCATCGCACGCATCACCGACTCCAGCAAGACCAAGACCGGCATGGTGCTGGGTACACCCAGCTTCATGTCCCCGGAACAGCTCGCCGGAAAGAAGGTGGATGGCCGCTCCGACCTCTATTCGCTGGGGGTCACGTTGTTCCAGTTGCTCACCGGCGTATTACCCCTGCGTGGCGAGTCCATGGCGGAACTGATGTACAAGATATCCAACGAGACGCCACCCGACGTACGCAGCGTGCGCACAGACCTGCCGGAGGCGCTCACGCGCATTTTGTCCCGCGCTTTGAGCAAAACCCCCGATACGCGGTATCAGGATGGGCTTCAGCTTGCCGCCGAGCTGCGCGCGGTGTTGCCGGCAAACCCCGGCCTTGCGGTAAGTCTCACCGATTCTTTTTCCCCGGCCGGCGGTGATACGGCCTGGTTGGCCACGCAGAAGGACCCGCAGCGTGACACGCCTGCGTTTGCCACCACCGTGGTTCAATCGCCCCCCTCACAAGTGGGTGCCACCGGCGACAATGGCCCCGTCATCAGAACCTAGTCGCCGACGATGGACTACGAATTTTTCGCGCAAACCCACCCGGGTCTGGCTCGGGCCAACAACGAAGACACGATCGCGTTTGACAGTGCCACGCGGCTTTGCATCGTGGCGGATGGGATGGGTGGCTACAACGCCGGTGAAATCGCCAGTGGCATGGCGACGGCCTTCATCCGCTCGGAAATGGTGCGTTGGCTGTCACAGGCCGGAAATCTGGCCACGCCCAAGCAAATCGGCCGGGCGCTGGAGATCTGCGTGGGCAACACCAACCTGTCGATTCTCAGGGCCTCAGAGTCCAATCCTCAATATGCGGGAATGGGCACGACGCTTGTCGTCGGCGTGTTTCAGGGGCGTAGCCTGATCCTGGGCCATATAGGCGATTCCCGCTGCTACCGGTTACGCCACGGGGCCCTGACACAGATCACCCGGGATCACTCGCTGTTACAGGAACAGCTGGACGCAGGTCTGATTTCCCCCGAGGAAGCTGCGTATTCCATGCAAAAGAACCTGGTGACGCGAGCGTTGGGAGTCGATGGCGAGGTCGAACTCGAAGTCAACGAGCATGACGTTGAACCCGAGGACCTGTTCCTGATGTGCTCCGATGGTCTGAGCGATATGGTGAGCGATGAAGAAATCACGCACGTCCTGCTCGAGCAAGCCCCGCTGGAGCAGGTGACGCAGCGGCTCATCAATCTGGCCAATGCCAACGGCGGACGAGACAACATCAGTGTCCTTCTTGCAAAGGCCAAGGCAGGTATCAAAAAACCTACAATCATGGCGCGATTGCTGGGCCGGTAGCATATTCTTTCAACGCGGCAATGGGTTAAGAAACTGGAGCTGGTTATGCCAAAAATGATCATTTCGCTGGACGGAATCGTCGTCAAAGACGTGGTGCTGACCAAGAATCGGACCACGGTGGGACGCAGACCCTACAACGACATCGTGATCGACAACCTCGCCGTCAGCGGGGAGCACGCCGTCATTCAGATGAGCGGCGGGCAGGTCTATATCGAGGACCTGAACAGCACCAATGGCACGAACTTGAATGGCAAGACCATCAAGCGGGAAATGCTGCGCAACAACGACACGATCGAAATCGGCAAATACAAGATCAAGTTCTTCATGGATGCGGCGGGCGAGGATTTCGAGAAAACGATGGTCTTTCGCCCCACGAGCAACCCGACCGCCCCTCCCGTGGCAGCCTATCCCGAATCCTCGCCTGTCACCATGCCCAGTCCAGCGTCCGAATCTGCTCCCCTGCCCGACTTCGACGGGGATGCGGTCATCCGCGTGACGTCGGGTGCCGCTGCCGGCCGCGAGGTTCCCCTGGTCAAGGTCGTCACCACGATCGGCAAGATCGGTGTCTCGGTGGCCTCGATTACCAAGCGTCGCCATGGCTTTGTGGTGGCGCACGTGGAGGGCGCCAGCAGGCTGGTTCTCAACGGCACGACCATCGGCACCGAACCCGTGCCACTACGCGACGGGGACGTCCTGGAACTGGCGGGCACGCAAATGCAGTTCCGCCACGTCTGAAGTTCAGATCGGCTCATGCGCCGCCGTTCTGCCCTTGTCGAGCTCATGCCTCAACTACTCAAACACTGGCGGCGCATCACCCTGACCTTGATTCCCCTAGGCCTGGCGCTCCTGCATGCCGCGGGGGCGTGGCGCATCGACACGCTGCAGCGTCTGGACAACGCCATCTACGACATCCGCTTGCGCGCCACGATGCCCAGGACACTGGACGAGCGCATCGTCATCGTGGACATCGACGAAAAAAGTTTGGCTGAGGTGGGCCGCTGGCCATGGGGGCGCAACAAGCTCGCAGAACTGACCGACGAGCTGTTCACCCGCCAGCAAATTGCAATGGCGGGATTTGACGTCTTCTTCCCGGAACCCGACGAAAGCTCCGGTCTGAAGCAATTGCAGCACCTCGCGCGAGGTCGTCTTCGCGATCAGCCTGGCTTTCAGGCCGAGGTCGCGCAACTTCAACATACCCTGGATTACGACGCCCTGTTCGCGCGGTCGCTGCAGCAGCGGCCGATCGCGTTGAGCTATTACTTCACCAGCGACCGCGAGGGCCGGGTGTCCGGCGTGTTGCCCGAACCGGTAATGACTGCGCAGCAGCTTCAGGGACGCGCCGTACCGTTCTACAGCTACAACGGTTATGGCGCCAACATCGAGATCCTGGCCCGCGCCGCGCCGGTCGCCGGACACGCCAACCCGGTCTCGGACAGCGATGGCGTCATACGCTCCGTTCCGCTGGTGGCGGAGTACGGGGACAAGTATTACGAAGCGCTGTCCCTGTCCATGTTTCGCCTCGGTCTGCACCTGCCCAAGGTGGGCCCCGGGTTCCCGCACGGGGGCGTGGGGCAACCCGCCTACCCCCGATTGGAAAGTCTGGTGCTGACCCAGGGCGGTCAAGCATTGCGCATCCCCGTAAACAGCCCCGTGGCGGCGCTGGTGCCGTTTCGCGGACCGGGAGGTGCCAACGCAGGTTCGTTTAGGTACATCTCGGCCTCCGAGTTGCTGGACAAACGACTGCCCGCGTCAACTCTCAAGGACAAGATCGTGCTCATTGGAACCACGGCACCGGGCCTGCAGGACCTGCGCGTCACACCTGTGGGCCAGGCATATCCTGGTGTGGAGATGCACGCCAACCTGCTGTCCGGTCTGCTGGACGACCGTACATTGGTTCGCCCCGACTACGTGCAGGGCGTCGAAGTGGCCCAGTTGCTCCTTACGGGGCTGCTACTGGCCGTCGCCCTGCCATTGCTCAGCGCTGCGCGGGCCATTATCTTGAGCGCCTTCGTGATTGCCGGGCTGGTGGGAACAAACCTGTGGGCCTATCTTTCGGGTGGGCTGGTACTGCCCCTGGCGGCTGCCCTGCTGCTGACCATCACGGCTTTCGGGTTGAACATGAGCTACGGCTACTTCGTGGAGAGTCGTTCCAAACGGGAATTGGCCAACTTGTTCGGCACGTACGTGCCACCCGAATTGGTGGACGAAATGCTCAAGGATCCCGACGCCTATAGCATGCAGGCGGTGCTTCGAGAGCTGACTGTCATGTTCTGCGACATGCGCGGATTCACGGAACTGTCCGAAACCATGGAGCCTACCCGACTGCAGGCTCTGCTGAACGATGTGTTCAGCAGACTCACGCAATGCATCCGAAACAACCGAGGCACCATCGACAAGTACATGGGAGACTGCGTCATGGGTTTTTGGGGGGCTCCCGTGGATGACCCACAGAATGCCGTGCGGGCGGTCAGGGCAGCACTGGAAATGACCGATGCCGTGCGCCAATTCAACCGTGACCAGATGGAACAAGGCATTCCCCCCATCGGGATTGGTATTGGACTGAACACCGGCAACATGTGTGTGGGCGACATGGGTTCGAGCACGCGCCGCAGTTACACGGTTGTGGGTGATGCGGTCAACCTGGGTTCACGGCTTGAGGGCCTGTCCAAGATCTACGGAGTGGCCATCGTCGCCAGTGAATCCACCCGCCTGTTGGCCACCGAATTTGTCTGGCAGGAGTTGGACCGGGTTCGCGTCAAGGGTAAGCAGCAGGCCGTGACCATCTTCACGCCACGCTGTCCGGTCTCGGAGCAGAGCCCGGCGCTGGCCGAGGAGTTGAAGATCTGGAACAACGCCTTGCGCGCCTACCGGGCGCAAGACTGGGACCAATGTGATGTGCATTTGTTGAACCTGCAGCGCTTGGGTAACGACCGTCCCCTTTACCACTTGTACGTGAACCGGGTAAGCTTCCACCGGTCGACGCTCCCGGATCCGCAGTGGGACGGCGCCACCCACTTCGATACCAAGTAAGGCTTGCATGAAGGTCCGCGTTCTGGGCTGCTCTGGCACTATTGCCAGGGAGTGCCGCACCACCTCGTTTCTGATCGATGACGACGTACTGGTCGATGCTGGCACCGGCGTGGGTGATCTCATGCTGGAAGAAATGCGCGGCGTCCGCCACGTACTGCTGACGCATTCCCACCTGGACCACGTGCTGGCCCTTCCACTCATGGTGGATGCGATCGCTGCCACGCATACCGTGCCGCTGGAAGTCCATGCGCTGGCCGGCACGATCCGTGCCTTGAAGGACCATGTTTTCAACAACGCCATCTGGCCGGACTTCACGCGTATTCCTAGCCCCCAGGAGCCCTTCATTCGGTTCCACGAGATCGAAGTGGGTCAGACCCTGTGCCTGGGCGGGAAGGATGTGGAAGTGCTGTCCGCCATCCACACCGTACCGGCGGCAGGGTATGCGATATCCGGCGGCACGGGTTATTGGGTGTTCACTGGCGACACGGAGCGCAACCCCGAACTCTGGGCGCGTCTGAATCAACTCGACGTCAGGATGCTGGTGATCGAAACCGCGTTCAGCAACCGTGAGCAGGGTCTGGCGCGCCGCAGCCTGCATCTGTCACCCCGGTCGCTGGCCGATGAACTGGATCACATCGCACACGGACGGCAGTACCCGATCTACATTACCCACACGAAGCCGGCCGAGACCGCGCTCATCATGTCCGAGATCCAGCGCTTCGACCAGACGCATACCGCCCGGAGCGTCGCGCACGATATTCGATGGTTGCAGGCGGGACAGGAGTTTGAAGTATGACGCCCGAAAGCGAACCCGACAACGGCCACGAACAGGTCTTCTTCGAATCACAGAAGCTTGCTCCTGAACAGCGCGGTCTGAGCTTCGAGGCCCTGTTCCTGCGGCAGCTCCAGCTCGTTTCCACGCGCATTCACGACGCCCAAAACCTGGATCAGCTCATGACGGATGTGAGCTCCGACATCTGTAAGCTGCTGAACGCCGAGCGGCTCACCCTGTATGCGGTCAACCAGGATCAGACCGGGCTTGTCTCGAAGGTCAAGACCGGCTTGAGCAGCACCCGCGAACTCAAACTCCCCATCGGGCTGCAGAGTCTGGCGGGCTACGCAGCCCTGAGCCGCACATTGCTCAACGTGGCCGATGTGTACGACCCCCAGGAACTGGCCCGAATCCACCCATCCGTGAGCTTCCTGCAGGAGGTGGACAAGCGCACTGGCTACCGCAGCAAGCAGATGCTGGTGGCCCCCATTTGTTCTGGCGAGCACCTCTACGGTGTGCTGCAGGTCATCAACAACCGCAGCGATCAGCGCTTTGGAACTCTGGAAGTGGAAGGGGTGAAGCAACTTTCCGCCACGTTGGCATCGTCCATGCGACAGCAATTGCAGCATGCCGACGAACACCGGCGACGCAACGCCACCCGCTTTGACGGTTTGGTGACCGCAGGCCTGATGAGTGCGAGCGCGCTCCAGGAGTGCCTGCAACGGGCGCGAGAGGAGGAAATGCAGGTAGAGCCGCTGCTGCTGGAACGCGGCGTCAATCTCGCGCAGATCGGGCAGTCCCTGTCGCAGTTTTTCGGCGTTCCGTATGAGGCCTTGAGCGCCAGTCGCATCCGATCCGAGGCACTGCACGGAACCCTGAAGCGCGAATTCCTTCTGGAACAGGGTTGGATTCCGCTAGAGGAAACACCGGAAGGTCTGGTCATCATGTGCCTGGACCCCGAGGCGGTACGCGGCGCGCGCATGGTGCCACAGGTGTTTCCGCGCTTCCATCGTTTTGCTTACCACGTCACCACCCAGGCCGAGTTCGCGCAGACCCTGAACCAGCTGTTCGCCTCGTCCACCGACAGCGGCTCCATCGACCAGATGCTGGCGGACATGAATCCGGTTGCGGACGAGCTTGGGGACGATAACGCGCTGGAGTCGGCCGCGGCGGACAACGAACTGGTCAAACTGGTCAACAAAATCATCATCGACGCTTACCACCAGAAGGCATCGGACATTCATATCGAACCCCTGCCGGGCAAGGCCAAGACGGGTGTACGGTTCCGGGTGGACGGCTCGCTGTTGCCCTATATCGAGGTCCCTGCACAGTTTCGACAGGCCTTGGTGACGCGCCTGAAGATCATGTGTGACCTGGACATTTCCGAGCGGCGCAAACCGCAAGACGGCAAGATCAAGTTCAAGAAGTACGGTCCGCTGGACATTGAGCTACGGGTCGCCACCATCCCTTCGGCCGGAGGTGTGGAAGACGTGGTCATGCGCATCCTGGCCGCCGGAGAGCCCATACCGCTGGACAAGCTGGGGCTTACCGCGCACAACCGGGAGCGCGTGCTGAGCACCATTTCGAAGCCCTACGGCCTGTTCTACGTGTGCGGCCCTACAGGATCTGGCAAGACCACCACCCTGCACTCCATTCTCAAGCACCTGAACACACCAGACACCAAAATATGGACAGCCGAGGACCCGGTGGAAATCACCCAGAAGGGTCTGCGCCAGGTGCAAATCAACCGCAAGGCCGGCATTGACTTCGCGCTGGTCATGCGCGCCTTTCTGCGCGCCGACCCGGACATCATCATGGTCGGTGAATCACGCGACAAGGAGACCGTGGCCATGGGGGTGGAGGCCTCGCTCACCGGCCACCTCGTGTTCTCCACCCTGCACACCAACTCCGCCCCCGAGTCCATCACCCGGCTGCTGGACATGGGCATGGATCCCTTCAATTTTGCCGACGCCCTGCTGGGTATCCTGGCACAGCGCCTCGCCAAAAAGCTGTGTGAGTGCAAACAAACCTACGTGCCCGATGCCGAGGAGCTGCGGCTGTTCACCGCCGAATACGCCGAAGAACTGCGTCACTCGAGCGCCTGGAAAACCGACTACGCGACACAGGCCGCCCGGCTTGTTCAGGACTGGACCCGGCTGTATGGCCACGGTGGCAAATTGCAGTTCTACCGAGCCGTGGGCTGCGCCAAGTGCAATCAGACGGGCTACAAGGGCCGCATCGGCCTGCATGAATTGCTGATCGCCGATGACGCCATCAAGAAGCTCATTCAGGAGCGGGCCCGTGTTGCGGAGATATTTGCCACCGCAGTCGAAAGCGGCATGCGCACCCTGAAGATGGATGGCATGGAAAAAATCATGATGGGCTTGACGGACCTGAAACAGGTGCGCTCCGTGTGCATTAAATGATGTGGAAAGTAACGGAATGCGTCACTGCACGTACGAAATCCGCGCCCCGCATGTGACAGATTTTGTCGTTTTCATCGACTTCTGCGTGAAGGTTCTCGGCATACAGTGCGATTTGCTGCAACATCGCGCAAAAACAAGCGCTTCCGGCCTGGCATGCAACCTGCATAATAGCCCACGTGTTCCTTCAATTTCCAGGAGATTTTTCCATGAAACGCGTTCAACAAGGTTTTACCTTGATCGAGTTGATGATCGTCGTGGCGATCATCGGCATTCTGGCCGCCGTGGCCCTGCCGGCCTATCAGGACTACACCAAGCGCGCCAAGATGTCCGAGGTGGTCCTGGCCGCCTCGGCCTGCCGCACCACCATCAGTGAGGTCTATCAATCAGTGTCGAGTTCCGCCAACATCCCCGCTGCCAACGCCTGGGGATGCGAGGTCAGCACCGGCTCCGGCTCGAAG